>Ga0315910_10001153_pt1 | contig 24663 bp, 17 predicted proteins | sample EdamamesoilMG_FD_204470 | JGI IMG/M metagenome (GOLD analysis project Ga0315910, IMG submission 204470) | Garden soil microbial communities collected in Santa Monica, California, United States - Edamame soil | ecosystem: Environmental > Terrestrial > Soil > Garden | place: USA: California... | reverse complement strand
ACGTGGCCGTCGGACGCGAGGAACAGCACGTACACGGTGTCCGCGCCCGGGGCGCCCACGGCGAGCTCGTCGAGCCCGTCGCCGTCGAGGTCGCCGAGCGACGCCAGCACCGCTCCGAACTCGCTGCGCTGCGGCAGGGTGCCGGTGAAGCCGCCCAGCCCCTGGCCGATCTTCCGGTGCGCCTTCACGCGCCCGTCCGCGGCGAGGAAGAGCACGTACGCCGCCCCGCGCTCGGGATGGCCTGGGCGGTCGTCGCCCAGCGCTCCGACGGCGAGCTCGGGGACGCCGTCGCCGTCCATGTCGCCCAGCGCCGAGAGCGCCGCGCCAAAGCGGTCGCGCGGGGAGAGGTCGCCCGCGAATCCGCCCTGGAGCTCGTTGATCTTCTGGTGGCGCAGCACGCTGCCGTCGGGCGCGAGGAACAGCACCCACAGCGCGCCCTCGTCCGCGAAGCTCGAGTTGATGGCCGTGTCGTCGTCCCCGCGCGCGCCCACGGCGAGGTCGAGCACGCCGTTCCCGTCGAGGTCGCCCAGGGTCGCGAGCGCGCATCCGAACTCGTCCGCGCCGTCGATCGTGCCCTCGAAGCCGCCCTGGGTGTCGCAGATCTTCTGCTGCGCCGCGACGGATCCGTCGGACGCCAGGAACAGCACCCAGGCCGCGCCACGGTTCTCGCCGCCGTCGTCGTCGCCGCTGGCGCCGGCCACGAGCTCGCCGCGCCCGTCACCGTCGAGATCGCCCGGAGCCGCGAGGGTGCGCGCGAAGAAATCGGCGTCGTCGAGGTCGCCGACCAGGCCGCCCTCGGTCGCGCTGATCTTCTGGTGCGCGCGCACGCTGCCGTCCGCGTTCAGGAACAGCACCCAGGCCGCGCCGATGTCGGCGAAGGGCGAGCTCGAGCCGTCGTCGTCGCGTAGCGCGCCCACGGCGAGCTCGGCCCGTCCGTCGCCGTCCAGGTCGCCCGGCACGGCGAGGCCGTAGCCGAACTCGTCGTGGTCCTCGAGCACGCCCGTGAAGCCGCCGCGCGTGTCGCTGATCTTCGGGTTGGCCTTGACCGTGCCGTCGGGGCGCAGGAACAGGATCCACACCGCGCCGAGGCTGACGCCGGGCCCGTCGTTATCGCCCGGCGCGCCGACGGCGATCTCGGTGACGCCGTCCCCGTCGAGATCGCCCAGCGCCGCCACCGACGTGCCAAAGCGCTCCAGGTTGTTCATGAGCCCGGTGAAGCCGCCCTGCGTGTCGCTGATCTTCTGGTGGCCCTTGACGCTGCCATCGGCCTTCAGGAAGAGCACCCACACCGCGCCGCGATCGCTGTTCCCGTCGTCGTCGAAGGGCGCGCCCACGGCCACGTCCTCCACGCCGTCGCCGTCGAGGTCGCCCAGCGCCGCCAGGGCGTCGCCGAAGCGGTCGTTGTGATCGACCGTGCCCGTGAAGCCACCCGTTCCCGGACCGATCTTGCGGCTCGTCGCGACCGTTCCGTCCGCCTCCAGCGAGAGCACCCACAGCGCGCCCAGCGACGCCTGCGGCGTACCGTCCACGGGCGCGCCGACGAGGAGCTCGCGCCGGCCGTCGTCGTCGAGGTCGCCCACCATGGCGAGCGCCGAGCCGAAGCCGTCCTGGGGACCGATGCCGTCCTGTGGGCGGTCGGCGTCGAAGCCGCCCTCGGTGGCGCTGATCTTCTGCCGCCGCTGGACGCGTCCGTCCTCGCCCAGGAAGAGCACCCACACCGCCCCTCCGGGAAGGGGGAACTCGCGATCGCCGGTCGCTGAGACGGCGAGGTCGCCGATGCCGTCGCCGTCGAGGTCGCCCAGGGCAGCGGTCGAGGTGCCGAAGAAGTGGCGGTCCTCGAGCGTGTCCGCGAACCCGGGCGTGCGCTCGTCGATGCGGCTCGAAGCGATCACCGTGCCCGGCCCGGCTTCGGGCGGCGGCGGGATCACGATCGGGCCGGCGGCCGGCGGCGTCGGGCGCGGCGCGACGGCCTGGCGCTGGAGCGCTCCTGCCGACGCCGGGAAGAGGACGAGCAGCAGGGACGAAAGACCGGTAGCCCAGTGGGACAAGGCGGGGACCCTCCACGGAAACCCTACCCCCCTCGCCGGCGGGTGGGGGGAAAAACGCTACGCCTTGAGGCGCAGGAGCGAGACCTCGGCGCGCGTGCCGATGCGCAGCGGGAGCAGCGAGACGCCCGCGCCGCGGCTGACGAAGAGCTGCCCGCGCCCGTGGCGATAGAGGCCGGCCTCGTAGCCCAGGCGCGAGTGGTGGTAGGGCGACCAGCCCAGCAGGCGGATCTGCCCGCCGTGGGTGTGGCCCGAGAGCTGCAGGTCCACGCCCGCGCGGCTGGCCACGCGGAACACGTCGGGATGGTGCGAGAGCAGCACGGCGGGCTCGTCCGCGCGCCGGCCGCGCAGGGCCGCGTCGAGGTCGGGCCGGCCCTCGGTCAGATCGTCCACGCCGCACAGCCACAGGCTGCGCCCGCCGAACTCGAGGCGCTGTCCGCGGTTCATCAGCACGCGCACGCCGTGCGCGTCCATGTGCGCGAGCCAGGGCGCGAGCTCGTTCACGCGCGCGTAGTCGTGGTTGCCCGGGACCGCGAACACGCCCAGCGGCGCGCGCAGCAGGCGCAGCGCGCGATCGAGGCCCGCGAGCTCGCCGAAGCTCGTGTGGATGAGGTCGCCGCCCAGGCACACGACGTCGGGCTCGAGCGCCATGAGCAGTCGCGCCAGCGCCTCGAGGTCGGGCGCGCGCATGTAGTGCCCGGCGTGCAGGTCCGAGAGGAAGGCGACCTTCGGCCACTCCGCGCCGGAGTCGCGTCCGAGGGCCACGTCGACCACCGTCACCTCGAGGTGCGCGCGCAGGCGCGCGTGCAGCCAGCGTCCGGGCGGCCAGGCCTCGAAGACGCGCGTCACGGCCGCGGCCGTGCGCCCGAGCACGCGCTTCAGGCGCCGGACGGTGAGCGGGCTCGGCTCGGGCAGCGGCTCGGCCGGTGCGTGTTCGGAGAGCTCGAGCGTCAAGATTCGTGGAGCATCGACCGGGGACGGGGAGCGACTGACCCCGATCCTCGCGCACGGCCCGCTTCCGGAAAAGACCTCCCTCCGGGTTCGTGGTCACGGTCGGAGCGCGCGAAAGCGACGCTTCGACCGTGCTCCGGAGCACGAGCGACCGACCTGGCAGCGCAGCGCGCGCCCTCCGCACCACGCCGACGGAGCGCTTACCAGGCCTGACAGAAGGCGAATCGGGACGCTCCCGACCGCGATTCGATAGGATCACCACCTGCGCCCCGCGGGCGTAGCGTCCTACGATCCGAGCGATCGATCCACAGCACCCGAGACCCACGAAAACGACGATGTACGACCCCGAGATGGTCCGACCGATGCGCGAGGAGGTGACGCGGATGGGTGTCACCGAGCTCAAGACCCCGGCCGAGGTGGACACGGCCCTCAAGCAGACCGGCACCACGCTGGTCTTCGTCAACTCGGTGTGCGGCTGCGCCGCCGCCGGAGCGCGTCCGGGCCTGTCGCTCTCGCTCATGCACAAGCGCAAGCCCTCCAACCTGTTCACGGTCTTCGCCGGCATGGAGCGCGAGGCCGTGGCGCGCGCGCGCGAGTACTTCAAGCCCTACCAGCCGAGCTCGCCGCAGATCGCCCTCATGAAGGACGGCAAGATGCTGCACATGTGGCAGCGGCACGACATCGAGGGCCGCGACCCGCAGACGCTGGCCCAGAGCCTCATCAAGGCCTTCGACGAATACTGCAAGTGAACGCGGACGACGAGCGCCTGCAGGCGGCCGCGAGCCTGCTGCAGGAGGCCGTGCACCGCGCCCGCGAGCCGCACGCGGGCGCGGAGGACGAGCCCGCGCTCGGCCCCCACGGCCAGGAGCTCCTGCACACCCTCTGGCCGCAGCCGATCTGCCCCACGCGCCTGGCGCGCCTGGGCTCGGTGCTGGCCGAGTGGGTCGAGCGCTCCGACGCGCTGGCGCGCGAACGCAATCGCTTCGTGCGCGACTTCCGCACGGCCCACGGCTTCGACCGGCGTGCGTACACGCCGGCCGAGACCCGCGAGCTCGACTCCGGCCTGGCGCGCCTCGACTCCGCCGCCGGCGAGCACCTGCGCCGCGCGGCCCAGGACTTGCTCACGCTGCCCTGAGGGCCCCATCCGGGCGCGCCCCCCTCCGGGCACGCCATTCGACCGGCCCTGCTGGGCCGGGTTCCCCGTCCTTTCTCCACCGCTTCTCCACATCGATGTCCGATCCCATCGCTTCCCAGCCCGTCCTGGACCGCCTCGCCCGCCTCGAGCGCGAGAACCGCCGTTTCAAGCTCGCCGCCGGGGTCTCGACCCTGCTCCTCTTCGGCTGGACGGCCTGCAGCGTGGCTCCCCAGGCCGCTGGCACGCTCACGGCCGAGCGCTTCGTCCTGCTCGGGGCCGACGGCAAGGAGACCGGCGCCCTGGGCCTGGACGACAAGGGCAACCCCTGCCTGATCCTGAACCAGGGCAAGGCCACGGCCGCGCTCACGACCTACGGCCCGGCCGTGCTGCTGCGCGCCCCGGACGGCAAGACCAGCGCCTACATGGGGGTCGACTCGCGCAACATCAGCAAGCTCGAGCTGACCAGCGAGCGCGTCCTGGACGGCGTGCGCCTCTCGACCCGCCCCGACGGCTCGTGCGGGCTCTACGTGCTGGACACGAGCGGGCGCGAGCGCGGGGGCCTGGAGTCGCTCTCGGTGGGCGGGGTGTCGCTCCTGATGCGCGACGACGCCGGGCGGGTGCGCACGCAGATGGGAGTGGACGCGCAGAACATGCCCAGCGCCATCCTCTTGGACAACGGCGGCGGTCGCCGGATCGGCATGGTCATCGACCAGGACGGCTCGCCCATGCTCGAGATGCAGGACGACCGCGCCCGCCCGCGTTTCCAGCTCTCGACGGCGTTCGACGGCACGCCGCGTCTGGAGCTCCTGCGCGAGGACGGCGGAGAGGCCTTCCGCGCGCCCTGATCCAGCGCCGCTCCGCACTTCGAAAAAGCGCTCGTGAAGGGCGCAATTCCGCCCTTCCCCCGCCGCCGGACCTGGCTAGACTGGGCCGCGCCCGCCCCGGTCCCGTTCCTAGCCCGAGGAGATAGACTGGAGCCGGGTCTCCCATCCCTATTTCCCCAGGGACCCTTCGTTGAACCGCAGCGTCGTCTCTCTCCGCCGGATCCCGGCGTGGCTCGCCTGGAGCGCCGGAATGCTCTTCCTGGTGCCGGGGCTCGGAGCCCAGACCAAGCAGAAGGGGCCCTCTGGGCCGATCAAGCAGGGTCCGACGGCCACGGCCGACCTCTCGGATCTCGGCGTGGTACCGCTGGCGCTCGAGTTCGGGCCGGTGCAGTCGGGGACGGACGTCGACCTCCCGCTCACGCTGAAGAACGAGGGCTTCGTCAACCTGCAGCTCAAGCGCCTGCTCTTCCAGCTCGGCGCGAGCGGCAACAGCGCGGCCTTCTCGGTCACCCTGAACGGGCGCACCTACGCCGGCAGCACCGGCGACGTCACGCGCGGCCTCAACCCGCCCATCCTGCTCGCGCCCGGGCAGGAGGTCACGGCCACGGTCACCTTCGCGCCGACGGCCGAGCAGTACGACGCCTTCACGCTGCGCGTCGAGTCCGCCCAGGACTTCGTCGAGGTGCCCGTCAGCGGTCTCGGCGGCCACGCCGGCGATCCGTTCCTGCACGTCGTCATCGACGGCCCCTCCTACGCCGTCGACTACGACGGCACGGGCGGCGAGGGCGTGCTGCTCGACGGCGGCGGCTCGCACACGCACGAGCCCGGCCACTCGCTCACGGCCTACACGTGGCGCCTCGACGGCGTGATCGTCTCGACCACGACCGCGCTCTCGGGCCTCTTCTCGCTGGGCGAGACCGAGGTCGAGCTCGAGATCACCGACGACAACACCCCGCCCCGCAGCCTGACGAGCCACGCCGACATCCGCGTCGTCCCGCCCGACGAGGTACCGGGCGTGCTGGCGCGCTACTACGACGCCAGGGCCAGCGGCGCCGCCGCGCTGCTCGACACCGTCCCGCCCGCGGCCGACTTCGTGGAGCAACGCCCGACGCTGCAGGTCACGGGCGCGGGCCAGGTGGGCGGCTCGCCCTTCACGCAGGCGGTCATGGTGCGCCTGGTCGGGCGCCTGACGCTGGCGACCAGCGGCCTGCACACGTTCACGGCCACGGGCGGCTCGGCCCGGCGCCTGTACATCGACGGCGCGCTCGTCAGCGCGCCGATCCTGCTCATCCCCGGGACGTACGACATCGAGGCGCGCTTCGCCGTCGAGAGCCTGTCCGAGCTGCCGCTCGAGGTGCGCGTGGGCGCGGGCGGTCCGCCGCAGGCGATCCTGACGAGCCAGCTCCAGCACGACGAGACCAACGTCGTGCCGGTCATCCACGGCATGACCGAGAGCGGCGTCATCGCCGGCGGGTCGCCGGTCGCGATCGACGGCTTCGGCTTCTTCCCGGCCCAGGACGTCGTCGTCCACTGGGGCGACGTCGACCTCGACGCGGGCGATTTCACCCAGCTCACGCCGCAGCACATCGCCTTCCCCGCGCCGCCCGGCGGCGGGGTCATCGCCGTGTCGATCTCGAACGGCAAGGGCACGAGCAACGTCAAGACGTTCCTCTACCAGATCGACGGCCCGGTCCCGATCCAGTTCCACCGCGAGACGGCTCTGACCGTGCCCTCGCCCACGGCCGGCGTGTGGGGTCCCGACGGGAAGCTCTACGTGGCTTCGGTGGACGGGCGCATCACGGTGATCGAGTTCGACTCCGACTACCAGGTGCTGTCCCAGGTCATCCACCCGGGCGTCTCGGGGCTCCCGAACCGCGACACGCTCGGCCTGACGATCAACCCCTACGACCCGCCCGATCCGGTCAAGCTCTACGTCTCACACGGCGACCACTTCGTCAACGGCGGCGTGCCGCCCACGGGCGTCTCGCCCTACACCGGCCAGATCAGCGTGCTCAACGGGCCGGACTTCGATTCGCCCAGCGCACTCGTCACGGGCCTGCCGATCTCGAACCACGACCACGCCCTCAACGGCCTCGTGTTCGACAACAACGGCGACCTGCTCGTCGCCGTCGGCAGCGACACGAATGCGGGCGTGAAGGATCCCGACAGCGGCGACCTGCCCGAGTCCCCGCTCTCGTGCGCGGTGGTCAAGGTGCTGACCTCGAAGCAGGCCCTGAACGGCGCCATCACCTACGTCGAGACGGTCTCGGGCCTGCCCAACAACGACCAGCGCTTCGGCGAGGACGTGGACGTGGCGCCCGGCGTCGACGTCGAGGTCTTCGCCGCCGGCCTGCGCAACCCCTACGGCCTGGTCTACACCACGCGCTCGCGCCTGTACTCCACGGACAACGGCCCCAACCTCGGCTTCGGCGCGGCCTCGACCGGGCTGAGCACGCAGTCCGCGGATCCCTACGACGACGACGAGCTCAACCTGGTCGAGTGGGGCAACTACTACGGCAGCCCCAACCGCAGCCGCGGGCGCGCCGACGCGCGCCAGACGGTGTACCGCGCCGGCCTGACCGGCCCGCCCAGCATCGCCGAGACGTTCACGCAGATGCTGGCCTGGCTGCCGCCCTCCAGCGACGGCATCGACGAGTACCGCGCCGACACCTTCCAGGGCCAGATGCGCGGCAACCTGATCGTGCAGGAGTACCTGAACAAGCTGCGGCGCGTGCGCATGAAGCCCGACGGGCGCGGCACGCTGGGCCAGAACACGATCGATCCCAACACGTTCGCGCTGGGCTGCCTGACCGCGCCCGACGGCGCGATCGTGTCGCTCGACTACGAGGACAGCGAGGTCGAGGTGCTCGTCGTGGACGACCTGACGCCGCTGACGCTGGTCGTGCACGACGTCTTCCCCTGGCGCGCTCCCTCGACGGGCGACACGCCCTTCACGCTGCGCGGGCGCGGCTTCGGAACGCTGGCCACCACGCAGGTCACCATCGGCGGCGTGCCGGCCGAGCTCACCGACGTCAGCTGGAGCCAGATCCGCGGCCTGGTGCCGCCCGTGCAGGATCCGACCACGTCGCTGCTCGACGTCGTCGTCACCGTGGGCGAGGACTCCGACACGCTCACGCAGGCCTTCCGCTACCTGCTCGGCCGCGGAATGGAGCCCGGGCGCTGGGAGTCGCTGGCGTCGCTCTCGACGCCCATGGGCGAGGTCGCAGCCGGCTCGATCAACGGCGTCCTCTACGTCGTCGGCGAGGGCTCGAGCGCGACCCTGGCCTACGACCTCGTCAACCGCCAGTGGCTCTCCAACAAGGCCACGCGTCCGTTCGCGGGCCACCACCACTCGGCCGAGGTGCTGAACGGGAAGCTCTACCTCGTCGGCGGCCTCTCGGGCGGCTCGGAGGGCAAGCTCCAGATCTACAACCCGGCCGTGAACTCGTGGAGCACCGGCGCCGACCTGCCCTGGGGCGGCGGCTCGCTCTCCACGGCCGTGATCGACGGCAAGATCTACGCGGCGGGCGGCATCGTGGACACGTTCACGGTCGCGAACTGCGCCGTGTACGACCCGATCCTCGACCAGTGGACCACGCGCGCGGGCATGCCCGACGGCGGGCGCAACCACGCCGCGGCCGCGACGGACGGGCAGAAGCTCTACGTCCTCGGCGGGCGCAAGGCCGGCAACTTCGTGACCAACGGCTTCGACTCCGTGATGGTCTACGACCCGCTCGCGAACACCTGGAGCTGGAGCGGCAGCTCCTCGCTCGCCCCCCTGCCCGAGGCGCGCGGCGGCATGGGCAAAGCCGTCTGGTACCGCGGCGAGTTCTACGTCTTCGGCGGCGAGACGCTCGACGACCCCGACGCCAACGCCAACGGCGTCTACGACCGCGTCGACGTCTACCGCCCCGCCACGAACACCTGGCGCACCGAGGCCCCCATGCCCCACCCGCGCCACGGCATCTTCCCGGTGCTCTTCCAGGGCCACATCTTCCTGGCCGGCGGCGGCACGCACTCCGCCAACTCGCAGTCGACCTGGTTCGACGAGTTCACGCGCCAGTAGCGCCTCGATCTCCCGGGCCCGGCGACCGGCACGGCCCGCAACCCTCACAGCGCGGCCAGCCGCCTGGTGGGTGCCGTCGAGCGGTTGAGCTGCACGCCCGCACTGCCGATGAGTCCGGGACATGAGCGCCAACTACCTGGTCAGCTTCCGCCCGCTCTGTTCCACCGCCCAGGGCCGCGACGCGGTCAAGCACTTCCGCCTGCCGCCCTACATCGATGGCTCGTGCCGGCGCGAGCCGGACTTCGAGCACGCGTTCCCGGCAATCTCCTGCCTGTGCCGGACCGACAAGTTCGTCCCGCGGCTCGAGACGGGCGACCGCGTCGCCTACGTGACGACCCGCCGTGCGTACGACAAGGGCCAAGAGCCCTGCTGGAAATTGGTGGCCCTGATGCAGGTGGTCCAGCGCTTCGAGAGCCACGAGGAGGCGGCCGAGTGGTATCGGGCTGAGCGCCTCGGACTCCCGAGCAACTGCATGGTCCCGGGCAATGCTCCCGTGCCCCTCGAGAAGACGCTCGGATTCAGCGAGAAGGCGAGCTGCTCGGGGCCCGGCGAAGAACTCCGGGCATGGGACCGCTTCTACGTCGAGCGCGCGAGGACGTACCCGGCCGTTGTGGCCTGCAGGAAACTCATGTTCGAAGGCCGGGTGCCCCCCCGCATCGAGAAGAGAGATTGGCTCGACTGGAACGGAAAGGTCCCTGGGACCCAGAACCCGCCCGAGATCCAGGACGCGCTCTGGCAGCTCTTGGAGACGTTGGGCCGGAGCAAGGCCGCCTGAGTCGGCTCGGATGCGACCCGTTGCAGCCCTCGTCGGCTTCTGGCGGGCGTGCTCGGCGCGGCCCTAGCCTCCGGCGCCGGCGAGGGAGTCTCCCGCGCCGAAGAGACCACGCCCCGACCCCTGCTCGAGGGCGCGCTCCTGGATCGCCGTGACGCGGTGGACCAGGAGCACGGCCGTCAGGGCCGCGGCGATTTTCAGCAGGTCGGAGATCGGGCCGAGCCAACCCGCGTCGGACGGGGCGAGGGTCTCATCCGGGCCGAGCTTGTCCGCGATGCTGCCCAGGATGGTCGAGGCGACGTAGAGGCCCCACCACGCGTTGACGAGTGGAGGGGGCTGGATCGCCGTGAAGGCCCGCGCGTCCTCGTCGCCCGCGAGGGAGGAAGAGCCCGACCAGATCTCGTTCATGACCTGGACCGGGCGCACGAGTTGAGGAGGGGCACGAAGAAGCCGCGATGGCCCAGTCCGGCGAGTAGCTCAGGCCGGTGAGCCCGCCCGCCGCCAGGTTCTTGTGGGCGCGGTGGAACCACACCAGGAAGGTGACCGCGCAGGCGAGGAGCACGAGCGCTTCTCCGAGGGCGACCAGGGCCCGGAGGAGCTCGAGCCCCTCGCTCCAGCCCCGGGTCAGGCCCCACACATCCAGCAAGGCGGCCACGACCGTCACGACGACGATCAAGGCGAAGGCACAGGTCAGGACGACGGCGCGTCCACGCAGCGGTTCCACCGGGTTTCCTCCTCTGGACTCGGTTGCGGCCTCCGCCTCGTTCCCCGAGCCGGAGACCGTGCGCATCCTAGCGAGGCTCATGGAGGGCGCGCGATCGCGCCTCAGCGTGCCGCCACCGTCACGAGCCAGTCGTCCTTCGCGCGGGCCTCGAGGCGGACGGCTCCGGGCAGGAACAGGTCGATGACGGCCGCATTCGTGTGCGCATGGCGCGTCGGCTCGAGCGTGCGGTAGCGCCCGCCGGCCAGGAGGACGAGCGGGATCATGAGCTGGTCCGCGAGGTGCTCGCCGACCGGCGCTTCGGCACCGAGGTAGCGGCGCGTCTCCTGCACCACGCGGCCCGCGACCGCCTCGGACGAAAGGCTGCGATCGCCGAAGGCGGTGACGACCTCGGTCGTGTGCTCGAACTCGAGCTCGACCGCGACGTAGTTGCCCGGCCCGACGCTCCCCGAGACGTCGGGGTCCACGCGCTGCTCGTCCGTCAGGCCGAGCTGCCGTTGCACCACCTTCCACTCGCGCTCGGCGACGGCGGCGGAGATGTTCGCCAGGCCGATCTCGCAGGTGCGGCGGCGCTCGGCGCCGCGCTCGAGCAGCTCGAGCGGGCGCGGCCGGGCAAGCGGCGCGAGCGCGGCGCGGACGCGCCCGCCGCCGGCGGGATGGAAGCCGGGGCGCTCGAGCTCCAGGGCGAGCTCGACCCCCGTCCTGGCGAGCAGCGGGAGGAAGGCGCGCTCGAGGAAGCCGAACGGCGGCGCCATCGGGTTGTGCGTCCCGCCCTCGAGCACGAGCGTGGACGAGCCGCCGGCGAGCAGGAGCGGCGGCAGCACCGTCTGCAGCACGAGCAGCGTGCTGCCCGCGGAGCCGATCGGGAACGAGTACGTCCCCGCGCGCACGGGCCCGGGGCGCAGCACGACAACAGAGCTGCCGAGCTCGTCGCCCTCTACGACCCCGTCCGAGATCGCCGCGGCGGCGCGCAGGGCCGCCAGGTGCTGGCGCAGGAGGCCGGGCTTCTTGCGCCCGCCGCGCACGTTGGTGATGCGCACCGGCCGGCTGAGCGCGACGGACAGGCTGAGCGCCGAGCGCAGCACCTGTCCGCCGCCCTCGCCCATGCGGCCGTCGATCGTGAGCACGTCCATGGCCGTGCTCACCCCTTGACGCACACGACCTGGCGCAGCGTGTGCACGACCTCGACCAGGTCCTCCTGCGCCTTCATGACGGCCTCGATGTCCTTGTACGCCATGGGCGTCTCGTCGATCACGGCGGCGTCCTTGCGGCACTCGACGTGGCGCGTGGCGGCGATGTGGTCGTCGAGCGAGAAGCGCTTCTTCGCCTCCGTTCGCGACAGGGCCCGGCCGGCCCCGTGGCTGCAGGACTCGAAGCTGTCGGGATTGCCCTTGCCGCGCACGATGAAGCTGCGCGCGCCCATCGAACCGGGGATGATGCCGAGCTCGCCCTTGCCGGCGCGCACGGCGCCCTTGCGCGTGATCCACAGGTCCGCGCCCAGGTGGCGCTCCCGGACGACGTAGTTGTGGTGGCAATTCACGGCCGTGGTGCCGGCCTCGAAGGGCGGGATGCCCCGCAGCTTGCGCAGGGAATCGAGCACGTTCTCCATCATCACGACGCGGTTCAGGCGCGCGAACTCCTGCGCCCACAGCACGGCCTCGACGTAGTCGTCGAAGTGGCGCGTGCCTTCGCGCAGGTAGGCCAGGTCGGCGTCGGGCAGCTCGCCCAGCGCACCCTGCATGTCCTCCTTCGCGCGCTCGATGAAGATCGTGGCGATTTGGTTGCCGATGCCTCGCGAGCCCGAGTGCAGCATGAGCCACACGCGCTGCTCCTCGTCGAGGCAGACCTCGATGAAGTGGTTGCCCGTGCCGAGCGTCCCCAGGTGGTTGAGGTTGTTCGACTTCACCAGCGAGGGGTAGCGCTGGCACAGGAGCTCGAAGCCGCGCGCGAGGTGCGCCTTCCACAGCTCCCCCACGCGCTCGGGGACCTCCCCCCAGGCGCCCTTGTCGCGCTTGCCCCCGCCGCGGCGGCCGGGCGAGCGCCCGTGCGGCACGGCGCGCTCGATCGTGTTGCGGAGCGGCTTCAGGTCTTCGGGCAGGTCGTTCGCGCTCAGCGTGGTGCGCACCGCGCCCATGCCGCAGCCGATGTCGACGCCGACCGCCGCGGGGATGATCGCGCCCAGCGTCGGGATGACCGAACCGACGGTCGCGCCCATGCCCCAGTGCACGTCGGGCATGACCGCCACGTGGCCGTGCACGACCGGGATGCGCGCCGTGTTGCGCAGCTGCTCCTTGGCGTTGTCGGCCAGCTCGACGCCGCGCGTCCAGGCCCGGATGGGCACGCCGGGGGACTCGATCTCTTCGTAGCTTTCCATGATGACCTGTTCCTCGTTGTAGCGATTCTTCGTCCGGTTCGTCCGACCGCGCGCCCCGGCGCCACCCGCGGATGCCCGCGGTGCGCCGGGGCGCGACCGTTCTCAGCTCTTCTTCAGGCCCTCGGCCGGGTCGAGGCCGAGCACGAGCGTGTTGTTGGCACTCTGCGCGGCGAGCTGGGCGATCTCGAGCGTCTTGAGGCGCTCGAGCCCCTCGTGCTCGCGGAAGAGCCGCGCCGCGCTGGCGAGCTTGCGCAGGGAAGCCGCGTCGGCCCGGGCGCGCTCGAGGCGCGCGAGGCCCTCGGCGCGAGCGCGCGCGACCTCGCCGAAGGCGCGCTTCAGCTCGCCGCCGACGATCAGGTCGTGGACGGCCGCGTCGACGAGCTCGAGGCCGACGCGCTCGAGCCCCGCGCGCAATCCGTGCGCCACGCGCTCGGAGACCACCGCGCGGCCCTCGAGCAGCTCGTCGAGGTCGAAGAGCTGCACTGCCTCGCGCAGGGCGAGCTGCGTCTCGACGTGGACGTGATCCGCGAGGTCCGCGACCGCGTCGCGGGCGCGGAGCGGGTCCACCACGCGATGGCGCACGAGCACGCCGAACTTGACCGGGACACGGTCGCGGGTCAGCACCTCCTGCCCGCCCACCTTGGTCTGGTGTTCGCGCAGGTCGAAGCGCTTGATCGTTAGCGTGCCGCGGAAGAAACGGTGCACGCCCGGCTCGAGGCGGCCGAGGTCGCGGCCGTCGCGCGTGACCAGCGTCGCCTCGTGCGGCTGCACGACGACGCGCGTGCTGCGCGCGAGGACCCGGGTGGTGACGACGAGCGCGACGAGCGCGACGAAGCCGCTCGCGGCGAGATCGATCTGGGCGAGTGCGAACATGGTGTGTTTCCTCTTCTGGCGACCTGGCCACCCCTCCGCGTCCGCGGCGGTTCGGGGCGGGGGCAGTCGAGAGTGATGCGCCGCCCGCAGGGCCCCGCCGGCGCCTGGGGCCGCGGAGGAGTGACCGGGTTCTGACCTTCGAGTCCGCCGCCCCATCGGGGGCGCCGGGGCGACGGGCGGGACCCTCCGGACGGACTGTCCGTCGGCCGCCTGCCCTCGGTGGACGGGGGGCCTGGAGTGCGAGCTCGGTGCCAGCCCCGGCCCTGGCGGACGATGAAGCTCACAACCGACTGCCCCATGAGGACTTGCGTGCAGGCACAGGGGCCGAACGCGGGCCCGGGCCCGATCGCCATGCCTCATGAGTCCGATACTATTGGATAAGAGCTTATCTATGACCGCCAGACCGCTCGTCGTGCTCGGCCTGCTCGGCACGCGCCTGGACCATGCGGCGCCGTCCGAGCGCTGGGACGTCTGGCGGCCGACCGTCAGCCTGTTCCAGCACGAGGACCTGGAGCCCGCGCGCCTGGTGCTGCTGGCCGAGGGCCGCTTCGCCACCCTGGCCAAGTCGGTGGCCGCGGACGTGCGCTCGGTCTCGCCCGCGACCGCGGTCGAGCACGTCGCCCTCCACATCCGCGATCCCTGGGACTTCGCGGACGTCTACGGCGCGCTGCGCGCCTTCGCCGACACCTACCCGTTCGACCCCGAGCGCGAGGACTACCTCGTGCACATCACGACCGGGACGCACGTGGCGCAGATCTGCCTCTTCCTCCTGGTCGAGACGCGCCGCATCCCCGGACGCCTGGTCCAGACCGCGCCGCCGCGCGGCAAGCCGGCTCTGCGCTCGAGCGCGGGCCAGTACGCGATCATCGACCTCGACCTCTCGCGCTACGACGAGCTCGCCGCCCGCTTCGAGGAGGAACGCCGCACGGACGTCCAGTTCCTGAAGGGCGGGATCGCCACGCGCAACGCGGCCTTCAACGCGCTGGTCGACCGCATCGAGCAGGTGGCGCTGCGCTCGCGTGATCCGATCCTGCTCACCGGGCCGACGGGGGTCGGAAAGACGCAGCTCGCGCGCCGCATCCACGAGCTCAAGCGCCGCCACCACCTGGTCGACGGCGCCCTGGTCGAGGTCAATTGCGCCACGCTGCGCGGCGACCAGGCCATGAGTGCCTTGTTCGGGCACGAGAAGGGTTCGTTCACCGGCGCCGTCGCGCGCCGCGACGGCCTCCTGCGCGCCGCCGACCGGGGACTGCTCTTCCTGGACGAGATCGGCGAGCTCGGGCGCGACGAGCAAGCCATGCTGCTGCGCGCGATCGAGGAGCAGATCTTCCTCCCGGTCGGCAGCGACACGCCCGTGACCAGCCGCTTCCAGCTCCTGGCCGGCACGAACCAGGACCTGCGCCGCGCCGTGCGCGAGGGCCGCTTCCGCGAGGACCTGCTGGCACGCATCGAGCTGTGGAGCTTCGAGCTGCCCGCGCTGCGCGAGCGCCTGGAGGACCTCGAGCCCAACCTCGAGTTCGAGCTCGAGCGCATGCGCACGCTCACTGGCCGCCGCGTCGCCTTCAACAAGGAGGCGCGCGAGCGCTTCCTCTGCTTCGCGACGGCCCCGGGCAGCGCCTGGCGCGGCAACTTCCGCGACTTCGGCGCAGCGATCACTCGCCTCGGCACGCTCGCGGACCGAGGCCGCATCACGGTCGAGCTCGTGGACGAAGAGATCGGACGCTTGGAGCGCAACTGGCTCGGGCTCGAGCGAGCGGAGCCGCCCGATGACGACCTGCAGGAGCTCCTGCCCGGAGTCGAGCTCGACCGCTTCGACCGGGCCCAGCTCGCCGAGGTCGTACGCGTCTGCCGCCGCGCGCGCTCGCTCTCCGAGGCCGGCCGTGAGCTCTTCTCCGTCTCGCGCAAGCGCCGCGCGTCGACCAACGACGCGGACCGCCTGCGCAAGTACCTCGCGCGCTTCGGCCTCTCCTGGGAGCGCGTCGCGCCCGGCCTCGGCTAGCCGCGGGCGATCGCTCTGGCGCTCACAGCCCCTGCTTCGAGCGCTCGCCCCGCTACAGCGGGCGCAGCACGAACGCGCGCAGGGCGCCGCTCGCGCGATCGCGGCCGTTGCCGACGATCCAGCCGGTGTCGCTGACGCGCGTCGCCGTGACCAGGAGGAAGGTGCCCGGGTCATCGACCATCCGGTTCAGGTCGCGCATCCCGTGGGCGGCGTCCCAGAGGAACGCGCGGCGCTCGCCCGTGGCCGTGGTCGAGTTGCCCACGACCTGGCCGGCCGCGTTGATCGAGGTCGCCTCGCCGAAGTCGTGGGGCTGGCCGCCCAGGGAGCCGAGGTCGCGCATGCCCGCGCCGCTCGTCCACAGGAACGGGCGCGTGTTGAAGTTCGCGTTCCGGGCCGAGCCGACCACGCGTCCGAGATCGTCGATCCCCAGCGCCTCGCTGGTCGGGCCGCCGAGCGTGCCGAGGTCGGTGAAGAGGCCCGAGCCGAGATCGAAGCGGTAGGCGACGTAGTTCGAGGCCAGGCGCTTGCCGACGATCTGGTCGGACTCGTTGATCGCCCTGGCCGAGGCCGCGCCCGGAACGCCGAGCGCGCGCAGATCGCGCGTGCCCTGGAGCGGATCCCACACCCAGGCCGCCTTGAGGTTGGACGAGACGGTCGCCTCGCCGACGACGCGGCCGAGGTCGTTCAGGCCGAAGGCGAAGGGAAACACGGTCCCCGGCGGCGCCGGGATCGGGACCAGCGCGCCCGCGCTGCTCCAGAGCGTCGCCGTGTCGGACGAGCCCGCGACCAGGCCGAAGCGGTTGACGTCGCGGCCGTCCGAGGAGAGCGCGTTCGGGCGCTCGCCGAGGTCCACGGCGCCGGTCGCTACGCTCCAGAGGTAGGCGCGCTGCTCGCCGGCCGTCGCCATGCCGGTCACCTGGCCGAGGTCGTTCACGCTCGCGGCCGAGGTGCTGGCGGTCGGGCCGGGCGCGAAGGGCTCGACGAGGAAGAGGCGGTAGCGCTGCAGCTCGGCCGGCCGCACGTGGGAACTCCTCTGCGCGTGGGCCACGGAGGTGGACGCGGCGAGGAGGGCGAGGGCGACGAGCGTCGGACGCGGGTTCATGCTGGGATCCACGGGGGGGTGGGAGGCTCACACTCTTCTACGGGAGAAGGGAGCGTGCGCGGATTCGGCGGGGTGCGTAGACGGCGAGCGACGAGGGCGGAGCCGCCCGGGCGAGCAAGCGCTGTACCGTGCCGCGAGTCGGCCGCCGCGACGCGTTCTCGCACGGTCAAGGTCCACGGAGCGAGGCCCCCGTTCAGACTCCGGACGGGGCAGAGTTCGGACGGGCAGACTCCGAATGAGCAGCCTCCGGACGAGGCCGCGCCGTCCCGGCAGGATCCCTGCGCGCGCGCCGGACGGCGAGTGCGTGACGAGCGAGGATCGCTCGCCGAGAGGATCCTTCGAGTCAGTCCGTCCCGAAGCCCTCCGCCGTCGGCAACAGCGGCTCGCCCTGCATGTTCTTCGTGATCACCTTGAACTGGTCGATGAGGAAGAGCGGCTTCGCGGCCTCCTTCGCCAGCGTGTCCATGCGCAGCTGGAGGGCCGCGACCGTGGCCGCGTTGCCCGCGGCGAGGTCCTTCGTCTCGGACGGATCGTGGGCGAGGTCGTAGAGCTCGACGCTGGTGGGGAGCTGCGTGCGCCAGACGAGCTTCCAGTCGCCCTGACGCACGGCGCCGCGGAAGGGCTCGATGTTGTAGACGATCTCCCTGCGCGGCGAGGGCTGGTCAGCCGAGAGCGTGGGCCAGACGTCGAGCCCGTCGAGCGGCTTGCACTTGGCGGTCGAGGCGCCGGCCAGCGCGGCCAGCGTCGGATAGAGGTCCACGGCGTGGATCAGGCCGTCGACCGTGCCGGGCCGGACGTGGCCGGGCCAGCTGGCGAGCGCGCACACGCGCGTGCCGCCCTCGTAGAGCGAGGCCTTGCCGTCGCGGTAGGGGCCGTTGTCGCAGGGCAGCGTGATCTTGGACATGTCCGCCATGACGCCGGCGAAGAGCGGATTGCGCGTGCCGCCGTTGTCGCTGTGGAACAGGATCAGCGTGTCGTTGCGGAGGCCCTTCTTCTCGAGCGCGGCCACGACGCGGCCGATCTCGTCGTCGAGGCAGCTCACCATGCCGGCGTAGGTGCGGCGCGTGGGGTCGGCGATGGCCGCGTAGCGGTCCACGTATTCCTTCGGCGCCTGGTAGGGCGTGTGGGGCGCGTTGAAGGCGAGGTAGAGGTAGAAGGGCTTGGCCGGGTCCTGCCTCTCGATGAAGCGCGCGGCGTCCTGGCCGAGCAGCGTGGTCGTGTAGCCCTCCTCGCGCACGGGCTCGTTGTCGCGGAACCAGTCGAGCACGCCGTGCTCGTCGTGCGTGAAGTAGTCGAGCTCGCCGATCATCGCGCCGTACTGGTAGTCGAAGCCGCGCTGCCTCGGCCAAAGGGTCTTGTCCGCGTGGCCGAGGTGCCACTTGCCGATGATCGCCGTCGCGTAGCCGGCCTCCTTCAGGCACTGCGGCAGGAGCCACTCGCCCGTGTCGAGCCCGTAGGCCGAGACCGACGGGATGACCGCCGTCTGCAGGCCGTAGCGGAACGGATAGCGCCCGGTCATCAGGCACGCGCGCGTCGGCGTGCACATGGGCTGCACGTAGAACTGCGTGAGCCGGGCGCCCTCGCGCGCGAGCGCGTCCAGGTTCGGCGTGCGGATGTCGGCACAGCCGTTGAAGCCGACGTCCTTCCAGCCGAGGTCGTCCGCGACGATGTGCACGATGTTGGGCCTCTTCACGCCCGCCTGGGCGGCGTGGAGCGGGGCGAGCAGCGCGGCGCCGGCGGCCAGCACGGCCGCGATGCGGCCGAGGGCGGGGAGCGGCGAGGGGCGGGAGATCCGGTGGTTCATGCGGTCCTGGTGGCAGCGGTCGGGCGTGTCGCGCGGCGTCGACGGAGAACCGCTCCCTCCGCGCGAGCGCGCCGGGAAGCGCCTCGGTCCCCATCTCGTGCTTCGCGGCCCGTGCTTCCGGCGGGCGCGCGAGGGCGCCATCATGCGCCGCGCTCCCGGGCGGTGACAGGCCCCGGGCGAGGAGCGGAGAGGCGCCGACTCCTCGCTTCTCGTCCAGGAGTGGGACGGCGCGGTCCAGGGATCCGGCGTGACCGAGCGCGCGAGACGCGCCGGCGCCGAGACGACGCGGGGTCCGTCATTTGCGACTTCTCTGGAAAGCGACTTCCCAGCGCGGTACACCGTGCGCCCCGTGTGGCGCGCGGACTTGCCGCGTGCGCCGCTCTGGACCTCCATCGTTCTGCCACCAGTGATCCGCACCGGGTCCGTTCACGGGCCGGCGCGCCTACTCTCTCTCGAGGCCCAGCATGGCCCGTCGCCACGGCGCTCCGTCCGCCGCCGCGCTGCTTTCGTTCCTCGTCATCGCGCTCACCGCGCTGGCTCCCCGTCCGCGCGCGCAGTGCGCGCCGGCGATCGAGTTCGGGATGAACCCGAGCTTCCACACCTGGTCGTCGCGCGCGATCGTCTTCGCCGACGCGGCCATGCGCGTGCGCGAGTACTCGTTCTGGCAGAACGGCGCGCCGGCCGGGCGCGCGCCGCTCATCCCGCTCGGGCGCGGCCTCCTCGGCGAGGGCTGGCCCGATCCGGCCGCGCTGGGGAGCTTCACGCGCTTCGGCGCCTATCTCTTCGGCTCCATGGAGGGCACCGTGCCCGACGGGCGCGTGCGGCCCTACGTCGTCACCTGGAAGGGTGCCGGCGCGGTCAAGCTCGAGGGTCCCAACGTCACCGGCGAGCGCGCGCGCACGGCCCAGCGCGTCGAGTTCTTCGTCGATCCGACGCGCGGCACCGGCAACAACGTGCTCTCGCTCTCCTGGAGCACGGCCGACGCGCGCGATCCCGTGCGCGACGTGCGCGTGTGGCTGCCGGACATGGAGCTCGCGGACGAGCTCTTCTGGCCGCCCTTCCTCGACAAGGTGCGCGCGCTCAACGCCGGCGCCGGGCCCCACACCTGGCGCACGCTCGACTGGACGCGCGTGAACGAGTACGGCCGCCCGGCGAGCCACACCGGCTTCGTATTCGACCTGGCCGGCATGGTCACGCCGCGGAGCGCCAGCCAGGGCACCTTCCGCGGCGTGTGCCCGGAGTTCCAGGTGGCGTTGTGCAACGCCCTGGGCGCGGACCTGCACGTCCAGGTGCCGCACCGCACGGCCGACATGAGCGAGGCCGACTACGCGCTCTTCCTGACGCGCACGCTGACGGTCCTGCGCGACGGCTCGCCCGGCGTCCCGGGCTTCCTCGGCGGGCGGCGCTTCGAGGGCCTCGCGCCCGGCCGGACCGTGACGCTCGAGCTCTCGAACGAGATCTGGAACTCGATCTTCCCCGTCAACGGCTGGATGCGCGCCGAGGCGCAGCGCAAGGGCATCGGCTTCCACGACCAGGTCGCGGGCCAGATCCAGCTCGTCTTCGACCTCGCGCGCACGGTCTTCTCCGGTCCCGACGCCGCGCGCCTGCGCACGTACGTGGGAGGCTTCGCCGGCGATCCCTCCTACCTCGAGCGCGTGCTCGCGCGCCTGGCACCCGGCACGCGCGTCGACGCGGCCGGGCCGGCGGCCTACGTCGGCCCGCGGCGCACGGACATGGACGCGTGGCGGACGGGCGCGAGCGGGAGCGTCTGCCCGAACTGCCCCGACGCGCCCGAGCTCCTCGCCGCCGCGCGCCGCTCGATCGTCTCGCTGCGCCCGCAGATCGCCGCCCACCGCCTGATCGTCGACGCCTACCGCAACCCCGACGGCTCGCACCCAGCGCTCGTGCTCTACGAGGGCGGCCTCAACCTGAAATCGGCCGGCGAGCCCTGGGCCGCCGCCGCGCGCGCGCTGCAGCCCGATCCGGAGCTCTTCGACCTCTTCGTCGACGAGTACGTGCCCATGCTGGTGGACGAGGGCGTGGAGCTCGTCAACTGGTACAGCTTCATGAGCGACCAGGACTCGCCCTCGGTCGACGCCTACGGCATGTGGAACGACATGGCGCAGGCGATCGACCTCCCGGTCGTGCGCCCGTACCTCGACCAGGGCGCGCCCAAGGCCGCGGTCGTGTGCCTCGGGCCGCCGCTCGCCGCGAGCTGCGTGCCCGCGCGCGCCACGTTCCGCAACGTCGCCGGCAACGCCGATTCCTTCCGCGTGACGCCGCCCGTCCTGGGCGCCTGCTTCGAGGCCACCGTGGACCTCACGACCACGGGCCATCCCTCGGCCTTCGTCGTCTATTCGCTCACCCCCACCTCGATCCCGCTTCCATCAGGCGGCACCGTCCTCGCCGCCGTGAACGGCGCCGAGTTCCTGCCCATCCACGACGGCCCGCTCGCCAGGTGGCGCGTCCCGATCGCGAACGACCCGGCCCTGGCCGGGCTCACGATCACGACCCAGGCCTATCACGTGGGCGGACGCGCGGGCATCGCGCTCTCGAACGCGATGGACCTCGTGTTCGGACGCTAGAGCCCGCGGTCCCGCGCCAGGGAGCTCGCTGCGCCGTCAGCGCGCGGACATCAGCGGGGGCAGGACGACGACGGCGAAGCTGCAGAGCGAGACGTTCCCCGCGGCGTCGATGGCGGTGCAGATGACGAGCTTGCGCCCGATCGGGAACAGGCTGCCCGAGGGCGGCGAGCAGACGATCGTCGGCGTCGGGTCGTGGTCGTCGTCCGCGCTCACGTTGAACGAGACGACCGCGCCGCCCGCGCCCTGGGCCAAGACCACCAGCCCCTCGCGCGACGTCACCGGGCACGCGATCACCGGCGGGAGCGTGTCGCCCTCGAGGGCGAGCAGCCAGAGCGCGCCCTGATCCGCGCCGCCGTCGTCCGCGAAGGGAGCTCCCGCGGCCAGATCGACGAAGCCGTCTCCGTCGCGGTCGCCCAGGGCCGCGACGGCCAAGCCGAAGCGGTCGCCGGCGCCGAGCTCGCCCTCGAAGCCGCCCTTGGCCGCGCTGATCTTCTGCTGCGCGCGCACGCTCGCGTCGGGCCGCAGGAACACGAGCCACAGCGCGCCCTGGTCGGGCGCCGCGCTGTCGTCGCGCCGCAGGCCCACGGCCAGATCGCCGGTGCGGTTGCCGTCGAGGTCGCCGAGCGCGGCCAGCGACGCGCCGAATCCGCCCTGGGGGAAGAGCGTGCCGCCGAAACCCGCCGTGGCGCTGATCTTGTGCTCCGCGGCCACGGTGCCGTCGGGATCGAGCGAGAGCACCCAAACCGCGCCCAGGTTGCTGCCGCCGTCGTCGTCGAAGGGCGCTCCGACGGTGAGCTCGGGCGTGCCGTCGCCGTCGATGTCGCCGAGCGCGGCCAGCGCGCTCCCGAAGTTGTCCGCCGGACTCAGCGGCCCGGCGAAGCCGCCGGCCGTGTTGCTGATCTTCTGCTCGTCCCTGACCGTGCCGTCCGGGCGCAGGAACAGGATCCAGACCGCGCCGAAGTTGTTCAGGCCGCTCCCGCCGTCGTCGTCTCCGATCTCGCCCACGGCGAGGTCGGTGACGCCATCTCCGTCGAGATCGCCCAGCGCGGCGAGCGAGCTCCCGAAACGGTCGCTTTGCTCGAGCACGCCCCCGAAGCCGCCCGACCCCATGCCGATGGCCGTCTCGTCCTTGACCGTGCCGTCGGCGTTGAGCAGGAGGATCCAGACCAGCCCCTGGTCGAGCGCGGGAGCGCTCGCGTCATCCGCGCCCACGGCGAGGTCGCCGACGCCGTCGCCGTCCAGGTCGCCGAGAAACGCCAGGCTGCCGCCGAAGCGATCCCCGTCCCGGATCGTCCCGCCAAAGCCGCCGGCGGCGTTGCTGATCTTCTGCTTCGCCTTGACCGTCCCGTCGGCCTCCAGGAACACGATCCACACCGCTCCGCAGCCCTGCCCGCCGTCGTCGTCGAAGGTCGCGCCCACGGCCAGGTCCCCGACGCCGTCCCCGTCGAGATCGCCGAGCGCCTGCACCGCCGCTCCGAAGCGATCGCCGGGATCGAGCCCGCCTCCGAAGCCGCCGGCCGCGGCGCTGATCTTCCCCTCCGCGAGCACCGTGCCCACCTGCGCCGCCGCGGCGAGCGGCGCGCCGAGCCACACCGCAGGAACCACCGAGAACCAAGCGAAACGAACGAGCCAAGCTCCCATGACCAAACCTCCTGCCGGAAGCTAGCCGAGCTCGCCCGGATCCGCAATCCACCCCGTGCGCGGCGCCGGCGGCCACCGAGTGCAGGGCACGGCGCCTCGCTCCGCTGCTAGAGTCGCAGCATGAGCCGGCGCTCCATGACTCCGTCGCTGCCGCGCGCCAACAGCTCCCACCGCGGCCCGCGCTCGCGAGTCGCCCCGCCCCCGAGCCCCCCCACCAGCCCCGCGCGCGCCCTCCGCTCCAGCGTCACGGGCGGTGAACGCGACGAGCACCGCGCCCGCATCCTCGCCGTCGTCGACTCGATCCCGCGCGGCCGCGTCGCGACCTACGGCCAGGTCGCCCTCGAAGCCGGCCTCGCGCGCCGCGCCCGCCTCGTCGGCAAGATCCTCTCCACGCTCGCCCCCGGCACGAAGCTCCCCTGGCACCGCGTCGTCAACTCCGCCGGCACGATCAGCCTCCGCCCCGGCTCCGGCGCCTCGACCCAGCGGTCGCGCCTGCGCCACGAAGGCATCCCCGTCTCCCCCTCCGGCCGCCTCGACCTCCGCCGCTTCCGCTGGCAGCCGGAGCCCTGACCCCCTCTGCTAGACTCCGCCCCCTTCGCGGAAGTGGCGGAACTGGCAGACGCGCGGGACTTAGGATCCCGTGGGGCAACCCGTGCGGGTTCGACTCCCGCCTTCCGCACCAAGCCCTCGAGCCTTGGGCTCGGACGCTCGCGGGCACAACGTGTTGCCGCTCGCGCGCGTACTCCTCCGCCTGGGTGAGCGCCTGCGTCGACAGGCGCCCTGTTAGGAAAGACCTGCTCTATCCAAACTGAGCTACGGGGGCGGTCGACGGCCATGGTACGCGTGGGCAGGGGGCGAGCGAGAGACGAGGAGGTCCGCATCTAGGATCGATTCTTCCAGGGCGTCAAGATCGCCCGCCGGATCGTCCGGCGACCCAGGCCCGGAGCTCGTCCGTGGGGTAGCGGAGGGACCGCCCGATGCGGATGGCGGGGACCTCGCGGCAGTTGGTCAGCTCCCAGAGTTTCCGCGGCGAGATGGCCAGGAAACGGGCGGCCTCGGCGGGCCGGAGGAGCAGGGGTTCGGAGCGGGAGTCGCGGGGGCCGCCATCGGGCTGCGTCGGGTTGGTTTTTTCCATCGGGGTGCACTCCGGGAGCAACGGCCCCGTCGAGGGCATCCCAAGCATGGAGGTGCCGTGACGAGCGAGTGCCCGCGGCATCAAGCCGGATCGTGCAGCGCGATCACCCCTACTGCCTCCGACACACGGACCGCATCCGACGTGCCCGCGAGGGCCTCGCCCGGCTCATCCAGGGGCAGTCGGGCACGACGGCCTCCAGGGCACCGACACCTGTCCGACGACGAAGGAGTTGGATCGCCGACGCTGGACGTCAGGCCCGTAAGTGGCGAACCTTGAGGCGTGCGATGCCAGCATCCGTGACTTCGGCTCGGCCCGGGTGATCTAGCTGCTGGTGCCGTGCCGCCACCACTGCCGCGACCGTGACCAACGTCAACCTACCGCTCGAAGTCGATCTCCAAGGCCGAGTCGCGAACATGCGGCTCGCTCCGTCGAACACCCTCTACGCACTGTACGAGGCCGTCGTAAACTCCATCCACGCGATCCTCGACCTGCCCGAGGGGGAGCGCAGCTCGGGGACGCTGCAAAGCGCATACTACTTCGATGACCGAAGGGGGCATCCGATTGCGACGCGAAGTGGCCATCAGCGTGGGCTGGGGAGTGCTCTTCGCATCCGTCCTCGGCGTGCTCATCGTCGTC
>Ga0315910_10001152_pt1 | contig 24685 bp, 24 predicted proteins | sample EdamamesoilMG_FD_204470 | JGI IMG/M metagenome (GOLD analysis project Ga0315910, IMG submission 204470) | Garden soil microbial communities collected in Santa Monica, California, United States - Edamame soil | ecosystem: Environmental > Terrestrial > Soil > Garden | place: USA: California... | reverse complement strand
GAGGATACGTCCCGTCTTGCTGCTCCACATGAACAAGAACACCAGGAGCTTTCCCTCAAAACTGGCCGTATAGTAGTGCCACTTGAAGCCGGGAGGGCCCAGCCTGCGCCATTGGTCCAACGCGACAAGCGGCTGGAGCATGCTGTGCGCCATGAGCGGGAGCGTCGCGCTCAGGAGCAAGCACTGTTGCTCGAAATGAACCGACCCACCCACCACCTCCCACGGGCCCTCGGCGTTTTCTCCCAAACGCAGTGAACCCGACGGACGATAGAGCCGCAACTTGCTGGTTCCCCAAAACGGAAACGGCCCATCCGGATCGTAGTCGATCCATCCGCGTTTTCCGGGAATCGTCATCGACTGTCCGAACAAGAACAATTCGATGGAAAAGTTGTGGCGCCTCACGTGCAGAGAGCACAAGCCCTGCGTCCGAGCCTCTTCACTGTGTTCTGCGCTCACCCCCGCGGCGAGCAGCTCCTCGTCGAAACTGGGTGAGCTTGGATCGGCGCGCGCAAAGCGGACCCCGTCGGCTTCGAAACAATACGAGGCCCCGCCAAAAAAAGCACCCCGCGTCCCATACGAATAATGGGCCGTGCCCTCCAGATCGCGCAGTGTGATGGCAAAAACAGGGAGAGGATCGCACCCATACAATGCGGCGTTGAGCTGCACGTTGGCGATGAGCGAAACGCGTTTCCGAGCGCCCGTGGCCGAGCAGAGCTCGAGCACCCCACAGAGCCACCACCATTCAGTATTGGGAAACGGGATCTTGCGGTAGAGCAGGTGGAGGAGCGAACGATCGTCCGCCGGAAGGTCTCGCGCTGGGGGATAACGCGGGACAAGATCTTGGGCGCCGGGGCCCCGCCGGGGAAAGCTCATCTGTTCCTATCCGGCCGTTTCTTCTTCGGTGATCTGGCCCACGCCGCTGATGAAGGTCGAATTGCCCAATTCGCCTTCCTCGACGTCGCCCTCCGAGTAAGTTGTAGGGTCTTCCCCCAAGGGCGCTGGGTGAACGGGCGGCAGAGGAAGTGTGGAGGATATCTCCACCGAACGTCCACTGCGTGTGACAATGCTGATGCGCGGCTTGCGCTGCAGCCTCTCGCCCACGCGGTTGAGTTCACGGATCCGTTCTCCGTAGCCGAGGCCATCGTTGGAGAGATCAGGCCCCTTGGTATAGGGGTAGATGCGGACCGCGAGGTTGGACCGTGCGGTCTTGAGCGTCGCGGAAACGGCACCATGTTGCCCCCTATCTCGGCAAAGAACAGCGCGGTAGGCGGCTACAGCGTCGCGGATGGGGATCTTCGTGTCGCGGCTATCCTTGGGCATATGCTCTCTCCAATGATCGGGAAAATATTCGACAAACCGTGCGTGGACGGCAACAGAATTGACTCACCAGGGGATGCACTGAGGATAGTGCTCAGTGCACCAGTTTTTCACCTGGTCTTGGTAGCGGTTGATGATGTCAAAAAGGTCCGCACGACTCGTACTATCGCTGACGATGAGCTGCCTCACTAGGTCATCCGCCCCAACGATGTCGAAGATGTGGGGCAACCCTTCCTTGTACAAGCGTTCATCCACCTCTTTGAGAAAGGCCAGATCATCAGGTTCTCGCTCCTCGATGGGAAAGATCTCACAGGGCGTCCGACGATACGGGGAGTCAACGTCGCGGAGGATGGCGTTGGTGACGTGCCGTCCCGATTCGTTGGCGGCTTCCATCGTGGTGATGCGGGTGTGGGTTTTCATGTAGGTTCCACATAGGCCGATGCCTTGTTCGACCGAGTACCCGTCGTCGTCTTTCAACTCACCGGGGCGACGCTGGAAGTTGCCGGGCCGTTCGATCTGAAAGGGTGAGGCATTGATCCATATGTCTTCGCCCTTTTTCATGAAATCGTCGAGGTGCCAATAGAGCGGCCGCGGCAGACGTCCGCCAAATTTCTTTGACGTGTCTTCGAGTCCCTCTTTGATTTGATACCAGACCTCGGCGATCAACTCCTCACGACTGCACTCCCACGCCGTCTTCTTGTTGCCTGTGCCCGGAGCGTCCCAACGTCCGACGATGACGGACATGATACCTCTGTAGCCGTGCTCCCAATCATGTCGGTCGGCCCAAAACCGAGCCTGCGAAATGGTGGTGAGGTTCCAGGGGGAGTCCGGGTAATAGGCGTGACCGTCCAGCCACAGCACATCTTCCTCGAAGTAGAACTGCACGCCGGCAAAGTGACGCAATTCTCCGTCGGGCACGCAACTTCGTGGATTGCCCAAGTCGAGTTGCGCGGCCCGCGCGAGATCGCGGTGAGGAAATTCAGCACCTAGTTTGTGCATGTATTGCACGGCGATGCGATGGATCTCCTGAGCCGGCAGGGCCAATACGAAGTACCCTGGCATGAGCGCCGGCTCGCCCAAGCTGGACTCACCCAGAGGCTGCAGCTCCTCGAACGTGAATCTAGGTTCGTAGCATTCGACCACGGGCCAGATGCGTTTGCTTGGAGCAACCGAAGAGCCTTTGCCCTCCGAGGCGGAGTCGCGCGCCTCAAACCCCACCAACCGGCCATGGATGAATTCCACACCTTGCGCTTCTAGGTACTGGCGCCAGTATTTGAACCAGGCTTCCGAGGTCGGTCCCGCCAAGGTTCCGTCGCGAAACCCTGAATCGACCACGAACTGGTCCATCATCGTCTGTAGGCCCGCCGAACCGAGCGTGCGCGCGTCACCATCCTCTGCGTCCATGGCGACCAGCGACCTGGGAAAGTGCCGGATCGCGTTCTGCGCAGCAGGCGAGAGCGTGTCCGACTGAATGAACTCCATCCAGGTGACGTCTTCGTACTCTGCCCGCCGTGCGGTGCTCGATGTGACGTACTTCAACGCCTGCAGCCCCATGCGCATGAGGTCCTGACTCGTCAGGCCCAAGCCGCCTTGCCCCAGCGGCTTGGTCAAGGAATGCAGCATCTTGAGTCGCTTTTCTAGCGACTGCACCCGATGGCGATCAAACAACTCCGGGGGACGACCGTCTGCAAATGCGTAGGCAGAATACTTCTGCGACTTGAGATTGTCGAAGACGACGCGGAAGGACTCCTCGTACTTGTACTGATCCGTCGCCACGTGCAAAGACTGCTCTTGGGATCGTCCCAAGTTGGACTTGGGGAGACGATCCAGCACCGGCGTGCGGCGCATCGTGTCGAAAACGTGGTGGTAAAAGGCTGGAAAAAACCGGTAGCCATGTTCCCCCGGCAGCCAATGCTCGCGCACCCGGACAGAGAGCACCACATCGTAATAGGAGGCGGTCGGGACTGAGGTGGCCGTACGTGTACTGACCTGTTCTTGGTCGTCGTACGGATAATCCATGAGCCGCACCGCGGTCATCGCGACAATGCGACCGTTGGGGAAGCGGAACGCCAGGTGCAAGTTACCCTGCGTATCGAGTGAGGTCCCCGCCGGAGTGGACAGCTTTGCCATCGCAGGTTCTGGTGCCGCCACCTGGGTGACGACGCTGTCAGCAGCCCACTGCATGAGCACCCGTAGCGCGGCGACCACGGACCAATCCCAGTTCCCGGTGCGGTCCTTCTTGCGATTCATCACTTCGAGGTAGACATGCTCAACAGAAGGGTTCTGGTAGATGTCCTTGGCCAGCTCTTTCATCGCTGCCCCCAGGCCTGGCTCTCCGTAGCGCGTCAGGCCTCCCACTTCGATGTCGATCGCGCGAAACAGCGCGGCGGCTTCGTCGGACCCATCCGTTGCTCCCGGCGCAGCCTCGGCGGGCGATCCATCCGTTGTCCCCAGCGTAATCGAGGCTGGGGCGTGCGCGGGACCCGTCGCGCCCGATGACCCGGGCTCGCCGCCCGCGCCCACGTGCCGCAAGTAGCCCTTCTGCGGGAAGGTGACGATGGGATCTGCTTCCTCGCCCCAGGGGCGCGCGTAGTGAAAGACCAAGCGCAGGTCCTCGTTGCGCGCGCTCATGACCTCCCTCACCCACGGATCTTCTGGCACTGCGCGGATCTGAACTTCGACTGGCGCAGCCGGAGCGCGCAAGATCCGCAGTGACCAAGCGTCCTTCCCATCTTCTGCTTGCAAGTAGTCTTTGAGCACATTCCGAGTCGCCTTCAGATGGTTCGTTTCAGGTGCCCATTCTTGGAGCGGGGCGTCTTCTTCTTCAGCCGCGCTGAGCGTTGTCGCTCCAGCGGCTGCCGAATAACGCATCTCCACCGTGATCCGTGCCTCGTGGTCGTCTGCGGGAATGCGAGCCAAGATCCAGTCTCTCCAACCTGCCAGGTCGGGGCGGTCGGGGTCGAGGGGGAACACCTGCCAGCTCGTCGGTGGAGTCGTCACCCGTCGCAGCTCCCACGGGAGCGGCTTCACCAACGGATAGACCTGGGTGACATCGCGCGCGAGCGGCCAATGCACCCGCGACCATTGGGTGCGGGCCAGTCCACCCACATCGCAACCCTTCTCCGGGAAGCGAGCGTCGCACTCTGGCTCCCAGACTTGCACGCGGAAACCTCGTTCCACGAGCTCATGCGCCGCGGTCAAACCGGAGATCCCCCCTCCAAAGATGGTCACACAATTGGGTGCTTCTACACGACTCATGTTCACCTCAATGCTCGTTCCTGCTGATGTCCGTTGAGACTCGCTCCGCGCGTATGTGGTTCGCTCATGAACTCCCGCAGCAGCAACGGAAACGCGGGGCTGCGGACCGCCGCAGCGAAGTACAACTGAAGGCCATCGTAGAACGAAAGCACGTGCTCCAGCTCGCCTTTCAAGAAGACGGCGTCGTTCCAAACAGCGCGCTCGAGCGTCAGCTCACCCCGCAGCAACTGACGAATCACCTTGCGCGATGCACGCAGAATGACATCTTGCGACACGTCCGTGCTGTGCCGGCTTTCGCTCAGATGGAGACGCAGCCCGTCACTGACCAAGCGCACCTGCTCACCGTCCACTTCACAGAGCACGGACAGCTTGCTGATCGAAAGCGCCAGCTGCCGATAAATCTTTGCATGCTCCCGCTGCACCACCAGCAGGGACCGAGCAAGGAAAGCAGAAAACCTGCGGGTATGGTTAGGCTCCCAGGAATTCACAGACCGATGCTCCTTCCTTGTCGAACGCCTGGCCCCCAATGTCGCCGCGGAAGCGCATGCGACCAAATACTTCGTTGATGATGGTGACCCCGAGATCATCGTCATTGGGAATGATCACCTGAGCCAAGTCGTGGGCGACAAACTCGAATTCCGCCCATTCACCTCGGCCTTGGGCGCGCAGCACGTAGCGTGCGGGGACATCGGTGACCCGCCCCGGTGAGAGCAGCCCCATGACCGCGGGGATCTTGAATGGTTGCGCAGGACGCAGCAGGCCGTGGTGCTCGACGCTCACTTCTTGATCACGAAAAACCCGTACCTGTCTTCCATCTCTCCACACGAACAACCCTTGCATCAAGTCCGTGTTGTGGCCCCGGTCCGTGAGACGTACCAAGGCGATGTTGTACGGATCACTCAGATCGTTGGGCAGCGCGTAGCCCCACTCCCAAGCAAAGTTGCGCCCCCAGCGAAAGTGCCCCCAATTGTGATCATGGTAGGCAGGGCACTGCACCAGCTCGTACACCCGAGAGCCAATCCATACTGTGCCCCGCGCAACCAGCCGCGGCACGACAGTCCAGTTGATGCACGGACCGTCCTCCACATCCACGTTGTTTGCTTCAGAAGGAAACGCTTCAGGCCGAAGTTTGAGGTCGAGCGCAATGGGACAATTCCGCAGCACTGCCCGAATGTGGTAGTCCTTACCGTCAAAGGCGACCCTATCTGCACCAAACTCGAGCTCCACGCGTCCACCGCTCGCTCGGACACGGTGCACGGGGCAATCCTGGACGTCGCCCAGCCAACCCTGCTCGGTCCTGGCCAAACAAGTGATGCGGGCGAGCTCGCCCCCCCGCCGGGCGCGCCGCGTCAAATCATCGACGAGACTGAAGTTGACCAAGAGATCAAGCTCTGGGCCGCGCACGGCAAAGTGATACCACTCCTTGTAACCCGCCGTGCCGCCGTACGCCGTGGGAGAACGGCGCAGGTGATCCCGGCTCTCAATGGCGCGGGCGAGCGCGTCTTGCGCGCCGGTGAGCAGTGGGGCGTTCATCGGAGCAACCCCTCGGCGTGGGTAACGTCTGGGTTGTCCTTCGGTACAATTGCTTGCTCTGCCCAACTCAGGATGATGGCCGCGGCAGTCCGCTCAAGCTTGACCAAACCCAAGAGCCCTTCGACCAAAGTTGGGTCACCGCCCTGCGATGCTGCGTCGGGCGCTGCGCCTGCGTCGGACACTGCGCCTGCGGCCGTCGCCGTGCCCAAAGTGGCCTGCATCAACGCACTCGACGCGTTCGCCCAAGAGACCACACCGAGCAACGCAAAGATGAAGCTGTTGCGCTCTTCGAAGCGGTCGGCGTGCCTTTGTAGCGGAGGAGCGTTCATACGTGCTGTTCGAAGAGACGCGCCAATTTTTCTTCGAGCCCTTCAGTGAGCGCCGCGCGCGCAAATTCGTGCACAACGACGGACGGAAGCGGGCCCTCATCCGGAGTAAATGCCGATAAACTGATCACGTCCCACAGCATCCGCGCACGCGCGACGTGCGGTGAATGCAAGAGCCGTTGCTGCAGCGCCGCACCTTCAGGCGTCTGCGCGTAGGCGCGCCCTTCAACCACGAGTGCGCGAAAAATCTCTTGCGTGACGCCGGGGTGCCGAAACAAAAGCTCATGGGCGCGGCGAAAGAGCGTTTCCTCCGTGTGCACGGAACTCATCATCCGCCCTTTCGCAGGTGGTTCACCTCGAGATGAACCTCCGTCAGAGCGACCGGGTTGCCGTTGAAATACAAGCCCAGGGAACCAGTGAGCGTAGTCAGTGCCACCGCGGGCTCCTCCCACTTTTCCGCCATCAAGTCCTGGAGCGTGAAGTACACGTAGACCGACGCGATCTGTTGGGGGCCCACTTCCCGTGAAGAGTAGTGCACGTCCGGGCTCAGCAAGACAGTCTCCTTCATGTTGGTCCCGTGAGGTATGTACGTGAACTCAGAGACACGCAGCTCAACTTGAGCTGACGCGTCTGAACGGTTTCTAGCCTGGAGCATGGTATAAGGCCTGAAGTTGGGCGACTTGGGGTCGTACTTCAAACGTTCTGTCACGAGTTCGACAGAGCCACGTCGAGCGGGCTCTGCACGAGTGGAGGTGTGCTTTTCAGCTTCAGCGGAGACAGCCCGCGCGTTCTGGCAGCGGCAAGGCGAGCAACTGCAGCGCGAGCAACCGCGCGCGGCCCCCGTGAGAATGTCCCAAGTGCTCAGGCCCAGGCGAACCATGTGGCTGACGTTCTGGGCATGCAGGCGCGAGAGCTGATAGAGCGCGTCAGTGCCCAAATACGGGAAGAAGCCGCACCCGCACGACCCCTTCTTGGCCCCGCACCGACCGCAACGGGTTGCCCCGGGGTAGCAGTCGTGCACGTGTTTAAAGAACTTCGCACTCGCATCAGCGATCGCTTCCCGGCCTTTCTGGTGAAGTTCACTCTCACTGACGTCTCTTTCCTTTGCCATGACATCCTCTTCTGGTCGCAAAATTCACGTAAGCGCGTGCTCGGATGGGTCCGCACGAGGCACGCGGCTAATGGCTGCGATCGACCACGAAATCGATCAAACCGTCGAGAAAACTAAGATGCTCCGAAGCCCCCAAAACCGGGTCCAGCGCATGCAAAAGAAGGCGGGCTCGGCGGGCCCGGCGTGCGGCGACGCGTCGCGCGTACGCGATGCTGTCGTGCCGTTGAACTAAGTCGTGGAGGAAACGAACGTCCTCATGCGTCTTGTATCTCACCTGAACGGTGTGCCGCAAGAGCTGGGTCAGCTCATCATACGCCCTGTGAGTGATTTGTTGCTCCTGGTAGAGCGCGGTCAAGCGCTCAACGACCTGCTCCGTCGGCGATGGGTGACCCTGATGAGGAGGGCGCGCGCGGCCCAGGATACCCAGCGCGTGCTGCCGTTCTTCAGCATCGGCGCAACGCAAGGCGTGCATCAGGATCAGCGTGTGTTTACCCTCCCAAAGGTCGCCCCATGCTTCTTTGCCGTACCGGCCGGGTCCACTCTCCAAATTCAGGATGTCATCTTGAATCTGAAATGCGGTGCCCAGCGCCGTCGCAAACAGCCGCAGCCGAAGGAGTTGCTCCTGGGTACATCCCGCCACCAAACCACCAATGACTGCGGGGGTGATGAATGTGTACCAACCCGTCTTTTTGTGGACCATGCGCAGGTAGTCGCGATCACGCAGTGACCAATTGCCGCTTCTGGTCCATGCCAACTCAATGGCTTGTCCTTCAGCAGACTCGCGAGCCATGACCGACACGGCTTCCATGACTCGAAGGGCCCTGCCCAAGCCCAAATCAGCCACGTTATCGAGAAGCGGCTGCAACGCCAGAGCCAGCATGGCGTCCCCGACGTTGATAGCGACGGGTGTACCGTGCCGCGTGTGCAAGGTGGGCGCGTCGCGGCGCAGCTCCGATCCATCTTCCACGTCGTCATGGATGAGAAAGGCATTGTGGTAGAGTTCGAGCACGGTGGCGCTCTTCAGCACGCCTTCCAACGGCCCGCCAAATGCCCGACAAACAGCGACTGCGACCGCCGGTCGGAGCGCTTTTGCCTCCCGCATGGGGTATTCGAAGACCAAATCGTAGAGGATGGGCTGAAGTTCGCCCGCCGCAGGCACAATTGCCTTGAGTTCTTCAAGAACGAGGCCCCTACATTCGGCCATGTAGTCGAGCAGTTGACCCGAAGACATCGAAGGTAGAAGTTGGCCCATTTCGATCGGCATAATCGGCGAATCAAACGCATGTGTCAACACACTCACAAATCGAAACTGGGTCGAAACGCAATCACCACGCCTTCTTCACCTCATCGAAGCATACTGATACCCCGCTGAAGCAGGCTGCTCCCCGTCGAAGCTGCAGCGAGCGTCCGTCTTCACGGAGCGGCGTCTGTCTCAACGGTCATGGAGACTCCAGGCTCGTGGAGACGCAACCCCGATGAAGAAAGCGGAGACCGCAGAGCACGTCCCTTGTCCAAGGAGAACGTACACGACGTACGGTTGCCCTGTGGGTGGATCGGGCAACGGCGTTCCTTTCCGCGATTTTGGCCTGTGCGGTGGTCGTGCCGGGCTGAAGGCCCCTTCCCTACCACTGGGGGAACTGGCCGCGCCGCTAGGATGCCGCATAATGAGGAGCCAATGCCCTCCTTGCCCCCCGACGACCCCTTCACCTCTCAGTCCATCCAGACGCACATCTTAGACGCCGACTCCGAATGGTGGCCGTTTGCCTTCTTGCGACCTGAACAGCATGAGCACTTCACCGCGGAGCGCTGCGCGGTCCTCGCGCTGCTCTACGGCGCGCCCGCGGCGCTGCTTGGGATGATTGCCGGATTGCTCGTGGGGGACCAGATGCAAAGCCGACACTTGGTGCTCTTTCCGGTGACTGTGGCCGCGCTCCTGTTCGCGGCGTTCCAGCTAGGAGTAGCGCCATCGTGGAACCGGCGCGCTGCGCGACTACGCTATCTGCGCGAGCGCCGCGCGGAGTGGCAGCGCTCGTCGGCAGACTAGGGCGCGGGCTACAGGAGCTTCTTGCCCGTCATCAGTCCCAGGATCAACGTGATCACAGCGACCACCAGGAACGCGTAGAACAGAATTTCAGCGATCCCCGCCGCAGTGCCGGCGATCCCGCCAAAACCCAAGAATGCTGCAACCACAGCAACGATGAAAAAAATCAGTGCCCATCTCAACATCGTCGATCTCTCCCTGGGCTCCTCGTGACTGAACCACGCGGTCGACACCAATGTCGCCGCATGAGCCAAGCCTGCAAGTGAGTCCCTCTTCAAATGTGAAGCTTCTGTGCGGAGTGAGCAAGCCGCGTGCCGACGCAGTAGGCGCAAATTCAGCGATAAAACGGGTAGCCGGTTGATGACTTTCGTCACAGTCGGGTCATTCATGCGCATTCTTTGAGCGCGCCTTCGACCGGTCCAGGCGTTTTCCTGTGAACGATCCGCTGCCAAGCGGGCACACATCCCTGTTGTCGGCACGTGAGCACGGCACTTTATGGGGAGATTTTCATTTCATGAAAAACAGCGTGGAGCTGAGCCGCAAGGCTATGGGGAGCATACTTTTTTTGGCAAGTCTTGGGCTGGTCGTGGCTTGCGGCGCGGACGATGGGGGACAAGACGATGAGTCGCAGCCGATCGAACTCAGCGAGCTCGAAGGGGTGTGGCGCCAGCGCGGCTACGCCCGCGTCATCGAGATCACCGACGGGGCCTTGCACTTCTACGATGTGACTAACGTCAGTTGCGTGCCCTCCGGAGAGAGTTCCGTCGAAGAAGCAGAGAGCGAGTTTGACCGCATCGTGGGCGATGAGGATCACTTTTCTTGGTACGAGACGGGTGGGTACACGCGCTACGACTTTGACCGCACCGACGAGCTGCCCGACAGCTGCGACAACCCCGACCCGGGTGCAGTCGCCAGCTTCGACAGCCTGTGGCACGCCTTCGACGAGAATTACGCGTACTTCTCCGAGCGTGGGGTCGACTGGGACGAGGTGCGCTCTGATTTTCAGTCGCAAGTGGACGACGACACCACGCCCGAGGAACTCATGGGCGTCTTCCAAGAGATGCTCACCCCGCTCAGCGACGGTCACGTGTGGGTCTTCGACACCAACACAGGGGCCGGCTTTCTGGGAGGGACACTGGGCCTGTTGTGGGAAGACTGGGCGGAGCAGCACTCCGGCGATGACGTGGGCGAAAACCCCGCGGACCCCCGCGGAGCCTTCACCGCCTCGATGCAAGAGTACGTGCTGGAGGAAGTGCTCGAGGGCAAGGGCAAGAGCGGGCCTCATGATCTCTTGCATTGGGGCTGGCTCGACGACGACATCGCCTACCTCGACGTCCACTCGATGGCCACGGATCAGGCTGAATTCACCATCCCCGAAGCCATTGAGCTGACCGATGAAACCATGGAGGACGTCATGGAGGATCTCCAGGGCGCGCGCGCCTTCATCGTGGATGCTCGCTTCAACCAGGGTGGGATGGACACCATCGGCTACGCCATCGCGGGTTGGTTCTCCAACAAGTCCCGCCTGGTGTCGCAGAAACGCGCTTGGCTCGGCGAGCAGTGGGGGCCCTACCAAGACATCACGGTCACCGCGCGCTCAGGGGCGTTCACTGGCCCAGTCGCGCTGCTCCTCAGCAAGAACACTGTGAGCGCGGCAGAGACGTTCACCATCGCCATGCACGAGCTCCCCAACGTGACGAGTGTGGGCACCAGTACTTACGGTTCCCTCTCGGACACATTAGTGCGTGTGCTCCCCAACGGCTGGCTGTTTTCGCAATCCAACGAGGTCTACGAGTCACCCCAGGGTGACCAGTACGAAGTCGTGGGCGTGCCGCCGGACGTGGCGGTCGAAGGCGATGAAGACCTCGACTATTACGAGAACCTGGACAAGACCATCGAGGAAGCGGTCGACCTGTTGAGCGAATGATTGCGCCCGTTCCTCTCCGATCGAGAGAATGGCCTTGCGCACGCGTGCTTCTGCCGTAAATTGAGTTCAGCCATGGCTTGGGCGCAGTCAGCATGCAGTTGGGGTACGTCGCTGTTGTTTGTGACGGCTTGCGCTGGGCTGTCTTTGACAGCTTGCGCTGGGCCACGCGCAGCGCAGCCAATTCTCTCTCCCCCTGCGTCGATCGCGACCACCGAGCAAACAGAGTGCCCGCCGACAGCTCAGACCGTCTCTACGCTCAGCTGGACGCCCGGTGAGTACGCGATGGTGATCGAACCATGGGTCAAGTCGACCAGCGAAGCTGAGTTCGCGATGCGCGGCATCCACGCCTGGGACAGCGAGTTTCCGTTCACTGTCGACTACGCTTGGGATCTCAACGCGGATGACGGCAAGGACGCGTACCTCGATTATCAAATGGGTTTCACGAACCCCGGCACGCAGTCCGCGACCCCCATCGCGCTCAACATCCACGACTTCACGGTGGACTGGCTTGAGCAACCCTGGACCGAAGCGCTCACACCGACCGGAGAGTGCGCGCCCGCCACGCCCAGCTGCAACGCGCACTAAGAGACGAGCGCCTTCCCGTGTTGGTCATGATCGAACGACGCTGGAGTTCCATTCGGACAACCATGGCCCACAGGAGGCGGGCCATGGTTGAGGGTCAACGGAACGCTCCCAGCATCACGAGGGCACTGGTTCATTCGGCCGCTTGATCGTCACCATCCGCTTTGGAGGCGGCGGGCAGCTCCGGCGAGGTGACGGTGGCTCCCGTGACTTGGAGCACTTCTCCTTCGCCTTCGCTCTCGTCCTCGTCCTCGTCTTCGACGATTTCAGCGTCACGGACGTAGATGCGCTTTTTGAAACCGCACAGCCGCAGCAAGCGCCCGTCCTTGATGGTGAGACGCACGATGGCGGCCCACTCCTTGTAGAAGGCCCACATGGCGTCCTCAGCCTTGCGGAGCTCTGCAAGGCTGGGGTTGTTGGCCACCGGTTCACTCATGCTCTGCAGCGCTGTTATGAGCGCCACACCTTCCGCCACAATCTCATCGGTAAGCCCGCGTTCGCGCAAGAACGCACGCGCCTCCGGGCCGCGTTCTTCAAAAGGCGCTTCACCGTTTTCCATGGCTTGAAGCCGGTGCAGCAGCAGGTCCACCGTGAAGGTGTTGGCGCGACCTTCAACGGGTGTGAGCCCGTTGAAGAGGTGATCGCGCTCAGCCCGAAAGGCACGGGCCAACACCGCGCGAATGAAGGGTAAATGGCTATTTTCATACGCTTGCAGCTCCTGAACGACGTTGCGGTTGCCGCTGCCCGGCGAAGTCATTGAGCTGACCCGCAGCTCCGTAGCAGCGCGAATGAGACCCCACCCTTCTGCGATGATCGCGTTGGTGAGGCCACGCTCGATGAGGAGCGGGGCGACCTCCGGGCGATGCATCCCGATGAGGAGGTTCGTGGTTTTGAGAGCCTTTTCGCTGAGGGTTCTACGCGTCATGGCGCATCCTTTCCTTTGCTTGGTTTGAACTAACGGTTTCTACGAGGACGTCTGACAACGCAGTGCGCCCATCGTGCATTTGTTGTCGGCCACCCCAAACGCGCGTTGCGAAAAAAACGAACGCATCCGTGCGATTGGTCAAACAAGCCGACTTCCGGCTGATTTCACCTGCAACAGGACACAACGGGGCCGTTCAGTTGCTGACGAACGCTAGAAAAATCGCTGGCGCCCCCCTACCCGGTTGGGTTTGCTTTGCGCCAAGTCACGGCGGATCAGCACGGACTCTCGCCGGATGTTCAGGCGCACCGCTTTCCCCTCTATCGCGCGGTGTGTCCCTCACGGTGCAACAGCAAGAGCTAAGGGTGCAACAGGAGGTGCTGAGGGGGATGTTGACCAAGCTGAGGGGGCAACAGGCCCTCGGCAGGGTGCACGGGGTGGACCGTGGTGGGGCAACGGCGGGCCGTCACGATTTTTTGGAGGATCGTGAGAGGGCAGCGGGGGGCGCTGGAGGTGCACCGTCACAACGCTGACAGGGACGAATCACGAGCGTGCTGGTGATGTCGAGGTCGATAGAGGGGCGACGACGAATCAGCGAGCCCGCGGAGGAGTTTTGTAGCGTGACAGCTCAAGCGACGATGGTCGGCAAGAGGCTGATGTGAGAAGCTGCCGGCTGATGGCAGAACTCACTCTCTACGACTACGCGTTTTCCGGCAACGGCTGGAAGGTGCGAACCTTGTTCCGCCACTTGGGGCGCCCCTTCAACCTCCGCTGGGTGGACATCCTCGCGGGCGAGCAGCACGAGCCGTGGTTCCGCGCCAAGAACCCCGTGGGGCAGATCCCGGTGGTGGAGGACGAGACGGGACGCATCTGGACGGAGTCCAACGCCATCTTGGAGACCTTTGCGGAGGGCACGCCACTGCTGCCAGAGGGCCACCAGCGACACCAAGTGCGCGCCTGGCTCAACTTCGAGCAAACGTGGGTGGACGGAGTGATCTCGCGGGCCCGCTTCCGGCGTGTTTACCCGCATGTGGTCCCTACCCCCGAGAGCTTTTTTGCCGCGTGGGACGCAGAGGGGCGTCGGGCGCTGCAGACGTTGGATGAGCATCTGAGTTCCCACGAATACATGGTTGCGGAGCGCTTCACCGTCGCGGACATTGGGCTCTACGCGTACGTGCACGTGGCAAATGAGGGCGGGTTCCGGTTGGGTGACTACCCGGCTGTGAGTCGCTGGTTAGGGCGGGTGGCGCGGGAACGGGGGGTGCTGCCCTTTGGAGAGGATGGGGAGGAGTGAGACGCCTGCGTTTGGGCAAACCTGCTTTCTGCTGTCTTTTCGCGGAGGGTTAGGCGGCAGGGTGAGCGTTCAGGTAGCTGGGATTTTTGAAGCTCAGGTTGTTGGGACTGGGTCAAAAGCGTTGGCGGAGGTTCGATTTGGGATGTTTACGGCGGAGCTATTACTGCATAAGATGCGGACGGATTGTATGAATCCCGGCGCGTGGCGGCGGGATAATTAGTAGTTAGGCGGACATGGCAAAGGTTGACTTCGATTGGAGTGCGTTCAGGCGGTTCGTCGACGAGTTCAAGCAGGAAAGCGATCGGGCTGCCGTCATCCTGGGTGCTGCCAAGCTTGACGCCCTTCTTTGTCAGATTCTGGATCGACACTTCCTACCAGCGCTCGGCTCGAACGATGAGCTATTGGAAGGCGACTCTCCACTATCGACGTTTAGCTCTCGAATTAATATCGGCTATCGCTTGGGTCTCATTTCAGCCGAGTTCGCGAAAGCGCTGCATCTCGTGCGTAAAATTCGCAACTCGTTCGCGCACGATGCATCAGGCGTGACGCTTGCGTCTGGACCTCACAGCGATCGGATTCGAACGTTGACCCTACCGTTGGTGAATCTGCCCTTCTTCATTCACTTCCGAGAGCGCTTCTTCGAGGACGAATCGCAGCCAGCTACCTTTCGGGCCTGCCTTGCGTTGATGATCGCGAGACTGGAATTTCGACTAATGGCTACGCAAACAGTTCTGAACGACGAGGCGTGGAACTTCGTGTTGAAGTCCTGGGCAGATGATGAGCTGAACGAACAGGACCTCCCCGACAGGGGCCCGTCGTGAACTGCCACCGAACGAGCAGCCGACCCTGACATTGGGGCCAGGGCGCCAGACGCCGTCGCGCTGACTTTCGAGTCCGGTCGCGTCCTGCGTTTCGTGGATGACACGCCCCATCGAGCCCGGCGGCGTGCGCGTCTAGCCGAGGAGGGCTCTGATTACTGTAGTGCTGCCTAACGGCCGTTCGTGCCGACAGCACACCGGGAGGTCCATGCCCTCGGTCGCAGCGCAATGTCTCGGCGCCCGCAGCATCATCCTCTTTGAGGATGGGCGCCGGTGGTCGTACTCTGTCGGGTGGTTGTGCTGCGGCACAACGCCAGAACGTTAGACGCACTTGAATACCAGACATGAAACCCGAGGTTCCCAGAATGGCTACTTTTCTCGCGGCTTCCTTGTACGCCGCAGGACTGTGGATTTCGCAAATGCACTTGGGACGATACGGCATCACAGGGTTCGTTTTCAGCGATTCCCGCTACTTCGTGACTGGAGTTTGGTTCCTCTTCTCTCTTCTGCCTTGCGCATCGTTCGTTGGCCTCAATTCGTCACGAAAGGGCAGGTCCTTGAATGGAGCATAGGTAACACGAATCCAGAGTCTTCAGCTGTGAACGGCTGGAAGTTCGTAGCGATGTGGGACGAGAACAACTACACCGGTTCGGCCGACATAAGGTTCGAGCTAGTCGACAAATGCACCGGTGGAAGTGATGAACTTGTTAGAACTGCCGCTCGTCACGCGCTAAAGGCTCGAATGCGCATCAAAGAATCGGAGATTCCTACTCTTTTTGCCGGGCGCTGCCTTTGGTTAAGGGCTTCCGTGGAACACGCATCAGGAACGGTTCCGCTCTATACGGCTGACTACTTCTTTACGAATTCGAGGTCTAACCATGCTATGGATTAAATGGCAGCTGCATAGGCAACTCATTCATTGTAGCTTCATTTTGGGTGTTGGCTGTCTGTCGTGTACATCTGATGGAAAGGAAACACGGACCTACGTCAATGAAGGTGTACTTTGTCAATCGTCTCTACCGGCCATGGGCGGGAGCAATGCCGGCAGCTACGAGCTTGGTGTTGTGTTTGATCAGTGCGCTTCTTATTGCGCGGAGGTCGTTGAGGCCACATGTGAAGTTCGCGAACGTACAGGACAACTCTTCGTCGAGGCGCGTGCTTCAACGAGGGAGGCGAGTGACAATGAGCCTTGCCCAGGCGCTTGCAAGAGGATCGGCGCCAACTGCGGATTCCTCGTGGAACCCGATTCCGATGCACAAGTGGAGTTCGCTGGGGAAACTGTCCTTCTGAGCGAGATCGAAGTGCAGTGTGCAATCGAGTGAGGGGACGTTCGCCAAGTGACTGATGGCCAGATGGTTGCGGTTCGACGCCTTCACTGGGCAAGCCGTCGAACGACTGCCTCCATGCCGAATGTAACTCGAGCAAGAGCGTCGTAGTCCAATCTCTCGGCTGTGTCGGTCCGCTTGTGATAGTGGGGGTCTCGATAGACTGCCGTGTCCGTGGCCATGATTGCTGGGTACCCTTCCTCGCGAAACGACCAGTGATCTGACCAGTCCACGCCGGGGAAGCTTGCGGGCAGTGCCGCACCTTCGGAGGGAAAACTTGCGCTAGCCCTGAAGGTGCTAATGGCATCGTGAATCAGAGATCGACTTCCGAGGTCCCCGACGAACGCGAGGAAGTTGCCACGCGATGGATAGAGCAGACCAATGGGCCATGGATACCGCTGAGAGTTCGGCTTGTCGGAATAGAACCCCATCGTTTCCAAGGCGACCATACCTCGAATGGGATCGTTTCGCCGTTTCGCGTGTGCCGAGTTGGTGCGTGAGCCCATGCCGGGTCTCTTAAAAAAAGGCGGCTCCTCGTTTGCAAACAAGACAACCCTGACGGTGTTGTTCGCGGGCTTCATCGCGATCGCTCGTGCTAGTTCCAGAGCGACGGCTACTCCCGTCGCATTGTCGTTGGCCCCCGGACTCTCATTGCAGGAGTCGTAGTGCGCCCCGACCACCACGATGTCCGAGCCGAGCGTTCCTGGTATGTCGAGCAGTAGATTCGTTGCCCCATCGCCGGCGCGCTCTAGTTCTTCAAGCTTCACCTGATGGGTTTTGGTGTTCGTCAGGTCTTCTAAGTTTTCTTTGAGGTAGTCGCGTGCCTCACCGTAACGTTCCGGATGGTCAACGTTTCGAGCTCCGATTTCGCTTGCCAATCTTTTTACGTGCCCGCGCAGCCGCTCTCGCACCGCAGCTTGTTCGGAACTGAGCGGTGGCGGTGTTCCGGTGTAGGACGAGCCTGGCATCCACGTTGCATAGGTAATATAGGTGGATAGACCCACTGCGGTGATTCCGTAAAACCATATGCGGACTTTGGTCGAACTCATCATTGGTGGGACAGCAACGCAGGTGCTGATGTTCTTATTCCGTGGACTTGTTGTGATCGACGGCGACAGTCTACGTTAACGCCTCGCCGTGAGGCGGTTGTGATGTGCTCGCTCTTCCCCTTGGGGTTTGAGCGCCGGTCGTCGTAATCTGGTGAGGCCTCAGGCCACGTCACAACGTGAGGCGTTGGGGGCAATACTGTGCAAGCGTGTTCTTGTTGCAAAAGCAGACAACACAGCTTGGCGCAGCTTGGCGCAGCTTGGCGCACCACCGGTCCTCGGACAGTCTCTGTACTTGTCCCTCCTCGATGGCGAAGCTAACCTGACCATCAACACGCCCGACGTGCGAGGAACATTTGAGCAACGTACAAAAGCATTGCCGATCCATTTGCTATATTCTGATCTCATCGCTTGGCGTTTGGTCCTGTGGGAGTAGCAACGACAATCATCGTTCGGAGAACGGAAGTGGTGGGTCAGGTGGAACCATTGCGGTTATTGACGGTTCCGGGGGAACCACACCTTATGCCGGCGGGACATGGTCCGGCGGCGGGCAAGGAAGTGCCGCGGGGGGCGAGTTCTCTGGGCTCGGTGGCGAGGGGGGCGACCAGGGCATGTGGCCAACCGGTTGCCTTGAGCCACCGTGGAGTTTGCAAGATAATTTCCCCTGCAGCCTGTTCACGATCAAGTACTGGGTGGACGAAGAGACGGCAGAGTGTGTGCAACGATTAGTTCCAGATTGCACGGGCTACGAAGCGATTCAGGGTTTTGATTCAGTAGAACACTGTGAAATATCTTGCTTCGAACGGTAGGTGGAGCTGATTTTGCTGGTCAATGGTGTCGTGGCTCATGTGCTCGATTCAGTCACCCCGAACAAGCGCGTGCGACGTGGCCGCTTGATGAGGGCGGATTTCGGTTGAGTGACCGCCAGGCTGTGAGTCGCCGGTTAGAGTGGGTGGCGCGGGAGCGAGGGGCATTACCCTTTGGATAGGATGGAGAAGGTTGAGACGCCTGCCGTTGGGCGGACCTGCTCTTGTTTGCTGCCTTTTCGCGGAGCGTTAGGCGGCGGGGTGATGTTCAGGTTTGTGGGATTTTTGAAGGTCAGCTCGTTGGGGATTGGGTCAGCAGTGTTGGCGGAGGTTTGAATTGGGATGTTGCGGTGGAGGATGTTGCTCCATAAAATGCAAGCGGATTGTATGAATCCCGGCGCGCGGGGAGCGGGACAAATTGGTAGTTGGGGGGACAAGGAAGACAGAATGACAGCTACGACGTTTGCCAATTTGCAGCTCAATCGCTGGCGCCAATTCGAGGCGGTTGATCTTGACCTGTCTGAGCAAATCACGGTCCTGACGGGACCCAACGGTTGTGGCAAGACAACGATCCTCAGCATTCTTGGGAGGCACTTCGGGTGGAACCTGCAGTTCTTGTCCTCACCGCTATTCTCCAAAGAAGAGAAGCGAAGGTATGCCGACGCGTGGGATGCCGAGACGGATGAATCCGAGCATCGAAATTTTACGATAGGCACGTTGATCTATAGCACTGGTTCGAGCGCCCAGCTTCTGTCTCCGGTAAGCACAAGTGCACAGTCGACCATCCAGCTACAAGATCAACAGAAGGTAAGCGGACTGCACATTCCGTCACATCGGCCGCCGCCCGGATACGCCAGGCTTCAGCACATTCCCATCGATCCGAAGACCTCCCAGCAGCACTATCAGGCCTACCAAAACTTCCTGTTCCAGTCCTACGGAGAAAGCCCAAGCCGCAACCCATCGGTTGCCATGAAGGAAGCCCTCATCGGCTTTGCGGTGTTCGGACAGGGCAACTCCTCAGTAATTGCAAACTCTGAGTACGCGACAATCTTAGCCGACTTTGAGCAGGTACTGAGTAAACTTCTTCCGAGCCACATCGGTTTCGAAAAAATTGAGGTGGACACGCCAGATGTGATCCTCAAGACGAGGAGCGGACGCTTTCCACTCGAGGCAATGTCAGGAGGACTCAACGCTGTTTTCGGGATTGCCTGGCAAATTCACATGAGTTCCATGGGGCAACCAGGATGGACCGTTCTGCTCGACGAACCAGAAAATCATCTTCACCCCAGCATGCAGCGCGAATTTCTGCCCCGTCTCGCGCAAGCCTTTCCTGAACATCGCTTCGTGGTCGCCACCCACAGCCCCTTCATTGTCTCGTCGGCACCCGCAGCTACCGTCTACGGCCTTCTGTACGGCGATGCTCGACGCGTTGTCTCTCGCCGGCTAAGCGAAGCCGACCTCTCGGGCTCACCGAACCGTGTGCTGAGAGAGGTGCTCGACGTTCCTGTCACCATGCCGATATGGGTGGAAGAGCGCATTCGAGCGATCCTTGGCGAGTTCGAAGGGAAGACCTTCGACGAGCAGACGATTGCGGCATTGCGTGCGCGTCTGAAGACCGAGGGACTCGAGCATTCCTTTGGCGACTTCCTGGCTGAGCGCGGTCGCAACGCAGATTCGGGGAGCGCATGAGGTCACTGACAAAGCGCCCGATTCCGGAAGTTCTGGCCAAGAACGCGGAAACCTGGCTCGCAGAGCACCTTGCCGACCCAACGTCAAAGACGAAAAAATACCGCTATCGAGATTCATCAATCAAGGCCGATCTTCGCGATGAGACCAGTTGGAAGTGCATCTATTGCGAAAGCAAGATTGGGCACAACACTCCCGGAGATGTCGAGCACAAAGTGCCCAGCTCGAAGGACAGAAAACTACACTTTTCCTGGGAAAATCTGACTATCGCGTGTACAGAGTGCAACCGGAGAAAGAACGACTTCTTTGAGAAGAACGAAGGCTTTCTAGACCCGTATTCGGATCCAGTTGAACAACTCCTTGTGCACGCGGGTCCGTTCGTCTCCTGGAAGGCCGGCGACGGACGTGCGGAGATCACAGTGCGAATCTTGGATCTGCACAATATGACGAGAGCTCAGCTTATTCAGCGGAAACTTGAGTCCCTCGAACGAGCCCGCTCCCTTGCCGATTTGGCGATGTCAGAAGGAGACGGTGTCCTTCGCACGCTGAGACTGGACGAGCTGAAGAAAATGCAGGCTTCGGATAGCGAATACTCGGCGTGCATCAGCACTTTTGTTCAAGCACTCCTTTGCGGAAAGAATGGTTCCACGAGCGAATGACAATCGGCTGTAGACGAGTTCGCCCTCCCAACAAGCCGTTGCGTCGGACGAGCTTGCCCTCGCCGCCGAACGGCAGGGCGTTGGGCGGACCGGAAAGACTGCTTGGCTCTCGCATCTAGCGAGGGAACGGCCATTGGCAAAAACTTCGTGATTTTCTCCAGTGAGTCTGAGACGATCGCGATCACATGGCCTTGGACCTCGCAACGTTCGCATTGAAGCTTACTCGTGTGCGAGAGATGTTCGATGAATCGTTGGAGGCAGTGTCGAAAGCAACGGGTATTCGGCAACAACGCCTAGCAGACCTCGAAGGCGCAATACTCGAACCGACCGGTGACGAAGTTCTTATCTTGGCGGACCACTACGCCATCAACTTTCGGTTTTTCATTTCGAATGAAGCCGAACTGTCGGTGGATCGAGCAGAAAAACTGTTTCGTGCGTACTCACGGGAATTGAGTTCGGCCGACCGACTCTCGATCCAAGAATTTCTGACACTCTGTGAAAATGAAACCTTCTTACTGAAGGAGCTCGGGCGTCCCCCTGCGCTTGCTTTTCAAGGCGAGACACGGGGAAAGCTTTTCAAACAGCATGGTGTCGATGCTGCTCGAAAACTGCGCAAGACCCTCGGTTACGGTCCTCGCCGCGTTCCCGACGTCTTCGATGATATTCGAAAGCTTGGGATTCGCGTTTTCCGCCGGCGTTTGGCAAACCAGAAAATCTCGGGCCTGTTCATTCAAGATGTCGCCGCAGGTTCATCTGTCCTTGTAAACTATAACGAAGACGTTTTTCGCCAGCGCTTCACTGCCGCGCACGAAGCCGCCCACGCGCTTTTCGATGCTGACGAGGGCTTCGTGGTTTCATTCACCAATTGGGCTCACGACGACCTGAAAGAGATCCGGGCAAACGCTTTCGCTGGCGCTTTCCTGGTCTCTCCCGAATTGGTCGACGAACTACCTTCAGGACCTTGGTCGGAGGAGCGCTTCGTAGATCTTGCGAAACAGCTTCAGGTCAACGCGCCCGTCCTTGCTATCGCTTTGAAGACCGGCGGCAAGATAAGTTCCGAGGAGTTTGCTTCGTACAAGCAGCTGCGAATCAAGTCCTCGCTAAAGTTGGATCCCGAGTTGCGCGGTGGCCTGACCGAAACCAGCATGTCGCGAAAATCGCGTCTCTTGGAGCAAGGCTTGTCCACGTCATACGTCAACCTTTGCATCGAAGCGTTTCAACGCGAGGTAATAAGTCGCGGTCGAATGGCAGAAATGCTGCTCGTAAATCTGGAAGGATTGGGTGAACTTTTTCAGTCTTTTGGGGTAAAGGAGTAGTTTTGGCAGCGAACCCCGCAGAGATTGTCAAGTTTGTCATCGCTGATACGTGTGCGGTGTGGAATATTCTCTCATCGGCAATTCTACACCGGGCGTGCAAGACGGCGGGCTTCACATTCACACTTACAAGCTTCATCGCGTACGAGTGCTTGCACAAGCGACGGGCCAACCCCACGCAAGCAGACAATGATCTCATCAACCGCCTGCGAGAGGCGCAGGCCCAAGAGCAGTTCAAAACAGTGGACCTCACGGTCGACGATCTCCAAGATGTTGCCCGTCTGGAACTGCGCAAGAAATTGAGCAAAGGCGAGCTGTCGGCGATAGCTTTCTCTCGGCGGACTCGCCTCGCGTTTCAGACGGATGATCGAGGAGCGCGCAAGCTGGCCCTTCAAGTCTTACCGTAACTGCTCGCCCGCCACCGTCTTGAATGACGCTCAAAGTTGAGCGGTCAAGCGTGGCGCTCAGCGCATTTCGTGGGACAGCGGGATCGCTACGCCGCGCAGCGCAGCGTTGATCGCCGCATGCAAGTAGGTGTGCGGACCGACTCCGGCGAGCTTGGCGCTCTCGATCAAGGTGTAGAATAGCGCTGCGACTTCGGTACCGCGCACCGAGCGCGAGCCGTAATGGTTCTTCCGCCCCAGCACGATGCCTCTGAGCGCTCGCTCGGTGGCATTGTTGTCGATGTCGACTTCGGGGTGTTCGACAAATACGTGCAAGCCGTTCCACAGCTTGGCCATGTACGCGATGGCTTTGCCGAGGTTGCTTTCGGGCAAGGCTTCAGCTCCAAGCGCCCAGTTCTGGATCGCGAGCAAGAGTGGTTTCGATTGTTCACGCCGCAGCGCGAGCACTTCATCGGGCGGCTTTCCTCGCGCTTGTCGCTCGACTTCGTAGAGCTTTCCGATCAGGTCGAGCACTATTTCGCACTTGCCGGGCTGCTGCTCTTCGACCTCTAAAAACTTGCGCCGCACGTGCGCCCAGCAGTTGGCTTGCTTGAATTTTCCGCCTTGTTTCTTCAGTGAATCGTACGCGGCGTAGCCGTCGGTGAGAGCAATGCCGGCGTAGTCGCCGAGCACTTGTTTGGCAGTTTCAGCGCTGCGGCTGCCCTCAAAGGAGTAGTGCACTGCATCGGGGCAGCAGATGGCCCAAGCTTGCCAGCGCTTTCCATTGCCGCCTTGCTTCTTGCCCTGCTCACCCATCAGCTTCCAGTGAGTTTCGTCCACTCCGATGACCGGCTGCGCAAGGACGTATTCTTTGAGGCGCTCGTAAGCCGTCTGCAAAAGTGTGGCCAATGCTTGCAGCTGATCCCACAGAGTTTGTGAATCAACCACGAGGCCATCGCGCTTCATGCCGCGCACTTGGCGCTCTAGGGGTAGGTGGTCGGCGTATTTGTTGATGGCGACGTGCAGCGCGAAGTTGATGGAGTAGCGGGCTCCGTCAAACAGCTTCAGCGGCCCGGGTGCCGTCTTGATGCAGCTGCCGCAGTCGCACGTGTACTTTTGGCGAATGTGCTTCTTGATGACGAATTTGCGCTCGATGATGTCGATTTCTTCGGACTGATCGAAAAATCCCTCGCTCGCACTCAGGCTCCCGCCACACAAATCGCAGCTGTCACTTTCGACGTTGACGACGTGCACTTGCTGCACTTCCTCAAGCTCGGGTTGCTCGCGGCGTCCGTGTCCTGTCTGCTTCTTCGGAGATTCGTCTGCCGCTTTGCTCGCCGGACGCTTCTCGCTCTTGTCTCCAAAGAGCAGCTTGTTGCGCCGCGCGAGCTGGTCTTCAAGCTCCGCAATCTGCAGCATCAGTTGCTCCGGCCGTCCATGCTTCATCTCGAAAAGCTCACGCTTGAGCTTCACGATCATCTTCGACATCACGAGATTCTCGGCTTCGAGCACCTTTGCGGCACGCCGCAAGACTTCGATGTCGTCTACCTCGTCTATCGTCACGATGGGTAAACCTACCCACCGTGACCGAAATTCCCAGCTAGCTCACTTTTTGTTCAAAAAACTTGGTGCGCAAGTCGGCCTTCCGCAGAAGCGGTGGGCTCAACGCCACGCGCCCAAGCGCCTCGGAGCCCTCAATGAAAAGTGCAAGCTCGTTCATGGTCAGTTCAAGCTTCTTCGACATCGGGCCTTGCCACGGTGCCGCAAACTTCCCCGCCTCCAGGCGTTTGCAAAACAAGCACAGCCCGGTGCCGTCAAAGTAGAGCACCTTGGCTCGTTTGCGACTCTTGGCCACGAAAACGAAGAGGTCCCCCGCAGCGATGTCGCGCTTCATCGCTCCTTCGACCAACGCTTGCAGGGTGTTGAACGACTTGCGCATGTCGCACGGCTCTCCGTACGCGTACACGCTCACGCCTCGCAATGCGCTCAGCATCCCAGCTTTCTCCAGATCGCTGCGATGTCGTCGACACTCAAACCCTCGACGCACGTCCCCGCCGGGCCTCGCATCAGAAGCGCGCCGCGCGGCTGTGTCGGTCGTTCACTGACCACCTGGATCTGCCGCAACCGGCTCGGTTTGGCCTTGCTGAGCCATCCGTACACCGTTTTTGAGCAGAGCCCGAGCGCGAGGCTGATCGTCTCGACTGAATCACCCCGAGCCCGTGCCTGGTGCACATGTGCGATCAGTCGCTCACGCAATTCTCTAGAAAATGGGCCTCGCCGCGTACGCCTACTAACGACAATTGCGGTCCTCAATGCTTCGCGTTCTTGATCTCTCATG
>Ga0315910_10001151_pt1 | contig 24691 bp, 18 predicted proteins | sample EdamamesoilMG_FD_204470 | JGI IMG/M metagenome (GOLD analysis project Ga0315910, IMG submission 204470) | Garden soil microbial communities collected in Santa Monica, California, United States - Edamame soil | ecosystem: Environmental > Terrestrial > Soil > Garden | place: USA: California... | reverse complement strand
CCGCTTCATCATCACGGCGCTTTGCGCGCTGCTGCTCTGCGCCAGCAAGGTCGAGCCCCCGAGCCTGCGCGCGGAGATCCCGGTGCGCGAGCCGCCATTCACGCCCGACAGCGGCACCCTTGCCGTGCTTTGCCGCTGGCTCATCGACGGCGTCACCGCGGCGCCCTTCGAAAACGCGCTGGTCCTGATCCGCGACGGACGCATCGTGCGTGTGACCACGGGCGCGAGCCGCGCGCAGGCCGGCGACACGCTGGTGCCGGTGCTGGAATTGCCCGACTCCACCTGCCTGCCCGGCCTCATCGACATGCACACGCATCTCACCGATCGGCCCGAAGACACCGCCGACCTCACGGTGTATTTCTCGCGCAAGCCCGAGGAGACGCTCGAACTGTCGCAGGCCAACGCGGCCGCCACGCTGCTCGCGGGCTTCACCAGCGTGCGCAACGTCGGCACTTATGTCGCCGGCACCGACACGCTGCTGAGGGACACGATCAATCGCGGCAACGTCATCGGTCCGCGCATCCAGGCGAGCGGGCCGTATCTCACCATTCCACATGGCGGCGGCGACCTGTACATCCCGGACTTCAAGGAGCCCGAGGAAAACGAGCGCTTCCACTTCGGCGTGGCGCGCGGTGCGCCGCAATTCCGCGAACGCGCCGAGATCATCCTGTCGAGCGGCGCGGACCTGCTCAAGGTGATCGCCTCGGGCGCGGTGCTCGCCTACGGCGGCGTCCCCGGGGCCCCCGAGATGACGAAGGAGGAAATCACCGCGGTGGTCGAGGTGGCGCACGCGAACGACAAGAAGGTCGCCGCGCACGCGCACGGCGCCGAATCCATCGTCATGGCCATCGAGGCGGGCGCGGACACCATCGAACACGCCTCCTACCTGGACGACGCCGGCATCGCGGCCGCGCGCAAGCGCGGTGACGTGGCGCTGTCGATGGACGTGTACAACGGCGACTACATCGATACCGAGGGCCGGCGGCTCAAATGGCCCGAGGAGTTCCTGCGCAAGAACATCGAGACCACCGAGATCCAGCGGCAGGCGTTCACGAAAGCGGTGAAGGCCGGCGTGCCCATCGTCTATGGCACGGACGCGGGTGTTTTTCCGCACGGCCTCAATGCGCGCCAGTTTCCGATCATGGTGGCGCGCGGCATGCGACCCATGCAGGCCATCCAGTCGGCGACCTCGGTGGCGGCGCGTTTCATGGGCTGGGACAAGGACGTGGGCTCGCTCGAAGCCGGCAAGTTCGGCGACCTGATCGCGGTGCGCGGCAATCCGCTCGAGGACATCGGCGTGCTGCAGCACGTCGAGGTGGTGATCAAGGGCGGACTGGTGCTCAGACTACCGGCGCAGCCAGAAAGGCACTAGCGCGCCCTCACTCGAAGTAACGCGCGTACTCCGCCGGCATCGCCGGGATCGTGCGGATCTCGATGTCACGGTAGAACACCTCGGCCGCCTCGCTCTGGATCTGCAGCTTGCCGTCGGTCATGGGCACGAAGCGCTCGCCATCCTTGTAGCGCGCGGACTTGAGCGCCATCACCACCTTGCCGTTGACGACGTGCACGCAGTCGGCCTGGTAGCAGATGAGCTCGAGCCGGTTCCACTGCCCCACCCGGTCTTCATCCGTGCCCGCGAGTGCGTGGTTGTTGGGCGAAAAGAACTCCACCCAGGGCGCCTTCGGGTTCCAGCGCGGCGCCGCCTCGCCGGGGTCGCCGGGCTTGCCCGGATCCACGCGGATGTCGAACGCGGAGGTCGCCTGGGTCCAGTATTCGCCCAGCCCATGTTCGATGACCTGGAATTCCTGCGACAGGGCCCAGGACTTCCAGTAGTCGACGCCGAACTCGCCGCGGCTGTGGTACAGGATGCCCGAGTCCTTGGGCTGGTCCAGCCGCGGCACCCACTTCTTCTCGCCCCAGCGCGTCTCGAGTCGCAGGTGGTAGTTAGAGAAGGATTCCCTGGTCACCGCGCAGCCGTAGATCTCGCCGCTGATGCGCATGACCGGCTTGCCGTCCTGCCTGACGATGCTGATCACGCCCTGGCCGGGTGGATTCAGTCCGATGGGTTTCAGGCCGGGCGGCGCCTTGCTGGCGATGACGTCGCTGATGACCGTGCCCGGGTAACTCAGATACACGTCGAACTGCGACAGCTTGTCGTCGAGCAGCGGCCGCCAGTGGCCGGCGGGCTCCGCCGCGCGGGCGACACCGAGGATCGACACCAGGAAAACCAGGACCAGGTTCTTCATGCGCGCCGGAGTAGACGTGATCGGGTACGCTTCGGTCAAGTCATCCAGCGGAGGCGGATCATGCAGTACATGTGGTTAGGTGTGGTCATCGCCTCGACGGTGGGTTATCACGTGGTGCTCAAGCTCACTCCGGCGGGCGCGAACCCGTGGCTGTCGCTGGCCGTGAGCTACGCGATCGGCACCCTGGTGTTCGTCGGCATATACGCCGCGAACCCGGGCAACGTGCCGCTGCGCGCCGCCTTCGGCCAGCTCAACTGGACGGCAGCCGGGCTCGTGGTACCCGTGGTACTGCTGGATCTCGGGTTCATGATGATGTACCGCGCCGGATTCCCGGTGAGCCTGGGGCAATTGACCACCCAGTCGGCCGCCGCGCTGCTGTTGTTGTTGTTAGGCCTGGCGTTGTTCGGAGACAAGCTCTCGCTCGCCAATATCGCCGGGATTGGCCTGTGCATCGCCGGGCTGTGGCTGGTCAACCGCCCCTGATCAGACGACCATGAAGCGCAGCGCGACGCCGACGGCGCCGCAGGCGAGGATCACCGGAACCACGCCCAGGCGGAACCAGAACAGCGCCACGGCCGCGGCGGCCGCGATCAGCAGCGCCGCGGTGTCCGGCGCGGAGCGCAGGCCCGCGGGCCAGAACACGTGGCTGGCGAAGTACAGCGCGAGATTGGCGATCACACCCACCACCGCGGCGGTAATCGCCGTCAATGGCGCGACCAGGAACTGCCGTTCACGCGTGGCTTCGATCAGCGGCGCGCCCGCGAAGATGAAGATGAACGACGGTAGAAAGGTGAAGAATGTGACCACCAGTGCGCCGGCCATTCCCGCGACCGGCGGCGCGAGACCCTGCGTCGCGGCGTGAGTCCACGAGCCCACGTATCCCACGAAGGTCACCACCATGATCAACGGGCCCGGCGTGGTTTCGCCGAGCGCGAGGCCGTCGATCATCTGCGAAGTCGTGAGCCAGCCGTACTGTTCGACCGCGCCCTGGTTCACGTAGGGCAATACGGCGTAGGCGCCGCCAAAGGTGACGAACGCCGCCTTGGTGAAGAAGCCACCCATCTGCGGCAGCGTGCCATGCACGCCCTGTAGTTTGACCAGCAGCGCCATGACGGCTGCCCAGAGGACGACGCCGATGACTGCGACCACCAGCAGCCGGCGCCATGTGGGTGTGGCATGCGTATGCTGCGTGTCGTCGTCGATGACCGCGGCACCCCCGTTGCCATGGGCGCGCGTGGCGGGCGCGAAACTCGCCGGCCAGCGTTTCGCGCCGAGCCAGCCGAGCAGCGCGGCGCCGATCACGATCCATGGAAACGGCACCTGGAACACCGCCAGTGCCAGGAATGCCGCGAGCGCGATGGCCGCCAGCACCTTGCCGTGGATCACGCGACCCCCGATGCGCCATGCCGCGAGCGCGACGATGGCCACCACCGCGGGCTTGATGCCGGAGAAGAACGCAGCCACGGCCGGCAGTGAACCGTACGCGACGTAGACGTACGACAGCGCGATCAGGATGAGCAGCGACGGCAGGATGAACAGCAGTCCGGCCGCGAGCCCGCCCGTGGTCCGGTGCAGCAGCCAGCCTATGTAAGTCGCGAGCTGCTGCGCCTCGGGACCCGGCAGCAACATGCAGTAATTGAGGGCGTGCAGGAAACGCGCCTCGGAGATCCAGCGGCGCCGCTCCACCAGCTCCTGGTGCATGATGGCGATCTGGCCCGCGGGTCCGCCGAAGCTGATGAAGCCGAGCTTCAGCCAGAACCGGAACGCGGTGGAAATGGGGACATTCCTCATTTCCTTACGCGGCTTCGTCGTGCGGATCCTGGGCGCGCGAGTCGAGATTGCTGATCAGCCACTTGCGGGCTTCGGCCTGGCTCCAGCCCTTGCGTGCCGCGTAGTGCTGCATCTGGTCGAGGTCGATCGGGCCCACGGCGAAATACTTCGCATCCGGGTGCGCGAAGTACCAGCCGCTCACCGCGGCCGTCGGGTACATCGCGAAGCTCTCGGTGATCCGCAGGTCGATGGCCTTCTCGACATCCAGCATCTCCCACAACGTGCCCTTCTCGGTGTGGTCCGGGCAGGCCGGGTAACCCGGCGCCGGGCGGATGCCGCGGTACTGCTCGGCGATCAGCTGGTCGTTGGTGAGCCGTTCTTCCGGCGCATAACCCCACAGCTCGCGCCGCACGCGCAGGTGCAACGCTTCCGCCGAGGCCTCGGCCAGGCGATCCGCCAGCGCCTTCAGCAGGATGTCGTTGTAGTCGTCGTGCGACTTCATGAATCGCTCGAGGTGCTGCTCGATGCCGATGCCGGCGGTCACGGCGAACGCGCCGATGTAGTCGACCTTGCCCGAGTCCTTGGGCGCGACGAAATCCGACAGCGCGAAGTGCGCCTGCCCCGCCGGCTTGCCCTTCTGCTGACGCAGGTGATGCAGGCGATGCAGCACGCGCGAACGCGTCGCGTCGCTGTAGATCTCGATCTCTTCATCGATGCTGTTGCAGGGGAAGAATCCCACGACGGCGCGCGCCGTCAGCCAGTGCTCGCGCAGCACCTTGGCCAGCATTTCCTGGGCGTCCTTGTAGAGCGCCTTCGCGGCCGCGCCGCGCGTGGGATCGTCCAGCACCGCCGGGAACGTGCCGGTGAACTCCCAGGCGTTGAAGAACGGCATCCAGTCGATGTACGGCGTCAGCGAAGCCAGCGGCACATCGTTGAACACCTTGCTGCCGAGGAAACGCGGCACCGGCGGCGAGTAGTTGGCCCAGTCGATCTGCGGCCTGTTCGCACGCGCCTGCTGCAACGTGAGCTGCGCCGTCTTCACCTTCTTGCCGGCGTGCTGCTCGCGGCGGCGCGCATTCTCGGCGCGCACTTCCGCCACGAAACCCGGCCTCATGTCCGGCGTCACCAGCTGGCGGCACACGCCCACGGCGCGCGAAGCGTCCTTGACGTACACCACCGGGCCTTCGTACTGCGGCTCGATCTTCACCGCGGTGTGCGCCGGCGAAGTCGTGGCGCCGCCGATGAGCAACGGCAGCTTGTAACCCCGGCGCTGCATCTCGCTGGCGAAATGCGTCATTTCCTCGAGCGAAGGCGTGATGAGGCCCGACAGTCCGATCATGTCGGCACCCATCTTCTCGGCCGCCTCGAAGATCTTCTCCGCGGGCACCATGACGCCGAGGTCCATGATCTCGAAGTTGTTGCACTGGAGCACGACGCCGACGATGTTCTTGCCGATGTCGTGCACGTCGCCCTTCACGGTCGCCAGCACCACCTTGCCGTTCGATTGCTGCTTGCCCGTGGACAGGGCCTCGATGAACGGGATCAGGTGCGCGACGGCCTTTTTCATGACGCGCGCGGACTTGACCACCTGCGGCAGGAACATCTTGCCCGAGCCGAACAGGTCGCCGACCACGTTCATGCCGTCCATCAGCGGACCTTCGATGACGTGCAGCGGATGCTCGGCGGCGCGACGCGCCTCTTCCGTGTCCTCGAGGATGAACTGGTCATCACCCGACACCAGCGCATGCGACAGGCGCTCGTTCACCGGCAGGTTGCGCCACGCGAGGTCGACGACCTTTTCCTTCGCGCCACCGTCCTTGTACTGCGTGGCGATCTCGAGCAGGCGCTCCGACGCATCGGCGCGGCGATTCAGGATCACGTCCTCGACGCGCTCGCGCAGCTCCGCGGGAATGTCCGAGTAGATGGCCAGCTGGCCGGCATTCACGATGCCGAGGTCCATGCCCGCCTGGATGGCGTGGTACAGGAACACCGAGTGCATGGCCTGGCGCACCGGCTCATTGCCGCGGAACGAGAACGACACGTTGCTGACGCCTCCCGACACGTGGGCATGCGGGCAGCGCCGGCGGATCTCGCGCGCCGCCTCGATGAACGCGAGGCCGTAGCCGTTGTGCTCCTCGATGCCGGTGGCGATCGCGAAGATGTTCGGATCGAAAATGATGTCCTCGGGCGGGAACCCGAGCTTCTCGACCAGCAGCTTGTAGCTGCGCTCGCAGATGGAAACCTTGCGCTCCAGCGTGTCGGCCTGGCCCTTCTCGTCGAAGGCCATGACCACGACCGCGGCGCCGAAGTTGCGGCATTCGCGCGCATGCTTCAGGAAGGCTTCCTCGCCTTCCTTGAGCGAAATGGAGTTCACCACGCCCTTGCCCTGGATGCACTTGAGTCCCGCCGTGATCACCGACCACTTCGAGGAATCGATCATCACCGGCACGCGCGCGATGTCGGGCTCGGAGGCGATGAGGTTCAGGAAGCGCACCATGGCGGCTTCCGAATCCAGCATTCCCTCGTCCATGTTCACGTCGATGATCTGCGCGCCGTCGTTGACCTGCTGGCGCGCGATGGACAGCGCCGCCGGGTAGTCGTTGGCCTCGATCAGCTTGCGGAACTTGGCCGAACCCGTGACGTTGGTGCGTTCACCCACGTTGACGAACGGAATGTCGCTGGTGAGGTTGAACGCCTCGAGCCCCGACAGCTCCATGCGCGGCACGCGCTCTTTCTTCGGCCGGATGGGTTCGCAGCGGACGCGATCGGCAATGGCGCGGATGTGGTCCGGCGTCGTGCCGCAGCAACCGCCCACCAGGTTCAGGCAGCCGTGGTGCGCAAGTTCGCCCAGCACCTTGGCCGTATCGGCCGGCGCCTCGTCGTATTCACCGAAGGCATTGGGCAGACCCGCGTTCGGATACACGCCGACATGGGTGTCGGCGAGTCGCGCGAGTTCCTCGACATAGGGTCGCAGCTGCCGCACGCCCAGCGCGCAGTTCAGGCTGATGGCCAGCGGCTTCGCGTGGCGCACGGAGGTGAAGAACGCCTCGACCGTCTGGCCGGAGAGCGTGCGTCCCGACGCATCGGTGATCGTTCCGGATATGACGATCGGTAGTTCAATGCCGGTTTCGTCGAAGGCCTGGCGCACGGCGTAGATGGCGGCCTTGGCGTTCAACGTGTCGAAGATGGTCTCGATGAGGATGAGATCCGCGCCGCCCTCGATGAGCGCGCGCGTGGCTTCGCCGTAGGTCTTCACCAGCTCGTCGAAGGTGATGGCACGGAAGCCCGGGTCGTTCACGTCGGGAGAGATCGAAGCGGTGCGATTGGTCGGACCGAGCGCGCCCGCCACGAACACCGGCCGACCCAGCTTCTTCGCCTGCTCATCCGCCACGCGACGCGCGAGCCGCGCCGCCTCGACGTTCAGCTCCTGCACCAGCGCTTCGAGCCCGTAATCGGCCATGGCCGTCGAGCTCGCGTTGAAGGTGTTGGTGCTGATCAGGTCCGCGCCGGCCTCGATGAACTGCCGGTGGATGTCTTCGATGATCTTCGGCTGCGTCAATACCAGCAGGTCGTTGCAACCCTTGAGGTCGCGCGCCCAGTCGGTGAAACGGCTGCCGCGGAACGCGGCTTCGTCCAGCTTGTGTTGCTGGATCATGGTGCCCATGGCGCCGTCGAGCACCACGATGCGCTCGGCAAACAACTCGCGCAGGCGCTGGGAACGTTCGGGGGTCTTCAACACGGCAATCTCAGGCACTGGCCACCTTGCGTTCCATGCTGGGCCGCACTCCGAGCGCGTGGCAGATCGCGAAGGTGAGCTCCGAGCGATTCAGCGTGTAGAAATGAAACTGGTCGACGCCGTGCCGCTGCAGCATGTGCACCTGCTCGATGGCGACCGCGGCCGAGATCATCTTGCGCGTCTCGGCGTCGTCCTCCAGTCCGTCGAAGCGATGCTCCAGCCAGTCGGGGATGGTCGCGCCGCAACGCTTGGCGAAGCGCGTGATCTGCGGGAAGCGCGTGATGGGCAGGATGCCCGGCACGATGGGCGCGTGGATGCCGCGCGCCGCGCACTGGTCGCGGAAGCGCAGGAACACCTGCGTGTCGTAAAAGAACTGCGTGATGGCGCGCGACGCGCCGGCGTCGATCTTGCGCTTGAGGTTGTCGAGGTCGAACTCGGCGCTCGGCGCCTCGGGATGTTTCTCGGGATAGGCCGCCACCGAGATCTCGAAGTCGGCCACGCTGCGCAGACCCTTCACCAGGTCCGCGGCGTACGCGAATCCGTCCGCGCGGGGTTCATAAGTCGTGGTGCCGGCCGGCGGATCGCCACGCAGCGCCACGATGTGGCGGATGCCCTGGTCCCAGTAGCGGCGCGCGATATCCAGCACTTCGCCCCGGCTGGCGCCGATGCACGTCAGGTGCGGAACGCAGTTGAGGGCGTGCTCGTCCTGAAGGCGTGAAACCACGTTGTGGGTGCGCTCGCGGGTGCTGCCATCCGCGCCGTAAGTGACTGAAACGAAAGTCGGGTTCAGTGGGGCGAGGTAACGCAGGGAGGCCCACAGCGTCTTCTCCATGGCCTCATCGCCGGGTGGGAAGAACTCGAAGGACACGGATACGGGACGCGAGCGACTCATGGAATTCCTGATACCAGTCATATAGTTACGTGATGCGTAGCCTATCGCACCAACCGGAGCGCGTTTCCGCCAATTGTTGACTATTGGCCGGCCTCTTTTAGCATCTTTGCACCACAAAACACGGAAACTGTGACTCATGGCGGCAGAAAAGCTCGACAAGGTAGATGCCCGGATCATGCAGATCCTCTCCAAGGACGGGCGCATCAGCTGGCGCGACCTCGCCGAACAGATCGGCCTGTCGCTCACGCCCACACTGCGCCGCATTCGCCGGCTCGAATCCGACGGTTACATCACCGGCTACAGCGCGCAGTTCGACGAACAGAAGCTGGGCTTCGGCATCACCATGTACGTGTGGGTGTCGCTCGAAAGACAGGTGGAAGAAACGCTGAAGGTGTTCGAGCGGCGCATCGCCGACGTGCCGGAAGTGATGAGTTGCTATCTCATGACCGGTGAAGCCGACTACGTACTGCGCATCGTGGTGCCCGACCTGCCCAGCTACCAGCGCTTCATGCTGGACGTGCTGACCCGCATCCCGGGCGTGTCACGCATCCAGTCGGGCCTGGCCATCAAGCCGGTGTTCCATCGCGCGGCGCCGCCCATTCCCCGTTGAGGATCAGGCTCCGAGCGCCACTTGCGCCGCGGAATCGGAACTCCTTTGGCGTTCCAGCTTGAGATCGTAAGTCACGCTGGCGCCATACGCCTCCGGAGACTGCGGATCGTGGCGCAGCTTGTCGAAGGTCAGCAGGCGGGTGCCGAGTTGGAAACTCTCCTGGATGTCGTGCGACACCATGAAGATCGTCATGCGGTTTTCGGCCCATAGACGCAGGATCAGCTGGTGCATGTCGGCGGTCACGCCGGGATCGAGCGCGCCGAAGGGTTCGTCGAGCAGCAGGATCTTCGGCTTGCAGATCACCGCCTGCGCGATGGACATGCGCTGCTGCATGCCGCCGGAGAGCTGCGCTGGGTATTTGTCCTGCGCGTGCGCCAGTCCCACGGACTCGAGCATCGCGAGAGCCGCCTGGTGCGCGCTGCGGCGGGCGCCGCCGAACATGCGGCCGGACAGTTTCGACGCCCTGAGCTCGAGCCCCAGCATCACGTTCTCGAGCACGGTCAGGTGGGGGAAGGACGAGTAGCGCTGGAACACCACGCCGCGATCCGGGTCGGGCTCGCCGCGGATCGGCACTCCGTCGATGAGGATCTGGCCACGCGTCGGCTGCTCCATGCCCAGCAGCATCTTGAGGAATGTGGTCTTGCCGCACCCCGAGGCGCCAATAATGGTGACGAATTCGTGGTCCGCGATTTCCAGGCGCACGTTTTCCAGCACCACCTGCGCGCCGTACTCCTTCCAGACATTGCGCACCGAGACCCTGGCCATCAGCGATCCGGCTCGGCCCAGCGAAAGGCACGCGCGCGCAACAGCCGCAACGCCAGGTCGGTGAGCACGGCCAACAAGGTGATCCACACCACGTAGGGCAGGATCACGTCCATCGCGAGGTAGCGGCGCACGAGGAATATCCGGTAGCCCAGTCCCTCTGTGGATGCGATGGCCTCGGCCGCGATCAGGAACAGCCAGGCGGAGCCCATCGACAAACGCAGCGCGTCGATGAGCCGCGGCCACAGCTGCGGCAGCACCACGCGCAGGATCAGCTGCCAGGTCGAGGCGCCCAGGGTCTGCGCCTTTATGATCTGCTCGCGCGGTAGTTCGGCGACGCGCAGCGCCAGGTCGCGCGCGACGCACGGCGCCACGCCGATGACGATCAGGGCGATCTTCGAGGTCTCCTCCAGGCCGAGCACGATGAACAGGATGGGCAGCACCGCCAGCGGTGGAATCATCGCCACGGTATTCAGCAGCGGCGACAGCAGTGCCCGCGCCCGCGGAATCACCCCGATGCATACCGCCAGCACCAGTGCCAGCGCGGCGCTGATGCCCAGCGCGGCGCCGATGCGCTTCAGGCTCGCCCAGGTATCCGCCCAGAACAGCACCTTGCCGCTGCGCCGGTCTTCCTCGAAGGCGTAGTGGTGCAGCGTGTCCGTGATGGTGCCCAGAGAGGGCAGCAGCTTGTCGCCGGCGTTTTCCGCCAGCCGGATCTGCGAGGCCATCACGTACAGGATCAGCAACGCGATGAACGGCAGCACCCCGAGCGCGATCCCCGCGGCCCGTCCGGGGTGCTGGTTGATCAGCCGGCGCACGGCGCGACTAGAGTTTGCCGTCCGCCGCCATCTGCATGTAGCTCGCGTCGAAGCGCATCTTGACGTTGGCCTTGTCGCCGAGCGTCACGCCGCCGGGAAATTCGATACCGACCGCATCGACGGTCTTGGCGCCCTCACCCAACAGACCATGGTCGAAGGAGAACTTGCGCACCAGGTCATTCTTCTTGACGAGATCCGGCGCCCTGGTCGCGGCCACGGCGGCTGCCGGCGTCGCATACAGGTAGGTAGTCGCCAACTGCCCCTTGAAGCCCGCGAGATCGGTTCCCGAGGCCTTGGCCATGGCTTCGAGCGCGGCCGTGCCGTTGGCATCCTTGCCCAGCATCACCGACAGCGTTTCATACCAGGCGCCGACCAGGGCCTTGCCGAGTTTCGGATTGGCCTTGAGCGTGGCGCTGTTGACGACCATGAGGTCGAGGATCTCGCCGGGAATCTTGCTGGAGTCGAACACCAGCGTGGTCTTCGGCATGGCGGTGATTTCGGCGAGCTGGGGCTTCCAGGTCACCGTAGCGGTCACCGCCGGTGTCGCGAACGCGCCCACGATGTCCGCGTCGGAGGTGTTCACCACCTTGATGTCCTTCTCGGCGAGCTTCACCGAGTCGAGGCCGCGCGCCAGCAGGTAGTGGGAGACCGACAGTTCCACCAGGTTGACGGATTGCCCCTTGATGTCCGCGAGCTTCTTGCCGGCGCCCTTGAGCACCACGCCATCGTTACCGTTCGAGTAGTCGCCGACGATGAGTGCGGTCGAATCCACGCCGCCGGCCGCCGGGATGGTCAGCATGTCCATGTTGGTCATCACGCAGGCGTCGAACTGGCCCGCGGTGTACTGGTTGATGGATTCGACGTAGTCGTTGATCTGCGTGAGCTCGATCTTGATGCCGTACTTGTCGGCCCATTTCTTGAGGATTCCGCTCTGTTGGGCGTAGTCCCAGGGCATCCAGCCCACGTAGATGCTCCAGGCGACCTTGAACGAGGTTTTTTCCGCGGCACGCGCGGCGGGGGTCACGATCAGCGCCACGACGAGAGCCGCGGCCAGCAGCAAAGACAGGGAAAGCTTGCGCGCACGCGCGCTCGAGGGTCGGTTCAGGGGCATGAGATTCTCCCGTGTTTGTTAGTTCATCGAGCATCTCCCGGGCTTTTGTCCCGCCGTGTATCCCCGGCCCCGATCCCTGTTGGCCGCCGGACTGCCTCTCTCGGACCAGCACTGATCGCTCAGCCGGAACCCTAGACGCACATTCAGTTGCGGGTTTTGCAAGAGATGTGCCGCACGCGAGTGAACGCAGCGAACACTCGCAGCCACGCCGATGCACGATCGTGCGCACCAAACAAACGCACTCGCCCTGACAATGCACGATCACGGGGCAGCTACGCGCGGGGAATCGTGCAGTTGGGCGACGTGAACCGCCGTCGCGGCTGGTACACGCCTTGCACTCGGGCATTCGATGTCCGCCGCGCCTCACTTCGTGACACCACTCTGGGAAGAGGAGATTCCCGGCGGCGCCCACTGGTCCGGCGTCGTGCGTCGCGGCGTGGTGTTGCGCCTGGTCGCGCTGGCGGATGACGCCAACGTCGCCACGCTGTTCTACAGCCGCGAGCAGCCGCTGGAACGCTACAACATGGCCGATACGCTCAAGGCGCAGCACACTGCGCACCTGACCACCGGGTGCGTCTGCTACTCGGACATGGGCCGCATCCTGTGTTCGGTGGTCGCCGATACCTGCGGCTGGCACGACCCGCTGTGCGGTCTCACCGATGCCCGCTCGCTCGAATCGCGCTACGGGAGCACTCGTTTCCAGGAACAGCGCAACGCCCGCATCGTCAGCGGCATCGAGGCGATGCTGGTCGAACTCGGGAAATACGGCCTGAACGAACGCGACCTGGTCGCCAACATCAATTTCTTCAGCAAGGTGGTGGTGGACGACAGCGGCGCGCTCGGCCGTGTCGCGGGTCATGCGCGCGCCGGCCAGTTCGTGGACCTGCGTTTCGAGATGGACACCATCGTGCTGCTGCACGCCGGCCCGCATCCGCTCGACACCGGCACGCGCTATGCGCCCGCCGGCGTGCGACTCGAGGCGCGTCACGCACCGCCGCCCGCGGCGGACGACGTCTGCCGCACGCGTTGTCCCGAAAACGCGCGCGGGTTCATCAACACCGAGAGGCACCACCGGTGATCGACACGGTGGTTCCAGCCGGCGAACCCTGGATGGGCGTGATCAGGCGCGGCGAGCGGTTCCGCATCGTCGACCTGGAGGGTAACCAGGCCGTGGACACGCTGTTCTACAACGCGGACGACACGCACGAGCACTACAGCGCGCAGAACACCATCCAGGCCCAGGGCCGCATCTACCTCACCACCGGAAGCCTGCTGCTCTCCAACCGCGGGCGGCCGATGCTGCGCATCGAGGACGACACCTGCGGGCGGCACGACACGCTCGGCGGCGCCTGCTCTTCCGAAAGCAACACGGTGCGTTACGCGCTCGAGAAGCGGTACATGCATTCCTGCCGTGACAGTTTCCTGCTCGCGCTGGCGCGACACGACCAGGGCATGACCAAGCGCGACCTGCCCTCAAACATCAACTTCTTCATGAACGTGCCGGTGACGCCGGAAGGCGGACTGCGTTTCGCCGACGGCATCTCGGCCGCGGGGCGGCACGTGGAGTTGAGCGCCCTCATGGACACGCTGGTGCTGATCTCCAACTGTCCGCAACTCAACAATCCCTGCAACGCGTACAACCCGACGCCCATTCGTGTGATGACATTGGGCGTCGCTACCCGGGAGAGCGCATGAACACGCGCGCCCGGCGGCGGGACGACCCGTCGCAGATCAATCACGCCGGGACGACCCGGCGATCGAGGTCTGCGCCATGTTCAAGAAGGTACTGATCGCCAACCGCGGCGCCATCGCGTGCCGCATCCTGCGAACCCTGAAGGCGATGGGCATCGGCTCCGTGGCCATCTACTCGGAAGCCGACGCCAATGCGCCGCACGTGCGCGACGCCGACGAGGCCTATTGCGTGGGATCGCCGCCGGCGGCGGAAAGCTACCTGCGCCAGGAGCGCATCCTCGCGATCGCGCGCGAGAGCGGCGCCGAAGCGATCCACCCGGGATATGGCTTCCTGTCCGAGAACGCCGGGTTCGCCACGGCCTGCGAAGCCGCCGGCATCGCCTTCATCGGACCCACGCCCGAACAGATGCGACAGTTCGGGCTCAAACACACGGCACGCGAGCTGGCGCGGCAGGCCGGTTTGCCGTTGCTGCCGGGCACGGATCTGTTGCCCGACCTGCCCGCCGCGCTGGCCGCGGCCGAACGCATCGGTTACCCGGTCATGCTCAAGAGCACGGCGGGCGGCGGCGGCATCGGCATGCGCCGCTGCAATGACGCGCGCGAGCTCGAGGAGAGCTTCGCGGCCGTGCAGCGCCTGGCGGCGGGCAACTTCCGCAATGCCGGGGTGTTCCTGGAGAAGTTCGTGGCGCACGCGCGGCACATCGAGGTCCAGGTCTTCGGCGATGGCCTGGGCCACGTGGTTGCCCTCGGCGAGCGCGACTGCTCGGTGCAGCGACGCAACCAGAAAGTCATCGAGGAGTCGCCGGCGCCGGGACTCACCGACCAGGCGCGCCGCGACCTGCACGACTCGGCCGCGCAGCTCGGGCGCGCCGTGGGCTACCGCTCCGCGGGCACAGTCGAATTCGTGTTCGACTCCGAGGCGCGACGCTTCTACTTTCTCGAAGTCAACACGCGCCTGCAGGTGGAGCACGGGGTCACCGAGGAAGTCGGCGGCATCGACCTGGTCGAGTGGATGATCCGCACCGCGGCCGGTGAGCCGCCCGACCTCGCCTCGTTCCGATACTCGCCGCGCGGCCATGCCGTCCAGGCGCGCGTCTACGCCGAAGATCCCGCGCGCAACTTCCGACCCTCGAGCGGATTGCTGACGCGGGTCAAACTACCCGGCCACGCGCGCGTGGATGCCTGGATCGAGGCCGGCACCGAAGTCACGGGGTTCTACGATCCCATGCTGGCCAAGATCATCGTGCGTGGGGCGGACCGCGAGGCCGCCATCGGCCAGCTCGCCGCGGCGCTGGATGCATCGGACATCGACGGCATCGAGACCAACCTGCGCTACCTGTCGTCGGTGTTGCGCCACCCGGTGTTCGTGCGCGGCGAGCAGACCACCGCATTGCTGGGCGGCTACGCGGCGCCAACGGCATCCATCGAGGTGCTGGCGCCCGGCACACTGACCACGGTGCAGGACTGGCCGGGACGATTGGGACTCTGGGACGTGGGCGTGCCGCCCTCCGGGCCGATGGATGCGCTGGCGCTGCGCCTGGCGAACCGCATCGTCGGCAACCCGGAAGGTGCCGCAGCTCTGGAACTGACCGTGACAGGCGCCACGCTGAAATTCGACGCGGACGCGGTGATCGCGCTGACCGGCGCCTCCATGGAAGCGACGGTGGATGGCCAGGCCGTCGAATGCTGGACGCCGCTGCGCGTGCCACGCGGCGCCGTGCTCGCGCTGGGCCGCATCCGGGGCGCGGGGCAGCGCACGTACCTCGCCGTGCGCGGAAGTTTCGACATCCCGGAGTACCTGGGTTCGCGTGCCACGTTCACGCTCGGACAGTTCGGCGGCCACAGCGGCCGCGCCCTGCGCACCGGCGACGTTTTGCGTCTGACCCGCACCGGTCTCGAGATCGACGGTTGCCAGCCCATCGCGCCGGCGGATCGGCCCGTCTACCGCACTGCCTGGGAAATCCGCGTGAACGACGGCCCGCATGGCGCGCCGGATTTCTTCACGCCGGAGGACGTCGAAGCGTTCTTCGCCGCCGACTGGGAAGTGCACTACAACTCCAGCCGCACCGGCGTGCGACTCATCGGGCCAAAACCTCGCTGGGCACGCGCCGATGGCGGCGAGGCGGGACTGCATCCTTCCAACATCCATGACAACGCTTACGCGATCGGCAGCATCGACTACACCGGCGACATGCCGGTCATCCTCGGGCCCGATGGCCCGAGCCTCGGTGGCTTCGTTTGCCCTGCGGCCATCATCGAAGAAGATCTGTGGAAGCTCGGCCAGCTCGGCCCCGGCGACAAGCTGCGCTTCCAGCGCGTAACGAAGCCCGGCGCGCGCCGCGGCAATCCCGCCGTGCTGCTCGACCTTCCGGCCTCCGCCACCCACGCCGAGGTGTGCGTGCGCCGCGCGGGCGAGAGCAACGTGCTGGTCGAGTTCGGCGCCGCCATGCTCGACCTGGTGTTGAGATTCCAGGTGCAGGCGCTGCTCGAGGAACTCGGCGCACGCCGCATCGCCGGCATCCTCGATCTCACGCCAGGCATCCGCTCCCTGCAAATCCACTTCGATCCCGCACGCGTCCCGCAGTCGGCGGTACTCGACTGGCTCACGGCGGCCCTCGTGCGCCTGCCCGCCGTGGATCGCATGCGCCTGCCCAGCCGCATCGTGCACCTGCCGATGTCCTGGGACGATCCGGCGACGCAACTCGCGACTCAGCGCTACCAGCAGTCCGTGCGCGCCGATGCACCCTGGTGCCCGGACAACATCGAATTCATCCGCCGCATCAACGGGCTCGACTCGCGCGACTCGGTCAGGAAAATCGTCTTCGACGCCAGCTACCTGGTCATGGGGCTCGGCGACGTCTACCTGGGCGCGCCGGTGGCGACGCCGCTCGATCCGCGTCACCGGCTGGTGACGACCAAGTACAACCCGGCGCGCACCTGGACGCCGGAAAATGCCGTCGGCATCGGCGGCGCCTACCTGTGCGTCTACGGCATGGAAGGGCCCGGCGGATACCAGTTCGTCGGGCGCACCGTGCAGATGTGGAACCGTTACCGCAGCACGCAGGACTTTCCCGCCGGCAAGCAGTGGTTGCTGCGCTTCTTCGACCAGGTGCGCTTCTACCCGGTGAGCGCGGACGAACTGCTGCGCATTCGCGAAGGATTCCCCTATGGCAAGCATCCCTTGCGCATCGAGGAGTCGACGCTGGATCTCGGCGAGTACCTCTCGTTCCTCGAGCGCGAGCGTGAGTCCATCGATCAGTTCCGCCACCGTCAGCGCGAGGCATTTGCCGCCGAACGCGAACGCTGGCGTGCCGCCGGGCTGTCGGAGACGCCTGCCATGGAGGTGCCGGTCAAGTCCGCGGCACCTGTGCTGCCGGAGGATTGCGTCGCGGTGACCTCGCCCGTTTCGGGCAGCGTGTGGCAGATCCGTGTCGAAGCCGGACAACGGGTGAACAAGGGCGATCCGCTGGTGATCATGGAGGCGATGAAGATGGAGATCGCGGTGGTGGCGGAAACGGCGGGCACGGTGGTCGCCATCCACGGCACGGCCGGGACCGGCGCGCGTGCCGGCGACTTGTTGCTCGCTTTGCGCCCGGTGAACCCATGACTCTCGATCTCACTCTCGACTCGCTGCGCGGCCGCTACGCCACGCGCGAGCTCACGCCTTCGCGCCTGGTCGAGTCGCTGATCGCGGCACGACACGACAGCCATCACATCTGGATCAGCCAGGTCGGCGACGAGGCGCTGCGCGCTCGCGCGCGGCTGCTGGACGGACTGGACCCGGACTCGCTGCCGCTGTACGGGATTCCGTTTGCGATCAAGGACAACATCGATTTCGCCGACTTGCCCACCACGGCGGCCTGCCCGGCATTCGCCTATCAACCCCGGGATTCGGCACCCGTCGTGCAGGCACTCATCGACGCCGGCGCCATCGCACTCGGCAAGACCAACCTCGACCAGTTCGCCACCGGGCTGGTCGGAACCCGATCGCCCCACGGCGCCTGTCGCAATGCCTTCGATCCACAGTACGTCAGCGGCGGTTCGTCCAGCGGCTCGGCCGTCGCGGTGGCGCTTGGATTCGCGAGCTTTGCACTGGGTACCGACACCGCGGGATCCGGTCGCGTGCCCGCCGCGTTCAACAATCTGATCGGTTACAAGCCGACCCTCGGCCTGCTGAGCATGCGCGGCGTGGTGCCCGCCTGCCGTACGCTCGACACCGTGTCGGTGTTCGCACTGACCGCCGAAGACGCCGCGCGGGTCGGAAAAGTGGCCGCGGGATTCGATGCGGAAGATCCGTGGTCGCGGCTCTTGCCACTCGCTGCGAATCGCGGCTGGGGCAGCGGAAAATTCACCTTCGGCGTTCCACGCGAAGCGCAACTCGAATTCTTCGGCAACGACGCCTACGCGCGGCTGTTCCTCCAGGCCATCGACGGCTTGCGATTGCTGGGCGGCGAACCGCGCGAAGTCGACATCGCTCCGCTGCTCGAGACCGCGCGCCTGCTGTACGAAGGTCCGTGGGTGGCGGAACGCCACCTCGCGACCGAAGCGCTGCTCATGTCGAACCCGGACGCGATGCTGCCGGTGACGCGCGGCATCATCCAGGGCGGCGCCGCGCCGCGCGCGCTCGACGCTTTTCGCGCCTGGTACCGGTTGCAGGCATTGAAGCGCGACGCCGCACCCCTGTGGAAGACCTGCGACCTGCTGTTGTTGCCCACCGCGGGCACGCACTACCGCATCGCCGAGGTGGACGCCGACCCGATCGTGCTCAACAGCAATCTCGGCCGTTACACCAACTTCGTGAACCTGATGGACCTGGCCGCGGTTGCGGTTCCCGCGGGTTTCACGCCGGCCGGCCTGCCCTTCGGAATCTCACTGATCGCCCCGGCGGGCACCGACGCCGACCTGCTGTCACTCGCGGGCCGCGCGCAACGCGCCGCGGTCTCCACGCTCGGGGCGACCGGCCTGTCGCTGCCGCCCGCACCGCCTGTCCCGGCCACCGCGCCGGCGGGGCTCGTCGACATCATGGTGTGCGGCGCGCACATGTCGGACTTGCCGCTGAATCCACAGCTGCTCGAGCGCGGAGCCCGATGGGTCGCCAGCACGCGCACCGCGCCTATCTACCGGTTCTTCGCGCTGCCCGGCGGGCCACCGTTCCGGCCCGGCCTGGTCCAGGTGCCCGAGGGTGGCGTGGCCATCGATGTCGAGGTGTGGCGCATGCCGCTCGAACACTTCGGCTCTTTCGTGGCCGGCATTCCCGCGCCGCTCGGCATCGGCAAGGTACGGCTGGAAGGCGGCACCCTGGTGAGCGGCTTCCTCTGCGAGGCAATGGCCGTGGCGGGCGCCACCGATATCAGCTCGCTAGGCGGCTGGCGGCAATACCTGCGCGGCCAGAAGTAGTCGTTCCGCTTGAGTTCACCCGCGTGGCGGGATACACCTGTCGCCGGCCGTGATTGCTTTCGGTGCGCTCGCCGGGCGGTTTGGAACATGAACGTCAGATTTGTGCTCGCTGCAATGGGTCTGGGTTGCGCCCTCGCATCGACGTGCCTCGCGCAGGCAGACAAACAGCAGGCCGAGCTTGGCAAGCTCGACCCCCTGTTCCAGGAATTCATGATCGACAACCACGTGCCAGGACTGGTGTACGGCGTGGTGGCGGACGGCAAGCCGATGCGGATCCGCGCCTTCGGCATCCGCGACGTGAAGGACAAGGCGCCGGTGCAGAACGACACGGCCTTCCGCATCGCCTCCATGTCCAAGCAGTTCACGGCGCTCGCCACGCTGCGGCTGCGCGATGCCGGCAAACTCTCGCTGGACGCGCCCGCCGAGAAATACGTACCCGAGTTGCTCACGCTCCAGTACCCGACCCGCGACAGCCCGAAGATCACGGTGCGCGATCTCCTGTCGCACGCCGGCGGATTCGTGACCGACGATCCCTGGGGCGACCGGCAGCTCGACACCGCGCCGGAGGAGTTCTCGCGCTTCGTCGCGGCCGGGGTGCCGTTCTCGCGCACGCCGGGAACCGCCTGGGAATATTCCAACTTCGGCTTCGCGCTGGTGGGCCGCATCGTCACCAATGTTTCGCGCTCGAACTACTCGTCGTACATCGGCAGCACGATCTTCCAGCCGCTCGGCATGACGCGCACCGGCTGGGACATCAACGCCATTCCCGCCGGCCAGCGCGCCATCGGCTATCGCTGGGAAAACGACGCCTGGGTCGAAGAGCCGGCGCTCGGCCCCGGCGAATACGGCGCCATGGGCGGCGTCATCACCACCGCGCCCGACTACGCACGCTACGTCGCGTGGGTATTGGACGCCTGGCCGGCGCGTGATGTCGCCGAAGACAACATCGTGAAGCGCGCCAGTGTCCGCGAGATCACGCGACCCGCGAATTTCGCCGCGGTTTCGCCGCCCGACGAGCCCGGCGGCTGCGCACGCTCGCGCGCCTATGGCTATGGCATGAACGCCTTCAACGACTGCGTGCTGGGCATGCACTTCGGTCACTCGGGCGGTCTGCCCGGTTTTGGCTCGAACGTGGTGTTCATCCCGTCGCGCGGCCTGGCGGTGTACGCCTTCACCAATCGCACCTACGCGCCGGCCTCGCGCGTGGTGCGCGATGCCGCCAACGCGCTGGTGCGTTCGGGTGCCTTCCCCGAGCGCACCCTGCCGTTGTCACCGGCACTGGTCGAAGTCGCCCGGAAGATCGAACGCGTCTACGCCAGCGGCGATGTGACGGGCGCGCGTGAACTGTTTGCCGCCAACCTGCTGCTCGACCTCGGTGCCGCGGCGCGCAACCGGCAACTCGCCCGGCTCAAGGAAGGATTCGGTGACTGCAAGCTGGCAGAAGACCAGCGCGCCGAAACCGCCATGTCCGCCACGCTGGTGCTCGGCTGCGATGGCGGCCGCCTCGAAGTGAAAGTCATCCTCGCGCCCACCTCGCCCGCCACGCTGCAAACGCTGGAATTCGCCCCCTGAGGACCTGACAACCTGCGGGGTGTCGGCGGTCCGAAACGTCGGAACAGTCCGACAGCGTCTAACAAAATTGTGAGACTCCACCGATACCCGCGGAGCCCATATCTTGCGTCAATGCGTGGCGCGACCGATCGGGTCCCGTACGCGAAGCAATGCCACTGTTCCAGCAATCCTGCGGTGGTGTCTCTTTCAACTACGTGGATGGTCCTGGTTGCATGGCACGAAACACTGTCGAGAAGTCGGAGATCGGCAAGGCGCCGACCGGAATAGCGGGACTCGATGAAATCACTTTCGGCGGAATCCCCGCCGGTCGCCCGACCCTGGTGTCCGGCGGCCCCGGATCCGGAAAGACATTGCTGGGGGTCAGTTTCCTGGTGAACGGGGCACAGAGCTTCGCCGAACCCGGCGTGTTGCTCACATTCGAGGAAAACGCCGAGGAACTTGCGAACGACGTGCGTTCGCTGGGTTACGACCTCAACAAGCTGGTCGAGCAGAAAAAGCTGCTGGTCGACTACGTGCACGTCGATCGCGCCGAGATCGAGGAGACCGGCGAATACGATCTCGAGGGCCTGTTCGTGCGCCTCGACCACGCCATCAAGCAGATCGGCGCCAAGCGCGTGATGCTGGACACCATCGAGACACTGTTCGGCGGACTCAAGGATGACGGCATCCTGCGCGCCGAGCTGCGGCGGCTGTTCCGCTGGCTGCGCGACCGCCAGATCACCACCATCGTCACCGCCGAGCGCGGCGAGCGCATGTTCACGCGCCAGGGCCTCGAGGAATACATCACCGACGCGGTCATCTCGCTCGACCATCGCGTGCACGAGCAGATCTCCACGCGCCGCATCCGCGTGGTGAAGTACCGCGGTTCGCACCACGGCACCAACGAGTACCCCTTCCTCATCGATCGCGACGGCATCACGGTGCTGCCGGTCACTTCGCTGCTGCTCGAACACACGGCTCCGGAAGAGCGCATCTCTTCCGGCCTCGTGGCGCTCGACAACATGCTCGGCGGCCGGGGCTTCTACCGCGGCAGCACGGTGCTGCTGTCCGGCACCGCGGGCACCGGCAAGACCACGCTGGCCGCACACTTCGTCGAGGCCGCCTGCGCGCGCGGCGAGAAGTGCCTGTACTTCCTGTTCGAGGAATCGCCGCAGCAGATGCTGAGGAACATGCGCTCCGCGGGCGTGGATCTCGCGAAGTGGGTGGACAGGGGATTGCTGCAATTCCACGCCGACCGCCCCAACCGCCACGGCCTGGAGACTCACCTGCTGACCATGCACCACACGGTCGAGATATTCGATCCGGACGTGGTGATCATGGACCCGATCACCAACCTGCTCGCCGTCGGCACCACGACGGATGTGCGGTCGATGCTCACGCGCGTCATCGACTTCCTGAAGACCCGCGGCATCACCGCGATGTTCACCAGCCTCGCCACCAACGACGACTCGCTGGAGAAGACCGAAACGCTGATCTCCTCGCTCATGGACACCTGGATCCTGACCGCGGTCGAGCAGGAGGGAATCAAGCGTTCGCGGTTCATCTACGTGCTCAAGTCGCGCGGCATGCCGCATTCGGACGAAGTGCATTCATTCCGCTTCACCGATCGCGGCATCCTCATCCAGTCCATGCGGGGTGTGCCCGCCTCGGGCAAATCCGCCGCCACCCCGCCGAAACGCAAGCAAAGGGCTAAACGTGTTGCACGCGGAGGCAAGTGACATGGCCACCGAAATGTTCGACCTGCGCCTGTACGTCGCGGGACAGACACCCAAGGCGGTACGCGCCTTCGCCAACCTGCGCAAGATCTGCGACGAACACCTTGCGGGGCGCTATCAGATCGAAGTCATCGACCTGGTCGACAACCCGGCGCTGGGACGCGGCGACCAGATCCTGGCGCTGCCGACGCTGGTGCGCCGCCTGCCGACACCCATCAAGAAGATCATCGGCGATCTCTCCAACACCGAGCGTGTGCTCGTGGGGCTGGACCTGCGCCCGCGCAGGACCAGTGCGTGAAGGATGGATCCGGCAATGACGACGCCTGGCATACCGGGGAACCGCACTACGTGCTGCGGCTCTACGTCACCGGCATGACGCCGCGTTCGACACGCGCAATCCGTGCGGTGCGCGAACTGTGCCAGCAGCGGCTCGAGGGACGCTTCGCGCTCGAGATCATCGACGTCTACCAGCAACCCGAGCGCGTGCAGGACGAACAGATCATCGCCACCCCGACGCTCATCAAGCACCAGCCCGCGCCCCTGCGCCGCATCGTCGGCGACATGACCGACACGCAGCGGCTGTGTTTCGGCCTCGGATTGCCGGAGCCGGCATGAACGTCGACGACATGGAAATCGAGGAATTGCGCCAGCGGCTGCAGGAAGCCGAGGGCAACCTGCAGGCGATCTACAGCGGCGAGATCGACGCCTTGTTGCTGTCGGACGAGAACGGCGGACGCCGCGTGTTCACGCTGCGCAGCGCCGACGCGCCCTACCGCGCGCTGGTCGAGCGCATGCAGGAAGGCGCTGCGACGCTCACCACGCAGGGCGACATCGTCTACTGCAACCAGCGCTTCGCGGACCTGGTGAAACGCCCGCTGGAACTGGTGTTCGGCGCCTCGATCGGCACCTTCCTGCCCTCGGCCGAGAACGAGATCCTGCGCGCCATGCTCGAGCATGGCTCGGGCCGCTACACCACGCGGCTGGTGCTCGAAGGACGCGAGAGCACCGAGGTGCAGGTCACCTTGTCCAGCATCGTGCTCGACGATGTCGAATACCGCACGCTCATCATGAGCGACATCAGCTCGCTGGCGCGCGCGCAGCGCGAGAGCCGCTCGAAGGATGAATTCCTCGCGATGCTGGCGCACGAGCTGCGCAATCCGCTGGGCGCCATCCAGGGCGCGGTGCATGCGCTCGGCATCATCGGGCATACCGACCCCATGGCGCTGCGCGCCACCGGCATCATCAAGCGCCAGGTGCTGCACATGGCGCGGCTGGTCGACGATCTGCTCGATGTGGGCCGCGCGGTCACTGGCAAGATCGTGCTCAAGCGTACGCAGGTGAACCTGGCCGATTGCGTGAAGTCGTCGGTGGCGACCATCGCATCCGGCAATTCCAGCCACGGGCGCATCGACGTGGAGTCCACGCCCGTATGGGTGAATGGCGATACCGTGAGACTCGAACAGGTGGTCGGCAACCTGTTGTCCAACGCGCTCAAGTTCTCGCAGGGCGAACGCACCGTGACGGTGTACGTGGGCCCCGATGGCTCCGACGCGGTGGTGCGCGTGTCCGACCAGGGCGTCGGCATTCCGCCGGAAATGCTGCCGAAGATCTTCGACCTGTTCGTGCAGGCGCACCACACCATAGACCGCTCGCGCGGTGGCCTCGGCATCGGCCTCACGCTGGTCAAGCGCCTGACCGAACTGCACGGCGGCAGCATCCATGCCGCCAGCGATGGCGAGGCGCGCGGCTCCACGTTCACGGTGCGATTGCCGCGCGTGAGCGCGCCGGCGCACGACGGCAACGGCCTCGGCAAGTCCGGCAACGGCGAAGACCTGCGGCGCAATTTCGAATCGCGCCGCGTGCTGCTGGTGGACGACAACCACGATTCGCGCGAGATGTACCGTGCCGTGCTGCGCGCCCGAGGCCACCTGGTGCGCGAGGCGGCGAACGCCGAGAAGGCGCTCGCGCTGCTCGCCGAGGAGCCGCCGATGGACGTGGCCTTCATCGACATCGGCCTGCCGGGCGGCATGGACGGCTACGAGCTCGCCCGGCGCATCCGCAACCACCCGATGGGCCGCGACGTGCGCCTGGTCGCGCTCACCGGCTATGGCTTCCCCGAGGATCGCGCGCAGTCACGCCAGGCGGGCTTCGCCTGCCACCTGGTGAAGCCCGTGGACCCGGAACTCCTGAACCGCGAGATCACCCCCCACTGACGTAACGGGGACATTCCTCGTTTCCTGGCAAACGGGGACAGTCCTGGGTCGCGGTAGCGCGGACGAGCGGGTAAAAGGTTCCGAGCCCTCGCGACCGCAATCGCGCTTCGAGAATTGCCGAAGCGGCAATTCTCGGCGTTCGCTCGTCGTCGCTACG
>Ga0315910_10001150_pt1 | contig 24698 bp, 21 predicted proteins | sample EdamamesoilMG_FD_204470 | JGI IMG/M metagenome (GOLD analysis project Ga0315910, IMG submission 204470) | Garden soil microbial communities collected in Santa Monica, California, United States - Edamame soil | ecosystem: Environmental > Terrestrial > Soil > Garden | place: USA: California... | reverse complement strand
GCCAAAGAGCGCGTCAGCGACGAAGGGCGAAGGCCTCGGCCTGCCCGAGCAGCGAGGCGAGCTTGCGCTCCGCGGAGCCCGGCTCGTCCAGGCGCAGGACGACCGGCTCGAGCTCGCCCGGCCGCAGCGAGCCGCGCTCCGCGCCGGCGCGCGCGAGACGCGTGCGCAGCCCGAGCAGCTCGGACAGGGCGTCCGCGCAGCAGACGAGATGGGGCTCGTCGCCGCGCGGGCTGACGAGCACGAGCTCGCGCCCGGGGAAGAGCGGCGCCACGTCCGACGCCAGCGGGTGCGGCCAGGGCGCCTCGGGGGCGTGGAAGGTCAGCCACAGGCTGTGCTCGCTCGGCGCGGGCTCGGGCTGGTCCGGCGTGGGCGCGAGCGGCTCGAGCAGGAACTCGACCTCGCGCTCGGAGGGCAGGCGCTTCTCCCAGTCGGCGAAGAGCACGGCCGGCTCGACGCCGAGCGGCATGGGCGGCCGCACGCGCACGCGCACGGGCACGCCCGAGCGGTTGGCGAGCTCGACCCCGACGCCGTCGCGGTCGACGTCCACGCGCAGCGAGACGAGCGCGCCGCCGATGGCGACGGCGCGATGCTCGAGCACGCGCCCGAAGAGACCGCGCAGCGTGGCCTGCTCCTCGTCCGTGGGCGGCAGGGCGGGTGCCAGCAGGACGCCCTCGGGCCAGGGCGGCCCGTGCCCGAGCAGCTCGGCCGGGACGCCGGGCAGGAACAGCGGGAAGAGCGCCGCCACCGTGCCCGGGTCCGAGGCGCAGGCCTCGAGGTGGTGCCAGGCGTCGGAGTCGCGGCCCTGCAGGCGCGCGAGCGCCGCGAGGCGCGCGCGGCGCGCGGGCTCGGGCGCCTGCGCGGCGGCCTCGGCGCGCACGAGCTCGACCCAGCGCCGCCACGCGATCTCGCCGCCCCAGGCCGCGCCCGAGCGGTCGCTCCAGGCCGGCCAGTCGAGGACCAGTGGCGCCTTCGGGCCGGCCGACCCATCGACGCCCCGCAGGAGCTCGGCCGTGCGCCCGGGCGAGAGCGAAACGGCGCCGTCGGGCAGGGCGACGGGCTCGGGCAGCTGGGCAGAGAGGAGGAGCAGCGCGGCGGCGAGGCCCGGCGTCATCGGGCCGAGTCTACCCCAGAGCGCACCTGCGCCCTCGGCCGGCGCGGGACGCTACACTGCCCGCGCCCATGGTCGATCAAGAGCTGCTGCAACTCCTGGCCTGTCCCGCCTCCGGTCAACCCCTGCGCGAGGCCGACGCGGCCCTGCTCGCGCGCGTGAACGAGAAGGTGGCGCGCGGCGAGCAGCAGAACGTCGGCGGCGCAGCCGTGAGCGAGCCCCTGAGCGAGGGCCTCGTGCGCGAGGACGGGCGGGTGCTCTACCCCGTGCGCGACGGCATCCCGCTGCTCCTGATCGACGAAGGCCTGCCGCAGTAGCGTCGCGCGCGATGCGCTTCCTGCACCCCGCGCACCGGGACCTCGGGGTGCGCCTCGGCTACGGCCTGAACCTCTATCCCTCGCGCGACGCCGCGGGCGTGCTGGCCGGCCTGCGCGCGGTGGCCGTGCCGCTGGCCGAGCGCCTGGCGCCGCGCGCGCGCGCCTTCGGCGTCGGCGCCTGGCTGCCGGCCGCGGCCGCGCGCGTCTTCGCCCACGAGGAGCGCCGCTTCGAGGAGCTGGCCGGGCTCGTGCTGGAGCACGGGCTCGACCCCTTCACGTGCAACGCCTTCCCGGCCGGCGACTTCCACAGTCCGGGCCTGAAGGAGCGCGTGTTCGAGCCCACCTGGCGCGACGAGGCGCGCCTCGCCTTCACGCTCGACGTGGCGCGCGTGGCCGTGCGCCTGCGCGCTGCGCGCGGCGGCTCGCGCGCGGGCGAGCACCTCTCCCTGAGCACCCACGCCGGCCAGTTCGGGCCCTTCGCCGACGCGTCCGAGCGCGAGCGCGCGGCCGCGAACTTCGTGCGCGCGGCGCGGGCGCTGGCCGAGCTCGAGGCCGAGAGCGGCGAGCGCGTCGTGCTCGCGCTCGAGCCCGAGCCGCGCTCGAGCGCCAACGACACGCGCGAGCTCGCGGCCCTGTTCGAGGTCCTGCGCCTGGCCGCGCGCCGGGCCGGCGCCGAGGCGGCACTCGCGCGCCACGTGGGCGCGTGCCTGGACACGTGCCATGCCGCCATCGAGTTCGAGCCCGCGCGCGCGGCCCTCGAGCAGGCCACCGAACGCGGCGCTCCGCTGGGGAAGCTGCAGCTCTCGAGCGCGCTCGCCCTGCGCGCGCCCGCCGAGGACGAGCGCGGGCGCGCGCAATTCCTCGGGATGGACGAGCCGACCTACCTGCACCAGGTGACCGCGCGCACGGGCGCGGGCCTCCTGCGCGCGCGCGATCTCTCCGAGGTGCGCGCGCGCTGGGAGGCGGGCGAGCGCGGCTGGCGCGGGGCCGACGAATGGCGCTGTCACTACCACGTGCCCGTCGACCTCGACGCGCTTGCGGGCCGCGATGCGTCCGCGACCGGCCTCGCGACCACGCGCGCCGAGGCCGTGGCCACGCTGGGCGAGGCGCTGCGCGCGCCCGAGCGCTGGGGTGCGCGCGAGCTGCACGTCGAGGTCGAGACCTACACCTGGTCGCTGCTGGCGGGGGGCGTGGAGACGGGGGCCGTCGTCGACGGCCTCGAGCGCGAATGGCGCCACGCCGCGGGCGAGCTCGCGCGCGCGGGCTGGCAGCGCGTCGGCGACCCGCCCGCGGCGCGTTGACAGGCCCCCGGGGCGACCGTATGGTTCTCCGCCCCGTGGCCCCATCGTCTAGTTCGGCCTAGGACACCAGGTTTTCATCCTGGCGACAGGGGTTCAAATCCCCTTGGGGTCACCATTCTCCGCCGCCGCGGCGGCCGGGGCGTACGCGGGAGACGCCCGTTTTGGGGTGGGCTCGAGGGCGCTCCTTCGCGTCTATACTCCGGAGCTCCCTCGGCCCCGGCGTCGAGGGGCGGCGCGCACCCCATGCCGACCCCTTTCCTCTTCCTCCTGGCCGTCCTGCCCCAGCAGCAGGTGCCCAGGGAGAGCGCGGCCGAGGAGCTGCGGCGCATCGGCCAGGAGCTCTACGACAACGAGAATCCGTACATCGGCTCCGGGGCGCGCAAGAAGATGGAGCAGGTCCTGGCCGACCCCGGCCTGTCGGTCGAGAAGCGCATCGACGTCTCGAGCCAGCTCGGCAAGGAGTACCTGAAGGGCACGGAGGTGCAGCAGGCGATCACGACGCTGGAGGGCGCGCTGACCCTGGCCCGGACGAGCGGCGACCCCGCGGCCGAGCTGCGCCTGCACCGCCTGCTCGGGCTCGCCTACCTGCGCCTGGCCGAGCAGCAGAACTGCGTCGAGCGCCACAACGCCGAGTGCTGCATCTTCCCGCTGGCCGGCGGCGCGCTGCACAGCGAGCGCGGGCCGGCCCAGAAGTCGCGCGAGCACTACCTCGCCGTGCTCGCGGGCACGCCCGACGACCTCGAGGCGCGCTGGCTCCTCAACATCACCGCCATGGCCCTGGGGGAGTACCCCGAGGGCGTGCCCGAGGCCTGGCGCCTGCCGCCCGCGGCCTTCGCGTCGCAGGCCGAGTTCCCGCGCTTCCACGACATCGCGCCGGACGTGGGCGTGGACATCCTCAACATGGCCGGCGGCGTGGCGGTCGAGGACTTCGACGGCGACGGCTGGCTCGACATCCTGACGTCGACCTGCGATCCGCTCGGGCCGCTGACCTACTTCCGCGCCACGGGCGAGGGCGGCTTCGTCGACGTGTCGAAGGCGATGCACACCGACGAGCAGCTGGGCGGGCTCAACCTCGTGTCGGGCGACTACGACAACGACGGTGACTGGGACGCGCTCGTCCTGCGCGGCGCCTGGCTGCTCGACTACGGCAAGATCAGGAAGTCGCTGCTGCGCAACGACGGCGAGCACGGCTTCACCGACGTGACCTATGCGGCCGGCCTGGCGGCCCCGGCCTTCCCGAGCCAGGCCGGGGTGTGGGCCGACTTCGACAACGACGGCTGGCTCGACTTCTACATCGGACACGAGTCGCGCATCGAGATCGAGAACACGGCCGACTATCCCTCGCAGCTCTACATGAGCCGGCGCGACGGCACGTTCGAGAACACGACCGAGAAGGCCGGCGTGGCCAACGACCGCTTCGCCAAGGGCGTGTGCGCCGGCGACTACGACAACGACGGCGACCTCGACCTCTACCTCTCCAACATCGGCAAGAACCGCCTGTACAGGAACCGCGGGGACGCGACGTTCCGCGACGTCGGGCCCAAGGCCGGCGTGGCGGGCGAGGCCGTGCGCCACTTCGCCTGCTGGTTCTGGGACCAGGACAACGACGGCTGGCTCGACCTGTGGGTGAACGGCTTCGGCACCACGCTGGCGGACCTGGCCAACGAAGCGCTGGGCAAGCCCGACCAGGGCGTGCGCCCGATGGCCTTCCACAACCAGCGCGACGGCACGTTCGTCGACCGCGCGCGCGAGTGCGGCGTCGATCGGCCGTTCCTGCCCATGGGCTCGAACTTCGGCGACCTCGACAACGACGGCTGGCTCGACATCTACCTCGGGACGGGCGAGCCCGCGCTGCAGGTGCTCATGCCCAACGTGCTCCTGTGGAGCCAGGGCGGCCAGAGCTTCCTGGACGTGACCAACGCCGCCGGCATGGGCCATCTGCAGAAGGGCCACGGCGTCTCCTTCGCCGACTTCGACCAGGACGGCGACCAGGACATCCTGCACCAGCTGGGCGGCTTCTTCCTCGTCGACCGCTTCCACAGCGCCCTGTTCGAGAACCCCGGCTTCGGGCGGCACTGGATCGCCCTCGACCTGGTGGGCACGCAGTGCAACCGCTCGGCCGTGGGGGCGCGCCTGCGCCTCGTGCTCGACACCCCGGGCGGCCCGCGCGAGATCCACCGCGCCGCCGGCATGGTCTCGAGCTTCGGCGGCTCGCCGCATCGCCAGGAGATCGGCCTGGGCGACGCCACGCGCATCGCGCGCCTCGAGGTGCGCTGGCCGGGCTCGAAGGAGCCCCAGGTGTTCCTGGACCTGCCCCTGGACGGGCGCCTGCGCCTCACCCAGGGCAAGGCCGAGTTCGAGCGCCTCGAGGCCAAGACCGTCCGATTCGCCACCCGATAGAGGATTCCTCCTTTCCGGCGGGGGAGGCAGGGCGGCCCTGCGTTCCCTGGAGAGGCCCCTCCCATGCTCGTCACCCCCTGGCTCGTCGCGGTCCTCCTCGTCCCACAGGCGCCCTCGGCCGCCCCGGCGCCCGCCCAGGAGACGCCGGCGCAGGAGTTCCGGCGCCTGGGCGAGGAGCTCTACGCCGGCGACTGCCCGATCATGGGCACGGCCCTGCGCCGCAGCCTGATGCAGGAGCTGCAGCAGCCCGACCTCAAGCCGCGCCAACGCATCCAGGCCTCGCTGCAGCTCGGCCAGGAGCTGACCGAGGCCGGCCAGGTCGAGCGCGCGATCGAGACCCTCGAGCAGGCGCTCGAGTTCGCCAGCCATGAAGGCCGGGAGAACGCGCTCGGGCCGCTGCACCGTCAGCTCGCCATCGCCTACCTGCGCCAGGCCGAGAACGTGAACTGCGTCGAGCGCCGCAACGGCGACTGCTGCGTCCTGCCCCTGCGCGAGGGCGCCCTGCACGCCGTGCGCGAGCCGGCCCTCGAGGCGCGCGAGCACTACGCGGCCGTGCTGGCCATCACGCCCGACGACCTGCAGGTGCGCTGGGTGTACAACCTCCTGACCCTGCTCCTGGCCGAGCCGCTCGAGGGCTTGCCGGCCGAGCAGCGCTTGCCCCTGGGCGCCTTCGGGAGCGGCGGCAGCGACGTCCTGCCCACCTTCCGCGACGTGGGCCAGCGCGCGGGCGCGGCCACCCTCAACCTGGCGGGCGGCGTGGCGGTGGAGGACTTCGACGGCGACGGCCTGCTCGACATCGTCAGCTCGAACTGCGACGTGCTCGGGCCGATGACGTACCTCCGCAACCAGGGCGACGGCACGTTCGAGAACCAGTCGCAGGCCTCGCACATCGACGAGCAGCTCGGCGGCCTGAACATGATCAGCGCCGACTACGACAACGACGGCGACCAGGATCCGCTCGTGCTGCGCGGCGCCTGGCTTCTCGACTACGGGCGCATGAGGAAGTCGCTCCTGCGCAACGACGCCGGCGCAAAGAGCCGCGAGTTCGTGGACGTGACGCGCGCGGCCGGGCTGGCCGAGCCGGCCGCGCCCACGCAGGCGGGCGTGTTCGCCGACTTCGACTCCGACGGCTGGCTCGACCTCTACGTCGGCTGCGAGTCGCGCGTCGAGATCGACCAGGGCAAGGGCTCCTACCTCTCGCAGCTCTACCGCTCGAACGGCGACGGGACCTTCCGTGAGATCGGGGCCGAGGCGGGCGTGCAGAACGACCGCTACGCGAAGGGCGCGTGCGTGGGCGACTACGACGACGACGGGGACATCGACCTGTACGTCTCGAACATCGGCGTGAACCGGCTCTACCGGAACGACGGGCGCTCGCGCTTCGAGGACGTGGCCCTGACGGCCAAGGTGGGCGATCCGGCGGGCCGCAGCTTCGCCTGCTGGTTCTTCGACTACGACAACGACGGCGGCCTCGACCTGTGGGTGGGGGCGTACTCGACCAAGGTAGCCGACCTGGCCTGCGAGGCGCTGGGCAAGGTGGTGCAGTCCGGGTTGCCCTGCCTGTACAAGAACCAGCGCGACGGCACGTTCAAGGACATGGCGCGCGAGCTCGGCCTGGCGCGCCCGTTCGCGCCCATGGGCGCGAACTTCGGCGACGTGGACCACGACGGCTGGCTCGACATCTACCTGGGAACGGGCGATCCCGAGCTCGAGTCGCTCATGCCCAACGTGCTGCTGCAGAACCTGGGCGCGCGCCGCTTCGTCGATCGGACCGCGGCGAGCGGCCTCGGCCAGCTGCAGAAGGGCCACGGCGTCGCCTTCGCCGACCTCGACCACGACGGCGACGAGGACCTCTACCACGTGCTGGGCGGCTTCGTGCCGGTCGACCGCTACCAGAACGCGCTGTTCGAGAACCTGCAGCCCAACGGGCACTGGCTGTACCTCGAGCTCGAGGGCACGCGCACGAACCGCGAAGCGACGGGCGCGCGCGTGAAGGTAGTGGTCGAGACGCCCGACGGTCCGCGCGAGGTGCACCGGGCGGCCGGCTCGGTCTCGAGCTTCGGCGGCTCGCCGCACCGCCTGGAGATCGGCCTGGGTGACGCGGCGCGCATCGCGCGCCTCGAGATCCGCTGGCCGCGCACGGCCGAGCTCCAGGTGTTCGAGGACGTGCCGCTCGACGCCTGCCTGCGCGTGCGCGAGGGCAGCGCGGCCTTCGAGCGCGTCGAGCTGAAGAGCTTCCGCTTCTAGCCGGTCACTTTGCGCGCGGGTGCGCCTGCTCGTAGATCGAGCGCAGGCGCTCGATCGAGACGTGCGTGTAGATCTGGGTCGTGACCAGGTGCGCGTGGCCGAGCAGCTCCTGCACCGCGCGCAGGTCGGCGCCGCGGTCGAGCAGGTGCGTGGCGAAGCTGTGGCGCAGGGTGTGCGGCGAGGCGTGGCGCACGAGCCCGGCCGTGCGGCAGGCCTTCTCGAGGATGCGCCCGAGCGAGCGCGTCGTCAGCCGGCCGCCGCGCGGGTTCAGGAACACGGCGTTGGCCGCGCTCGGGCGCGCCTTCGGGCGCGCCGGATCGGCGAGGTAGTCCTTCAGCGCGGCGAGCGCGTGGCTGCCGAGCGGGGCCAGGCGCTCCTTCTTGCCTTTTCCACGCACGCGCGCGACGCCGCCGGCGAGGTCGAGGTCGCCGCGCTCCAGGCCCACCAGCTCGGCCGCGCGCGTGCCGGCCGAGTACAGGCACTCGAGCAGGGCGCGGTCGCGCCGGCCGGAGGGTGTCGCGAGGTCGGGGCTGGCGAGCAGGCGCTCGACCTCGGAGAGCTCGAGCGCCTTGGGCAGGGCTCGCCGTGCGCGCGCCGTGCGCAGCCCCTGGGCCGGGTGCGCCTCGATGCGTCCCGCGCGCAGGAGGTGCCGGAAGAACGAGCGCACGGCCGAGAGGCGCCGCTGGATCGAGGCGCGCGCCAGGCCCTGCTCGTCCAGCTCGGCCAGGAAGGAGCGCAGCGTGCGCGCCGTCACCGCGCGCGCGTCGTCGATGCCGCGCGTGTCGAGGAAGGCGAACAACGTTTCCAGGTCGAGCCGGTAGGCGCGCAGGGTGTGCTCCGACGCGCCGCGCGCGGCCGCCAGCTGGCGCAGGAAGTCGTCGGCCTGGGCGCGCAGCTTGGCCGCCCGCGCGCGGCCGCGGCGTGGCCCGCGCCCGTCGCTCGCGGGGGTGGCCGGGATCGGGCCGGAGCGCGCGGAGGCCATGGGCGGGCGAGGATAGCGGGGGCGCGCGTCCGCCGCCCCGCGCCGCCGGGCGGGGTAGGTTTCCCGGGGGCCTTGCCGCCGCGCTCGCACGCGGCGGCCCGGGGGCGCCCCCGTCGCGATGTCCGCCCGCACCTGGCTCGTCCGCGCGCTCGGCGCGACCTTGGCCGGCGCGGCCACGGCCACCCTGGTGGGCGAGGCCTGGCTGCGCCTCGCACCGCCCGCGCCCGGAGAGGGGGCGCGCGAGGAGTCCTACGCCGAGACGCACGCCCTGCACCCGCGCGTGGGGCTGTTCGTGCTGGACGAGGAGCTCGGCTACCGGCCGGCCCTGGGCGGGCCCGAGTACGCCGAGCACGGCGCACTCCGGAACGAGTACGCGCTCGCCAAGCCGCCCGGCGTGCGGCGCGTGCTCTTCCTGGGCGATTCCGTCACGCGCCGCGGCAAGATCATCGCCGGCCTGCGCGAGCTCGCGGGCGAGGCGGGCCACGAGTACTGGAACGCGGGCGTCACGGGCTACGCGATCGGGCAGGAGCTCGACTACTACCGCGCGCGCCTGTCGACGATCGCGGCCGACCACGTCGTGCTCACCTTCCACCTGAACGACTTCGAGGAGACGCCCGTGATGTTCCTCGAGGGCGAGCGCATGGTCGCCGTCCACGCGCCGCGCGAGGAGCGCGGCCTCTCGCCCTGGTGGTGGACCCACTCGGCCCTGTACCGCTTCCTCGAGACGCGGCGCTGGCCGAGGGCGGGCGACAAGCAGCGCGTGCTCGAGGACGTGGACCGCAGCCTGGCGGAGCTCGCCGAGCTCGTGCGCGCGCGCGGCGCGCGGCTCACGGTGCTCGTTCTGCCCTGGTTGCGGCCGCGCTCCGAGTGGCCGCCGAGCCTGCCGGGCAAGCACGCGCGCGTCCTGGCCACGCTCGCGCGCCTGGGCATCGAGCACTACGCCTTCCTGGACGAGCTCGACGCGGCCCTGGCCGCGGGCGAGCCGGTCATGCAGGTGCCGCGCGACCCGCAGCATCCGAGCGACGCCTTCGGCCGGCGCATGGCCGAGAGCCTGCTCGCGCGCGGCTTCGAGCTCTGAGCTGCTTACTGGCGCGGCGCCTTCGCGGCCGGCGCGTTCTTGCCCTTGGCCGCGCCGGGGAGCTTGGGCACGCCCTGCTGGGTCGAGCCCCACACGGCGCGCAGGCCGGAGAGGAGGATCTCGCGCGAGCGGAAGTTGATGCCCGGCGTGAAGCCCTCGCGCTCGACGTCGTCGAGCGTGGTCAGCATGGTCTTGGCGCTCTGCGCCTGGACGTCGAGGTAGGAGATGGTCTGCTCGAGCAGGGCGCGCGTCTCCTCGTTCTTCTTGCGCTCGGCGGCGAGCTCGGTCTCGAGCGCGGCCACGCGGCCCTCCAGGCCCTGGTCCTGGACGCACGTGGAGCTGGCGCTCGCGGCGCGCGGCGCACCCAGGCTGGACACGACGAAGGGCGAGAGCAGGACGAACGGCGCGAGGGCGAGGAGCGTCTTCATGGCCTGCCCTATCGGCCCGAGGGACTCACTCCTGTAGCCGCGTCTCGGGCACGGCCGGGAGGCCTGCGGCCAGGCCCAGGGGCCAGAGCAGGAGCAGCGCGCCCGCGCAGTAGGAAGCCGCGCTTCCCGCCTTCCAGTAGAGCAGGCTCGAGGCGATCGGGCCGACCGCGCGCGCCAGCGACCCCAGGGAACGGTTCGTGCCCAGGGCGAGGCCCTGGCGGTCGCCCGGCGCGTAGCGCGAGGCGAGCGAGGAGAGGGAGGGCATGGCCAGGGCGCTGCCGACCGCCATCAGGAAGAGCCCGGCGTAGAGCACGCCGCCGCTCTCCGCGAAGCCGATGGCGAGGAAGCCCGGCACGAGTGCGCCCAGGCCGTACACCGCCACCTTGCGCTCGCCCAGGCGCGGCACGAGGCGCCGCACGAGGCCGCCCTGCACGAGCGCGATCACGAGCCCGGCGAACACGAACATGCGCGTGTTCTCGGCCACGCCGTAGCCCAGGCGCTGGGCCGCGAGGAACGTGAGCGTGAACTCCATGCCGCTGAAGGCGGCGTAGTAGAGGAAGGTGATCCAGTTCGTGCGCGCGAGGCCGGGGAAGGCCAGGCGCCGCGCCTGCGCGAAGGGGTTGAGCACGCGCGCGTGGGCGCTCTCGCCGCGCCGCTCGGGCGGCAGCGTCTCGCGGAAGCGCGCCACGACCCAGACGAGGTTGAGCGCCGCCAGCCCGGCCGAGACGAGCGCCGGCGCCGAGAAGGGATTGAGCGCGAAGCCCTCGTGCCAGGGCCCGTCGGCCACGCTCGGCCCGAGCCGCATCGCCAGCAGGCACACGACCGGACCGAGGATGAAGCCCAGGCCGATCGCCATGCCGAGCAGGCCCATGCCGCGCGCGCGGTGCTTGCCCTCGGTCACGTCGGCGATCACGGCCGAGGCGGTCGAGAGGTTCCCGGCCGCGATGCCGCACACCAGGCGCGAGGCGATCAGCAGCGCGAACGAGCCCGAGAACACCCACACGAGGTAGCCCGCCAGCGTGCCGCTCAGCGTGACGAGCAGCGTCGCGCGCCGGCCCGTGCGATCCGAGAGCCCGCCCCACACGGGCGCGAACAGGAACTGCAGCAGCGAGTACACCGAGCCCAGCACGCCGCCGAACAGGGCCTGCACCGCGTTCGAGTCGCTGCCCGCGAAGTGCGCCAGCTGGGCCTTCAGCACGCCCACCGCGCTCTCGGGTCCCTCCAGCGCCAGGTAGTGGTCGAGCAGCTGCGGGAAGATCGGGAACAGGATCGAGAACCCGACCATGTCGAGGAACACGGTCAGGAGCACGACGCCGATGGCCGAGCGCGAGCCGGCGGGCGCGGATTGGACGTCGGTCACCGCGCCCTTGTACGTTGGGGAGCCTGCCCGGGGAAGGCCCGCGCGCGATGTCCGCCGAACGCTACCGCTTCGATCCGCGCGTGCAACGCCTGGCCGGCGCGGCCGGCGCGCTTCCCCTGAGCGAAGCGCTCGCGCGTCTGGACGGCGCCGTGCGCGCGCCGGCTCTGTTCGAGGGCGGACTCGGGGTCGAGCCGCGCGCGAGCGTGCTCGCCTTCGATCCGCTGCCGGCCCGCGCGCCGGAGCGCCTCTCCGATCTGTCCTCCTCTGCGGCGCGGCTCGCGCGCGACGGGGGCGACGACGTGCCCGGCCCGTTCCAGGGCGGCTTCTGCGGCGCGCTCGCCTACGAGCTCGGCGCCGAGCTCGAGCCCGAGATAGCGCTGCCCCCCGATCCCTGGGCGCTCCCGCGTCTCGTCGGCGGCCTGTACACCGATTTCCTCGTGCGCGACGAGGTGCGCGGCGAGACGTGGCTCGTGCTGGGCGAGGAGCCGGGCGACGCGCGGCCGAGCGTGGCCGCGCGCCGGCGCGCCGTGCTCGGGCGCCTGGCCGAGCCGCGCGCGCCCGAGCCGTGCCGGCCGCGCGGCCCGCTCGAGCGTCTGGTCCCGGCCGCCGAGCACGCCGCGCGCGTGGCGCGCGCGCGCGAGCTCATCGCCGCGGGCGAGATCTACCAGGCCAACCTCTCGGTGCGCTTCCAGCGCGACGTGGCCGGGGACCCGCTCGAGCTCTACCGGCGCCTGGTCGCCCTGCACCCGGCGCCGTGCGCGGGCTTCCTGCGCTTCGCGCAGGGGGCGCTCCTCTCGGCCTCGCCCGAGCTCCTGCTCGAGTTCACGCCCGGCGAGCGCGCGCGCACGCGGCCGATCAAGGGCACGGCGGCGCGCGCCCTCGATCCGCTCGCCGACCGCCGCAGCGCCGAGCGCCTGCTCGCGAGCGAGAAGGACCGCTCCGAGCTGGCGATGATCGTCGACCTCGAGCGCAACGACCTCGGGCGCATCGCGCGCCCGGGCAGCGTGCGCGTCGAGGCCTTCCCGCGTCTGGAGAGCTACGCCACCGTGCACCACCTGGTGGCCGACGTCAGCGCGCTGCCGCGCGCGGGGGTGGACGCGGGCGCGTGCCTGGCGGCGCTCTTCCCGGGCGGCTCGATCACGGGCGCGCCCAAGCTGCGCAGCATGGAGGCCATCGCCGCGCTGGAGGGCGAGGGGCGCGGCTTTGCCTACGGATCCCTCTTCTGGCTGGACACCCGCGGCGCGCTGCGCGCGAGCCTGCTCATCCGCACGCTCTTGTGGCGCGCCCGGCCCGGTGGCGCCTCGGCCGGCCAGGTGACGTACCGCGTGGGGGGCGGCATCACCTGGGGCTCGGAGCCGGCCGCCGAGGAGGCCGAGGTCGAGGCCAAGGGGCGCCGGCTGGCTGCGGCGCTGGACGGCGCGCGCGAACTCGCGGGACGCGCGAGAGCGGACTAGCTTCCGCCCCCGGCGGACGCTCTCCTGTTCCGCCATGGTTCCCTGCTCCCTGCTGCTCACCGTGCTCGCGTCCGCGCCCGGGGGCGACGACGAGGGCTGGCTCGACCTCGACCGCTCGATCGCCGCGCTGTCGGCGCAGGCGGAGGACGAGCGCTTCGGCTGGGGTGCGCTCGTGCGCTCCTTCTACGCCTTCGCCTCGGCCGACCTCACCGACGTGGACGACGAGCAGTCCGGCTTCGACCTCGACGACGTCGACCTGTTCTTCGGGATGTCCGGCGAGGAGCTGGCCGTGCGCGTGAGCCTGGACGGCGGCGACGGCGAGCTCGTGCTCGAGGACGCCTACGCGCGCTGGCGCCTGTTCGAGTGGCTGGTGCTCTCGGGCGGGCAGTTCAAGGCGCGCGTGACGCGCAGCGGCTCGATCGCGCCCGAGGGGCTGCTCTTCCGCCAGCGCACGTTCCTGGGCGCGGCCTTCGACACCTGGGACGACGGCTTCGAGCTGGGCGGGCACTACGACCAGTTCGACTACTGGCTGACGGTCACCGACGCGGGCAACGGCCAGCAGTCGGACCACTTCTGGAGCGTGCGCGGCGAGTGGGCGCTGTACGACGCGGCCTTCGACGACTTCGAGGGCGCGCGCGAGTCGCCCAACTACATGCGCGTCCTGCTGGGCGCGTACCTGTTCGAGGACGTGGACCAGTCGGCCCAGGACGGCGGCGGCCTGGGCGGCGACGTCGCCTTCACCTACGGCCCCTGGGCGCTGTACGCGGAATGGGCCACCCTGGACGACCTCTTCCAGCGCGACATCGACGTCCTGGCGGGTGCGCCGCTCACGCTGGGCGACGGCGATCCCGGCTCGGCCACGCTCAGCCGACGCCTGGGCGAGGCGTTCGAGGCGGCCGTGCGCATGCAGGACGCGGACGACGCGGACGACACGACCGCGCTGGGTGCGTCCCTCTCCTGGGAGCAGACCCGCGGCGCGCGCTGGGTCGCCGACCTGACGAGCATCGACGGCGACGGACCGGAGGGCACCGTGTTCTCGCTCGGCCTGGAGGTCGGGACGAGCGGGCTCCCGCGCCCGTTCCTCGACCGCGAGCTGCGGTAGTGTCCTGCCTCAGAAGTTCGCCGACAAATACCGGCCCTTCGCGGCGCTGGCGTCGTTGCGCCTCCTCCGAGTGTTCTTCCATCAACACGCGTCGTCGGCGCGCCTAGCCAGCACCGCTGCGGGGCTCGGTCTTTGTCGCCGAACTTCTGAGGCAGGACACTAGACGTGGATCTCCCGGCCTGGCGCAACGGAGAGCTGGGCCGGAGCTCGTCGCGCGCGCGCGGCGCGCCGGGCGTGTTCGAGACGCTGCGCTGCGCGAACGGTGCGCTCGCCTTCGTCGACGAGCACCTCGCGCGCCTCGAGCGCGGCGCGCGCCGGCTCGACCTCGGCTGGCCCCCGCCCTGGGACGCGCGCGCGGCCCTGGCGGAGCTCGTGCGCGCCCTGCCAGCGGGCGAGCTCGGCATCCGGCTCGTGCTCGCGCGGACGGAGGACGGCCTCGAGCTCGCCCTCGAGCCGCGCTGGCTCGCGCCGCTCCCGCGACCGCTTGTGCTCTGGTGCGCGGCCCCCGGATCGTCCCCCGGATCGTCCCCTCGGGCGGCGCCCGAGGCGGGCGGGATCAAGAGCCTGGCGCGTGCGCCCTACGAGGCGGCGCGAGCGGAAGCGCACGCGCACGGGGCCTGGGAGGCGCTCCTCGTCGACCGCGCCGGGCACGCGACCGAGGGCTCGGTCACGAACGTGTTCGCGCTCCTCGACGGGGAGCTCGTGACGCCCCCGCTGAGCTCGGGGGTCCTGCCCGGCGTCGCGCGCGCCGCGCTGCTGGCCGAGCTCGTCCGCGCGCCCCTGACCGAGCCTGTGCGCGAGCGCCCGCTGCCGCTGGGCGAGCTCAGCCGAGCGCGCGAGCTCGTCCTGACCAACGCGCTCGTCGGCGTGGCGCCCGTGGATCGGCTGCGGGCCGACCCGGGGGGGGAGCGGCAGCTCCCCGGCCGCGAAGGCCCCGTGGCGCACGGCCTCGCGCAGCGCCTGAGCGACGCCGCGGCGCGCGCGCGCTGGAAGCCGGGCACGGCGGCGGGGCGGTAGGGAGGCACGTCCGCGGGGCCTGGGGCTTGCAGCGTCCCCGGACCCGTGCAACCGAGCGGGCGTTCGGGGACACTATCCGCGCCCCCGCTTCCACCACACCGCCATGGTCCTCTCCACCCTCCTCCTCGCCGTTTCCCTGGCCGCCGCCCCCGCGTCGCTCCCGCGGCTCCAGGACGAGCCGATCGTCGACGACCGCCCCGAGCTCAAGGGGCTCTTCACGACCCTGCAGGGCCATCTGAGCAAGAAGGGCGTCGAGGACGAGCAGGCGCGCACGATCCTCGACAAGCTCGTGCAGGAGTTCCCGCAATCCGGGCCGAAGGATCGGGCCGCGATCGTCAAGGAGGTGGCCGGATGCTTCGACGTGAAGCGCCCCAAGGAGCTCCAGGAAGGCGTGCCCGACGACCGCATCTTCCTCTCCTCGGCCGTCGCCCTGGGCACGATGGGCCCCGAGAGCGTGAAGCCGCTGCTCGAGCAGCTGGGCGGCAAGGACCACAAGAAGAACATCCGCCTGCAGGTCGAGATCGCGCACTCGCTCGGCAAGACCAAGAGCCCGGACGCGGTCAAGTCGCTGCTCTCCCTGCTCAAGCACAAGGACTCGCCCATGCAGGCCGCCGGCGCCGAGGCGCTGGGCAACTACCTCGAGGCGCCGCTCGACACGCGCAAGGTGATCTTCGAGGAGCTGCTGAAGACGCTGATGGACCAGATGATCAAGAAGCAGGACATCACCGACACGGAGGCGATGGACCGCTGGAACGTGATCTCCGGCCCGATCATCACGACGCTGCAGAAAGTCAGCGGCCACAACGAGACCGATCCCGAACTCTGGCAGCGCTGGTGGAACGACAACAAGAAGAAGGAGTGGGGGCCCAAGGCCGAGTGACGCGCGGCCGCGCGGCCACGCTCTCGCTCGGGCTCGTGGTGGCCCTGCTCGTGCTGGGCTACGCGGCCCTGCGCGCGCTGGAGCTCGCTCCGCCCGCCCCGACGCCCGAGCAGGGCCCCGTCGATCCGGCCACGGCCGACGACGGGCGCGGCTGGACGGCGCTCGTGCCGCTGGGGCACGGCGCGGTGCGCGCGTGGCTCCTGCCGCTGCACGAGGAAGAGCTCCTGGGGAGCTTCCGCGCCACCGCGCTGCGCGAGCGCTTCCAGCTCGAGGAGGGCTCTCCCTGGCGCCTGTACCTCTCCCTCTCCGAGCCCGCCGCGGCCGCGCTCGCCGTCGAGACGGCGCGCGTGCTGGACGAGCAGGGCCCGGCGCTGAGCGCCCTCGCCGGCCGGCTGGACGCGTCTGCGGGCGATCCGCTGGCGGCGCTGCTCGGCTCCCGTCCGGCGCCGCTCGCGGGCGCCGCGGTGCGCCCGCTCTTCCTGTGGGGCCGCGCGCCCGGCCCGGGCGCGCGCCTGGTCCTGGGCGCGGGCGGCGCCGAGGGCGAGGGCGTGCTGGAGGCCACCGCGCCCGGGGCACTCGCCGCGCCGCGCTGGCTGGCGGCCGAGCCGCTGGAACGCGTGCGCACGCTCGAGGAGGAAGTCGAGGACCTGCGCGCCGAGCTCGAGCGCGAGCGCGCGCGCCGATTGGAACGCGAACAGGCCTTCCTCGAGTTCGGCCGCATGGTGTCCCAGATCCCGCGCCCGCGGCCCGACGGAGCGGCCGCGCCCGAGGCGCCGCCGGAGACGGACGAGCAGCGCGCCCTGCGCGAGAAGGCCGAGGCCGCGCGCGCGCGCGCCGAGGAGCTCGGCCTCGCCCTGGGGGTCCTCTTCCGGCTCGAGGGCGTGCGCGGGCTCGACCTCCTGGACGCGGGCACGCTGCACGAGGGCGGCATCGGCCCGGTCGTCTTCCGATGCCTCGACGAGCGCGGCTCGCTGGCCGGCGGCCTGAACGCGGCCACCCTGCACCTCGAGGGCAGCCAGGCCGCGCGCACGCTGACGGTCGTGCTCGAGGACGGCTTCGAGAGCCGCGCGGGCGAGCGCGTGCCCTTCGAAGGCGGGGTGCGGCGCATCACGCTCACCCACGTCGATCCCGAGGCCTGGCTCGAGCGCTGTCCCGAGCTCTTCACCGCGGTCGACCTCGAGAGCCCGAGCGACGACGGGCGCTGGAACGCGGGCGAGGTGCGGCGCGAGCTCAACCGCCTGCTCGCGCTCGAGACCTCGGGCGGCTGGTACCGCCTGCACTCCCTGGGCGGCGTGCGCGGCCAGGAGTGCCTGGACGTGCAGCTCGAGGAGCTGGAGACCAGCGGGCGCCTGCGCCGGCGCCTGTTCGCCGACCGCCTGCGCATCCACCTCGAGGACGCCAGCGTCGTGCTCGAGCTCCAGGACGGCGCCAGCGTGCGCGGCGAGGAGAAGACGCCCTTCCGCGGCGGCGCCCTGCGCGTCGTCCTGCCGGGCGTGCCGCTGGCCGAGTGGCGCACGGCCAAGCTCCCCGGGCTCTCCGACCCGCCCGAGAAGGCCGCGCCGCGGGGGACGCGCTGACGGCGCCGCCCGCGTTCACTACGCTTCTCGCCCCATGGCCAAGCGGCCCGCCCGATCGCGCCCGCCCGACGAGGCGCCGGAGCCCGCGCCCGGGCTGTTCGACGCCCTGCCGGCGCCGGCGCCCGCGCGTGAACCCGGCGAGCGTCCTCCCGAGCCGGCGAGCCGGGAGCCGCGCCCCGAGCCCGCGCCGCCGCCGCTCTTCACCGTCGGCCAGCTCTCGAGCGCGATCCACCAGCGCTTGAACGAGCTCGGACGCGTGCGCGTCGAGGGCGAGGTGTCGCAGCGCAAGCGCACGGCCTCGGGCCACGTGTACTTCGACCTCAAGGACCCGGGCGCCAAGCTCGCCTGCAAGATCTGGCAGAGCAAGGCGGCGCAGATCCTGCGCTTCGAGCTCGTCGAGGGCGCGCAGGTGATCGCCTGGGGCCGGCTCGACGTGTACGCGCCCCAGGGGAGCTACAGCCTGATCGTCGACCGGTTGGAAGCGCGCGGCGTGGGCGCGCTCCTGGCCGAGCTCGAGCGGCGCAAGGCCGAGCTCAAGGCGCGCGGCTGGTTCGAGCGCAAGCGCGCGCTGCCGGCCATGCCGCGCTGCATCGGCCTGGTCACGAGCCGCGACGGCGCCGCCCTGCGCGACTTCCTGCGCACGCGCAGCCTGCGCTGGCCGGGCTATCCGGTGCGCCTGTGCCACACGCCCGTGCAGGGCCCGGGCGCGGCCGAGTCGATCGCGGCGGCGCTGCGCGCCCTCGAGGCCTCGGGCGTCGATCTCATCGTGCTCGCGCGCGGCGGGGGCTCGCTCGAGGACCTGTGGGCCTTCAACGAGCTCGCCGTGGCCGAGGCCATCTGGGCCATGCGCGTGCCGGTCGTCACCGGCATCGGGCACGAGAGCGACGTCACCGTGGCCGACTTCGTGGCCGATCGGCGCGCGCACACGCCCACCGACGCGGCCCAGAGCGTGATCCCGGACCGTGCCGAGCTCGACGCGCGCGTGGCGCGCCTCGGGCACTACCTGGTCGAGGCCATGGAGCGCCAGATGACCGCGCGCGGCGAGCGGCTGGAGCGCGCGCGCGGCCGGCCGGTGCTGCGCGACGCCGCCTGGATCCTGGCCCAGCGCCGGCGCGCGCTGCTCGAGGGCCACTCGCGCCTCGACGCGGCCCTGCGCGGCGCCCTCGCCCGACGGGCGGAGAAGGCCGCGCGCGCGGCCACGCGCCTCGAGCGCCGCTCGCCGCGCGTCGAGCTGGCGCGGCGCGAGCGCATCCTCGTCGGCGCGCGCGCGCGCCTGGGGGCGGCGGCGCTGCGCGCGCTGGTCGGGCGCGAGGGCGAGCTCGCGGCCAAGGCGCGCACGCTGCAGGCGGTCTCGCCGCTGGCCGTGCTCGGGCGCGGCTTCTCGCTCACGCGCCCCCTCGGCGGCGGGCCGGCCGTGCGCGACGCGGCCGCGCTGGCGCCCGGGGACGTGCTCGAGACCGAGCTCGCGCGCGGCTCGTTCGTGGCGCGGGTCGAGTCCGTGCGCTCTCCCGCCGAGAACGGCGGGAGCGAGGGGAAAGCGGACGCGTGAGCGACGGCGACACCTGGGCCGTGGTCGTCAACTGGAACGGCGGCGACAAGAACCTGGTCTGCCTGCGCTCGCTGCTGGCGCAGGGCCTGCCGGCCGCGCGCATCGTGTTCGTCGACAACGGCTCGGATGACGGCTCGCGCGAGGCGGTCGCGAGCGCGTACCCGGCGCTGATCCTGCTCGCCAACGCGACCAACGAGGGCTACGGCCACGGCACGAACCGCGGCATCGAGCACGCCCTCGCGCGCGGCGCGGCGCGCGTGTTCTGCGTGAACAACGACGTCACCCTGCCGGCGGGGACGCTGGCCGGCCTGGAGGCGGCGCTGGCGCGCGGCGCGGGCATCGTCGGGCCGCGCGTGCTGTTCGAGCATCCGCCCGACCGCGTCTGGTGCGCGGGCGGCGTGATCACCTTCCGCACCAACCTCTCGACGCTGCTGGGGCACGGCCAGCTCGACGGCCCGCGCTTCCAGGTCACGCGCGAGGTCGACTACGTCCCCGGCTGCGCCATGCTCGTGGCGCGCGCGGTGTTCGCGCGCATCGGCCTGCTCGAGGGCGCCTACTTCGCCTACCACGAGGACGTCGAGTTCTGCTGGAAGGCGAAGCGCGCCGGCTTCCCCGTGCGCGTGATCGGCGAGCTCTCCGCCCACCACGACGCCCACGCCTCGACCGGCGGTGGCTACAACCCCCTGCGCAAGTACATGATGGCCGTGAACACGGTGCACTTCCTGCGCCGGCACGGGACGTTCGGGCGCTGGCTCTCGTTCTGGCTGTTCGACGTGGCTTCCCTGCCGTTCGTGTGGCTGTACCGGGTGCTGCGCGGCGAAGGCCGGGCCGTGCTGGCCAAAGCGCACGGGACCTGGGACGGGCTGCGCGGTCGGGCGGTGACGGCCGAGCGCCTGCGCGAGCTCTCGGCCGGCTGACGCGGCTACACTGCGGTCCATGCCGCTCTCCGTGCTGGTGCAGACCTCGCACGCCTCGGCCGAGGCCACGGTCGAGCGCCTGCTCGCGCTGGGCATCGACGCGCACGTGATCGACGAGCCCAACGCGCTGGTGAAGCTCGCCTCGGGCGGGAGCTACCGCGTGCGCGTGGCCGTGCCCGAGGCCGAGCTGGCGCGCGCGCGCGAGGAGCTCGCGCGCTGGGAGGTCGAGGCCGCCCCGCGCGTGAGCCAGCTCGCGCGCGGCGTCGAGCGCGGGCTCCTGCTCACCTGGCTCCCGCCGCTCGTGCCGCTGGGGGTGTGGCTGACGCGTCCGGGCGCGAACGCGCTCCTGTGGCTCGCGCTCGGCCTGTGGCTGGGCGGCCTCGTCGCCTGGGTCGTGTGGAGCCGGCGCGCCACGTGAACGTCAGCGCGCGGGCGCCTTCTTGCGCGCCTTCTTCCCGGCCTTGCTGACCTTGGCGGCGCCGTCCGCGCTCGCAGCCGGAGCCAGCGGGTAGTCGAGGCCGGCGCGCAGCGCCTTCTCGTGGCGCCCGAGCTCCTGCATGAGCTTCGCGACGAGCTCCTCGCGCCGATCCATCAGGCGGTAGCCCTCGCCCGCGCGCAGGTAGCCGCGCGCGGCAGGATGCTTGGCGAACAGGGCCTTCTCGCCCATGCGCTCCCGCCAGCGCCCGAAGCGCGCGCGCTTCTCGAGCAGGGCGCGCGCCAGGAAGGGCATGACCATGGTGTAGTCGGCCTGCAGGCTGACGCAGGTCGACTCGTAGCTGTCCTTGTCGACCTTGCCCCAGGTCACGGCCTCGGCCGGCGGGCACGAGGACAGCGAGCCGTCGTGCACGGGCGCGGTCGTGATCTGGATGTCGTAGAGGTAGCCGGGCACGTCGGCCAGGCCGAAGATCTGCGAGAGCGTGGGCTCGGGCTGCAGGTTGAAGTTCTTGGGCACGCCGCCGCCCAGGATGAGCGTGCCGATCGCGCCCACGGCGCTCTCCTTCACGCCCCAGCGGTGGAAGGCGCAGCTCTCGAACACCTCGCGGTTCAGGTCGAGCTCGAAGCGGAAGTCCTCGCCCCACAGCTCGCGCATGGCCCACAGGTAGACCGAATTCAGGAACACCGAGCCGTCGGCCGGCGCGCCCACGAAGATCGGCATGGCCTTGCGCGCGCACAGCGCCAGCAGGCCCTCGGGCACGCCGTTCTGCCGCTCCTGCGCGGCGTAGCGCCGCCCGAGCAGGTAGCGGAACTCGGGCCCGCTCATGCGGCGCTGGAACTCGGGCTCGCGCAGCAGCGCGCGCAGGAAGCGGTCCTGCTCGAGCAGCGTGTCCTCGGGGAAGCCCACGTCCGTCACGCGGATCGTGCCCTCGTCGCGCAGCCCGCCGTCGTCGCCCGAGCGCGACACGCGGAAGAACGGGCGCTCCTCGGCGCCGTCGAGGGCGCGGTGGCCGTCGTGGTAGCAGACCGCGTCGGTGGTCGAGACGAGCATGAACCAGCCCGTCTCGAGCAGCGGGTTCAGCCAGGTCAGGTGCTGGCCCGAGAGCGTGACCGGCCCCGAGATGGCGAGCGACATGGGCACCCCGCGCCCGATGGCCTGGTCGAGGAGCTGCCACACGCGCCGCACGTCCGAGCCGCCGAAGGCCGGCAGGCTGTTCTCGAACAGCTGGTCGAGGCCCTCGGCGCTCTCGACGGAACGCGTGACGAGCTCCTCGTTCGGGACTCGGGGACAAGCACGTTGGTCCTGGCGCGTCGGGCTCATGGCGGGCTCTCGCTCTCGGAGGGGCGGAAGAGTGTACGGAGGCGCGCGCGGCGGGGCATTCTTTCCGGGGGGCGGAGCCGCGCGGTCGAGCTAGAATGACGGTGCAGTGGACGCGCGCGTCGCAGACACCATCGCGAACCTCGGGCGCCAGGGCTTCGCCAAGCTCGCCGGAGCGGCCTCGCCCTCGATCGTCGAGCGCCTGGGGCGCGCCGCCCAGCGTTTGGGCGCGCAGCCGGCCGAGGGCTGGGACCAGGCGCCCTACTGGTTCGTGGGCGCGAAGTGGCGCTCGGCGCACTTCGCGGGCGGCACCAAGAACGCGGCCTACTACGACTGCCTGGCGCTCGACGCCGAGCTCGACGCGGCGGTGGAGGACTTCCTGGCCACGCCGGCCGTGCGCGAGCTCATGGACGGGGTCCTCGGCCCGGACTACCGCATGTGGTTCTGCCAGTTCCGCTGGGCCGACCCGGGCGGCGACGAGTACGTCCTGCACCAGGACGTCTACGGCGAGCTCGGCCTGTGCCTGTACCTGAACGACCACGAGGACGACGCGGGCTCGATGGTGTTCTGGCCCGGCTCGCACCGCTGGCCGCGCGTGCTCGAGGCCCTGCCGCTCCTGCTCCCGCGCTGGGCCGAGCGCGAGCTCGGTCACGTCGACGGCAAGGCCGGCGACCTGTGCGCCTTCCTCAACAAGACCTGGCACGGACGCCGCAGCGCGAAGGCGCTCGGGCAGTCGCGCCTGGTGTTCCTGATCAGCTTCATCCCGCCCGGCCCGATCGAGAAGGGGCGCCGCCTGCCGGAGGACGTGCGCCAGCGGCTCGGCCCCGAGGTGCGGCGCGTCACCGACCACGCGCGCGGGCGCTCGTTCGGCAAGCGCCGTCCGGCGCACCTGCCGTTCTCGTCGGCCTTCGAAGAGCCCACGGCCCCCGACACGGCCGCCGGCCAGGCGGAGATCTGCGACTACACCTGGGGCTGGTGCCGCTCCCAGGCGGCGGCGGCCAAGGTGCCTGGCGAGGCCGATCCGCTGTGGCAGCTCATGCGACTTCTGCGCGACCTGCCGGCGCACTCGATCGTGCCGCAGTCGACCCTGGCCGCGCTGCGAGCGGACTTCGCGCGGCGCGCGGCCGAACGCGGGCGCGGCGCGCGCGCCCGGGACTACCTCGAGTTCGCGGCCGCGGCCTGGAACGGCGACGCGGGCTCGGCACGGCAGGCGCTGGCGCGCTGGCGCGCGGCCGCGCGCGACGAGGTCAGCGACTGTCCGGCCTGCGAGCTCGACGTGCTCGTGCGCTTCCACGCCGAGCAGGGCGAGGATCGCGAGGCGCTCGAGGCCGCGCGCCCGCTGCTCGCGGGCGAGGTCGCCTGTCCGAACGTGCCCGACGCGACCTGGTCGGCGCTGCTCTTGCCGCTCCTGCGCCAGGGACGGCAGGACGAGGCCGCGCGCGCGCACGAGCGCGGCTTCGCGAAGGTGGCCGGCAAGCGCGAGCACATCCAGGCCCTGGGCCGGCACCTCGAGTACCTGGTCGTGCGCGGCGACCTCGACGCGGCGCGCCAGCTCTTCCGCGACAACCAGTGGATCCTGTTCGACCACCGCTGCGACGGCGAGCAGTGGGCCTTCTGGAGCGGGGCCTGGCAGCTGCTCCAGGGCCTGCGCCAGGCGGGGGTGGCCAGCGTCGTCGCGCTCGATCCCAAGAGCGGCGCCGACGGGCCGATCGCGACGGCCGACCTGGCCGAGCACTTCGCGACGCGCCTCGCGGACGTGGCCGAGCGCTTCGACCAGCGCAACGGCAACACCTGGCGCGCCGGCCTGCTCGAGGGCCTGCGCCGCCGGATGGAGCGCGCGCCCGGCGCCCAGCGCCGCGCTTGACCCTCGCGGGGGGGAGCTATCTACTGCGCGGCGTCGCCCGCTCCGCGTTGTCCGATCGAAGGACGTCCCGTCGATGACCCAGTTCAGCGAACCGGCCCAGAAGCGCTACGCCGTCCAGGACTACAAGCCCAAGCGCTCGATCGAGGGCCTGGAGATCGTCCAGCTCAAGCGCTTCAACGACGACGGCGGCTCGATGACCGAGCTCGCGCGCCTAAGCGACGGCGCCGTGCAGGGTCTGGCGGGCTTCCAGGCGCTGCAGGTGAACTACTCGGTGATGGAGCCGCTGGCGGTCAAGGCCTTCCACCTGCACCAGCGCCAGACCGACGTCTGGTACGTGCCGCCCTCGGACAAGCTGCTCCTGGTCGTGGGCGACGTGCGCAAGGGCTCGCCCACCGAGGGCCTGGTGCAGCGCATCGTGCTCGGCGACGGCAACTCGCGGCTGGTGCGCATCCCGCCCGGCGTCGCCCACGGCGCCAAGAACCTGCGCCCGACCGAGCCCAGCGTGATCATCTACTTCGTCGACCTGCACTTCTCGGTCGGCGCGGAGTGCGACGAGGGGCGCCTGCCCTGGGACCACTTCGGCGCCCAGGTGTGGGACGTCGAGCGCGGCTAGCGCCGGCCGCGGAGCGGGCATCCCGTGCCGGCGCGGCCTATGCTCTTCCCATGCCCGCCGCCCGCACCCCGCGCCTGAGCGAGGCCCAGTTCCTGCGCATCGCGCGCGCCCTGGCGGAGCCGCGCCGCTACCGCATCCTGAAGGAGCTCGGGGCGCGCAAGGAGCCGCTGCCCTGCAGCTGGCTGCACGAGAACCACGAGGTGAGCGCGGCCACGCTGTCGCACCACGTCAAGGAGCTCGAGACGGCCGGCCTCGTGCGCATCGACCGCAAGGGCAAGTTCGCCGACCTGGTGCTGCAGCGCGACGTCCTGCGCGCGTACCTCGAGCGCCTGTCCCGCATCTGAGAATCGCCGTCCCGGGCTTGAGGGCGGCGTCGTCGTCGGTTAGATGGTCGTCGAACTGTCGTCGCGACAGCGACCTCTCCCAGGAGACAGGAACATGAAGAGCGCGAGCACGGGCCGGCTGGCCGGCAGGGTGGCGATCGTGACGGGGGCCTCGAAGGGCATCGGCGCCGGGATCGCCCGGGCACTCGGCGCGGCGGGGGCGCGCGTGGCCGTGAACTACGCCTCCAGCCGCGCCGGCGCCGAGCGCGTCGTGGCCGAGATCCGCGAGGCCGGGGGCGAGGCCGTGGCCGTGCAGGGCGACGTGTCCAAGCTCGCCGACGTGCGGCGCCTCTTCGCCGAGACGAAGAAGGCCTTCGGGACCCTGGACGTGCTCGTGAACAACGCCGGCGTGTACCGCTTCGAGCCGC
>Ga0315910_10001149_pt1 | contig 24711 bp, 21 predicted proteins | sample EdamamesoilMG_FD_204470 | JGI IMG/M metagenome (GOLD analysis project Ga0315910, IMG submission 204470) | Garden soil microbial communities collected in Santa Monica, California, United States - Edamame soil | ecosystem: Environmental > Terrestrial > Soil > Garden | place: USA: California... | reverse complement strand
ATGTAGTCGCGCTCCGTGTATTCCGAAGATGGCGGTGCCGTGAGCACACGTACTTCCATGTTCGTTCCTCCGCCCAAGATGCAGTCTCCTTGCGGGGGAGAGAGCAAGACGCATGCCACGCACGCAGCTGCGCCATTGCGGCACGGGCGAGGGCGGTTATGTTCAGTGCAACTGACGAGCGACGTCAGTTAGTGCCGCGATGGTTCTTGACAGAATGGTGCGCAACAAATTGCTCCTGCATTTGTTGCGGCCCGCCATCCCTGGCGGGCAAAAAAAAGAACGCCACATTGCTGTGGCGTTCTTGTTGCTCGAACCTTGTCGCTCGAAGAAGAGCGGTTCGTCCATCGCCCCGCACGGGGCCGATGCTTACCAGCGATCGCGTCCGCCGCCACCGCCGCCGTAGCCGCCGCCACCGCCGCCGTAGCCGCCGCGACCACCGCCGCCGCCACCGCCGCCCGGCGCCTTCGGCTTCGCCTCGTTGACTTTGATCTGGCGGCCGTCGAGCGAAGTGCCATTCAGCTGCTGGATAGCAGCCTGCGCTTCGGCGTCGCTCGACATCTCGACGAAGCCGAAGCCTTTGCTCTGGCCCGTGTCGCGGTCGCTGATGATGGAAACCGAATCAACCGTGCCGCATTTGCTGAATGCTTCGCGGACGCTTGTTTCGGATGCTGAATACGGCAAGTTGCCGACGTATAGTTTTCTGCCCATGGTTACCTCTTCCGGTGGCGCTCGCATCAAGAGCACAAGGCACCATGCCAAGCAGACTCATTGGAAGCGATCGGCGGACGGGCAGGATGATAACGGATTAATACGCCCGGAAACCAGAGCCTGACACGATTTCCAGGCGTTTCACGGGGTTATTGGACCGGTTCTATGCGCAAGATAGCCCCATCTTCGTCGTCGACGAGCACATATAGGAGCCCGTCCGGCCCTTGGCGGACGTCTCGCATCCGGTGGCGCCAGTCGGTCAATAGCGCTTCCCGGCGCAATTCTTCCTGGTTCTCGTTGATCAGGATGCGCTGAATTTGCCCCGTGCCGATGATCTCGCCGGTGCGCAATCCGCCCACGAACACGTCGCCTTTCCAGCGCGGCAAGCGGTCGCCGGTATAGAACGCGAGGCCCGAGACCGCGATCGATGGCATCCAATACACGATCGGATCGATGAGGCCTTCTTGTTGGAATTGCTGCGCGTGCCACGGGCCTTGGTATGTGCGACCGAGGCTCACGAGCGGCCAGCCGTAGTTGCCGCCCGGCACGAGCACGTTGATCTCGTCGCCGCCGTTCGGTCCGTTCTCGGCTTGCCAGATTTGCCCGGTGGACGGATGCACGGCAAGGCCCAACGTCGTACGGTGACCGAGCGTATAGATCTCGGGTCGGTAGCCTGAACGGCCGACGAACGGATTGTCGCTCGGCACGCTGCCGTCCTCGTTCAGTCGCAGGATCTTGCCGGCATGCGTACCGGGATCCTGCGCGTCGCCGCCTGCGGTCGACATGTAGATCTTGCCGTCCGCGCCGAAGATCATCCGCGACACCGTTCCCGAGTCGGGTAGCGTCACGAACAAATCGCGCACGTCGAGCAGCGCTCTGCCGTCCCAGCGGCCGCGCGCGAGCGCGAGCGCGCCTTTATCGTCGGCGAGCCCTTTGTGATACGTGAGATACACATAGCCGTTCGAAGCGAAGCTCGGATGCAATGCGACTTCGAGCAAACCCGAGCGGCGCAGCGGCTTCACCTCCGGTACGCCGGCGACGGGCAGGGGATCGAGCACGCCGTTTCGCACGACGCGCAATCCGCCGTGCGTCTGCGTGACGAGCCAGACGTCGTTCGGCAGGAACGCGATGCTCCAAGGGTGCGAGATGCCGCGGGTGACCACGGACACGCGGATCGGCATTCCTTCCGCCGTCATGTATTCGACCGGTCGTTCCGGCATTGCCGGGATCGGCATCTCGGGCGCGACCGGAATACCGTTCGCGAACGGCACGGTCTGCTGCGCGTGCGGCGCGCTCGTCGACGCGAGCGTTAGCACCGCGAACACGATGCGGCGTGCAGGATTCATGCTATCGGGTTCTCAGTGCGTGTGCCGAGCAGCTCGACCCAGAGCCTCGCACAATCGCCGGACGGCAACAAGCGCGGAGCCCTAGCGTTTAGATGTCTTCGCGGCCGCCGCGCTGACGGCCGTCAGGATCCCGGCGAGAATCCGAGTCGGGCTCGGTGGGCACCCCGGCACCGCGACGTCGACTGGAATTACATTGCTAACCGCGCCCGCGCTCGCATAGCTGCAGCCGAAGATGCCGCCCGAGCAACCGCAATCGCCGACGGCCACGACGAGCTTGGGGTGCGGCGTGGCGTCGTAGGTGCGCTGCAACGCGAGCCCCATGTTTCGCGAGACGGGTCCAGTCACGAGCAACAGATCGGCGTGCCGCGGACTTGCCACGAATCGGATGCCGAGCCCCTCGATGTTGTAGAACGCATTGTTGAGCGCATGGATCTCGAGCTCGCAGCCGTTGCACGAGCCCGCATCGATTTGTCGTATGCAGAGCGCGCGGCCCAACGTTGCGAGGATCCCGGCTTGCAGATGCTCGCGCACTCGCAGCTCATCGGCTGTGGAGGGTGGCGCTTCGGTGACGATGCCGACGGTGCCGATCTGTTTTAGCGTCTTCCACATTGGCGTTAGAGGTCGTGACCGCTATAGGAGAGGTTGAACGACTTATTGATCAGCGGAAAATCCGGCACGATGTTGCCGATGATCGCGTGCTCGAGCGCGGGCCAGTTCTGCCACGAAGGATCGTGCGGATGGCAGCGGCTAATGCTGCCATCCTCGCCAGCGGTCAGAGCCACGAGCACGGGGCCACGCCAGCCTTCCACGGCGCCGATTGCCGTTGTTCCGGCGGGCGGAGTTACGATGTCGGTCCGGACGCTGCCCGACGGCAGGTCCGCTGCAATGCTCGTGACGAGTCGAGCCGATTCGGTGAGCTCGTCAAAGCGCACAGCTACTCGAGCCGCGACGTCACCCTCAGTGCGGACGATCTTGCGTGCACCGAGTCTCGCATAGGGCTCGCTTGGGAGGTCGACCCGCAAGTCCCGCGCGACGCCGCTCGCGCGTGCGGCTAGCCCCACGAGCCCGAGTCGCGTCGCGAGGTCGGATGTCACGATGCCGGTGCCCACGAAACGATCGCGGACGCCGGCGTGCTCATCGAAGATATCTCGCACGACCTTGACCTCTGCGTCTACGGCGCGCGCGCAGGCAGCGAGCTCTTCGACCGCCTCGCGCCCCGCGTCAACGGCCACGCCGCCGGGAACGACGAAGTCGAGAAGATAACGGCTACCGAGCGCCTTCTGAGTAGCGCGTAACCACAGCTCCTTGAGACGCGAGAGCTGCGCGAGTCCGAACGCGAAGCCCGCGTCATTGCCGAGCGCGCCGAGGTCGCCCAAATGGTTTGCGATGCGCTCCGCTTCGAGCGCGAGCGCGCGGAGGTAGGCAGCTCGCACCGGAATCGTGCTTGCCGCTAGCCCTTCGAGCGCTTGGCAATACGCCCAGGAGTAGGCGACGGCCGAGTCCCCGGAAATACGGGCTGCGAGCCGCTGCCCCGCGATCAACGGCAGGCGCAAGAACAATTGCTCGATGCCTTTGTGCACATAGCCGAGTCGTTCCTCGAGCCTGAGCACCTTTTCACCGACGACCGAGAAGCGGAAATGCCCGGGCTCGATGATGCCCGCGTGCACCGGGCCGACCGGTATCTCGTGGACGCCGTCGCCCGTGACGCGCACGAACGCGTAATCGTCGCTACGCAGCTCGCCACCGCGCGGGACCTCTGCGCCGCCGGACGCGAGTGGAAAGTAGTCGGCTGGCCACGCCGCGTGTCGGAGCCACGGACGCGTATCCGTGTCCTGCGCGCGTACGCCCGTCAAATCGGCGGCCGCACGCTGCATTCGGTTGGCTGCCGGAAAGAGATCGCTGAGGTTGGGGTAGGTCGTCTCGGCCGCGTGCAACGCGAGGGTCACTAGCAACAGGAAGCCGTCGCCCAGGTACGACGCACGCACAGTCGTGCGCTCGCGGCTTTCCGTCCACAGCGCGTGCAGCCGCGCACCGCTCGCTGCGAGGTCGAGCGCAGCCTGGCGCCACTCGGCAGCGCTGACGTCGACCGCGCGTGCGCCCGGGGCGCCTGCGAGTACTTGCGATCGATCGAGCCACTTGCGAACCGCCATGGTGCTAGCTCCGCCTCACTGGCCCGAGATCAATTCCGCCGCCATCCGGTACCAGTCGGCCAGGTACGGCGGAATGGAAACACCAAGCAGCAACACGAGTGCGAGGTGTGCGAAGACGGGGAGCAGTGCCGGCGAATGCGGCAAACGTTTCGCCGTCGTCTCGCCGAAGACCATGGGTTGCACTCGGCGAAAAACGGCTGCAAAAGCGATGCCGAGCGCGAGCAACAGGATCGGCGTGGACCAAGGCTCCTGGCGCATCGCTGTCGTGAGAATCAAGAATTCGCTCGCGAAAACGCCGAAAGGCGGCATGCCGAGAATCGCTAGCGTGCCCATCATGAGCCCCCAGCCCACCGTCGGGCTTACGGTGACCAGCCCACGAATATCGTCGATCGTTTGCGTACCCGTCTTCTGCGCTGCGTGGCCGACCGAGTAGAAGATCGCCGACTTCGTGAGCGAGTGCACAGTCATGTGCAGGAGCGCCGCGAAATTCGCGACAGCTCCGCCCATGCCGAATGCGAACGTAATGATGCCCATGTGCTCGATCGACGAGTAGGCGAACAGGCGCTTGACGTCCTTTTGCCGCCAGAGAAACAGCGCCGCGAGCACGACCGACAACAGACCAAACGCCATGAGCATGCGCGATGGCAGCTCGGACTGCAGTGATCCTTCGACGAGCACCTTGCAGCGTACGACGGCGTAGATCGCGACGTTGAGCAGTAGACCCGAGAGCACGGCGGAGATCGGCGTGGGGCCTTCGGCGTGCGCGTCGGGCAACCAGTTGTGCAGCGGCGCGAGACCCACTTTCGTGCCGTAACCGACGAGCAGGAACACGAACGCCAGCGTCAGCACCTCCGGCTCGAGCTGTCCCTTCACTTCGTTCAGGTTGGTCCAGAGCAGCGCCGTCATCCCGCTACCGCCGAGCACTCTCTCGGCCGCAAAGTACAACAAGATCGTGCCGAATAGAGCCTGGGCGATACCGACGCTGCAGAGAATGAAGTACTTCCAGCCCGCTTCGAGGCTCGCGGGCGTCCGGTACAGCGTCACGAGCAGCACCGTGGAGAGTGTGGCCGCTTCCATCGCCACCCATAGCATCCCCATGTTGTTGCTCGTGAGCGCGAGCAGCATCGCCGCGATGAACAATTGATACATGCTGTGATAAAGACGCAGGTGCTGCGGCCTGACACGCCCGTGCTCGCTCTCGATACGCATGTACGGGCGGGAGAACAGCGACGTCGTGAGGCTGACGAAGGCGGTCAGCGTCACGAGAAACACGTTAAACGCGTCGATGAAGAACTGCTCGCCGAAAGCCGTGAAGCTGCCGTCGCCGATGACGCGGCTCGTGAGTGCGCAAGCGGCCGCGAACGTTGCGGCGCTGAACCCGACGTTGACCTCGGGTGCCCAGCGCCGCGCGCCGACCACGGCGAGAACCGCGGCACCGAGCACGGGGAACGCGAGGAGTGCGAGGAGCTCCATGCTATCGGTCCTCGCGCAGCGATTCGAGGTGGTGCAGATCGAGGCTGTCGAACTGTTCGCGGATCTGGAAGAAGAACACTCCGAGCACCAGCATCGCGACGAGCACATCGAGCGCCACACCGAGCTCGACGATCATCGGCATGCCGTAAGTTGCGCTCATGGCGCCGAAGAACAGGCCGTTCTCCATCGACAGGAAGCCGACGACCTGCGACATCGCCTTGCGGCGCGTGATCATAGTAAGGAACGACAGCAGCACGACGGCGATCGCGATGCCGATGCCGCTGCGAGTCGCGGTGCTCGCGAGCGCTACGATCGGCTGCGCGAGGCCGAACGAGAAGATCACGAGTAGCACGCCGATCAGCATGGTCCCCGAGATCTGCAGCAGTGGCTCGCTATCCCAGTAGACCCCGAGACGCTTGATGAGCCGATTGAGGAGCCACGGCAGGAACAGAACCTTGAGCACCAATGTGAGCAGGGCCGAGAGATACAGATGCGTCTCGCCGGTGCGCCAGGCCAGCAGCAGCGTCGCGGCGCACAGCAGCGCCGCCTGCACGGCGAGCAGCTTCACGAGTGTGACGACACGCCGCTGCGAGAGCATCCCGAATGCGAGCAGCAAGAACAGTGCGGCAATCGCGTTCAAGATTTGCAGGTCGAGCGATAGGTCACTCATAGACTCAGCCTTGGAGTAGCAGATGAACGAGCAGGCCGAGAACGGCCAACAGGAATGCCGTCGCGAGCAGCTCAGGCACCCGGAACACGCGCAGCTTGGCGAACGCGGTCTCGGCCACGGCGAGCACGGCGCCGCAGACGACGAGCTTGAGTCCGAGAATCGGGATGGCTCCGAGCAGGGCTGCGACCGTCGGCGTTTCCGTGGTGGCGGCACCCCACGGAACAAATAGCGCGAGGCCGATACACGCGTAGTTGAACAGCTTCAGAGCGGCCGACCACTCCATGAGAGCGAGATGGCGCGCCGAATACTCGAGCAACATCGCCTCGTGAATCATCGTGAGCTCGAGGTGTGTCGACGGATTGTCGACGGGGAGCCGTGCGTTCTCGGCGAGCAGCACGAGCGAGAACGCGACGGCCGTGAAAGCCAGGCTCGGGTAGAGCGCGAACGACTCCGTAGCGAGGTGCTCCGCGATCGCAGGCAACGACGTGCTCTGCGAGATCAACGACGCGACGAAGATGACTATGAGCAGCGCCGGTTCGGCGAGGAACCCCACCATCATCTCGCGGCGCGCGCCGAGCGTGCCGAAGGCAGTGCCCACGTCCATGGCCGCGAGCGCCATGAAGACGCGTGCCGTCGCGAGCAGCCCCACGAGTGCGATGGCATCGGCTGCGTCCGAGAACGGCAGGTTCGTGCCCATCGACGGCACGATCGCGGCGGCACAGATCATCGTCCCGAATACGATGTAAGGCGCCATGCGGAACAGCGGCGAGGCGTGCTCGGCGAGCACGGCCTCTTTGACGAGCAGCTTGCGAATGTTGCGATACGGCAGCCAGATGCTCGGCGGCGTGCGATTCTGGAGCACCGCTCTGCACTGCGCGATCCAGCCCGCGAACAACGGCGCGGCGAGCAACGCGATGAACACCTCGAGGACCTGAATCGGCCACGTGAGGTCGATCATAGAGCGAACCCCAGCAGCACGAGCAGGGTCACCAGGCTGTAGATCAGGTACGTCGAGACGCGGCCCTGCTGTAGCTGCACGACCGCTTGCGCCAGGCGCTGCACGAGCGTTGCAGCCGGCACGTAGAGACCCGTCCAGATGCGGTCGCTGATCTCGACGCGGTAGTGCGGTGTGGTATCGCTCGGGCTCGGCAGCTCACGCCGCATTCCGAAGAACGGCTCGAAGATGTGGCGAATCGGCTGGCCGAAGCCCTCGGCCGTGTCCTGCATGCGCGAGTCCAGCCGTGCGAACCCGCAATCCCACGGCGCCGCGCGACGCACGCGGCGCCGATACACGCGGGTCACGACGAGGATCGTGGCGACGACGCAGAGCAGGACGATCGAGAGAAACACGAGCGGAGCGTACGAGGCTTGGCGGCCGGCGACGGGGTCGAGTAGCCACCAGCGACCGAACGTGGCGCCGGGTTCGAGCAAGCCAAACTGAGTTGGGACGAGCGCGAAAAACGAGATCGCTTGATTCGGGAACAGACCGAGCAGCACGCAGCCCGCCGCGAGCCAGATCATCCCCAAGCGCTCGCGCCAACCCGCGTCATGCGCATCGGCCAACGTGGCCTCACGCGGTTGGCCGAGGAACACGACTCCGAAAAATTTGACCATCACGTAGCCGGCAAGCGCGGCGGCGAGCGCGACGACAGCCGTGCCTAGTGGCAGCAGCATGTTGAGGAACAGCCGCGGCACTTCATGCGCCGACAAGAATGCTTGCAGCAGCAGCCACTCCGAGACGAAACCGTTGAGGGGCGGCAGCCCCGCGATCGCGAGAGCGCCGATCAACGTCGGCCAAGCGACCCACGGCATGCGGTGAATGAGCCCGCCGAGGCGGCCGAGATTGCGCTGGCCCGTAGCGTGTAAAACCGCACCCGTGCCGACGAACAGCAGGCCCTTCATGAACGAATGGTTGACGGCGTGATACAGCACCGCGATGAGCGCGAGTGATGCCGGTGCGCTCATCCCCGCCGCGTGGAAGATCAGTGCGAGCCCAAAGCCCGTGAACAGGAGCCCGATGTTCTCGATCGACGAGAATGCCAGCAGGCGTTTCATGTCGGTCTGCGCTGCCGCGAACACGACACCGTACACGGCGGAGAACAGGCCGAGCGCCATCGCGACGAGACCCCACCACCAAGCGGGGTCGTCGAGCAGGTCGAACGTCACGCGCAGCACGCCGTAGACGGCGGTCTTGATCATGACGCCGCTCATGAGCGCGGATACAGGCGAGGGTGCCGCCGGATGCGCTTCGGGCAGCCAAACGTGCATCGGTACGAGGCCGGCTTTGGCGCCGAAGCCGACCAAAGCGAGCAGGAACGCGGCCGACGCCCAGCCCGGCGACAGCTCCGCGGTGCGCATGGCGTCGAACGTGAACTGCCAGCTGCCGCCTTGCATCACGCCGAATGAGAGCAGGATCCCGATCGCGCCGAGGTGCGCGATGAGCAAATACAAGAAGCCAGCCTGTCTGATCTCCGGGATGCGATGTTGCGTGGTGACGAGAAAGTACGACGTGAGAGCCATCGATTCCCACGACACCATGAACGAGTAAGCGTCGGCGGCCAATAAAACGGCACCCATCGAGGCGAGAAACAGGTGGTACTGGAGGCAGAGCAGCCCCGGCAGCGTGCCCTCGCCGCGGCGAAAATACCCAGCGGCGAAGAGCGAGATTCCCGCCGAGGCTGCACCGAGCAGAAATAGGAACACGCTGCTCAACGCGTCGCGCTGCAGGTGCACGGGAAGATCGGGCAAGCCGATGCCGAGGACCCATCGCTCGGTGGGGCTCGTGATGCTCCACGCCGCCGTAAGCGCGATCGCAGCGCCCACCGCCGCGCCCGACGGAAACAGGATGTGGGCCACGAGCCGCAAGCTCGTGGGCCGGAGCAGTCCAAGGAACCCGATGGCGACCCAAAGACCGAGCAGGCTTACGAGTAAGAGCATCGGAGCCGATACGGGCGCGCTCACCAAGGGTCTCGCGGGGGTGCCGTGGGGGCGACCTCAATATTGTGCTTGAATGATAATACCATTAGCATCTAATGAGAGTTCAAGAGGCGACCCCAGTGCCCGTCGAAGACCGTTCCGCGAGATTGACGATCCTCATCGATCCACGCAAGAAAGCGTTGTTCGAATCGCTCTGTGCCGATGAGGACGCGACGCCCTCCCAAGTGGTGCGCCGTCTGATCCGCTCGTACATCGAGGAGCGAACGGGCAAGCCGTGGAAGCCGGACGGCCAGCCCGAGACCGCGGCCAAGGGTCGCCGCTAACCGCTCGGTGCACGACGACTGAGCTGAGGCGCCGGACCATTTGTTTGGAGAGAAGCACATGAGCACGTACACGCGCGACAACGTCAACGCCCCCAGCACCCTGCGTCACCGAGCCCTCGCGGACTGGGTCGCCGAGGTCGCGAATTTGACGCAGCCCGACAGCATTCATTGGGCCGATGGCAGCGATGCCGAGTACGAAGCGCTGTGCACGCAGATGGTCGCATCGGGCATGTTCATCAAGCTCAATCCGGTGCGACGTCCGAATTCCTATCTCGCGCGCTCCGATGCGAGCGACGTCGCGCGCGTCGAGGACCGCACGTTCGTTTGCTCACGGCGCCAAGAAGACGCCGGACCTACCAACAACTGGCAGGACCCGGACCAGATGCGCGCGAGGTTGCGTGGCTTGTTTTGGGGATCGATGGCCGGGCGGACGATGTATGTGGTTCCGTTCTCGATGGGTCCGATCGGCGGGCCGATCTCGCAGATCGGCGTCGAGATCTCGGACAGCCCCTACGTCGTCGCCAACATGCGCATCATGACGCGAATAGGCAGCGCAGTGCTCGAGGCACTCGGCGCGGATGGGCTATTCGTGCCGTGCCTGCACTCGGTGGGCGCTCCCTTACGGCCCGGCGAGAAGGACAGTCGCTGGCCGTGCAACCGCACGACCAAGTACATCGTCCATTTTCCCGAGACGCGCGAGATCTGGTCGTACGGCTCGGGTTACGGCGGCAACGCCTTGCTCGGCAAGAAATGCTTCGCACTGCGCATCGCGTCGACGATGGCGCGCGACGAGGGCTGGCTCGCCGAGCACATGTTGATCCTCGGCGTCGAGGATCCGAAAGGCGAGAAGACCTACGTCGCCGCGGCGTTTCCGTCCGCGTGCGGCAAGACGAACTTCGCGATGCTGATTCCGCCGCGCTCGTTCGCCGGCTGGAAGATCACGACCGTCGGCGACGACATTGCGTGGATCAAACGCGGATCCGACGGGGAGCTGCGTGCAATCAACCCCGAAGCCGGCTTCTTCGGTGTGGCACCCGGCACGTCCGAGAAGACCAACCCGAACGCGATAGCGACACTCCACGCCAACGTCATCTTCACGAACGTCGCGTTGACCGATGACGGCGACGTGTGGTGGGAGGGCATGACGAGCGAGCCGCCGGCACACCTCGTGGACTGGACGGGCTCGGACTGGACACCAGAGGTGGCGCGTGAGACCGGCCGCAAGGCTGCGCACCCCAACGCGCGTTTCACGGTGCCGGCCGCGCAGTGTCCGTCGATCGATCCCGAATGGGAGAGCCCGCGCGGCGTGCCGATCTCCGCATTCATCTTCGGTGGCCGCCGCGCGACGACGGTGCCGCTAGTCCACGAGGCGTTCAACTGGAATTTCGGCGTCTACGTGGCTGCAACGCTCGGCTCCGAGACCACGGCGGCCGCAGAAGGTAAGCAAGGCGTCGTGCGCCGCGATCCGTTCGCGATGTTGCCGTTTTGCGGGTACCACATCGGCGACTACTTCAATCATTGGCTGCGCGTCGGTCGCTCCGTCGCCGACAAGCCGCGTATCTTCTGCGTGAACTGGTTTCGCGTCGATGCAAAGGGCAAGTTCATGTGGCCCGGCTTCGGCGACAACATGCGTGTGCTCGAGTGGATAGTGGACCGCGTGCGCGGCCGCGCCGCCGGCCGCGAGACGGAGCTCGGCTGGGTGCCTCGCTTCGAGGACATCGATTGGACGGGATGCGCAGTGACACGTGAGGCGTTCGACGAGCTCATAGCCGTCGACAACGACGCCTGGCGCCAGGAGCTCGGGCAACACGCCGAGTGGTTCGAAAGGCTCGGTGCGCGGGTACCGCCGCAACTCAAGCTCAAGCGCGATCTGCTCGTCGCGAGGATCTCGCACGCACCCGCGGCCTGAACGCGCGGCGCGCAGAGCCGGGGCCGGCGAGGCCCCGGCTCCGTCGCTTCAGACTTAAGCCAGCGCTCGCTCGAACAATACGAGCATTCGGCTCCACGCCTTCTCGGCTTGGGCTTCGTCGTACACGCCGGAGTCGGGCGGGCACCAGCCGTGCGCGGCCGGGTAGACCTCGATCTCGGCGTCCATCTTCGCTTTCGCGAACGTATCGCGGAGCACGTTCTTCGCCTCGGGCTCGCGCATGTCGTCGTTCTCGGCGACCGCGAACAGGTATTGCACCTTCATTTGCGGCACGAGCAAGTGCGGGCTGTCGGGATTCTGCGTGACGAGACCGCCGCCATGGAACGACGCGCCTGCGCCGACGCGGTCCGGCAACGCGGCAGCCGTGCGCATCGTGATCGGCCCGCCCATGCAGTAGCCGGTCGTGCCGATCTTTCGGCCTTTGTCGACCGAAGGTTGTGCGTCGAGCCAAGCGACGAACGCTTTCGCGTCGGTCACGTGCGTGGTCGCGTTCAACGTCCGAGCGAGCGGGACCACATCCGCGATCGGTGTGCTCGCGCCGTTCGGCGCCGTCGGCGCCTTCTGCGTGCGGTAGAAAGGATTCACGGTCAGCACGCTGTAGCCCGACTCGGCCAATCGCTTGCCCATCGCGCGGAACGAAGGGCGCAACCCGAAGATGTCGGGCCACACGAGCACTGCGGCATGCGCACCGCTCGCGGGGTGGACGAAGTATGCGTCGCACGTGCCGTCCGGAGTCTTGATCTCGACATCGGCCTCGGTGACAGCCTGCGCGTTTGCCGCGCGCGGGAGCATCATCGCGAGGCTCGCGCCCGCGGTCAGCGTGCCGAAGTCGCGGCGCGTGACGCGCCCTTCACGCACGTACTTCTTGAGGTCCTCGTCGAAATGGTCTTGATCGCACATTCGGGCTTCTCCCCCTTGTTTTTCGGTTCGCCGGACGTCGGCGTCCCGGGTGTAGGCCGACTATACCCATTCTGCGTCACCAACGCAGTCCGCCGCCGGCGCAGTCACGAGCGATCGACGAAGAACGTCTCGATCTCGTCGGCCAATAGGTCTGGTCGTTCCTCGGCGATGTAATGCCCGGTCGGCAGCGAGCGGCCCGTGACGCTCATTCGTGCCTTCTCCTGCCAATCGGTTAGCGGCGAGTACAAGGCGTGGACGACGCCGCGCTCGCCCCAGAGCACGCGCACGGGACATTCGATGCGCCGCGTCGCATCGGCCCGATCGTGCTCGAGGTCGATCGCGGCCGCGGCGCGATAGTCCTCGCACATCGCGTGGATCGCGGCCGCGTCGAAACAACGCTCGTACTCCGCGAGTGCCCGCTCGTCGAACGGACTCAAACCCTCCGAGCCCCAACCGCCGAGCTTTTTGCGCAGATAGAAAGAGGGTGCCGCACCGATGAGTTGCTCGGGCAACGGTTCCGGTTGAATCAGGAAGAACCAATGGTAGTAACGCCGCGCGAACTCCATCGTCGTGCGTTCGTACATCGTCAGCGTCGGCGAGATGTCGAGCAGCATCAATGAGCGCACGCACTGCGGCTCGTCGAGCGCGAGCCGATGCGCGACGCGCCCGCCGCGGTCGTGGCCGCAGACGTAGAACCAATCGAAGCTCAAGTCGCGCATGAGCTCGACCATGTCGTGCGCCATCGTGCGTTTGCTATAGGCGGAGTGATCGGGCGGGCCTAAGGGCTTGTCGGAGTCGCCGTAACCGCGCAGGTCCGGCATCACGAGAGCAAACCTGTTCCGGAGCCTTTCGGCCACGCGATGCCACATCGCATGCGTCTGCGGGAAACCGTGCAGAAGCAACAGAGGCGGCCGATCACCGGTTTGCGATGGGTCGTACCGGACGTTGATCTCGATGCCGTTCACAGCACGTCGCTCGAGACGAAACGCGTTCGAAAACAGTGAGCTCATTCGTGTGGCCTGCGCCGGGCGTGCCCGGGGCAGGATACGCTCGACCGCGGCGAGGCCGTCAACGCGACCAAAAAACCCATCGCATAAATCTTGTTACATCAATAACCTAGAAGAGATCCTTCTGGTCGTATTTTAGTTCTCGATTTGGTCTTCGTGCCGAGATGAGAGCCGCGGCAGATGCGGGCCGGCGACTCGCCGGTTGCGTTGACCGCATCGCGGGGCGCCTCCTAGTATGAGCCGCGTTCAGGGCGGGGGCGGGTCGATGGAGTCTTCCGAGCAACCGCGCGTGGCACGGCGGTCCGCCGGCGAGTGGCTGTTTCAACTCACGACGATCACGATCGGCGTGCTGATCGCGTTGTCATTCGATGCGGTTCTGAAATGGAATGCGGATCGCAGGCTCGTCGACGAAGCGCTCGCGACGATCGCGCGCGAGGTAACCGACAATCGCCGCGAGCTCACGGAGCACGTCGCGACGTTCGACGAGCGCATGGGACGACTCGACGTCGTGTTCAAGCTGCTCGACGAGCTCGATGCCGGCACGGAGCCGACGATCAAAGAAATCGACTTCACGTTCGGTTTTCCCTCGCTGAACGATGCCGCGTGGGAGTCTGCAGAGCGCACCGGTGCGGTGGCATTGCTGGAATATGCCGAGGTGCAGCGGCTTGCGCAGCTGTACTCGCTGCAATCGCTGGCCACCGATAATCTGAGTCCCACGATCGCGGCGCTGAATCGGGCCGGTACGTTGCTCGGTTCCACGATGGAGCAATCGCCGCCGACGTTGCAGCTCCACGGCGACGTCCTGCGGGACCGACTCCATGACGTGCGAGCGCACGTCGCGCTCGATGACCAGCTCAGCCGGCAACTCCTCGAGGGGTACGAAAAGTACTTGGGCGCGGCGCACTGAGCGGTTCGCGTTGCTCTGGTCGGCGTGCGCTCCTAGTATGAAACGCGATTTCTCCGGGGGATGATCACGATGCAAGCTCGCCTGTCGCGCGCGACTTTTGTTCTGGGTTTTCTCGCTGCAGCGTACGATGCGAGCGCGCAAACCGCGAACGGACAATGGCCCACTTACGGCGGAGATCTGGGTCACACGCGCTATGCACCGTTCGACCAAATCGATGCGAGCAACTTCGGTTCGCTCGAGGTCGCGTGGCGATTCAGCGTCGCGAACATGGGCCCGACGCCGGAGACACGCTTCCAAAGCACACCGCTCGTCGTCGACGGTGTGCTGTACACCACGGGCGGCACGCGTCGCGCCGTGACGGCTCTCGACGCCGCGACCGGCGAACAACTCTGGGTGTATGGACTGAACGAGGGTGCGCGCGGAGAGGAAGCGCCGCGCCAACTTTCCGGACGTGGCCTCGCGTTTTGGCGGCGTGGCGACGACAAGCGCGTCGTTTATGTGACGCCGGGTTATCAGCTCGTCGCGTTGAACGCCAAAACCGGAAGGCCGATCGAATCTTTCGGCAACGGTGGCGTCGTGGATCTCAAGGCGTCTCTCGATCAGGGCGACGGTTGGGACCGAACCCAGATCGGCACGAACTCGCCGCCGACGATCGCCGGCGACGTCGTGATGGTGCCTGCCGCACACACACCGCTCGCGCCGCCCGATCAGGCGAAGAACGTGATCGGCTACATCCGCGGCTTCGACGTCGTGACCGGCAAGTTGCTTTGGACATTCCACACCGTGCCGCGGCGCGGCGAGCCCGGCTACGAGACGTGGTTGAACGGCTCGGCCGCGACCGGCGGCGGCAACGCCGGCGTGTGGGCTACGATCTCGGCCGACGAGGAGCTCGGGCTCGCGTATCTGCCCGTCGAATCTCCGTATGGCGACATGTACGGCGGACTCCGGCCCGGCGCGAATTTGTACGGCGAGAGCATCGTCGCCGTCGAGATCGAAACCGGAAAATATCGCTGGCACTTTCAGACGTCGCATCATCCGCTGTGGGACTACGACATCCCGACTGCGCCGATCCTCGTCGACGCGGTCAAGGACGGCAGAACCGTGAAGGCCCTCGCGCAAGCCACGAAGCAGGGACTGCTATTCGTGCTGAACCGCGAGACCGGCGAGCCGGTGTGGCCTATCCCTGAGATCGCGGTGCCGCAGGGCAGTGTTCCCGGCGAATGGTATTCGCCGACGCAGCCAATCCCGACGATCCGCTATGGTCATCAAGGCATCGAGCGCGACGACTTGATCGATTTCACGCCCGAGCTCCGCGCCGAGGCCGAGCGCGTCGTGGCTCCGCATTTGATGGGTCCAATCTACACGCCGGCTGTCCCGTTCAATCCGAACGGGCCGGTCAGCACGCTCATGGTCATGGGCGGCAGCAACTGGCCGGGCGGTGCCTACGACCCCGACAGCCACATTATTTATGTGACGGCGAGCGTCGCCGTGAACAGCATGACGATTTGCCGTTACGACGAGGGCTCCGTGATGCCGCACGGTATCTGTCTCGGTCCCGAAGCAGGCGCGTTCGGCGGCGTGCGTAATCTCAGCGTGCAAGGGTTGCCGCTGATCAAGCCGCCGTACGGCACGATCGCGGCCATCGATCTGACCAAAGGCGAAGTGCTGTGGGAGATCCCAAACGGCGAGACGCCCGAAAACGTGAAGAATCACCCGGCGCTCGCCGGCGTCGCGCTCGGCCGCACGGGTCGCGCGGGTCAGCCGCCGGGCGCGCTCACGACGAAGACACTGCTGATCGCGGCCGAGCCGGGTTACGGTCCAACGCCGGACGGCAAGCGCGGCTCCATGCTTCGCGCGTACGACAAGCGCACCGGGCGCGAGCTCGCGGCGTTGCAATTGCCGGCGCCACAGAGCGGCTCGCCGATGTCCTACATGTTGGATGGTCGGCAGTACCTCGTGATCGCGGTGAGCAGCAACGATTACGTCGGCGAGCTGATCGCGTTCAGCGTCCCTGCTGAATAGAACGCGCGCGTCTTCGTGTAGGACAGAGTTGTGTAGGACTGTTTCGCGCAGCACGCAGTGCTGCTCGCGTTGTCGCAGCATGACGACGCTTTGAATTTTGCGAAGACGCGTGTAAGAGTCGCAGCTGTCCCCTTGCGGGACTCATCCTACGTCTTTGTCAATCAGGCTTACGCCATGGGAGTGGCTCATGAAAGGGATTTCATTGACCTGGCTTTGTTCCATTTTCTTGTCGCTCGTAGCGATGTCCGCAAACGCGCAAGGAATCAAGTGGCATCCCGGGCACTACATGATGCTCGGAACCCAAGACTCGCACGCGTCGAGATTGAATAGCATCGAAGAAGTCGGCAATGAGCGCTCGGTCGCAGGCGTGTTGGTGCGCATTCGCTGGGCCGACATCGAGACCTCGAGAGGCGTCTACGATTTTTCCAAGCTCGATGCCTATCTCGCGAAGGTGAAATCACGGCCCACGCGAAAACAGCTCGTGATCCGCATCATCGATCGCAGCTTCGACGGCAGGAGCAGCGGCATCGTCCCGAACTACATGCTGTCGAGCGCCTATAACGGCGGCATCGTCCGCACGAAGGCCGGCTACGCCGCGCGACTGTGGGAGCCCGCCGTCATGGACCGCCTGATCGCGCTGCACAGTGCGATCGGCCGCCGCTACGACGACGAAGCGAGGTTCGAAGGGCTCGCGACTGAAGAGACGACGCTCGGCATGAACCAGCCGTTCCCAGGCAGCTACTCGCACGCCGCGCTCGCGGCGCAGTACCGGCGTTTGGTCAGGGCCGTTCGCGATGCGGCGCCTCGCTCGAATTTCTTCCTCTTCACGAATTTCATCGGCTCGCCGAGCGTCATGGAAGACCTCATGCAGTCGTTGATGGTGGAGCGCGGTGCGGCCGGCGGATCCAACGTTTTCCCCGGCGACAAGACGCAGGGCCAGCAAGTTTGGACCGGTGTGTACGGCGGCGACTATCGCTTGGTGCTCGCGCTGTCGAGCGGGGTGGAGACCGGAGAGCTCGCGGATTACTCGCTGCAACAGATCGGCAGCTGGGCGTACAACGAGCTGCGGTTGCACCACGTGTTCTGGGTCAGAAATACGTGGGCGAGCGGAGCATCGAAGCGCTGGAGCACCGGAATCCTGCCGTATCTGCGGACCAATCCGCCGGTTCGGACTCGATGCCCGGATAGCTACGGCTGGTGCGTTACGAACTGATACTCCGGCCGTTGTCCTAACTGCCGCCTGAGCGTTCGCGGCGGGCACGGGGCAGGATCGTCCACGCCGTGTCGACGCTCGGCGGGAGACGGATCAACGGGACCGCTGGGTCCCGTTGATCCGCGTCCACAGGTTTACTCTTTCTTCTTCTGCGCGTCGTACTCTTCGCGGCTCAGCATGCCGTCCTGGTTTGCATCCGCGGTGCGGAAGTCCAGGCCTTCGACAGCGGCCGCTTCGGTCGCGCTGATGCGGCCATCGCGGTTCGCGTCCACCTGCTCGAACGGTGGCAGCGCCTGTGCGAGGGCGAGGCTCGACAAGCCGAGCGCGAGCATTCCTAGATACTTGTTCATCGCGTTTCTCCTACAAGGGTTGGACCGTATTCGAGGCGCGGACCATCCGTCCTCGGACCGGAGAGTTGCAAGAGGCATGCCGCCCTGACAGGCGCCTGTTTGCGCGCCTGGTCGTGCGGGATGTGTCGTTGATCGACAACGTCGATTCGCGGCATCGAGCAACGCCGCGGTGTTGCGAGGGGACAGTCCGCTAGCGGACGAGCATCGCCACGGCGTCGGACAGGTCGCTTTCCATGCCCTGCGTGTTCACGGCGGTCGTCGAGAAGTAATAGAGGCCGGGGGATAGGCCAGAGAATTGATAAGACAGGGTGTTGGTGCCGACCGTGACCGAGTGCGATGGCTCATGGGGGTCCGTGCCCCAGTAGAGATGAAAACCGGCAAGGTCGCTGAGCGGTGTCTCGTCGGTGTTCTCGCTCGGCGATTGCCACGTCAACAGCACCGAGCCGTTCGAGACGGGCCGGACGCTGAGGTCGAATGGCGGCAGCCAGACCGTGTGTTGCCCATCGCTGACACCGATGCGGATCCCCACGACATCCCCGATGTCGCTCGGAGACGGCGTGCCGCTCAGGCGGCCCGTCGCAGTGTTGAAGTTGGCCCAACGCGGAGCGTTCTGAGCCACGAACGAGAGCGTGGCCCGTTCGGGGTCTGTCGCCCGCGGCGCGAACACATATTGGGTGCCTTGCCAAACCGTGTTGGCCGGCGTGCCGGTCAATGTAGGAGGCGCGCCCCCCGCAGGCGGAGGACTGCCGGGGCCATTGGCACCGGCCAGGTCGGAGTCAGACCCGCCGCATCCGCTGAGCAGACAAGTGCCCGCCAAGAAAATGGCTGAACAAATCCGCACGCATCCCCCGCGCATCGCCTTGCGGCGACGCACGCCCACTACTGCCCACTCTCAGTTGGGGAACCCCGCGGCCGATTGGACGGCCGCGGGCCCACTCCCCAGTAGGACAAACCCTACAGAACGTAGGACGGGACGACAATTCGATTGCGTCGCATCTTTACGATGCGGAAATGCGCGGGCCTGTTATTGATCAATAAGCAGGGTCAATCAGCGATCGTCGTCGACGATCCTGATTTCGGCCGTGAGCTGTCCGTTGACGTTAGCCTTCGAGCCGGGTGCGACGTGTAGGAAGAACGTCTCCGGTCTTTCGGGGACCGCGTCCGCCGCGAGCGGGATCAGCAACGAGCGCTGCGTCTCGCCCGGCGCGAACGTCTCGATGCGCGCGCCGAAACCTGCGTAGTCCTCGTCGGCATGTGCCGTGCCGTCGCTGGTCCACCATGCGACCTCGAGCGGACGCGCGGCCGTGCCCGTTCGTACGATGTCGACTCTGGCAATGCCTTGACTCTCACGGACGTTCACCACGGAAGCCGACAATCGCACGGCGTCGGCAACCGAGCTCCGCACGCTGCGTGGTCGAGCGGAGGGTGTTGCGCCGGCGGCGGTCTTGATGCGAGCGGTCTGCGATTCGCGGTCCGCTGCCGGCGCCTCCGCGATCGGTGTCTCGGCCGATGCCTCGGACGCAGCTGGAGGGGAGGATTCGGGCGCTGCTCCCTCGTGCTCCGGCGTCGTCGGTTCGCTAATGGCGTCGACCGTCGGCCTGTTTTCGTTTGCGGTCGGAGACCGGGCCGCGAGAAGTTCGCGTCCGCGCTCACCGACGACCGTCGTCACGGTCGACAGGGTCTGCCGCCAATCGATGTCGTTGGCTGCATACAGCGCAACGCCGAAGCCCGCAATGGCCGCGGGCAACGCGAATCTCCACGACGACGGGCGTGACGGGAGCTCGACGCGGCTCGGGGCACGCTTTTCCGAACGGCGACTCTCGACCGATAAGCCCGCAGCCGCGAGGAACTCGGGCACGGAGCGCAGAGCGCCTCTGAATGCGGCCTCGATGGCCTTGCGCCGCCGGCTCGGGATTCGCTTCATGGCCTTGCCGCGGACGTCACTGAGCGGTGGCGCGCCAGAATAGAGCTCGTGCGCCATCGCAGCGAGCGCGCGTGTGTCGTCTAGCAGCGACGGCGAGAACGGCGTGTCTCGAGCCAGCGTAGCTTGCGCGAAATTCGCGAGCTTGACGCGCTGGTCGCTCGTGACGACCACGTTCTCGGGCCGAACGTCGCCGTGAACGACGCCGTTGTCGTGCGCATGGCTCAACGCGAAGCCGACGCTTTCGACGACGGTGTCCGCCTCCTCGAGCGAGAGCCGTTCGGGAGAGATCGCATTCAGTACATTGCGCAGCATCTCGCCATCAGTGAATTCCGACGCAACGAATAGACGATCGGCGTGTTGTCCGAAATCAACCACACGCACGATGTTCGGATGCGCGAGCCCTCGCACACGCTCGAGGTCGTTGCGAATCGTGGGCAGCGTCTTGGTAAATTCGCGCGGCAATACCCAAAGCGCCACGTGGGTCCGTCTACCGGCCCCGGTGCGGCGCACATCGAGCGCGCGATATGTCGTGCCGAAGCGCGCTTGCTCGAGCGGCGCTTCGAGCGCATAGCGGTCTGCGATCGTCATTGTTTGCTTGTCCCCAGTCTCCCCCGAAAGAAAGCAATATCCGTACCACGCGAGCGGCTAGTTGAAGGTCGTCGTGACCGCTCCGCCAATCTCGCGTGTGTCCTCGCTGCCACACCGCGGATGCTCGTTGCGCATGTTGTCGATTCACGACACTGGCGGCGCGCGAAAGCGTCGCGTCCCATGGCCTACAACGCTGGTACGGATATTGCTTTCTACACGGCGGGACAAATTCGAGGACGAACCGCATGCGCATCCCGAGACTCAAGCTTTGGCCGGCGCTGCTTGCGATAGCCGCCGCGCTTTGTGCGGCCGACGCAACAGCTCAACCGCCGACGGCGCAACGCCAAGCAGCTCAACCGCCGGCAGCTCAACAGCCCGCAGCTCAACAGCCGGCAGCGCGCCAAGGTAATGTTCTGCCGACGTCACCGGCCCGCGAGAGCACGCCGCGCTATGAAGTTCAGCCCGGAGATCTGTTGCACGTCGCGGTGTGGAAAGAGGCAGACCTCGACGACGACGTCCTGGTGCGGCCCGACGGCGGATTTTCGTTTCCGCTCGTAGGCGACGTCAGAGCGGCAGGCAAGACGGTCGAGGAGTTGCGTCTCGAGCTGACCGAGAAGCTGTCGCGGTTCGTGACCGACCTGTTCGTAACGGTGCAGGTCCGGGAGATCAACGGCAACAAGATCTACGTGATCGGCGAAGTCAATCGGCCCGGCGAGTTCGTCGTGAACCCCCGCGTCGACGTCATGCAGGCCCTCACGCTCGCGGGCGGTGCGACGACGTTTGCATCCCCGAACGGAATCTTCGTGTTGCGTCGCGAGCAAGACAAGCAACGGACCATGCCGTTTCGATTCGACGACGTCGTGAACGGCAAGCGTCTCGAACAGAACATTCTCTTGCAAAGCGGCGACGTCGTTGTCGTGCCTTGAGGATTTGAGATGACCGAGCAAGCAGGCAGAACGGATGCAATGGAGCCGACTGGTGCGGATCTCACGATCGGCGATTATCTAGGAGTGCTTCGCCGGCGAAGCGGGTTGTTGTGCGGGGTCATTGCGGGCGTGCTGCTCGTAGGCATCCTGATCGCCTATCGCTTGCCGCCCACCTACGAGTCGACGGGCATTCTGCTCGCGGAGCAGCCCGAGGTACCCGAGCACGTCGTACGGTCCACCGTGCCGTACGATCCCGACGACCGCGTCCGCATCATCACGCAGCGCGTGCTGACAAACGACAATCTCGCCCGCATCATCGCCGAGCAGCAGTTGTACGCGCCGCTGCAGCCGGGCTCTTCCGAAGCGCTCGAGGAATTCCGAGCGAATCTCGGGTTGGCCGCCGAGGACCCCGACATACTCGAGAACCTGCTTGGGCCGAGCCAAGCCGCCGAAAGCATGGCGTTCTCGCTGTCGTTCAGCGATCACTCGCCGCGGATCGCCCGTGACGTCACACGCAGCCTCGTGGCGTTGTATCTCGAGGAGAATCAGCTGGCGCGGCGACGCCAGGCCGAGGACACGACGCGGTTCTTGACGCAGGAGGCGGACCGGTTGGCAGTGGAGATCGGGGCGCGAGAGGAACAAATCACAGCGTTCAAGAGCAAGCACATCGGCAGCTTGCCCACGGATGCCGATCGCGGGCTCGAAGATCGAGCGCTACGAGATCTCGAGCTCGTGGACCAGGAGATACGGGCGCTGCGCGAGCGCCGCGACGAGTCGGCAGCGGCGCTGTCGCTGTTGAGCCCGAATGCCACGGTCCTCGACGAGACCGGGCAACCGATCTTGGGTCCGGCCGAGCGCCGCGCATTGCTGGAGCGGCGCTATGCGCAGCTCAGCGCCATCTATGGTCAGGATCATCCGGACGTGCAGAAGGTGCTGCGTGAGCTGAACGGGTTGCGCGGCTCCGGCGTCGCTTCGAGCACCAGCAACCAAGCGCTCACGGTCGAGCTCGCTGCCGCCGAGGAACAACTCGAGGCGGCCCGTACGCGGTATGCGCCGGATCACCCCGACGTGCAACGGCTCCAGCGCACGGTCGCGAATCTTCGTGCGGCAGCCACGAACACGTCGTCGGGTAGGGCCGTGTATGCGATCCAGCCCGACAATCCCCAATACCTGCAGCGTCGAAGTCAGCTCCGGATGACGGAATCCGATCTGGCCGCCGCGATTGCGCGTCGCGAGGAGCTCAACAAGCGCCTGCTCGATCTGCAGCGATTGGCAACGTCCGCGCCCGAGGTCGAGCGGGAGCTGGCTGCGTTGACTCGCGGTCACGAGCAACTGCTGACGCAATACGGCGACGTGCAGAGCAAGCTTCGCGAGGCGCAGATGTCTGCGAACCTCGAAATGGAAGGCCGCGGCGACCGGTTCACCGTGCTGCAGGCGCCCCAGATGCCGACGAGCCCGGCGAAGCCGAACAGGATCGCGGTGTTGCTGTTGACGTTGGTCATCGCGTTCGCGCTCGGCACCGGCACGGTCGCCTTCGTGGAGCGCTGCGATGCGACGATTCGGCATCCGCGCGACGTGACCGAGCGCTTCGGTGCGCCGCCACTCGTCGCGATTCCTCTCGTGTTCAACGATGACGATCTTCGCCGCCGCTCGCATCGGCGCTTGGCTACTGTAGCGCTTGCGGGCCTCTGGGTGGCTGTCGTCGCATTCTTGGTCATGACCCCCGCATAGGAGTTTAGTATGCAAACGCTCGCGACAGGTTTTGCGAGAGCACGTTCCCTCTCCACGCATCCAGCGACGGCGCCCGCGCCCGCGGATGCACAGGTTGCGCCACCTGCGGCGGCGACACCGTCGGACGGTCGCGAGCTCGACATCGGCGCGCTGTCGCGAATCGAGCTCGACCCGCGAACGCTGTCTCACAATCGCGTCATCGTCGACGAGCTGACTCCGGCTAGCGCCGCGTACAAGATGCTGCGAACGCGAGTGCTGCAGCGCATGCGCCGCAACGGCTGGACGACGATCGCTGTAACGGGCACGTGTGTCGGCGAAGGGAAGTCGCTCACTGCGCTGAACTTGAGCATCAGCCTCGCGCGCAACGTGGGCACGAGCGTGGTGCTCGCCGACGTCGATTTTCGTAAGCCATCCTTGTATCGGCACCTGGGCGTATGGCCGCGTTACGGTATAGGCGATTTCCTACGCGGTGCCGCTCCGCTCGAGCACGTCGCAGTGTGTCCGGGAGTCGACCGTCTCGCCGTTTTATTGAACGATAGGCCGTTCTCGCGCTCGTCTGAGATGCTGGCATCGCCCCAGATGGAAAACCTCGTACAGCGCGTCAAGCTAGGTGAGGGACGCATCGTAGTGTTCGACTTGCCGCCGGTGCTCGCGAGCGACGACATGCTGGCGTTCTGCCCGCAAGTGGACGCGGTCTTGCTCGTGGTTGCTCAGGGCACGACGCGGCAGGCCGATATCGATGCGGCGCGCGAGCTGCTGCAAAACGTCAACGTCGTGGGCGTGGTCTTGAACCGTTCCTCGGCGAACGTGACGCCTTACTACTACGGCCTCACGCACTGACGCTGCGCGTCGCGAACCACTGTCGACCGTAACGGGTGACCATCCGGAGTGCCGGATCGCCCGTTGCGGCCAAGAATCCGAAGTACAGGACGACGCCGACGGGGAGGCTCACGACCGTCGCGGTCAAAGGCGACAATGCGAGCTCTCGTGCGGTGGCCACGACTGTGCCCATCACGGCCGCGCCGAGCGCGCAGTAGCCTAGAAGCTGTAGCCCGACCTGACGCCAGCGAAACTCCTTGACCGTTCGTGACAGCGTTACCAGCATCGCCACGAACACGCTGAGCGCGGAGAGCGTCGTTGCAAGCGCGATGCCGGGCGCGCCATGCGTGCGCGAGAGCACGGTCGCCGCGGCGACGAAGACGATCATGCCGAACGGCAGGATCAGGGCCGGCACCTTGATGCGGTTCATTGCATAGAACGCGTTGATCAGAAGTTGACCGACGCCCGTGAACAGCACGGCCGGTGCCAGCGCTGCGAGCGCCGCTCCTACGAGCACGGCCATGTCGGCCGTGAACTGACCGCGCCCGAAAATCGTGGCCACCAATGCGTCGCTCGTCAGCGTCACCCACCACAGGAACGGCACGAGCACCAAGAAGCTCACGCGCATTGCGACCGCATAGAGCATGCCGAGCTCCGCGACCCTGTTGTCGGCGTAGAGGCGCGCCGCGCGGCTGAACATGAACATCCTGGCCCCGGAGAACGAAGCGCGTTCCAGCGGCTCGGTCAGCTTCGTCGCGAACGCCAACGCCGCTATCGCGCCGTCGCCAAG
>Ga0315910_10001148_pt1 | contig 24720 bp, 28 predicted proteins | sample EdamamesoilMG_FD_204470 | JGI IMG/M metagenome (GOLD analysis project Ga0315910, IMG submission 204470) | Garden soil microbial communities collected in Santa Monica, California, United States - Edamame soil | ecosystem: Environmental > Terrestrial > Soil > Garden | place: USA: California... | reverse complement strand
CACCAGTCCGGGACGCACTGGTTGAAGCACATGCTGGCCACGGCGATTGCCATGCGACATGAACTCCCGCCGCCCCGCTACAGTCATGCCAACGACATCATCGGCGGCGTGCATGACGCGCGCACTTATGCACGCGGCCCGTTGCTGGTCAGCAGCCATTCCATCCCGCATCTGCTGGTTGCATCGCGCTGCCTGCGGCGGCATGTGCGCCTGCCGCCGTACGTGGTATTGGTGCGCGACATACGCGGTTCCCTGGTCGCCAACTTCGAAAAGTGGAAGGATCACTACGCCTGCCCGTTCAGCGAGTTTCTCCGCGGCGACATGGGCGGCAGGCGATTCAACAACGACCTGTGGTGGTGCATCCGGTTTTGCAATGCCTGGGGCCGGATCGCACAGCGCTTCCCGGGGCAAACCCTGGTGGTGCGTTATGAAGACCTGCAGGACGATCCGCTGCGTGAACTGATGCGCATCGACGCATTCCTGGGACTTCAGCTCGGGGCCGCGGCATTGACGGTCGGGGTTGATAAATCGGACAAGGAACACATGGCGGCCAAGCGCGATCCGGATACTCCCGGTGGAGTCACCGTGGTGCGGCGCGACAGCCGGCCCGCGGCAGACTGGTTTGACGGCGACGACCGGGCGTTCCTGTCGGCGGCGTGCGGTTCCCTGTTGCGCCATGACTTCGGGTATGACTACGCGCGCTGGCCTGCTGTTTCCGCGTAGACAGCAAGGGTCTCATCCAGCATGCGTTGCAGCGGGAATGGATGCTGCGCCGGGATCAGCGGTGGTTGCCGCAATATCTCACCGATCCGATCCGCGGCAGCCATGATGGCCCCGGGCTCGACCAGGCCACGTGGGAAAATCGGCGCGAGAATTTCCTTCGTGCCGCCGTGGTCGTAGCCCACGACGGGGACACCCAGGCTCAGCGACTCCAGCGCGGTGCGGCCAAAAGCCTCGGGAATCCGCGCCAGGGACAGTACCACCGCCGATAACGCCATGATCTCACGCACATCGTCCCGGTGCCCGAGAAAGGATACGTGGGATGCCAGTTCCCGCGTTTTCGCGCGCACCTGCAGCTCGTTGAAAAAGCCACGGCGACGCGGTTCAATCGCGCCGACGATCAGGCCGTGAACGTCGGTGCCACGGGCGCGCAGCAATCCCACCAGGTCGATGAAATCCTCCTGCCCTTTCCAGCGTGTCACGCGCGCCGGAAGTGTCAGCAGCATCTTGCCGCGCAACGCCGGAAATTCCCGCTCCCAGCGCTCCCGCCAGCCGGCGGGCGGCTGGTAGCCATGGGGAAACTCCTGCGCGCTGACACCGCGGGGGATGACGCGTATCCGTCCAGGGTCCGTGCGCGGATAACCGGCGAGGATGTAGTCGCGGATGAATTCTGAAATGGCGATGATGCGTTCACCGCGCAGCATGACCGCGCTGTAGGGATTGACACTGTACGGGCCATGCACGGTGGTCAGCAGGCGTGGCGCCTGTGCGCCGAGCTGCCGCAATGCAAGCACGCCAATCCACGCCGGCAGGCGCGAACGCGCATGCAGTATGTGGGCGCCGGCGTCCCGCAGCAGCCGCGCCAGCGGATTTACCTGGCGCAGCGTGAACACGGATTTGCGCCCGACATCAAGTGTCACGTGTTCCGCCCCGGCGGCTTGCAGCGCGGGCACAAGTCGCCCGCCGGCGGACACCACGATGGCCCGATGTCCGTTTTCCACCAGGGCACGTGCGACCTCCACGCTGCCGCGCTCCACGCCGCCGGCCTCCAGCGCGGGCAATACCTGGACCACGGTCAGCCGCATTTCAGCTCATCGCAGCGGCGATGCGCTGCAGCAACAACGCCGCGCACCGATCTGCTTCCGCCAGCACGGGCCCATGTGCGATGAGGCGGCTGCCGGATTGCCAGGATGCGAACGGCGTGACGATGCCACGGTCAATCAGGTCCCTGATTGACCGCGTGACCCGGTCCGCCCGCCGCGCCGGCAATTCAAGAATGCCCACGGCCGATCCGGCGCTGAGCGCCTCGAAGATCATGGACATGCTGTCGGCGGTGACCCAGACGGTGCCTGCTGTTTGCAACCGGCCTTCCAGCCAGCCTGCGCCGGCGTCCCGCCAGCGCACAAATTCGGCGCCCGCAAGTTCGCCCAGTCTCCGGCTGTCCGCTTCCGGTGTGCGCGGGGAATCGGAAACCGTCCACTGCACAGCGCCGGTGGCGAGCAATGCCTGGATGCGGGGCAGCAATTCAGCGAAGCCCCACTGGAAATGCCTGGATGGACCGCCGACCAGGATCAACCCGCGCGCAGGATCCTGCCCGGCCGCGGCGGATTGAGTGTTCAGCGGCCCGCACGAGCGCAGCACCCGGTTGTTGTCGGGCGCGGTGTCATGTTCCGGAATGATGCAGTAGTCGAATGCGGATGCGGGAAGCGTGGGACGCATCAGTACCACCGCCATGCCACCGCGGGCGCGTCGCGCCGCAAGCATGGAAACGTGGGTGGCATGTCCCGCGCCCACGATCAGTACCGGGTCCGGCAACCGCTCCGCGCCGGGAAATTTGCGTCCCAGCCAGGCGATCAGGGCCTGCGGCAAGGGCAGGGCGGGCAGGTCGAAGGACTGCACCGGCGCCAACCTGCCCAGGGCCTGGATGAGACCGAGGCTTTGACTGTCATGCCCGCGACGGCCATCGCTGATGCGCCAGGCGGTCAACGGCCGCATGGGCCTGCCTGGCGCTGCGGCGCGGGTTTCAATCCCTGAGGGCGAACTCGGTGCCGCAATAGGGGCACTTCGCGTGCCCGGTTTTTTCGATGGGAAGATACACCCGGGGGTGCGAGTTCCACAGGCTCATCTCCGGCAGCGGGCAGTGCAGTGGCAGCATCGATCGGGTTACATCCCGCGTGCTGCGATCATTGGGTGTGGCGCTACCGTGCCGCGGATCCGACATGGCGTGCCCCGCCCTTGTTCCAGTTTACATGCACGAGCCACTCCGGGTGCCCCGGCCGGCGTCCGCTCACATAATCAAAGAACAGGCCCTGCAGGCGTTCGGTGATGGGTCCGCGCCGTCCGGCGCCAATGGTGCGGTTGTCCAGTTCCCGGACCGGCGTCACTTCCGCCGCGGTGCCGGTGAAAAACGCCTCGTCGGCGACATATATCTCGTCGCGCGTCAGGCGCTTCTCGATCACCGGGATGCCGCATTCCCCGGCCAATGTCACGATACTCTGGCGCGTGATGCCTTCGAGCGCGGACGTCAATTCCGGCGTGTATATCCTGCCGTCGCGCACAATGAAGATGTTTTCGCCGCTACCCTCCGCCACGTAGCCTTCCGTGTCCAGCAACAGCGCCTCGTCGTAGCCATCCTGCAGCGCTTCCTGCAGCGCGAGCATGGAATTGATGTAATGCCCGACTGCCTTGGCCTTGCACATGGAGACGTTGACGTGATGCCGCGTGAAGGAAGATGTGCGGATGCGTATCCCGCGCTCCATTCCCTCCTTGCCCAGGTACGCGCCCCATTCCCACGCGGCCACCGCCACATGGGTTTTCAGGTTATCGGCACGCAATCCCATGCCTTCGGAGCCGTAGAAACACAGCGGCCGTATGTAGCAGGCGCCGAGACTGTTGCGCTTTACCACTTCGAGGCAGGCCTGGTTGATGGCGTCGCGATCCCACGGCATGGGCATGCGCAGGATGTGTGCGGACCTGAACAGGCGATCCGTATGTTCATAAAGCCTGAAGATGGCCGGGCCATTTTCCGTGTCATAGGCGCGGATGCCTTCAAACACGCCCATGCCGTAGTGCAGCGTGTGTGTCAGCACGTGCACGCGGGCGTCGCGCCAGGGCACGTACTTGCCGTCCAGCCAGATGACGCCGTCGCGATCGTCCATTGTCATGCCTGCAGTCCTCGGGGAATTCCTGTCGTGACCTACCGGAGCGGGCTATTGCAGCACACTTGATGGCTGGCTGCCAAACCCGCCCGGCGACGGCGGCGAGTGATGCCGTAGAATATGGCGGGCAGAGGCGGGCCCGGAGGACACAACATGGTCACCGAACTGGATCCGAAGCAGGCCTGGGAATTCCTGCGTCAACGACCCGACGCGCTGCTTCTGGACGTGCGTTCGCGCGTGGAATTCGATTACGTGGGCCACCCGTTGGGCGCGGTGCACGTGCCCTGGCAGGATTATCCGGATTGGCGCGCCGACCCGGATTTTGTTGCCAAGGTGGCGCAGAAACTGGAGACCATGCGTCCGGATTCCCCACCACAGGATGTGCCGGTGCTGGCAATTTGCCGCAGTGGCGCGCGATCAATGGCCGCGGCGCGGGTCCTGGCGGAGGCCGGATTCGGCCAGGTCTATAACATCAGGGAAGGCTTTGAAGGGGATCGGGATGCCGACCGGCACCGCGGCACCATCAGTGGCTGGCGCTTCCATGGACTGCCGTGGGAACAGACATAAGGAACCGGGAACAATTGTCCCCCGCCAAATCATGCGCCGGCTGATCACTGACTTTATCCGCAACCTCGTTGCCGGCATGCAACTGGCGCTGCTGTTGCCGGTATCGCGCTGGCAGATTCGTCCCGGCCTGCTGCAGTTGACGCTGTTGTTTGCCTTGTCCCTGGCGCTGAACCTGGCCTATGACCTGTACCTCGTGTGGCCGGACGGGGAGTTCAATGTCACCGGCCTTTACTACCAGGCGATGTTGTACCTGCTGTTTTTTGCCAGTGTAATCCTGCTGGCTGCCAGTGGCCGCGACCTGGGCGCCGCCCTGCCACTGGGCGTGCTGGTGTTGGCCGTGGCCCCGACCACCTTCAGCGTCTATACCGGCATGGTCCTTGCCGTGGAACGATTTGTCCCGGTCGTGCCACCCTGGTTTTATACGTGGCTGACGCCGGTCTATCTCGCCTGGTACCTGCTCATCGTGTTGCGCGCCATTCGCCTGGTGCTGGAACCCCGCGCCGCCATGGGTGCCGTGCTGCTGGTCACATTCGGGGTCTTCAATATCCTGCCCTGGTACCTGTTGCCCCCGCAACCGCTGTGGGTGCAGGGCTACCCCGGACCGCAGCAGGAGGCCCGATCCCTGGATGTCGAACAACTCTTCTTTCACCAGGATGAACTCATGGCGCAGGGAACGCGGAGCCTGCTCGATCACCGGCCCGGTGTCGTGGATGTGTATTTCATCGGCGTGGCCGGCGACGCCGGTGAGGATGTGTTCATGAATGAAGTGCAGCGCGCGGCCCAGATATTCAGCCGCGACTTCGATGCCAGCGGGCGCACGCTGTTGCTGGTCAATAATCACAGCACCTTTGAACAGTTGCCGCTGGCCAGCCAGGATAACCTGCAGGCAGCCCTGCAGGGCGTGGCGCGCAAAATGGATCCGGAGGAAGACATACTGCTGTTGTTCCTGACCTCCCACGGGGAGGAGGGGCAGGGACTGGTACTGGATCTGGATGGGTTCTCCCTGGCGGGAATCACGCCGCGCGGACTGCGCGCCGCCCTGGACGGGGCCGGCATCCGTTATCGCGCCGTGATCGTTTCAGCCTGTTTCTCCGGGGAGTTCATGGACGAACTGCGCAACGCCGACTCCCTGGTCATGACCTCGGCACGCCGTGACCGCAGTTCCTTCGGTTGTGGTCACGACGGGCCATACACCTATTTCGGCGCCGCCTACTTCGGCACCGAACTGCCGAAGGACCTGTCCCTGGTGGGCGCGTTCGAACGCGCCCGGGACAGCCTGCGTGCCCGCGAAGCGGAGGAGGAATTGACGCCGTCAGAGCCGCAGTTGTGGGTGGGTCCGGAAATTGCGCCATTGCTGGAACAGTTGACGGCGCGACTGCGCGCGCGCGGACTGCCGCCACCTGCCCCCGCGGGAAATGCAGCAGAGATCTCGTCGCTGCCCGCCCCCGCCCCGGGACGCTGCCGGAGGCATCCGGATTCAGGGTGTTGACTGATCCAGTGCCGCCGCTTTCCCGGCGCGGCCGGTGACGTGACGGCCAAGGAAGAGCCCCACTTCGAACAGCAGCCACAGCGGCACAGCCAGCAGTATTTGCGACATCACATCCGGACCCGGAGTCAGCAGCGCGCCGAGGGCAAAGGCGCCGAGGATCATGTAAGGCCGCGCGCGCGCCAGCGTCGCGGCTGACACCAGGCCGGTCCAAATCACCAGCAACGTGGCCACCGGCACCTCGAATACGAGCCCGAAGGCAAAGAACAGCTTCAGCACAAAGTCCAAGTAGTGACCGATGTCGGTCATCACCGCCACGCCGTCAGGGACAGTGGCGGTAAAGAAGCCGAACAACAGCGGGAAAACCACGAAGAAGGCAAAGGCGATGCCCGCGTAAAACAGCGCGATGCTCGACAGCAACAGCGGGACGGCGAAACGGCGTTCATTGTCATACAGGCCGGGCGCGATGAAGGCCCAGGTCTGGTAGAGAACGAATGGCATGGCGGCAAACAGCGCGACAAACAGGCACAACTTGAATGGCACCACAAATGGCGCCGCCACCTCGGTGGCGATCATGGCGCTGCCGGCCGGGAGTTTTGCCAGCAATGGCCCGGCGACGATGGAATAGATGTCGTTGGCAAACGGCGTCGTGGCCAGGAACAAACCGGCCAGCACGAGCAGGCAGCGCAGCAACCTGGATCGCAGCTCGATCAGGTGGGCGATGAGCGGCAGTTCCGGATCACGGTCGGCCGGGCCCGTGTTGCTCATGGTTTGCCGCGCTGGGTGTCCGGGCTTCTCGCCGCCGGTTGCGGCGTGGTGGCCGCGCCCGGTTCGCGGTCGGGTGCGATGCGCATCAATTCATCCATTTCCGCCAGGCCGCGCGACAAGTCCCGCCCGGCGTCCACGTCCAGTTCGCGCTCGATTTCATAGCGTGTTTCGGTGACGAAACGGCGGACCGCCCGCATCCAGCGCCCGCCATCCCGCACCAGCTGCGGCAGGCGTTCCGGCCCGACCACCAGCAATGCGACGATGGCCAGTACCGCCAGTTCCCAAAACCCTATGTCAAACATGGACGCGCATCCGGCGCGGGTCGGCAGGCGTGGAGATCAGGAGCCCTGATCCTTTTTTGCCGTGTCTTTCTCCAGTGGCGTACCGCTGCCGGCGCCAGCCTGTGTACTGCTGTCGTCGCGCATGGCTGCACGAAATCCCTTGATGGCATTGCCGATGTCGGCGCCGAAGCTGCCGAGCTTCTTGGTGCCGAACAGCAGGATGACAATGCCGGCGATTATGACCAGTTCCCAGATTCCGACGTTCATGATGCTTCTCCCGAAATTCCTTGCCCGGACGACTACTTTCGCAAGCGCGCGGCCTTTTCGTCCAGCCCGGAGCGGCCCAGCCGCCGGCGCAGTTCATCCAGTACCGGCTGCGGCCCCAGGTCCCGGGCCGCCAGCAGTACCAGCGTGTGAAACCAGAGATCGGCCACTTCGTGCACCAGCGCCGCCGTGTCCGCGGTCTTCGCCGCCAGCAGCACCTCGGCGGCTTCCTCGGCGATCTTCTTCAGGATCGCATCGTCGCCGCCGGCCAACAGGCCGGCGACGTAGGAAGTGGCGGGGTCCGCAACCCGGCGTTCCGCGAGCAGGCGCGCCAGCTGTTGCAGCGTGTCGTCCGGGTTCAGGTCCGCGCCGGGGCTGATCATACCGGCAATCCTATTTCCCGCGCGGGTAAATTGCAGCCGGTTCCTGCAACACCGGATCCACCTCGCGCCATGTCCCGTCTTCCAGGCGCAGGAAGAAACATGCCGCGCGGCCGGTGTGGCAGGCGATCCCGCCCTGCTGGCGCACGCGCAACAACACCGCGTCCCGATCGCAGTCCAGGCGCAGTTCGTCCAGCCACTGCACATGGCCGGACTCTTCTCCCTTGCGCCACAGACGGCTTCGGGAGCGTGACCAGTACACCGCGCGGCCCTCGGACACCGTCAGCGCCAGCGCCTCGCGGTTCATCCACGCCAGGGTCAATACCCGGCCGCTGGCAGAGTCCTGCGCCACCGCCGGGACGAGACCATGTTCGTCCCATTGCACCGAGTCGAGCCAGTTCCTGGATGTGGTGTTCATGATCATTTCAGTCCGTGGTGCAATCCCGGCGCTTACAGGCGCACTTCGATGCCGTGGCGTGCCAGCCGCTGCTTTGCCTCGAGAACCGTGTGCTCGCCAAAGTGAAAAATGCTGGCGGCGAGCACGGCGTCCGCGTGGCCGATGCGGATGCCGTCCACCAGGTCGTCCAGGTTGCCGACGCCGCCCGACGCAATGACCGGTACCGGCACCGCGGTGCTGACGGCGTGCGTGAGTTCCAGATCAAAGCCGCTGCGCGTGCCATCGTTATCCATGCTGGTCAACAGGATTTCCCCGGCCCCGGCAGCGCACATGCGGCATGCCCATTGAACCGCATCAAGACCGGTGCCGCGGCGCCCGCCGTGGGTGAAGACTTCCCAGCCAGATTCGGCACGCTTGGCATCAATGGCGACAACGATGCACTGGCAACCGAATTCCTGCGCGGCCTCGGCCACAAACGCGGGCCGCTGCACCGCGGCGGTGTTGATGCTGACCTTGTCCGCGCCCGCCAGCAGCAGGCGCCGGATGTCCTCCAGTTCACGGATCCCGCCACCGACGGTCAGCGGGATGAAGACCTGGGCCGCCACGGCAGCCACCATGTCCACCATGGTATTGCGTTGATCGCTGCTGGCGGTGATGTCGAGGAAGGCCAGTTCATCCGCGCCTTGCCGGTCATAGCGGCGCGCAACCTCGACCGGGTCGCCGGCGTCAACGATATCCTGGAAACGAACGCCCTTTACCACCCGCCCCCGATCCACGTCCAGGCAGGGGATGATGCGCTTGGCCAGGCCCACGGGACTTCAGCGCGCGGCGCAAAGCTTGTCGGCAAGCTTTTGGGCGGCGGTAAAGTCCAGGGTTCCCTCGTAGATGGCGCGGCCGGTGATGGCGCCGGCGATGCCCTCGCTGGCGGCCGCGCACAGCGCCCGGATGTCATCCAGGTTCTGGATGCCGCCCGAGGCGATGACGGGGATCTTGACCTGCCGGCACAGGCGCACGGTGGATTCGACATTGACGCTGTTCAGCATGCCGTCACGGCCGATGTCGGTATAGACAATACTGGCCACGCCCTCGTCCTCGAAGCGGCGCGCCATGTCCACGACGTCGTGGTGTGAGAGCTTGGACCACCCTTCCGTCGCCAGCTTGCCGTCCTTTGCATCCAGGCCGACGATGATGTGACCCGGGAATTCCAGGCAGACGTCGGAGACAAAATGCGGCGTTGTCACCGCGCGCGTGCCGATGATGACAAAATTCACGCCCGCGTCCAGGTAGGTCTGGATGGTGTCCTCATCGCGAATGCCGCCGCCGACCTGGATGACGATGTCCCGGTGTTTTTCGGCGATGGCATGGATGATGTCCGCATTGCCGGGACGTCCGTTGACGGCGCCGTTGAGATCCACCAGGTGCAGCCGGCGCGCCCCGGCGGTCACCCAGCGTTCCGCCATCTGCACCGGGTCCCCGTATACGGTTTCAGCGTCCATGCGGCCCTGCCGCAAGCGCACGCACTTGCCGTCCTTGATATCAATGGCCGGGATCAGTTCCATGTGGAATGCGGTGAACTTCGTCGGGGGTACTGCGTGGGTTACGCGCCGGGCCGGCAGGGGGAATTTCGGTAAATGTTAGCACAGACATTGTCGAACACTAGCGGCGGGGTCGGGTCGGGGCCGCCCGGCTCAATGGGCCTCGTCCCAGTTCTTCCCGCTGCCGGTATCCACTGCCAGCGGGACGCTGAGGCGGGCCGCACCGGACATTATCTCCGCCACGGCTGCGCGCAGTGACTCCGCTTCGGGTTCCGGAACTTCAAAAACCAGCTCGTCGTGCACCTGCATGATCATGTGTGTGTCCGGGAATCGTTCCGGCAGCATGGCGTCCAACGCGATCATGGCGCGCTTGATAATGTCAGCGGCGGTGCCCTGCATGGGGGCGTTGATGGCGGTGCGTTCGGCAGCCTGGCGCCGCGCATTGTCGCGGGCGTTGATGTCCGGCAGGTACAGGCGGCGCCGGGACACCGTTTCCACGAAGCCCCGATCATGGGCCTCGCGCCGGGTGCGATCCATGAATTCCCGCACCGCGGGATACCGCTGGAAATAAAGATCCACATATTCCTTCGCGGCACTGCGTTCGATTCCCAGTTGTCGCGCCAGGCCAAATGGGCTCATGCCGTAGATGAGACCGAAATTGATGGCCTTGGCCGCGCGCCGTTGTTCCGCGGTTACCGCGTCCAGCGCCGTGTTGAATACCTCGGCGGCGGTCATTCGATGGACGTCCTCGCCCGCGGCGAACGCCTGCAGCAACCGGGCGTCGCCGGACAGGTGCGCCATGATGCGCAACTCGATCTGCGAGTAATCGGCCGCCACCAGGACATTACCCGGACCGGCCACGAAGGCCTGGCGGATGCGGCGCCCCTCCGCGGTCCGGATCGGGATGTTCTGCAGGTTTGGATCGGAGGAGGACAACCGGCCGGTGGCGGCCACCGCCTGGTGATAGGACGTGTGCACGCGCCCGGTGGTTTCATTGACCTGTTGCGGCAGCTTGTCCGTGTACGTGGACTTCAGCTTGCTGAGCGCGCGATGGTCGAGGATCAGGCGCGGCAGTTCGTATTCATCGGCGAGATCCTGGAGCACGGACTCGGCGGTGGAAGGCTGACCGGTGCCGGTCTTTTCCGTGACCGGCAACTGCATCTTGTCGAACAGGATTTCCCGGATTTGTTTCGGCGAGCCGATATTGAAGCGCTGGCCGGCCACGGTGTAAGCCTGTTCCTCCAGTTCCGCCAGGCGCCGCGCAAGTTCGTGGCCCTGTTGCCGCAGCATTTGCCCGTCCACCTTGACACCGCACCGCTCCATGCGGGAAAGGACCGCCACCAGCGGCATTTCCAGCTGTTCGTAGACCTCGCGCAGTCCCGCGGTGGATTGCAGCACCGGCCACATGTTGTTGTGCAGCGATAATGTCACCTCCGCGTCCTCCGCCGCATAGGCGGACGCCACGTCGATGGCCACCTGGCTGAAGGAAATCTGGCGCGCGCCCTTCCCGGTCACGTCTTCGTAATGAATGGTCTTGCGGCCCAGCCTTTGCTCCGCCAGGGAATCCATGTCGTGGCGCGAGCCGGTGCTGTCGAGCACGTAGGACTCGAGCATGGAATCGTGCCGGATGCCGGCCAGCGCGACGCCGTGCATGGCGAATACGCTGAGATCGTACTTGATGTTGTGGCCGACCTTGGCGGGCTGCTGCCCTTCGAGAACCGGCCGCAGTGCGTCAAGCACCTTTGACAGCGGCAACTGCGGCGGCGCACCCGGGTAATCATGTGCAACCGGGACGTAGGCGGCGGTGCCGGCGCGATCGGTGAACGAGATGCCGACCAGCCGCGCCGTCATCGGGTCGAGGCCGGTGGTCTCGGTGTCCACGGCAATCAGCTCCGCGACCTTCAGGCGTTCCACCCATGCCGCCAGCAGCGTTGCATCCAGCACGGTTTCGCAGGCAAGGCCGGGCGCCGTGGCCACGGGGCCCGATTCGGGCGCGGGCCCGGATGCGCCGGCAACAGACGCGATTGCCGGCGCGGCGGCGTCATTCCACCCGCGCAACTCATACCGGTCCAGCAGTGGCTGCAGGCGCGCAACATCGGGCGGGGTGCGCACCAGGTCTTCCGGTCCCACCGGCAGGTCCACGTCCATCTTCAGGGTGACCAGTTGCCGCGTCAGGGGTAACTGCGGGATGGTTGCGCGCAGCGCCTCGCCCACCTTGCCCTTGATGGCGGGCGCGGCGTCGAGGATGGCGTCCAGGCTGCCATGCTCCGCGAGCCATTTTGCCGCCGTCTTGGGGCCGACACCCGGCACGCCCGGCACATTGTCCGAGGTGTCGCCCACCAGCGTCAGGTAGTCCACAATCTGCGCCGGGGTGACACCGTATTTCTCCCTGACGCCGGCCGGGTCAAGCTCCACGCCGGTCATGGTGTTGATGAGATGTACCTGGTCGTTGACGACCTGCGCCAGGTCCTTGTCGCCACTGGAGATCAGCGTGTCAATGCCGTGACCCCCGGCGCGCCGCGCCAGCGTGGCGAGGACATCGTCCGCCTCGACACCATCAATGATCAACAGCGGCAACCCGAGTGCCGCGATGATCTCCTGCAGCGGGGTGATCTGGCCCGCCAGGTCCGGGTCAATGGGGGGTCGGTTCGCCTTGTAGGCCGGGTAAAGTTCATTGCGAAACGTGTCGCCCCTGGGATCGAACACCACGGCAAAATAGTCCGGACGCTGTTCGGCCAGCAGTTTTTTCAACATGCCCATGACGCCGAATATGGCACCGGTGGGTTCGCCGGCGGAATTGCTGAGGCGGTCTTTGAGCGCGAAAAAGGCGCGGAACAGATAATATGATCCATCAACCAGCACCAGTTTTTTGGCGGTCATCGAGTATCCATCTGATCGGCAGGACTATCAGGCAGCATGAACGACAAGAGAAATTCCGCTTCCCGCGGGGCCAGCGACTCCGATCTCACGCGCGAGTCATGGAAGGTGTTCCAGATTATGGCCGAGTTCGTCGAGGGATTCGAGCGCCTCGCCAATATCAAGCCGTCGGTTAGCATGTTTGGTTCCGCGCGCCTGCCGGCGGGGAGCCCGTTTTACGTGCTCGGCGAGGAAATTGCGCGCCTGATTTCGGACGCCGGTTTCAGTGTCGTCACCGGCGGCGGTCCCGGGATCATGGAGGCGTGCAACAAGGGCGCGTACGCCGGCAAGTCTCCGAGTATCGGGTTGAACATCCAGCTGCCGCGGGAACAAATCGCCAACCATTACCAGGACGAGGCGCTCTATTTCCGGCACTTCTTTTCACGCAAGGTCATGTTCGTGAAATATGCCTCGGCCTACGTGGTGTTGCCGGGCGGATTCGGCACGCTGGACGAATTCGCCGAAATACTGACCCTGATCCAGACCGGCAAGAGCCGTCGTATTCCCATCATCCTGGTGCATACGCCGTTCTGGACCGGCCTGTTGCAGTGGTTCCGGGGGCCGCTGCTGGAGCACGGCACCATCAGTCCGTCGGACCTGGATCTGTTCACCGTCGTGGACACGCCGCAGCAAGTGGTGGAATCCATTTTCCGTTATTATGAGAAGCGTGGAATAGAACCCGGCGCCCCGGACAAGGGGTTGATCCTGGATCTTTAGCCAGCAATGGACGGAATCCCGGCATGAAGCGAATCCTGTCAGTTTTATTGGTAGCCGCATTGTTCCCGCCGGGCGCAATTGCCCAGGAGCCTGCTCCTGCGCCCGAGCCCGCCCCGGAGGCGGCCGCGGAGGAGCTGGTTCCGGATCCGGCCCCGCCGGATCTGCCGAATCGGCTCGAGGACGGCCAGCCCATTGAGCCGGATGTCACCATCGTGCGCAAAGGCGATGCCGTGGTGGAGGAATACCGCGTCAACGGCCGCATGTTCATGGTCAAGATCACGCCCAAGGTGGGCAAACCCTATTACCTGCTGGACAAGGACGGGGATGGCCGCATGGAATCCCGCATGTCGGAAATCAATGACGAGCTGGCCGTGCCGCAGTGGGTGATCTTCAGCTGGTAGTACTGTTTGCGGTTGCCGCCGCCGGCAACCGGAATTCCTCCAGTATCGCCGCCACGTTCGCGCCCGCGGGCGCCGCCAATGCGCGCTGCGCCAGGTCCTGCAGCGATGTCATCTCGCTTTCCATGATTAATTGCTTCACCTCCAGCAGGCTGGCCGGGTGCACGCTGAAGGAGCGCAGCCCGAGCGCCAGCAACAGGCGCACATAGCGGATATCCCCCGCCATTTCGCCGCACATGGCGACGGGTATCCCGGCGGCGAGGCCGGCGGCGATGGTGCCGTGCACCAGCCGCAACACCGCCGGATGCAGCGGGTCATACAGGTAATTGACCTCGTCATTCACCCGGTCAATGGCCATGGTGTACTGGATCAGGTCATTGGTGCCGATGGACAGGAAGTCGAGGCGCCGGGCGAACATGTCCGCGCATACCGCCGCCGCCGGCACCTCGATCATGCCGCCGACGGGGAGGCCGGGATTGAATTCGATGCCCGCGCCGCTCAATTCCCGCTTGATGTCCTCGATTATGTCCAGCACCTGTTCCACCTCGTGCAGATTGGAAAGCATCGGGATCATCAGCCGTATGTCGCCCGCCGCCGAGGCGCGCAGGATGGCGCGCAACTGCGGCCGGAACAGCGCCGGCTCCTGCAGGCACAGCCGCACGGCGCGCAGGCCGAGCGCCGGGTTCGCCGCCAGCGGTCCGGGACGGCGATCGTCCGTCTCCTTGTCCGCGCCCAGATCCAGTGTGCGAATCGTCACCGGCAAACCGCCCAGCACCTGCACCGCGTGCAGATAATTCCGGTACTGCTCTTCCTCATCCGGCGGTGTCGCGCGGTTCATGAACAGGAACTCGGTCCGGTACAGCCCGATCCCGTCCGCGCCCACCTGCAACACCTGGTCAAAGTCCCGGGGTAACTCGACATTGGCCTGCAACTGGATGCGCACACCATCCCGGGTGCAGGCCGGTGCGCCCTTGAGGCGGATGAGGCCGGAGTAATAGCGCTGGTCCTGCTCGCGGCGGGACTGGTAGAACGCCAGGCTGGCGTCGTCAGGATCCACCAGCACCACGCCACGGCTGCCGTCCACTATGATTGGATCTTCGTCGCGGATGTAAAGGTGCGCCTGATGCAGGCCGACGATGGCCGGGATGCCGAGGCTGCGGGCGAGGATGGAAGTATGGGATGTGGGCCCGCCGTACTCGGTCACGAAGGCGGCGATCCCCTGATGCTGCATCAACACCGTGTCCGCCGGCGTCAGGTCGTCGGCAAAGATGATGTATCCGGTCAGCCGGCTGTCGGGCTGCTCGTGGCGCAGCGGGGAATGTCGCAGCAGGATGCGCTGGACCCGGTTGACGACGTGCACGACGTCGTCGCGGCGCGTGCGCAGGTAGGCGTCATCCATTTCCTCGAAAGCGCGTACCAGCGCGTCGCGTTGCGCCTTCAGCGCCCATTCGGCGTTGCGGCGCTCTTCGCGGATCAGGCGCAGGGGTTCGTGGATCAGCGCCGTGTCATCGAGCATCAGGATGTGCGCATCAATGAGCGCGGCTATTTCCGCGGTGGTCCCGGCGGGAATGTGCTGGCGGATGGCGCGCAACTGCTCCTGCGCGACCAGCACCGCCTCCTGCAGGCGCCGCGCCTCGTCGCCGACCTGCTCCGGCTCCAGCTCGTATTCCGGGATGTCCAGCTGTCCGCGTTCGATGATGTGCGCCGGGCCGATGGCGATCCCGCGTGAAATCCCGAGGCCGTGCAGGGCGATGGTCATTCATCCTCCCCGAAGCGATCCAGCACCAGCGCCTCGATCCGATCCAGCGCCGCTTCCGCCCCCGGTCCGTCGGCCGTGACCTCGATGGCGCTGCCCTTGGCGGCCGCGAGCATCATCACGCCCATGATGCTTTTGCCGTTCACGCCCTTGCCATTGCAATTGACGGTGATGTCGCAGCCGAATGCCGCCGCGGTCTTGACGAAACTCGCGGCGGCGCGGGCATGCAGGCCAAGCTTGTTGATGAGTACCATGGAGCGCTGCGGCATGTCAGTCGTCTGTCACGGCCAGTACGCCCAGGCGCCCGCCCTCGACGGCCGTGGCCGCCAGGGCGTCCAGGTCCCGGTCCGGATAGTTGAGCACGTGCAACAACATGGGCAGGTTGACACCGGTTACGATCTGCACCCGCCGGCCGGGATTGATCCGGCGCGCGACATTGGTCGGTGTGGCGCCGTACATGTCGGTCAGGATCAGCACGCCATCACCCTGGTCCAGCTCGGCCGCCACCGCCTGCAGGGTCTCCAGCACCTCATCGGCGCGGCTGTCGCGGGACACGACCACGACCCGCAGCGGCAACGACAACTCACCCAGAACGAATTGAGCGGTGCCCGCCAGCGCCGGACCGATCCCGGCGTGGGCGATAAGCACGATGCCGACACTCATTCCAGGTCCCGGTGCCGCACCACGACGCGCCGGTTTCCGGCCTGGATATGCCCGGCCAGCCATTGCGCCATGTAAACGGAACGATGTTGCCCGCCGGTGCAGCCCAGCGCAACGCTGAGGTAGCTGCGCTGCCCGGCCTCGAAGCGCGGGATCCAGCGATCCAGGAATCCGCACTGGTCCTGCAACATGGCGCGAACTTCGGGCTCGCGCTGCAGGAATTCCGCCACGGCCGGGTCCTTTCCGTTCAGGTTGCGCAGTTCCGGCTCCCAGTGCGGGTTGGGCAGGCAACGGACGTCAAAAACGAAATCCGCGTCCAGTGGCACGCCATACTTGTAGCCGAAGGAGATGAATTGCAGTGACAACACGGCGGCCGGGCGCAACGCCACGCGTTCGTGGACCAGTTTGCGCAATTCCTGCACGGTGCAGACGCTGGTGTCGATGCGCAAATCGGCGATCTCGGATAATGACCCCAACAGCCGCCGTTCCTTGCGGATGGCTTCCGGCAGCATGGCCTGCTCCGACGACAGCGGGTGACGCCGGCGCGTTTCGCTGAAACGGCGCACCAGCACATCGTCACCGGCGTCAAGAAACACGACTTCGGCGGGAATTCCCCCGGCGCGCAGTTGCGCCAGTTGCGCCGGCACACCGGCCAGGGCCGGCTCCGGATTGCGCGCATCTATCCCTACCGCGATCGCATCCGGCAGGCCGTCGACGCCGCGCGTGATGCGCTCGAAGAACTGCTCCAGCATGCCGGCGGGCAGGTTGTCGATGCAGTAAAACTCGAGGTCCTCGAGCGCGTTCAATGCCACGGTCTTGCCGGCGCCGGACAACCCGGTGACCACGATGAAGCGCCGGCCGGATTTCGGGGTGGGCATCGTCAATGCGCTGCCAGGGCCGGGTCCGTGTGTGCAGGGCGCAGCCGCACCGGTCAGCCCGGCGGCCCGGGCGCCTTCCTGGCGGCGCCGCCGCGCCGGTGATCCTGCAGCCGCTCCTTGTGCTTCTTGACCTGGCGATCGAGCTTGTCCACTAGGCCGTCAATGGAGGCGTACATGTCGGAATGTTCATGGTCGGCAAACAGGTCGGCGCGATTGACGTGCACCGATGCCTCCGCGCGGTGGTGTTCCCGCTCCACCCGCAGGATCACGTGCACATTGGTCATGTGTTCGAAGTGGCGCTCAAGGCGCGCGAATTTTTCCTCGACATAGGCACGGATGGCGGGGGTGATGTCTATGTTCTGCCCTGTGACGCTGATCTGCATATTCGGCTCCGTATCATGGGGATGTTTTTTTGCCCGGCATGCGGGAATTTTCCCGGGCCTTCAGCCCAGGCGTTTGCGTTCATGGGATGGCGGAATTGACATCGCTTCCCGGTATTTGGCCACGGTGCGGCGCGCCACGATGATGCCCTGTTCTTTCAGCAACGCGGCAATACGGCTGTCGCTCAGCGGCCGATCACCCTGTTCGGCGCCGATGAGCTTGCGGATGAAGGCGCGGATGGCGGTCGAGGAACAGGCGCCGCCCAGGTCCGTGCTGACATGGCTGGAGAAAAAGAATTTGAGCTCAAAGATGCCGCGCGGCGTGTGCATGTATTTCCGGGTGGTGACGCGCGATATGGTTGATTCGTGCATGCCCAGCGCCTGCGCCACGTCATGCAACACCAGCGGGCGCATGGCTTCCTCCCCGTGCTCGAGGAAGGCGCGCTGGCGTTCAACTACGCAGGTGGCGACCTTGAGCAGGGTTTCGCTGCGGCTTTGCAGGCTCTTGATGAGCCAGCGCGCTTCCTGCAGGTGATTCTTCAGGGATGAATTGTCCGGGCTGCTGTCGGCGCGGCGCACCATGCTCAGGTACCCCGGGTTGATGCGCAATTGCGGAATGATGTCGGTATTCAGTTCCACGCGCCAGGTGTTGCGGTCACGCCGCACGTAGACATCCGGGACCACGTATTGTGTCGGCAGGTCCTGCACCTGGCTGCCCGGGCGCGGGTTCAGTGACTGGATCAGCGCGATCACATGCTGCAGGTCGGCGCGCCCGACCTTCAGGCGGCGCAGCAACTGCGGGTAGTCGCGTGCTGCCAGCAGGTCCAGGCAGCCGTCCACGAGACGGATGGCGCAATCGCGATGCGGCACCTGCGGGGCCAGTTGCGCCAGTTGCAGCAGCAGGGACTCGCGCAAATCACGCGCGCCGACCCCGGTGGGTTCCATGGCCTGCACCAGGCGCAGCATTGCATGCACCTCGTCCACGTCAACCTCAAGTTGCGGAGCGAGCGTCTGCCGGATCTCTTCCAGCGTGCTGGTCAGGAATCCGTCATTGTCCAGCGCGTCTATGATCGCCGCGGCAATGACCCGATCCGTATCGCTGGTCGGGGTCAGATTCAATTGCCAGAGCAGGTGATTGCGCAGCGTCGTCTCCTGCGCTGTCTGGTTCTCGAAGCCGGAATATTCACCGTCTCCGCTGCCGCGCTGGCTGGCGGTGCCGCCCTGGTAGACGTCGTCCCACGCGGTGTCCACGGGCAGATCCTCCGGGTTGTCCCCGGTCTCCTCCGCGCTGGCGGTCGAATCCAGGTCGCCTGCCTTTGACGGCTGTTCCTGGTGTGGGATCTCCGGTGCCATTTCCGGCTCCGGCTCATCCAGTTCCAGCATGATGTTCGATTCCAGCGCCTCCTGTACCTCCGCCTGCAGCTCGATACTCGACAATTGCAGCAGGCGGATGGCCTGCTGCAATTGCGGCGTCATGGTGAGGCTCTGGCTCAGCCTCAATTGCAGGGAGGGTTTCATGGACCGGATTTTAACAGCATCGCGCCCGGGACCGGTTACCCTGGCCCGGTACATTTTCCGACGGAGCCGTGGTCAGCAGTCAAACCCGGCGAGCAGGCCCGTCTGCGCGAAGCCGCGCAGCAGGTTCGCTGCCGGCCGTCAGAGCCGGAACTGTTCGCCCAGGTATACCTCGCGTACCTTGGCGTTCTGGAGGATTTCGTCCGGAGTGCCCTCGGCGATGATGTGGCCTTCGTTGACGATGTATGCCCGGTCACAGGTCCCCAGTGTCTCGCGCACATTATGGTCGGTGATCAGGACTCCGAGGCCGCGGTTGGCGAGGTAGCGGGTCATGCGCTGGATGTCGCCCACGGAAATGGGGTCAATGCCGGCAAAGGGTTCGTCCAGCAGCAGGAAGCGCGGATCGGTGGCCAGTGCGCGCGCAATCTCCACGCGCCGCCGCTCTCCGCCCGACAGGCTCATGCCGGAGCTGTCGCGCAGGTGTGCAAGACTGAACTCGTCGAGCAGATGTTCCAGCCGCCGGTGCGCCTCCTCCTCATCCAGGTTGGGGCGCGTCTCGAGAATGGCCATGATGTTTTCCGCGACGGTCAGCCGGCGGAATATGGAAGACTCCTGCGGCAGATAGCCCAGGCCCATGCGCGCACGCCGATCCATGGGCAATGCGCTGATGTCGGTGTTATTGAGCTGGATCGTGCCCGCATCACAATGCAGCAATCCCACGATCATGTGGAAACTCGTGGTCTTGCCCGCACCGTTCGGCCCCAGCAGGCCGACGATCTCGCCGTCCTGCACCGTGAGACTTACGTCGCGCACCACCTGGCGCGCGCGAAAGCTCTTGGAAATATGCTGAACCGACAGCACGCTCATGGTTCGGGCACCTCCGCTCCGGTTGCCGTGTCCGCCGCCGCGTCCCCGGCGTCGTCAGCCCCGGGCGCGTTCGCATCCGGTGAAGTGGCTTTCTTCCCGCCCGTGTCTTTTTTCTTGATGATGATTTTTACCCGTTCCCGGGGAGCATCGGCCGGCGTTTCATCGGCCGTCGTGCCGGACGGCTTGCTCCACGCCTTCACCTTGCTCAACTCGGTATCGTAGTCGATCCGGTCGCCGCTGAACCGAAGTCCCTCCTGCGTCACCACCGCCTGGTCGATGAGGATGATCTTGTTCTTGATTTCGTGATATTCCATGCGCAACGCCCTGGCCTCGTCGTAAATCTTGCTGTCGTCGGGGAGTTGCTTGTAGGTGGCGGGCTTGCCTTCCATGATCAGGTGATCCAGGTCGTCAGTGTCGGTCTGGTACACGGTCATCACATCACCGGTCATGCGGATGCTGCCCTGGGTGACGATGACATTGCCACGATAGATGCTGACGTTTTTCACGTCATCCAGTTCCGCGGTGTCGGCCTCCACCTCGATGGGCTTGTCCTTGTCAGTGGTGAGTGCGTGCGCCGGCAGCGCCAGGACCAGGCCCAGCATGCAGCCCGGGTAGAACCGGCGCAGCCGCCTGCTAACCCTTCGGGCCGGCTTCGATGATGGTCCGTTCATGTTTTACCACCTCCAGTCTGCTTTCCTTGATATATGCGCGCATGCCGGTACCGGAGATCGTGCTCTGCTTCGACAGGATAACCGTGGGCTGATCGGTTTCCGCATACTCGCTGTCCAGCAACACCCTGGCCGCACTCGTATCCACCTGCAGTACGCGTTTGCCCGTGGCGTCGTCCTCCCACATGCGCACGGCGCCGCGCAGCACCACGACGTTGTTGGCATTGGTGACCCAGCCACGCTCGGCGCTGATGAAAAGCGGCAGGCGGCCGATCCGGTATATTTCCATGGTCGGTTGCAGCAACTCGGTGGTGTCGTTGTCTGGGTAATGCGCCATGTACACCGCCCGCAGCCGGCTTTTCGGCCGCCCGTCCTCTTCCATGGTCAGCGTCGAGAAGTCCTCCATGTAGTAATCGGGATCATGGAAGGCGCTGATGTCGGCGCCTTGCCGTTCGCTGCCCAGGTAGCGCAGCAGCCAGGTGGTCAGGCCCGCTGCCAGGAACAGCCCGAACAGCCACAGCGCGCGCTGGTTCATTTCCGTCCCCGCGGGGCGTTACATCCGGCGGCCGTCAATTGCTTAGAACATCGCATACACCGGCGGTTCCACTCGCTGCGGTGACTGCTCACGACGGCAGGTAACGCCGGTACGCCGCATCCAGTCGCCCCTGCGCGCGCAGCAGCAACTCGCACACCTCGCGCACGGCGCCACGGCCGCCCTGGCACTGCGTCACCCAGTGTGCACGCGCCCGCACCAGTGGATGTGCGTCGGCGACGGCAACTCCCAGGCCCGCCATGGCCATGGGCGCCAGGTCCACCAGGTCATCACCCACGAACGCCGACTGCTCCGCCGCCAAGCCCAATTGTGCCAGCAGGCGCTGCAACTCAACGGCCTTGTTCTCCACGCCGAGCGCAACATGCCTGATGCCGAGTGCCTGCATCCGCTCCGCGACCACGGCCGAGGGACGTGCCGATATGACGCCCACTTCCAGGCCGCATTCCAGCAGCATGACCAGGCCGAGACCGTCACGTACATGAAAGGTCTTGAATTCGGCGCCGTCCGCTCCCAGCGCCAGGCCGCCGTCCGTGAGCACGCCATCCACGTCAAACAGGGCGAGACGCACGGCGGCGGCGCGCCGCAGTATTTGTTCGCGCATGTCAGACCACCCGCGCGCGCAGCAAATCGTGCATGTTTAACACGCCCAGCAGGCGCTGGTCCGGGCCGGTTACCAGCAGCGCATTGATCTTGTGCTTTTCCATCATCTGTAATGCCTCCGCGGCGAGGGCATCCGGGCCAATGGTCCTGCCGCCGCGGGTCATGGCCGAACCAACCGTTGCGCTGTGCACGTCAATTCCTGCATCCAGCGCGCGCCGAACGTCGCCATCGGTAAAAATTCCGAGGACGCGATTGTCGGCATCCACGATGGCAGTCGTGCCGAGCCCCTTTTGCGTCATTTCCACCAGCGCCGCGGCCAGCAACGTGGACGCATCCACGCGCGGCATCTGCTCCCCGGTGTGCATGACATCCGCCACCCGCAACAACAACCTGCGCCCCAGCGTTCCGCCCGGATGGGACAGCGCAAAATCCTCCTTCCGGAATCCGCGCGCCTCCAGCAGGGCGACGGCGATGGCATCGCCCATGGCCAGCGCCGCCGTGGTGCTGGCGGTGGGCGCCAGGCCCAGCGGGCAGGCCTCGCGCCCGACACTGACATCAATGTTGACGGTGGCCGTGCGCGCCAGCGTGGACCGGGTATTGCCGGTCAACGCTATCAGCGGCACGCCGAGCCGCTTGATAATCGGCAACAACGACACGATTTCCTCTGTTTCACCGGAATTGGACAGCGCCAGCACCACGTCGTCGGCCGTTATCATGCCGAGGTCGCCATGATTCGCCTCGCCCGGGTGGACAAAAAATGCCGGCGTCCCCGTGCTTGCCAGCGTGGCGGCAATCTTGCCGCCGATATGCCCGGACTTGCCCATGCCTATCACGACCGTGCGGCCCCGGCAGGCGAGGATGTGCCGGCAGGCGTCGACGAAGGTCGCGTCGATACGGGAAGCAAGCTGCGCCACGGCCGCCATTTCCGTTTCAATGACGGCGCGACCGAGTTCAATCATTCGGGATGGATCGTTCATCAGATGTGCCGGATTTCCGTTCCTTCAGTCGCTTTCGGGGAATGAATGATGTGGCGAGATGCTGCCCATTTGAACCAATAACCCCACCCTTCGCAATGCGCGCCGCCCGCTGTCGGCACCGGCCACCCGCAGACTGCACAGATCCCCCGCCTGTTGGCAGGTTGAAGCAAAACGGTCGTTTTTCATCACCCTGCTAGAATCCCTGCGTGATGCACGAGCCGGGTTCCATGCGCGTGATGATACTGGCCGCGGGTCTTGGCACCCGCATGGGGCCGCTGACTGACAACACGCCCAAGGCTTTGCTCCGGGTTGCCGGGAAGCCGCTGTTGCAGTTTCACCTGGAATCCCTGGCGCGTGGTGGTTTCCGGGAAGTGGTCATCAATCACGCCCGGCTGGGCGCGCAGATCGAGGCGACATTCGGATCCGGGGCGTCATACGGGTTGACCATCCGCTATTCGGCGGAAGGAGCGGAACCGCTGGAAACCGCCGGGGGTATCCGGCGCGCGCTGCCCTTGCTCGGGAACGCGCCGTTCCTGGTGCTGAATGCCGATGTCTGGACCGATTTCGAATTTGCCTACCTGTCATCCCGGACTCCCGCCGCAGCCCATATTGTCCTGGTGCCGAACCCCGATCACCATGCGCGCGGGGATTTCGCACTGGCCGGGATGCAGGTAAACGACAGCGGGACAGATCGGCTTACCTACAGCGGCATCGGGGTCTTCAACCCGCAACTCTTTCACCGCCTGGCGCCGGAGCGGGCGCCGCTGGCGCCGCTGTTGCGCGCGGCCATCGGGGATGGAAAGGTGACGGGGGAGTTTTACCCTGGAAGGTGGTTTGACGTGGGAACCCCGGAGCGCCTGGACCGGGTTGAACGGCTGCTAAGTCCTGATCCCTGATCCGTTCCGCCTGTGGGCGGCCGCTGCCGCCTCAGGGAGTGCTCACTAACTCATTGATTTCCTGGACCATCCCTTTTGCTCCCGATATATTTTGTTGCATCGCACCATGTGCGCTGCTAGAGTCGTTCCTCCTTCCATAACCCATCCTATATGTTGTGGTCTGTCAGAAATAAACCCCAATATATAGATTCCTATGACATTTCTGCGTATATTCAACTCTCCATTATCCGTCGCGCCGCGCCAGTGGCTCGAAAAACGGGGGGTGTCAGTGCGAAGAGCGTGGGGTTATGTGGGCGCGCTCGTCCTGATGGTGCTGGTGGTTACCACGGGTTTCCAGTCCCTGGGCCCACCCCTGGCACGCAAATCAATTCCATCCACAAATCCCGGAAACCCCGAGGGGACCCGGGCCGTGCCACAAGACTTGGCCGATCTTCGCGCCCTGGGCGAACTGCGCGTCATCAGCCGGCTGGGGCCCGGGGGTGTCATCCTCGGTGAAGCAGAGCGGGCGCTGCTGATGGAGTTTGCCCAGAGCCAGGGATTGCGGACCCGGTTTATCGGCACCGCCATGCCGCAACTGCTGACCGCCCTTGAACAGGGGCAGGCCGACCTGGTGGCGGGTGCACGTGACGTGGAGGTGCGGGAGGGAATTCGACTCACGCTGCCCTGGGGCGTCTCCGGCATGCAGGTGGTCGGGCGGGTCGGTGCCGGTCGTATTCGCAATGAAGCGGACCTGGTCACACGCCAGGTGGCGGCAAAGCCTTCTTCCCTGGTGTGGAACCAGTTGCTCAGGCTGGCCGCGGCCAACCCCACCATGGACCTCGTGGCCATTCCGGAGCGGGAACCGATCGAAGCCATGCTGGACGGTATTTCCTCCGGCCGTTATGACCTCCTGGTTGCCGACAGCGCGCAACTGGAGCCGCAATTGTCGAAACACCCGGATCTGCAGGTGGCGCTGGACCTGACCGCCGGCGAGCCGCGGTCCTGGGCGGTTCGCTCCGAAGCCACCGAGTTGCTGGCGTCCCTGAACAGCTTCCTGAATCGCCGGCACCTGGAGTTGGAGGCGGCACGCAGCTACCGCGAGGACCTGGCCCAGTTGCGCGACCGGCGCGTGCTGCGCCTGATTACGGTTCCGGGACCGGTGAATTACTACGTGTCGCACGGACGCCTGAAAGGTTTTGAGTACGACCTGGTGCGCCGCTTTGCGGAGCAAAACCGGATGCGCGTGGATGTGGTCACCGCGGACAGCCTGGAGGAAATGCGACGCCTGCTGTTGTCGGGCCGCGGCGATGTGATCGCGGCGTCTTTGCCGGCGGAGGCCGCCGGTGCCGACCTGGCCGCCACCCGTCCCTATGATTATGCCGCGCCGGTGGTGGTCAGCCGGGC
>Ga0315910_10001147_pt1 | contig 24723 bp, 22 predicted proteins | sample EdamamesoilMG_FD_204470 | JGI IMG/M metagenome (GOLD analysis project Ga0315910, IMG submission 204470) | Garden soil microbial communities collected in Santa Monica, California, United States - Edamame soil | ecosystem: Environmental > Terrestrial > Soil > Garden | place: USA: California... | reverse complement strand
CAAAATCCTTTCCTGGTCGTCCCATCTTCTGGCGCGATGCGCCAACGACCAAAGCTGGGTACCCCGAGGGCTTCTACGACGCCGGTGGCTTCTATGATGGGGCGGTGAGGATTTGGGGGGAGTTGAGCGGAGAGGTGAATGACATCAAAGTGTTTGGCAACGCGCATGCGGTGAGTGATGGGACGACACCGTGACGAATCGACATGGCTGGGAAGCAGTGGCAGTCATGATGTGCTCCTTGGTCGCCGCTTGCTCGTGCGATCAAGACCCGAGACGCATAGATCAGGGCTCCAGTGGGGGCAGTCCGAATGGCAGTGCAGGGGGTGGGGCCTCGTCGTCGGGAGGAACTGCTGGAGGAGGGATGGGGAGTAATGTTTTGGAGCCCGCCACCAGTGCTGAATACGCACCTGCACCTGGATTTGAGAATTGCAAGCACGCTGAAGTGAGAGAAGATTGCGAAGGTGGGTGGTGTCGCTTACCGCCCAGCTGCGTGGTGATCGGTTCACCCGAAGATACGTGGCACCACGGGCGATACACTGAAATCCAGACTGAGGTGATTCTTACGCACTCCATAGAAGTCCAGCAGATGGAGATGAATCGCGCCGAATGGAAGGCGATTGTCTCGGTTCTACCTTCAGGCTACAAGCAGGGAGACGACGGTGGATGTTCGGAGGACAGCTGTCCCATCAACAACACCACCTGGTGGGAAGCCATCCACGCCGCGAATTTGCTATCCGAGCAACGCGGTCTCAAACCCTGTTATGCACCAGTGAATTGCGTGGGGGAGCTGGGCAAGGGACTGACTTGTGAAGGCGTCGCAGAGCCCGAGAAGTCCGTGTACGAGTGCGAGGGCTATCGCTTGCCCACTTGGGCAGAGGCGGAATACGCTGCTCGAGCCGGCACTGTTTCAGACTTCTACACTGGCAACCTCACGGTCTACGACAATAACGACTGCAACTTTGACGAGAACTTGGATGCAGCCGGTTGGTACTGCTTCAACTCGGAGAATCGGGCACACCCTGGGGGAAAGAAAGTGGCGAATGGGTTTGGCCTGTATGACGTTCTCGGGAATCTATTCGAGTGGGTAAATGAGAGTGACCGAACCACACAGGCGCAAGGTGGCAAAGATCCCAAGGGGCAGACCGACACCTTTGCGGAAAAGATGCTGTACGGTGGTGCTTATCACATCAAGCCCTATGGATGTGATGCAGCATCAATATTCGCCGCGTCATGGGACGTTCGAGGAGGCCCAGCCGGCTTCCGTCTCTACCGCACGCTCTTCGAGGATTCGGAGCGCTCCAAAGCGATCGTGAGTGAACCATGAGTATGGGACCCTCGCCTGCGCGGAGCGATAGCGAGCACAGCGCGTGAGGGACCCTTGCGCGCGGAACGTGAGTGAGCACGCAAGGAGTGGAGTTGCGTGGAGTTGTGGGGGAGCACCAAAATGCGGCGACACGATCTCCGTGAACGTGCCGAACGCCATGGGGGCGATCGAAACGAAGAACTTTTCTGGTCGCCCCATCTTCTGGCGCGATGCGCCAACGACCAAAGCTGGGTACCCCGAGGGGTTTTACGATACAGGTGGCTTCTATGATGGGGCTGTGAGGATTTGGGGGGCGGATAGCGATCAGGCAACGTTGGCTTTAACGCTGGGTGATCTGCACGCAGTAAGCGATGGATCGGCGCCGTGATGCGAGGAGAAAAGCTGTGGTGCATCTTGTCGAGCCTGGTATTTTTTCTTTCCCTCGGCGCGTGCAAAGGAGAAACTCCCTCGCACGGAGGGAGTGGCGGCAGTAGTGGTGTTGGAGGAGCACCCCATGGGGCTGGCGGCCATGCCAGTGGAGGCGAAGCCTCAGGGCCGGGGGGCGGTGAAAGTCACGTCCTTGTAGGTCCGACAGGACCGCTCAACGCGCCCGTGCCTGGCTTCGAGGACTGTGTACACGCAGACGTAGGAGCCGATTGTGAAGATGGCTGGTGTGTTCTGCCGCCGAGCTGTGTCGTGATGGGCGCACCAGAGGATGAGTGGCAACGCGGCCGGTATACCGGTGAACAGGTGGCTGCAACGCTCACCCATGCCATCGAAATCCAACAGATGGAGATGAGCCGTGCCGAATGGTGGGAAGTGACTTCTGTCTTGCCGACCGGCTACAAGCAAGAGGACGATGGCAAATGCTTGGAGGACAACTGTCCCATCAACAACGTCACTTGGTGGGAGGCCATCACAGCGGCAAACCTACTGTCTGAGCAGCGAGGACTCACACCTTGTTACGAACCAGTGAAATGTACTAACGACTTGGGAAATGGACTGACCTGCGAAGGCGTTACCGAGCCGGAAAAGTCAGTGTATGACTGCGAAGGTTACCGCCTGGGGACGCGCGCAGAAGCCGAGTATGCCACAAAGGCGGGCACCTACTCCACCTGGTACTCCGGAAGCATCACCGTCTACGACAATCTAGACTGCAATTTTGATGAGAATCTCGACAAAATTGCTTGGTATTGCTTCAACTCGGACGATCGAGCCCATCCTCGAGGCAAGAAGGAGCGCAACGCGTTTGGCTTCTATGATCTGATTGGCAACGTGGGGGAATGGCTGAACGAGGAAGGTCGGACTACGGCAGCGGTAGGCGGCACTGATCCGAAGGGTGCAGTTGACACTTCGGGGGAACGACAATTGTTTGGTGGCCTGTACAACACGCGTGCCTGGTCAGCCTGTCGCACCTCCGATCTCTTTGCCGCCCCCTGGGATTTCCGTGGCTACCGCACCGGCTTCCGCCTCTACCGCACGCTCTTCGAGGACTCGGTGCGCTCGAAAGCGATCGTAGAACAATGAGTTCGGGACCCTCGCCTGCGCACAGCGTGCGAACCCGAGTGAACAGAGTGCAGCATGCTGCACGGAGTTCGGGAGGGTAGACGGTCCGAGCGAGAAGCGAGGAAGGCGAAGCCTAGTCAGCACAGCGCGTGAGGGACCCTTGCGCGCGCAACGTGAGTGAGCACGCAAGGGGTGCAGTTGCGATCAGTTGCGGGGGAGCACCCGACGTTCAACGATTGTCACATCGAAGGCATGAAGTGCTCGGACGCCGGGCGAAGTGACCTCGAACGAGTCGAGCACGAAATCTCAAATGGTCGGACGCTCGCCACGAGCGTTGCGAGAAATCGACTCGACGTCTTCCACAATCAACCTGGGACAGGTTTTTGATGGGCGGCAACGTGCCGTCGGGCGCGCCTTGGCCACCTGCGAGGACCGGCCTGTGGCCGAGGCCGAGAGTTGTGATGCGTTCGATATGTCCAACATGGATCGCCTCAACGAGCTGCTGCGGACGACGTGTCAGGGCGCTTTCAGTTTTGGTCGTGCATGAAGTCTGAATCGGTGGAGACGTCGACGTCGAGGCTGGCCTTCCCCACCACTGAGACACGCCCGCGCTCCTGGACTACACCCTCCGCGTGTTCGCTGACAAAGAATTCGGCCGCGCTATCTTTCTTCACGACGAACTCGACGTCACGACTCTCGAAGAGTCCCGTCAGCGTGCCCAAATCGCTGATGTTGGCTTGAAAACTCTGGGATGAACCGCTCAGATGAACGTAGCTGTCGTTCAGGGTCAAGTGAGCGTCGATGGTGTGCAACCCAGACAGGCGCATCTCTGATTCGTCGCGCGCAGCAATCCTCAAATCGCTCAGCTCTTCGTCAGCGGAAAAACTCAGTTCACAGTAACCCGTATCCTTTGCTTCCAGTCGCAGATCGTCTGCCACGCTGAGGTCATGACCCTCCAACATCGACGTTTCAATGCGCGCTGCGTGCAGCTTAGGCAGCACAATCGTTGCTTCCAACGTCCCGCCGCCAAAGTTCTTATCTATCTCGAGGTGCAGCACACCGTCTCGTGACTTCACATGGACGTGATCCATCAGGTTGCTGTGGGCTCGTACAGTGACGGAATGTTCTGTCCCAGTCTCAACGATGGCGTAGAACCCGCCGCTCACGTTGATCTCGTTGAAGGCCTCTACAGGGTAGACATGCTCTTCAATTGGACCAGTGCCTTCCGGCGTGCAACCGGCCGAAGCAATCGCCATAGTGAGACCCAGCAACCCCGAGCCTCGGGTCAGTCGTCGACCCACATGTCCATCCCTAAGCCACCTGTCGATTTGTCTTTGCATTTCCCGCTCCTTCCCTAGCGGTGCCCAGACGGACAGAGACTGTTCAAAATATTCTCAGGCCTACGCTCGAAAGAGGATCGTCGCCCTCCGCTCGCTCATCGTTTGGCGCCATGTCGCAATCGCCCCAAGTTGCTCTGGTGCAAGCCCGAGGGAGTGCAATCGCGTGGAGGGGGGAGCACCCTCAATCGTTGTTGTCGGACGGACCGAGTGCGCGGCGTTTGGCGACGGCTTGGGCGAGGCCTTCGAGCACGGGGATGGTGTCGTCGAAGCCGATGCAGGCGTCGGTGATGCTCACGCCGTACTCCAGGGGCTTGCCGGGGGTGATGTTCTGGCGACCAGGGCGCAGGTGGCTCTCGATCATCACGCCCATCAGGCCACGGTTGCCCGAGGCGACTTGGTCGGCCAGGTTTTGCGCGACTTTGGGCTGGTTGTTGTGATCTTTTTGGCTGTTGGCGTGGCTGGTGTCCACCATGAGGCCGCGCTGGATGCCCGCTTTTTTCAGCTTCTCGAGGGAGGCGTTGACGTGCTCCGCGTCGAAGTTGGGGCCCCTGGAGCCGCCGCGCAGGATGATGTGGCAGGCTTGGTTGCCGCGGGTACTGACGATGGCGGCCAGGCCCTGCTTGGTGACCGACAAGAAGTGATGCGGGTGTGAAGCGGAATTGACTGCGTCCACGGCGATCTGAATGTCACCGTCGGTGCCGTTCTTGAAGCCGACGGGCATGGAGAGGCCGCTGGCCAATTCACGGTGCACTTGGCTCTCCGTGGTGCGTGCGCCGATGGCACCCCAAGACACCAGATCGGCCACGAACTGGGGCGAGATGGGATCCAAGAATTCGGTCCCGGTGGGCATGCCGAGCTCCACGACATCGCGCAAGAAGGAGCGGGCGACGCGCAGACCCTGATTGATGTTGAAGCTCCCATCCAAATTGGGGTCGTTGATGAGACCCTTCCAACCGACGGTGGTGCGCGGTTTTTCGAAGTAGGTGCGCATGACGATCATCAGATCGCTTGCCAGACGGTCAGCCTCGGCCTTGAGACGCTCAGCGTACTCCAAACCTGCTTTGGGGTCGTGGACGGAACACGGGCCGATGACGACCAGGAGTCGATCGTCCTCGCCGGACACGATGCGCGCGGCGGCCTCGCGGGCGCGCGTGGTGGTCTCCATCTGCCGCTCACTGGCCGGGATCTCCTCCATCACGATGGCGGGCGGGATGAGGGGTCGGATCTGGTCGATGCGAAGATCGTCGGTGCGGGACAGCATGGTGGGCCCTTCTTTAGACCCGAGCGGGGTTTGGTCAAGCCGGCGACCGGACCTAGCCCTAAAAATGCGTGGAAAACCGCCGCTCTGCGAACTGCGCATTCTATCAGCTCATCGAAAGCGCGGGCCGTGTTGCGTGAGGCGGTTTTCCAAAAGGCCACCGTCGGCTCCAAAGGCTTCGACTGTGAGCGCCACGAGCCCGACCTCTTTGCAGTACACACTGGTCGCGCGCCGTGCCGGGGCAGTGGATTCTTCCACGGTCACCAGGCAGCGCTCAAAGCGGCCCGCCGGGACGTCAATGGTGTGCGCGATGTCGGTGATGGTCACTTCACCAAACGCGCCGCGAAAATGGTGACCCACCGTCAGGGGCTCTTCGAGCAACGTGCCCCCCGTTGCGTGCACGATGCGGGTCGGCTCTACATGCAAGCGCTGCACGTGTCCGGCGATGCGCAACTCGGCCAGGTTGTCGCGGGGGCGGCTGATCTCCAGCACGAACATGCCGGGCTCCCCTCCGTCGGTGGTCATCTCGAACTGGGAGATGGTGTCGTCTTGGAGCGGCAGGTACGTGAGCACGGGGGAGCTCGGGGCAGTGGCCAAAGCCGGCGCCGTCGGAGCCTTCGATGAGCTGCATCCGAGGCCTCCCCACACCAACAGCACGATCCAAGTTGAAGATCTCATTGGCTGTAGGCGAAGGCGGTGACGACACACAGCAAGAGCAGCGTGAGCGCGAAGAAGAGCTTGGTGAGGCGGTGGGGCGTGAGGCGGACCAGCAGCGCGCGGGCCTCCTCCGCAAGCGGTGAAGATGCGCTGACCAAAGGGGCTGCCAGGCGTCGGGCGCTCGCATAATCGCCCCGAGCAAATGCGGCTTGCGCCTGCTCCAGCTGCGACTGATCGGAGGTGTCTAGGTTGGGTGGGGTCGTGTTCATCGCGCGCTCACAGCACCTGCAACGGGTCACGATCACGGGCTGAGATGGAGACGGCGAGCCCCGGGCAACTCTTGACCAAGAGCTGCGCCAGGTGGGGCAGGTAGCCGCGCTCCGTATTGGTGTGATCGGTCAGAATGACCGAGGTGCCTTGCGCCGCGCGCTCGAGCACATCGTGATGACGCATTTCTCCGGTAAGCAGTAGATCAGCGTGCCGCACGTGCTCGAAGACGGCACCGCCAGCGCCGGGGCACACCGCCAGGCTGGCGATGGGTGTGGAGTGGGCGCCGCGACTGAGTCGCAGCTGGGGCAAGTCCAAATGGGCCTTCACCAGCTCGACGGCGCGCTCCACCGTGACGGGTTGGTCCAGACGCACGAACCGCCCCGCACCTGCCCGCGGATCGGTCACGTGGGGCACAATGGGCGTCACCCGCCCGGGGCCGAGCGCACGGGCTAGCCAATCACCCATACCACCAGACGCCGCGTCGAGCGCGGTGTGGGGCGAGTACACCGTCAAACCAGAGCGCAACGTGCGCAGCACGATGCGCTCCTTGGCCACGGTGTGACGCAGCCGCTTGAGCCCGGAAAAGATCGGTGGATGGTACGCCACGATCAAATCTGCCTGGCGCTCCAAGGCCTCCTCCAGCACCTCATCGGTCAAATCGATGGTGATGAGGGCGTGCTCGAAGCCGACCTGCTCACCGGGATCGATGAGGAGTCCAACATTGTCCCAACTTTCCGCGAGGTGGAGGGGTGCGAGGTTTTCAAGCGCAGATAGTACTGTCTCGCGCGGAGAGCCCATGCGCAGAGCGTGAGCACAGCCCACTCGGATGGCAAGTTGATGGCCTGTTCGATGCGATTATTCGGCATATCTGCTGGTGCCCGGCAGGGGGGTGAGTGTTCAAATCGGACTATTGGTCGACCTTGAAGCTGCAGCGATAACTGATCCAGGTGGCCACGGCCTGGCCGCTGTGGTGGACAGGCGCGCTCCAACGACTTTGTTTGAGCGTTTTCTCGCAGCTGGCGCCAAACCCCGGCGCGGATTCGCTGACCAGTTGCGTGATGCGGATGTGACCGTCGGCGTCCACCCGCGCGCGGATTTTGGCCTCGCCACTCTTGCCCTGGGCGCGGGCTAAGCTGGGGTAATTGCGCCGCAGGCTGTCGCCAAGATCCGGGGGCACGGGGCGCTTGAGCAGATCCTTGAGTGGTTCGACACGTGGTCCGGGCGGAGGTGCGGGGGCTGCGCGCACGGCGACGCGTGCAGGCGTGGGGTGAGAAACACCTGCCACCACAGGGCCCGTCCGGGACGCGCCGCTGCCCGCTTGCATACCCAGAGGCCCCTCACCTTCAGCGAGCAGCGTGGTGCCGGTGAGCTCCGGTGCAGTGGATGCGCTGACCTCCGGCGCGGGCGGGGCGGGCTCAGGTGCCGCGTCGGGTGTGGGCGGTGGTTCGGTCACTGGTTTGGGGGGCGTGATCTTAGGCGGCGGAGGCTCGGGCTCGGGCTCGGGCTCGGGCTCGGGAGGCGGCGGCTTGGCTGCCGACACCACGAATTGAACTTCGCTCGGTGGTTGGGTGCGGGCCCGGGGCATAGCCAGTTGGGGTGGCGCCACGAGGAACCAAGCGTGGGCGCTGGCGCTGAGGCTGTACGCGCCGAGGGCGAGCCAGTTGTGTTTGCGGATCATTTCAAATCTTCCGGGGCCACATTGATGGCAAACTGCGTCACCCCTTCACTGCGCAGGAGGTCAATCACGCCGACGACCGAGCGGTGCTGGGTCTTGCCGTCGGCGGCGATGAGCGCGCTCACCGCGCCCTGTTGCTTCCTTGCGGCGACCGCTTGGCGCAGGTCGGTTTTGCTGATGGCGCGCGCATCGAGGTACAAGTTGCCTTGCGGATCGACGCTCACCGTGAGCGGCAGCGACTTGTTCTCGCCCGTCGTGGCCTTCGGCAGATCCATCGGCAACGATTTGCTCACCGTGTAGCTGGCGCTCACCATGAGCACGATGAGCAACACCAGCACGACATCGACCAAGGGCGTGACGTTGATCGATGCGATCAACTCACCCGGGCGTGCGTTGCTTTGAGCCATTATTGAGCCTCCTTGCCGCGGCGCTCGCTCTTTGGGGGCTGCTCTGCGTGGCTGAGCAACGTGGCTATCAAGTAGCGCCCTAGGGCGTCGCCTTGACTGAGCCGCACGCTGATGATGCGTTGGAAGAAGTTGTACGCAGCGACCGCTGGGAGCGCGACCAAGAGACCGACCGCGGTGGCCACGAGCGCCTCACCAATTTCTGACATGAGACCCGTGGTCAGTTGCCCGCTCGACGCGTCGAGTTGAGCAAAGGCGCCCATGATGCCAATCACTGTGCCGAGCAGGCCCACGAAGGGCGCGTTGTTGCCCAAGGTACCCAAGAAAGCCAAGTTCTTCTCGGCGCGGATGCGTTGCATCTGCGCTTCGGCGGCCATGCGCTCCTCGGCCTCTTGGGGCAGGCTGGCAACGAGACCGGCGCTCAGGATGCGCGCCTCCACGCTGGTCATCTCGTCCAACTTGCGCCGCACGGAGAGGGCGTTTTTGTCCGCGAACGCGCGCTCGACGAGCACCTTGAGCGCTTCGGTGTTTTGCCGCGTGAGCATGAAGAACAAGAGGCGCTCCAGCATGATGCCAAAGCCAATGATGGATAGACCGATGAGCAGCCACAGGACCCAAGTAGCTCCCAGGTTGGATGCAGACTGAAATGCGCGTTCAATGTTCATGATGGTTTCCTTGAAGTGATGGTGGGACAGAGGTGGGGAGGAGGTGCATCGCGGCGCTCAGTCGACGACACACAGGGAGAAGGATTGCCAGCTGGTCCCCCCACGATCGTCGCGCACAACGAAGTACGATTTGACCGGGCCAGCCGTGTCGGGCGCCTCGAACTCCAGCTGGAAGTGCAGCTCCTCGTCGGGATCGATGATGGTAAATTGCCGCTCGAGCCGGCCTTGGTCGGCAAAATGGGAGATCTGCAGCAGCTCATCCGTGGACGAGGAGCGCGCGGCCTCGTCCAGGGTGAAATCGAGCACCACGGTGGTGCCCACGGTCACTTCCGGTGCGTCGTCGCAGCTGGCGGGCTCTTCGGGCGGCTGGAAGGCGATGGGTTCATCCACGAGCAGCACGGAGGTTTCATCCAGGCTGGGGTTTTCGTTGTCTAGACTCTTGCTGGTCGCTTCAAAGCTGAAGCGCAGCGGTGCTGAGTCGTCACTGCAACTCCAGTCTTGTGGATCATCGCTGAGTTGAGGCGTGCCGGATGCGCACGCCACGCCCAAGATTGCCAGTCGTGGTTCGTCGTCCCCTTGGTCCTCACCCGTGAACGCAAATTCCGGAATCGCAGCTGATTCTGTGATGCCGTCGGCGAGCGTGGTCTCCCCGCACAGTGGGACACCGCTGCTCGTCTCCAGGGCAAAACACACTTGGTAAGCGGCACGTGCTTGCAGCGGCCCGTCGCTGCCTGCGAGCAGCAGTTGGACCCGAGCGGCTTGTCCTGCCGCGGGCCAGCTGTGCCCATCATCGCTCTCGACCTGCACACCCAAGACCCGGGGATTGTCCAAGTCTTGCCCAAACTCCATGGGATCGCCGCAGGCGGGCAGGGCCAAGAGCAAAAGCGGGGCCAGTAGCGCCCGCGAGCGCGATTTGACGCGGCAAAGCGGCTGCGCCTGGTAGTTGAGTGGTTTGAACATGCTGTTAGTACTCCACGATGAAGCCAAGGTTGGGGAAGATGGGCATGCCCTGCGCGCCTTCCGACTTGGAAAAGTCGTAGCTGTACATGGTGCCCTCGATGTTCTTGTGGTTGTAGACATTCATCACCTCCAGGTAGGTGGTGAGCCCCACCGGCCCGAGCTGCCACAGTTTCTCTACGCGCAGGTCGAGCTGATGAAATGCGGGGTTACGTTCGCTGTTCGTGGCGCCATACAGCGCCCGATATGTGTCCGTGGTGGCGTCATAAACGCTGCCCGTGACCGGCGTCATGGGGTTGCCTGTCACGTAACGAAAACGCGCGCCGACGATCCAACCCTTACCTAAATCATAACTACCGGTAAATTGCAGGTTGTGCGTTTGGTCAGCGTCAAACAACCGAAACTCGCCGTTGCCATCGTTGCGTTCACTGCGGGCCAAGGTGTAGGCCAGAAACAACTGAGACTTTTGGCTCAATTGCAGCTTGAGCAGCGTTTCCAAACCGTAGGCGCGACCGGTGCCCGCATTTTCAAAATGAGGATCCACACCACCCTCGGTACCGGTGACCCTTTGATACCAGTGCTTGTAAAAGCCCTCCACGCCAATGCTCAGCGGCTTGAAGATGTTCTCCTCCACGCCCATGCTGGTCTGGAGCGTGCGAAACGGTGTGAGATCCGGGTTACCAATCTCATCCATCAGTTGGTAGTAGACGGGCGGTTGTGAGTAGAGGCCGGCGCCGGCCTTGAGCGTCGTGGTCTCGGTCACATTGAGGCGCGAAGTCAGGCGTGGATCCACGGTCCACTTGCGGCCGTCGGCCATGTAATCCACGCGCACACCGGGCACGATGAGCCAAGGATCGACAGGCCGAATGGACGCTTCTGCGTAGGCGGCCGGTCGAATCGAGACGACGTCTTGTTGATCGACGGTGACGTACTTTTCGCCTGCGAGCGGGTCATTGCCGGGCACGCCTTCGGTTTGCTGGGGGGCTGGGCCCACGTAGCGGCCATTGCCCAGCAAGAATTGCAGATCCGCGCCGGCGTCCAAACGCACCCGCTCGTGAGCAAAGACGGACCACTCCGAGCGCAGGTTGACGTCCCAATAGTCAAACTCGTTGCTGATCCCACCGATGTTCTGCTTGCCGTAGTAGGGCCCGACGGACAGCACCGCATTGTGCTCCACCTTCTCGGAGAACTTGTTGATGGACTCGAGCTGAGCGCGGTGGAAGGCCATTTTGGCTTCCGCAGCGCCGCGCAACGCCGGGTCCTCCGGCGCGCTGTCGCTGAATTGAAGCGACAGCGAGTCGCTGCTGCCGTACACCAAGGCGCGCAGCTTGTGCCGCTCGTTGAAGCGGTGCACCACGATGGCTTGGTAGTCCCAGTAGACCGGCGCGGCCAGGACGGAAAAGGCGTCTTCGGGGACCAAGGCCTTGAAGAAGAAGTCGATATTGCTGCGGCGCGCTGCCAAAGCAATGCTCGTGTTTTTACCTAGCGGCGACTCCACTAACGCTTGGCTATCAATCGCGCTCAGCTCCACTTTGACGTGGAAGTGGTCGGTCCTGGGGTCACGCACCCGCGCCTCAACCAAGCCGCCGGCCGCGCGTCCATAACGGGCCGAGTAATTGCCCGGGTAAAGGTCGACACGCTCCAGCAGGTTGGAGTTGAAGAAGCTGGTGAGCCCGCCAAAGTGATAAATGAGCGGCACTTGTGCGCCGTCCAAGAGCACCAGGCTCTCGTCTCCGCTGCTGCCCCGCAGCATGGGCGCCTGATCGCTGGAGGCGTAGGGCGTGCGACTGACGCCGGGCATGATCTCGATGGCGCGCAGCGCATCGCCGCGGGTGCCCGGCACCCGGGTCAAGATCTCCTGGTCCACGGTGTGTTTGGTGGGTTCACGCGGTGGCGCGGTCACCTCGGCTGTAGCTGAGAATTCGAGCTCCTCTTCGTCGTCCATTTCGGGGGGAGCTGCTTCGGACTCCGTCGTTGTTGAGGCGGGTTGCTCGGGCGCGGCAGGTTGCTCGGGCGCGGCAGGTTGCTCGGGCGCGGCAGGTTGCTCGGGCGCGGCAGGTTGCTCGGGCGCGGCAGGTTGCTCGGGCGCGGCAGCTGCTGGTGGCTCTGCGTCGGCGTCTTGCGCGTGCACATGCGCGGCCAATGTCGAGGTGCACAAGGCGGACGCCAAGGACAGCCAGCGAACGTGTCGTGCTTTTGGGGGACCGGAGTGAGTGAGTGAAGATGACATAGGACGAGGGACAAACGACGAGCGATGGTGGCAGCCCACGGTGCATGCGAGATGGATCCGTCTCCTAGGGGAGCCACCGGTGGTCAGTTCGCCCAGTGCTGGTCAGTGGATGACCTGCAGATGGGCGGCGTGTTTTCTTGCTGTGTGATTCGGTGCCCGGCGCGCCCGGTTGCGTTCAAAGGAAGTGGCGGGGGGCGACATTTTGTGTGTGGGCCCTGTTTGGCGAGGCTGTTTCAAAGGCAACTTGCGCAAGTGCGCGTTGGTTGCTTGTCTCGGTCCCGGTGAACGAAGCCGTTGTCGTCGTGGGTATGGGCCAGCTGGGCCGGCTGTTTTCCGAGGGCTTTCTGCAACTCGGTGAAGCGGTGATCCCCGTGTTGCGCGGCCAGTCCCTGGCCGCACGTCTGCCCAGCTCGCCGCGCTTGCTGTTTTTGGCCGTGGGTGAAGAAGCGGTCGGGGGCGCGCTGGACGCGGTGCCGGACGCGCACCTCGATCGCGTCGTGCTCATTCAGAATGAATTGCGGCCCGACGTGTGGGCGCCGCGCTATCAGGGGCACTCCTCGGCCCCCACGGTGGGCATCGTGTGGTTTGAGCGCAAGCTCCAGCGCCCGCCCCATGTGGTGTTGCCCAGCGTCCTTCATGGTCCGGTCGCCCCAGCGATGTCCCAGGTGCTGGCTCGCTTGGGTTTGCCCGCGCGCACCATCTCCGGCCAGGCGGAGCTGCATCACCAACTTGCGCTCAAGAATCTCTACATCTTGGGGCTCAATTTCGCGGGCTTGTCCGGTTTTCAGCGCGCAAAAGAGTTGCTCGACGGCGCGCTGTTTTGGCAGCGACTCGTGGACGAGTTGATTGGTCTGGAACAAGCCAGCCTCAATCGCTGGGCCGCGGGCACAGGCGGCGCGCACCCGGTGCTCGATCGCTTGCGCCTCAAAGCCGATCTCAACGGCGCGCTCGCGGCCGATCCCGAGCACGCCTGCGCCGGTCGTAGCGCTGGGGCACGCCTCGTGCGCACCCTCAGCTACGCTGAGCAACTGGCGGTCCAGCTCGTCGAGTGTCGTCGCATCGCCCACAACAACAAGTTATGACTCCGCCTGTTCCCCCCTCTCATCCTCGCCATGAAAAGCCGGTTCTCGAGGTGCAAGCCTGGCTCGTAGACTTGGACGGAACCTTGTACTCCGCGCCCCCCATGAAGCGTCGCATGGCGCTCGAGCTGGCGCTGGGTGGGCTGATGCGGGCGCGGCTGCTCTCACAATTTCGTCAGGTGCACGAGGAGCTGCGTGAGCAGCAGAAGCAGGACCCGCTGGTGTCGTTTGGCTCCTCCCCGTATGAGGAGCAACTGCAGCGCACCGCCACGCGCTTCGACAAATCCGTGGATGAAGTGCGCACCATCGTGACTGAATGGATGATCGAGCGCCCGTGCAAACACCTACGGGGCGTACGGCGGGAGAGCCTGGTGGAGGAGATCCGCGCCTTCAAGGCAGGCGGCGGCAAATTGGCCGTGGTGAGCGACTACCCGGTGGAGCGCAAGCTGGCCGCGCTCGAGGTGCGGGACTTGTTCGATGTGGTCGTGGGCAATGGTGAGACCATTGGTCTCTCACGCATCAAACCGGCGCCGGATGGCTACCTGCTCGCGGCGCGTCTACTCGATTGCCCTCCCGAGCACTGTTTGGTGCTGGGTGATCGCGACGACGCCGACGGCGCCGCCGCCCGCGCCGCCGGCATGCGCTTTCGGCACGTGGTGGGCTGAGCACTCCGTGGGATTGGTTCCCTCTCCTCCGCCCTCCGACATGCGGGGGCTCGCCCGAAGCGGGTGGACAGGAAAGATGGCTCGACGTGGCATATCCAAGAGGATTCACGGACTAATCGGCTGTCGCCAGACGATGTCGTCCCGGGTTCCGGGGCGCTTATCGGGTCCCAAAGACATCAATTCCACCACGGGTTGATCCAATGGACAATGAATTGCCAATTGAGATCCCCACGCATCGCTGGGTGCTTGTGCCGCTACCTCCTGACAATCCATCGTGGGCCCTCGTTCATAGAGCGAGAGCCCGTATCGTCGAGCTGTAGAGAGTGTATTGCTGACGTTCTTTTGTTCCTTGGGAGGCAGGGTGGGCACCAGCGCTTCGCCTTCTTTACCTTGAGCATCTTCATCGGGGGAGGAGTGAGCTATCCGCACGCGGGCTGATTTTGGCTCTCCCAATTGAAAACCAACAACCCGTGCGGGGGCGGCCTTGACGCTTGCGGGCGAGGTGACATGTGACTTGGAGGTAAGAGCGACCGAGCGTTCACTCGCGTGCTCTTGATGATGCTCACAGCTACACAATAGGATGAAGGAGACTGCCAGCCATCCTGCTTTCCGGTCCATGGGTAGCCTAGGGTGCTCCTCTCCCCTGCAAAATCCATGCGTATATTGCATCTTCCACATTTCTATTCGCACCATCAGTCAATCAGCACGACCCCGGCGCCGACCTCTGACCAAGGACCGGCCTCATCGCAACCATCCGATTTGTTCAGAGCGCGAATGACGAACTCATACGCGCCTGTCGTGGAGTGGGGAACGTTCCCCACGTTGGGGTCGTTGTTGAAGAAGAAGGACTTGCCGTCGCGCTCTACCGACCAGCAATCGACCGCCTCATCCACGCCAATGGAGATCGGGTGAATGACTAATTCATAGTGCGTCGCATCGCTTACCTCGTCCCAGCCGATGCCATTGGCCGTGAGCGCTTGTACATCGTCCACATTCCCAAAGACGAAGGATTGCAGGATGTCACAGGGGTCATCGTAGTCGAGGCTACCCGGTTGATCGGCGGTTTGAGCGGAGCGCTGCAAGGCCCATGGCATCTCCACCTGGGGCGGTGTTTTGCATTCTGCGTCTGGCTCTTCTTCTTCCTCGTCTTCAGGAGGTTCCTGTGATCGTCCAAATTTCAACCCAAGCTCAGTAATTCGCGCAGACAGGTGGCCTTGCTCGTCTCTCGTCATGACGTAGGCGCGCCAGTCACCTTCTCCGATGTCGAACTTCTTGCACCATTGACCGTCATCCTCGTTGAGGGCAATCCATGGCGATTGGTAATCAACGGAGCCATCAATGGTGACGCCGAGCAGGATCTCGTCTGCGATGGGTAGGTCTGTGTCGATGCACAACTCGACGCGATAGGGATCGTCATCCAGCTCTCGATCATCGTGAATGATCGGGTTGTAGTAGTACACCACGGTCTCGACCTCTCCCAGGCCAGTGAGTTCCACTACACCTTGTTCGGGTTCGCCGTACGGCGAATTATGATCGTGGCCTTTCTTGTAGATCGGGTCATCTTCCCCGTCGCGAGCAAGGACAGAAATCCAGCCGCGTGCGGGAACGGGCCCGGACTCAGAGTACTCATTCACCTTAGGCGGAACATGATCAGGAACGACGTAGAACGGTCCCATGGTCGCGTTGTTGGAGTCGTCTTCGCGCACCGCTCCGCGGAGTTGATCTTCGCGCTCCAGGATCACCGACCAGCGGAGGCGGCCGGTCTTCAGGTGATCGAGAGCGAGCGCTGTGACGTCTTGGTCACAGTCCGCCAAGTTCCAACTCATCTCACCGTCGGACTCTTCCAAACCGCAGTCGCCCGGTGACCGTTTAGTTTCATAGATGAGATTGCCGTTGACCGCCTCAAGTGAACCTTCTTCTGCATCAGACGGGTGATGATGCAAGGACAAGGTGTAGCTCTCCGCGTTGTCTGACTTCGTGAAGCGGAAGGGCGGGATTGTGGGGTGGAAGAGATCGATCGGCACGACATCGAACGACCGGGGCGACAGGAGGACGGCGCCGTCGAGAGGCGTGCGCTTCAGCGCAAATGTCGAGCATTCTCCCGGGATTTTCTCCGAACCGTGCAACGCAAACGGCCGCACGCTGAGGAAACCGGTCTCGTTTTCCTTCAAGTTGTTGTCCAAGAGGACGAAGGAGCTGTACGGCATGTTTTTGTTGCCGGCCTCCCACAATGGGTCGTCTACCAGCTTGAACCACGGTAGGTCGGTGACCTCTGCGTCGGCTGAATCGCAGCGATCAGGATCGGGCTCCTCTGTCGTGTAGACGTAGTCGTAGCCGTCGCGCCCGTAATTAAATTCAAACAATACGTTGCCGCCGTAATCGGTGGAGATGGTGGTGTTTGCATCGGGCTCGTCGGACTCAATGAGCTTGCTCCCCCGGTACAGTTTAGTTCGCATGGTCTCCGCGGCGGTCGAAAAATTGCCGCCGGCTACGACGTTGCACGCTTCCCATGACGGGTCGCCTGCCTGCCGTGCCCGCCAAAAGAGTTTCTGGTCTGGGCGCAGCTTGCCATCAAATACAGCGTCCCCGGCCTCGTCGGCGACTGCTTCATACTCGTCGACAAAACAGCTGGACTGACTCGCATCGCAGAAGTCAGCCTTGTTTGAAAATTGCATTTCCCATGGCCCGGTACCCTCGGCCTTCCAGCGCACGCGGGGGTACCAGTCGAGCCAGGCTTCCACGCTCGTCTTACCGTCTCGAGGCATGAGGTCCTCCGGCTCGGGGTGTTTCTCTAAACCGACGGCGAGCCAGGCCCGGCGCATCTTCGTCTCCACGTCCGTCCCCGGGTACAGATCTTCGGCTGTGACCAAGGTGGCATCCTTGAGTTCTTCAAAGGAAACCAAGGGCCCCACTCTGCGGGCAGCAGCATTGAGCAATACATCCAGGATGATGCGGTAAGCTTCACCCTCGTCCTCGCTCAAGGGCTCCACCACGGTGCCACACACGCCATGACCTGCAGCGGAACCAGTGCCCAGCAGGTACGCCCAGTGCCCCAGAATGGTCGAATTGTCGTGGATTCCACAATTGTCGTTGTCTGGACCGGAACAACCCGTCCCGCATTGTGCATCATCATAATCGGAGTAGTCGACATACGGCTCGAGGCCATAGTAGTCGGGATGCCCCGTGCTCAACGGATCTTCCAAGTCGCGAATGCACATGCCGTCAATGGGCAAACACGGCCCGAACGGATCGCTTGGCAGCCGAGCGCGCATGGCCGCCAGAGCAAACACGTCTGAGAACCCCTCCTTGATGCTGCCTGATTCGCGCAGCGCGACAAGATCATCTTCGTCGCCCAGCCTGCGCGCCCAGTCCAAGAGCAGGTGAGCGTATTCATGAGCCATGATGGCCGGATTGGTTGGCGGGCCCTGCGCACCGCCCATCGCGAGGATTTCACCGCCGTCGAACGGATCGGCACCTTGAGGCGGAATGGCCCCATACGCGTTGGAGCGGATTTCTCCTGTGCAGTCGGGTTCAGCCAACGATTCAGGTACCCAAATCGTCGACACACGACGGTTTCCATCACCATCGGCATGACTCCAGGAAGCCTCATCCACTGTGAGACTTAAGCTCTGTAGATATTCGTCGGCTTCCAAGGCCCCCCAAAACACTGCTGCGGCTTCCCTCGCGTCGTCGTCACTCCAGCTGCCGTCCTCGCTCGACGCACAATAAACCTCGGGAGCGGACGTCTGGACGTACCCAACGATACTTGCGTTCTCTGGTACTGACGCGACCCTTCCGGCATCGTCACGGTACTCAAAAGTGGGGAAGGATTGAGCCCCGTTATGGTTGGTCTGCACTGTCCCCGTGCCGGTGTTTCCGGTCTTTTCGGCACTCTGTGAAAAGCAGCTCTGCTTGGCTTGCAGCGCCAGCACCCGAGCATCAAGGGCCCCCACCTGTGCATGGGATAGCTCTAGGCCGGACCCGGCGAGTTCGAACACCCAGCGCAACTCCAAATCCGACGCTCGCGGCTTGCCCGTCCGCGATACCCACATCAGCTCAGCCTGGGGAGGTGAATATGCGGTAGGGTTAAGCACCCACGGCAGCGCAGAAAGCCCCAGCTCTTGAAGGAGGAGGTCAAGCGCCTCCTCTTCACTGACCGACGGTGAAGCGCCGCTCACGTTCTGACTCTCGGGTATGACGCGGCCAAAAGCTGACCGAAAGACCTCTTGCTCTTCGGTGACGAAATAGCCAAACCCAAAGACGGGGGTGCCCCCAATCGTCTGGGAATATCGGCGACGCACAGCGCTCCCTTGTTCTACCGGGACGCCTGGCCCCCGTGCCACCATGGCGGACCCCTGAAGGCCCAAGTAGTCCTCATAGCGGTCCCAGACGTCTTCAGTCAGGGTGTGAATCCCTGATGCGGCCATGAAATGGAAGGGCGACCCGTCGGCGGTCACTCCACGTGAATTGATTTCACGGTCGGTCGGCGACCTCCCGTCCTCGGCGACATGGAAATCGATGACCAGCGGGTCCTCCAGGCAGCTGCCGCCTTCGTCCAGCGGAACAACAGATTGAACGAGAAAGCGATACTCACAGCCGGGTTCGAGCAGGACAGCGGGCTTCAGGTTTACGGTGAGGGCGTCAGCTGCCCCGAACATCTCTGTCGTTTGGAGAGGAATGTAGAGGAAGTGATTGTAGGCACCGGTCACGCTCTTGGAGACCAGCGTGCCGCCAAACGAAGCTTGGCGGACGTCCACCACTGCATCGGTGGCGAGCAGGCTGCCCATGAATGCGATGTTGCGGACCAGGACGCTGTGCGCCTGTGGCGCGTTCCACAACAAGCGCCCCGCGGGCAAGCCCCCCAGGGAAATTTGCTTCCCCTCGAAGCGGATGTCGCCCCCGGTGACATTGATCAAGGCGCTGGCGGTCGGTGGGACCGCGATCCGGATGCTGCTTGCTTGACTGATTGACGAGCTCCCCACTTCAAAGATGTTGAGGCCGGACGCATTGCCTTGGAGTAGAAGCTCAGCATACTGCAATTGCGCTGTTCCGTTGGGTGAGCGCCGTGTGAGGCTGGCGGACAGTTGAGAGAGCCGCGCAGCAGCCTCGCTGAAGGAGGGAAGGCCGCCCACCCGATGACCACCGGCAACGACGGATACGGATGGAGCGATGGTCGTAGCCTTCGGCGTGAGTACATCGCCGAAGATGGTTCCGTTGCTTAAGTCGAGACTGCCAGCCGCGATCGCGGTGCGCTGGTTGGTTTGCCCGTTGACGGAAAAGGAAGACAGCCGCACGCCCTGCCCCGCTGCGATGGGCCCGTCTGATTGTGAGACGCCATCGATCCAGTTCCACGCGATGATGCCGAACCCGCTGGGGAGCGAGGAGCCCGCCGTGCCGGTGGCAGTAGGCGCAGGCCAGAAGCTGACGGCCTCTTCAGGAACTGCGGCGATCGGATAGCCATTGCACGTAACGGGAGAGAAGCGCGCGCTCAAACGTGCGGCATCAACGGGCGCCGAAAACGTCACGCCTACGGACGGGCGGACGCTCGTCTGCTTGCCGGTCTAAGGTTCCTCACGCCCTGCCCACAAATCCTTCAGGTCACCGTCGACTGCGGTGACTTGGAGATCACTACGGTCCGGATCACAAACTGAAGCTGGACTTCCTGCATCTGGAGGAGTGCCCATTTCTTCACCTGGGGCTGCTTGCGATGAAAATCGCAGATGATCGAACCGCACGGGCGCCGCGGAGTTCACCGCGATCAACACTTCCAGGTCAGCGTAGGACGCGTTGAGCTGGGAACGCACGGCTTCAGGAAGCGTGAAGGCCAGGGTAGAAAACTCACCAGGAATGAGCCCGTGGATGCTGTTGGTGCCCAAGTCGGCCCACCACAATTGCAGCGAACCGATCCTCAAGACCACGCCCACGCCTTCCCAGGCTTGTGGCACGTGGGTTGGTTCGACATCGAGCCAGACCGTGTTCTCTTGAGCTCCCACAGTGGAGAGTGGGATGGACCCAATGCGCCTCCAACCACTGCCACCGACCTCAAGCGAGTGCTCACCGCTTGACGCCTCAGCGGACAGGGAGATGGGTCCTGCACCTTCGCGCAGCGACCAATGGGTGCTCGACTCGAAATCGAGGGCTGGTCCAGGAGCAGCCGACGAAGAATTGCACACGAATGAAAGGGCCAGACCAACTACCAGGCCTAACGACCAGCGATGAATGACTGCAGTGAGATTCACGATAGTCCACGGGTACCGTGGTGGATGGCGCAGTGCAAGAGCTTCGCCAAATGCCGCAAATTTCAGTGATGGGTGAGGTGATGCCGATCTTCTATTGGACCGAAAGAATTGGGGGGGATTGCTGCAGAATGTCCCCGATAAATTTATCCAACGCATGTCCGTTTTTTTTTGCGCAGGAGAGAGCGCGACGATTACTCCCAAACGTCCTTGTTCATTGTCCACCCCTCGTAGTTTCCGCGCGACCTCTTCGCGATTCCCCAACGCATGTCGTCCGTGGAGTGATCGATTCTGTCAGGTCCAGCTGACCCCAGTACAATGCCCATGAACTTAGCCTTACAAGACACCCTAAGCCTTGAACCCCACGCGTCCATCGGTGCCGCCTCGTTAGCTGCCCGGCAATAGTCAGCGCCATGAATGATCTCTAATTGCCGAATGAACGCTTTCATTTTGGCCAAGGTCTGCTCCACACGCTCCTTCTCTTCAGGCGGATACTCCGGGATGAAGGCCTTACCCGGGGGAGGTTCCCCGCGGTTACTCTCTTTGACCAACCTGTAGCCCTCGGGCGAGACGGGTCCATCATAATCGGCTCTCAAATCGGCAGGGGGCGACTGTTCCTCTGAACGGACAGACGGCTCCGATGGGGCAGAGGTCCCCTTCTTTGTCCGCTGCTGGTCGGTAGTTGAATCGACGCTCGTCTGAGGATCGGTCGAGCGACATCCGAACAAGAATATTGAGCTGCACTCCATGCACAGCGCGGTCGCGGTGAGAGCCCGGCGCGCTCCGACCGAGCGGATGGCCGTCCGTCTATCCGCGAGGCCCGAGCACCAGCGCTGTATGACTGCAGTGAGATTCACGATAGCCCATTGCCTACCGTGCTGGGAGATTGCGCGCAAGGCGACCGCTCGTATCGTTCTCGCGATTTCACGGATCGGGACATCTGTCGCAACCCCCGCCATCCCACAGAAACGTGTAGTCTGTGCTGCTGCACAATGTCTTGAGCAGGTCAATGGAGGGCCCGTCCAACGGGTTTTGCTCCAGCAGAGTTCCTTGGCACCCGCTCTGCGCACCAATGAAATCAGCGGGTAGCGTCGTTATGTTGTTGGCGGTCAGATCGAACGTGAGTAGGGGCTTACCGATGAGAGGAGTCACGTTTTCGATCTGATTGCGGGCGACGTTGAGGTGGTGAAGGGACAATGCACGCAATGGACTGAGATCGGTGATGGAGTTGTCGCTCAGGACGAGGCGTGTGAGGTTCTCACAGGCTCCGAGCGGGGAGATATCTTCAAGCTGGGCATTGATGACCTCGACTCTTTTGAGCGACGTGGAACCGGTGAGCGCGCTCACGTCGGACAGATCTGAATCTTCGATGATCAACGTGTGGAGCAAAGGAAGCGCCTCTAAGCCGCCCAGGTTCTCCAGCAATCCTGGTGAAAAAATTCCCACGAATACGAGCTCTGGCGCGCCTGCGAGCCCCTCCAAACTGACGATGTCAGTGTCCTCAAGCCAGATTGAATACAAATGGTCGATCTGACCGAGCCTTGGCAGGGATTTTACCGGCACATCGATCACTTCGAGCTCCTGAAGCCTATCCAGATCTTCGAGCGGAGAAAGGTCGGTGCTCAAGGTGTCATTCAGCTTGAGCCAGCGCAGATTTGTCAACGAGGCGAGCGCGGTGAGATCCTGGGCAGGCACGTCTTCGAGCACCAACCTCTCGATAGTGTTCGAGCCTTCGAGAGCGTCCAGCGACGTCCAATCCAAATGAGAGAGCCGGATCTCACTCAGCGGGAGGGTCGATAGGACCTGGGCACTTTCATATTCTCCATCAGTGATGTGGACGTAGTCGAGCGTCGTCACTGCGCCCACGGGTGCCAAATCGAGGGGGGGAGACCACCAGGAGCGCTCGAAATACAAGTCCGTCAAGCTAGATAGGCAGTCAATCCCTTTGAGCGAAGCCACGTCGTCGTCAATCGTGAGCGCCCATACGTCGAGCACATGATCTGCGCTACCATAGGACGAACTTCTCCGTACAAGCTGGGCGAACTCTTCATCTTCAAAATGACAGACGCCGACCTGGTTGGGATCGCGACTAGATCCGGTGCTGCCGGTCTCCGCGGGTTCTCCCGTTGAGGTGCTCCCTTCGCGGGCATCGTCTGTGCCCGTCTCATCGGATGGTTCTCTTGAGACCAAACCGCAGCCCGTCAACGCCATGAGGCTCAGTAGGGGCAAGAGGGGCAAAGAGAGCTGGCGCGGCGACATGGGTCATTCCTCAGGAGCGTCGCAAAGACAGAAGGAAGAGCGTGCTAGGGTGATCCAAGCGTGCACTCGGGTCAAGCATTGTCAGTCGGACGCTGCTTGACGCGAACCTACTCCCCTTCGTCGTCACTAGACCACCTTCCGCGTCGTCGCCGTGCGGGACGGTCGACGCGAGACGGTTGGTCAGTATGAGCTGCTAGCACCTGGTTGAGGCGCGTGCACAAGCACTCACGTCACCTCAAATCGGGACATTTGTCGCAACCTTCGGTGTCCCAGATGTAGCTGCCCGCTTCATCATCGCTGCACAGGGCTAAAAGGCGATCTTGCGAGGCAGGGTCCAGCGGATTGCCCGACAGCTGCGTGGTTGCACAGGCGTCACCTTGGGCACCCACGAGGCCATCTGGCCATGTCTCAATTTGATTGGAATTCAAATTGAGCTCGTGCAGGGGCATACCGGAAAGGACGCTCACGTCTTGGATCTGGTTGTTGTTCGCGACGAGCCACTGCAGCTCATGACCGGCCAAAAAATCGAGTGAGGTCGCACCGACGTTGCTCATTACGAGCGACACCAGCCCCACGAATGTTCCAATGGGGTCCAGAGAATTGAGCGGATTTTGGGAGACGTCGAGCCCGCCCACGGACGCGCCTGACAGCGGCTCAAGGTCGACCACTTGGTTCTGAGCTAGCCCGAGGAAGTCGAGCGGCAGTGCGGCGAGTGGCGCGACATCGACGATCTGATTGTGGCTCAGGTTGACGCGGTGGAGGCTCGTGCAGGTGCTGAGTGGCGCGACGTCCTTGATGTCCGCGTTGGGGAGTTCGATACTCTCAAGCGAGGTGGAGCCGGAGAGCGCGCTCAGATCTGTGATGGCCGAGTCTTCGACCTTCAAGTTGACGAGTGCAGGGAGCCCTTCCAAACCCGCTAAGTTCTGTAGACGCGGCGCCGGCACGATGTCGATCCGGCCAAGTTTGGGCGCCCCAGCCAGTCCTTCCAAACTGGTGATGTCCGTGTTGTAGAGTGAGAGCGATTGTAGGTCGTCGACTTGACCCAGCCCCGGCAGCTCCTTCACCGACATATAGTAGAGCGTGAGCTCCCTGAGTCTATCCAGATCGGCGAGTGGAGACAGATCGGTACCGAAGGTATCGCTCAGCGTGAGTGACCACAGATTCGTAAACGAGGAGAGCGCACTGAGGTCCCGCGCGGGGGTATGTTCAATCCACAGCACCTCGATGCTCGAGGCCCCTTCGAGAGCGTCCAGCGACGCCCAGTCCAAGCCGCTGAGCTGAAGATGGGTCAGCCGGAGTTTCGGCAAGACCTGGATGTTCTCGTATTGCCCGCCGTTCAAGTGGACTACGCGCAGCGACGTCACGTCGGAAAGTGGACCCAAATCGAAGATCGGCCCGAGTTGGTCGCCATAGAAATACAGATCGCTCAAGCCGGGGAGGCACGCGATCCCTTCGAGCGAACTCACTTCCTCCCCGATCGAGAGGGTCGATACCAAATGGAGGTTCGCCACGTCGCCCTCAGGTAGCCGCTCGCGGACAGCTCGCGCCAAGATCTTGTCTTCGAAATGGCAGCTGCCCACCTGGTGGGCATCCTGGTTGGGATCAGAGGTCGTTGCACCCGAGCCGCCCGTCCCTGAGTGGGGTGTGTTCGACGAGCGGCCCCCGCTCCCCGTCGTGCTTCCGTTGGAGGTGCCACCCCCGGTTCCCTCCTCGGCAGGGCCGACGTCGCCCGGTTCGATGGAGACAGAACCGCAACTGGTCAAAGTGAGCAGGCCGAGCGGCACACAGAGGGGGAACAGGACAAGCCGTGCAAGCATGAGGATTTCCGGAAGTCTGCCATGACCCAAAGCACTAGCCATGCCAACAGTGAGCGGACCTGAGGGGCGGGTGCCGGCCTCCTGGGTGGCGAGAAAAGGCACGGTTCCCCGGCGGGCGGGCGTTTCCCTGGTCACTTGGATGATGGGAGTGGGCAGTGGATGCACCGCTCGGAGTGCAACATTCCTGGCGTGGGGGCCCGACTCGGCAATCCTGCTTGGTTTTTCTAGGGCTCGATGTATGAGGAGGCCCCCTCCTTTCCCTCGCACGACATGCACACACACTCTTCGCCTCGTGGGCGTTTCCTTCGTTATAGTGCCGATTGGTGGCCCGTGTGCGTGGTGTTGGTGTCGTTCGCGCTGCACGCAGCCGTGTTTGTGTGGGCCTCGACGACAGTTGCTCTC
>Ga0315910_10001146_pt1 | contig 24736 bp, 14 predicted proteins | sample EdamamesoilMG_FD_204470 | JGI IMG/M metagenome (GOLD analysis project Ga0315910, IMG submission 204470) | Garden soil microbial communities collected in Santa Monica, California, United States - Edamame soil | ecosystem: Environmental > Terrestrial > Soil > Garden | place: USA: California... | reverse complement strand
AAGGTGTCGAGGATGTAGGCGGTGTCGTCGCGGTTCAGGCCGTAGAGGTGGAAGAAAGCCGCGTCGAGTTCGCAGCGGAGTTGGAAGCGGCGCTCCTCGTCCCAGCGGAACGGCGGGCCAGACCAGCCGCAGTCCTGCGCGAACGCCTCCAAGTCCCATGCCGTGTAGGTCAATTCCAGCACGCGCGGCAACAGCCAATCATTTACATCATCCGTCCACCCGTATGTTTCTGATTCAATCTGAAGTCCAGGAATCGGAAGCTGATGGAAAATAAAATGGCTCAAGTTGATACCACCCATCTTTTCCCGGAGGATAAAATCCAAGGCAAACGAATTGAGAGCTCCTAGCAAAAACAGACAGGCACTGGAAGGGTGGTTGGGATAAATCTGGAAAAGGCTATGTCCAGCCCCAGCTTTCGAGGTGATCGCAGCAATGCAGGTTCGCTCGTTAGTCGGACTGGTAACGGCACAAAAGTGCATCAGCCAAGACTTGTTCCATTTTCCACGAAGTTTGTCTTCGACAGATTGACTACTAACGAAATATTGAGGACAGCCTGAATAAAAGGGATTTTGCAACTCTACCAAGGTGCTCAACTCCGGTTGAGCTTGTCGTGCCGCGTTCTGCTTGTTGATGACAACCTTGGCTGAACGATGGTTAAATTGACTCACCATCTTGCCTTCGTAAAGGTAGAGTGGATCGGCAATATCCGTCGCGTTTGAGAATAGTAGATCAGCCTCATGCGACATCTGAAACATGCTTGATGTCAAAACACGCCAACTATCTGGTTTTTTGGTTTGCCCAATAAGCGGATGAATTTTGTGCATCCGCGTGACGATGGAGGCAGATTTCCGTGAACGGAAAACTGGGCATGTGAGGCTCTCAGGATTTAGGAGCTTGAGGTCTTCAAAGCCGAGGGGAAAAACTCTCTCTGGATTAGCAATGTCCTCCAACTGATAAAGGTAGAACCCAAACTTTGGTTGCCGATCTTCATTGCTTTTAGCGGAATGTGTAACCAAAGAGAACCGCATTCGCGAATCCACGTTAGAGAAGAAGCCCGAGCGGTTCTCAAAATCGTAGAAACTTTCAATTAACCGGTGCTCCATTAGATGGGAGAACAAATTTGCTGTCCCTTGATTTGTTGCCAGCCCGCTAGGAATCAGTAGCCCGCTTTTACCTTCGTTGTTCAAAAGCAGCGAGCTTTGTTCAAGAAACATTATTGCTGTGCTCAGATTTCCGTCTGTGGAGCGGCGTAAATTTCCGCCATGATGAAGCAGGTGGGCACTTCCCAACATCAACCGGCGATGCTCCTCCCATTCAGCCGATAGTGGCGGATTTGTGGTGATCAACTCATCAATGGCTTTTTGACGTTTTGCCCTATTCTCAACAAGTGAGATTTCAGGAGCTTTATGCGCAAAAAAGCTGCGCTCCTCCGGCCTGAATTCCTCCCACGGCGGGTTGCCGAGCATTACATCAAATCCTCCACGCTTGAAAACGTCAGGAAAAGCGAGACGCCAATGGAAGAAGTGGTATTGGTCGGCCATTTGCCGGGCTTCCCTCATCATGCCGTCAGGCAGGCCCGCGCCTTTGGCGAAGTCGCGGAGATGACCACTCGTGATGCCGGTGGCTTCGGCCAGGCCTGATGGCTGGGCAGTCGCTTTCGCGGCAGTTTTTGATCTACCGGCTGGTTGCTGAAACGTCTCGCCGAACAATCCGGTTTGCGCGGCGGCGAGCTGAGTCTCGGTTGCGCCGGATGGGGCGTCGGGCGCGAGGGGTAGTTCGCCATCGGCCAATCGTTTGCGGATGACGAACGCGGCGCACCAGAGGTTTGCCAGGTCGGTCGCTTTTTCAAAATCGTAGTTGTGCTGGAGTTGCTCGAAGGCGGCGGACTTTTGTTCGACGGCGCGGACCGAATCATCGGGCAAGTTCTCGACGGAGATCGCAGCTTGTTGCAACCGCTCGAACGTCGCGCGGTCTTCCATCGCAAACAATTCGCCGAAACCGCGACGTTCACGGGCGTTGAGTTTCTTCAGCGCGGCGCAGGCTTTCTTGTCATCACCTTCGATGGCGGAAAAGGCGTCGTCGGGAATGCCTTCCGCAATGAGCGCAGGGGTCGCACCGAGCAGGCTGTTACCGCAGCGGATGTGATGGTCGAGGAAGGAAAGCGGCTTGCCCGCTTCCATCGCTTCGAGCCAGAGGCCGACTTTGCACAGCTCAACGGACATGGGATTGATGTCCACGCCGTAGATGCAATGGCTGATGACTTCGCGGAGGGTGTGGCGAAGTTCGCTCACGCTCGGCTCATCGCCCTTGGAGCGGAGGAACGCGAGACGGCGCGCGATGCGTTGCGCGGCGGCGATGAGAAAATGTCCGCTGCCGCAAGCGGGGTCGCAGACCTTGAGCGCGAGCACGGCTTCATCAGCGGACTTGTAGCCGAGCTTGGCGAAATTCTTGAGGCGCTCTTCGAGCACCGGATCGAGCGCGGAATCCAGCAGACATTCCACGAGGCTGGACGGCGTGTAGTAGCTGCCGCTGGTTTTGCGTTCGTTGCCGGCGGCTTGCTTGAAAGTGAAAGTTGGCGGGAGGTTTCCAACGGCCGGATTGATGACCGGATGGAGTTCCAGCAGGCGTTCATACACCGAGCCGAATTCTTCCGTTGCAAGCGCGCCGTAATTGACTCGCGAAAGCTGGCCGGTGTCCGGCTGGCGAAAGAGCGAAAGCTTGGCGAGCGCGGAGAGCAGTGTGCCGTTATCGAGTTCAGCGGATTGCAACGGGCCGAGGGCAGAGGCGGAAAAGAGTTGTCCGCCCAAGCCGGTCAGTCCGAGCGGTGCGCCCGGACCGTCGGTTTCAAAAAGCCGGAACGTGCTGCGGAGTCCGCGCCAGAGATCGTGCTTGGTGGAATCTGCGAGCGCGCGACGCTCCGCGAGGCGGCGAAGGCGATTGATGCTGTAATGGTCGAGGTAGAGTTTGCGCTGCCGAGGCGTCGCAGCGTCGGTGAACAGCAGCCCGCGTTCTTCCGCGACCATCATCAGGAGCAGACGGTAAATCAGCCGCAGCAGCGCATGATGCAGTTCGCGGGAAGTGACAGAATTGCTGGCGACAGCGGTTTGGAGACTTTCGTTTCGCGCCAGGAAGCCCGAGCCAAGTTCCTGAATGACCTGCTCAACCGCGAAGCTCAAACCGTCGCGGATACGAGCGCCGGATTCGAGCGCGTCTTGATGATAGCGTTCGAGCAAGGACTCGGAGGATTTCTCCGGCGAGCGCGGCAGGCGCGTGACGTGCAGCAGCCGATAGAGAACCGCGAAGTCGGCGAAAAGTTCCTCGCTGAACATCCGGTCGAGATCGAATTCGACGTAGGAAAGTTTGATGAGTCGCGTGGAATCGCGGAGCAGGCGCAAAAGTTTGCCATTCGTGACGAGGCCGTAAAGGTGCTCCGTGAGATTGAGATACTCCTGCAAGTGCGCGTGCGGACTGACGCGCGGGCCGGTCGTGGGTTTCTTGTCGAGTGATTCGCGTGCGCCGACGATGTGAATGCGAAAGCCAGCGTGACTTCGCAGATGGTGCGAAAGACGAAATGGTTTGTCGCCGACGAGTTCAGATTGCGATTGGAATTCGAGTTCGGCGTATCCAAGCAAGCCAAGCAACGGGATCATCCATTGGTTGCGTGTCTCGGACGTGGCGGCATTCCCTTCCTTCACGCCTTCGAGCTTGTGTTGGAAGGCGACGCAAAACGCCTGTGCCGCCGTCCACGCGCGGACGATTTCTTCCTTCAACTTCGGTTGCGAATCCAAGCCGAAGTCGGCAGGGCGCTGGCCGACGAAATCCCCTTTATCGAGTTTGGCCAGCAGATCGCCGGACAAAATCGCGCCTTCAATGCGGATGGAGGGGAAGGTCATGCCTTTTTGCGGCGGGGCGGTTTATCGGCGGACTTCGGTTTCGCAACTTCGGTTTGTTCGGTAAGCCGGGCATGAGCCAATTGAACAGCGTCGTGAAGTCTCTGAGCCAGTTGTTTCTTGGGCGGCAGTTCGGTCAGGTATTCGCCCACCCGGATGCCACGTTTCGCGAGTTCAAACAGTTCGACGCGCTCATCCGATTTCTCGGCACACAGAATCAAGCCCAATGGCTCGTTCTCGCCCGGACGCATCTCGTGCTTTTTCAGCCAGCGCATGTAGAATTCCATCTGTCCCACATCACTGGGCGCGAACTTTTCCAGCTTCAGGTCAATCACGACGAGCCGCCGCAGCCGCCGATGGTAGAACAGGAGGTCCAGATAAAAGTCTTCGCCGTCCACCACGATTCGCTTCTGGCGAGCCACGAAGGCAAAGTCACTGCCCAACTCGACGAGAAATTGTTCAAGTTCACGCAAGATGGCTGACTCCAAATCTTTTTCCGAATACGCGCCTTTGAGGCCGAGAAAATCGAGCAGGTAAGGATCACGAAAGATGAGGTCGGGCGTGAGCTTGTCTTCCTCGCGCAGTTTTTTAATTTCCAAGTCCGCGATTTTCTCCGGCTTCTTGGACAACGCGGTGCGCTCGTAGAGCATCCCGCCGATCTTCTGCCGCAGCGTCCGCACACTCCATCGTTCGATACGGCACATTTCCGCATAAAAGTCGCGTTGCAAATGCTTCTTGAGCGGCAGCAGTGCGATGAAGTGCGACCAGCCCAATTGTTGCGACAGTGTCGCAACAATTCGTTCCTCCGGGAATGCTTCAGCAAATTGAATCATGCGACGAAGGTTTTTGTCGTTGAACCCATTTCCAAACTCTTGCGCCAATTGTCGCGACAGTGTCACGACAATCTCCTGACCATACTCGGCCCGCTTTTCCCGCAGGGTTTCAACCCGAACCCGCTGGCCGATCCTCCAATAGAGCGCGACCAGCGCCGTATTGACACCGCGCGCGACCGTCTGCCGGGCGGACAGAATCAACTCGCGCACATCCGTCAGCAGAACGACTGGCTGGGGAGTGGATTTGGTCAAAGCAAGCTTGTTGGACATGGCATCAGGATTTTTGAGATTCAGGCAGCAAAATGTAAAGGCCAAGGACATCCATCGGCAGCACGGGATAGACGACTTCGTAACGACCCGCGCGGAAGAATTTACTGAAGCGTTCGTGGGCTTCGACCAGATGCTTGTTTCGTTCCTCGGCCACGGCATCAAATTGCGGGCGAAGCTGGTCGATCAGTTTCAGTTCGTTCTCGAAGAAGTTTTCGCGTGATTGGTCCGTGATGTCACCGGCGGGCCGGGCTTGATGGAGCAGCGCAACAGCTTCGTCGTTGGGAAGAAAGTTTCCATCAGTAGGTGAACCGCGATAACCCCATACTAACATTTCTTCGGCGACGATGCGGGCCGGGCCGTTCTTTTCGCCAATGACGTTACGGCAACGGAACAGTAACAGCGTGGTTTTGGCGGAGACTTCCTTCGAACGCATAACAGCGGCGCGGGCGGCGGGAATCTCACCCGTGCGCGTCTGACGACTCAGCGCGTGCGCCATGACATATTGGCAAAGCGCCTCGACGAACGGATGGTTGCGCCCGAGGTAAACGTGTTTCTTGGGCGTGGGTGAGCGAAAACTCACGTCGAGCACGGCTTCATCGGGCAGATGCGCCCGGAGCGAAGCGGGAAGATTTCCCGTGTGCAAGCGCCAGTCTGCTTTTGTCCGGTCAATCTGCGCGCCGAGCAGTTCAGTCAACGCACCGGTGACAAAACGTTCGACAGCGGCCACGTCGCCGATGGCGGCATCTGTTTCGCGTAGATCAGCTTCGAGTTCGTCGGCTTTGATAGAATGATGCGCAAAGATGGAGCGTGTCTCCTCCTCGCGTTTCGCGGCTTCTTCGATTTTATGCGTGATACGGATTTCTGCTTCGCGGGCTTCCACGAAATCGTCGAGTTCGAGCTTGAGTTGGTTTTTGTCAGAGCGGGCTTTGACGCAACGGTCAGGATTGAACAGAAGTGCTTTCGCCACGGTATCAAGAACAGTGCTGCTGTCTTCCGGGAACGGCACGGTGATGCCCCGGTCACGCCGAATCTGACGGACTTTTTCCAGAATGACGCCGAGGACAAGTCCATCCACGGGATTGTCGCGACCGAAAAGCAGATACGCCTTCACTTGTTCAGCGGTCTGGCCGAACCGGTCAACGCGGCCTTCGCGCTGTTCGAGACGATTTGGATTCCACGGCAGATCGTAATGCAGAACGGCAGTGAAAGAGTCTTGAAGGTTGATACCTTCGGAGAGGCAGTCCGTGGCGACCAAGAGGCGGCGCGAAGCTTTGCCGAGATGGGTTATGCGTTGACGCCGAACATCGTCAGGGTCTTCGCTCGTCACAACTTCGACCTGCAAGTCCTTGAACTTCGAGGCGAGCATTGACCGTAGCTGTTCACCGACGTAACGCGCCGTTGCAAGATAGCGGCAAAACACAACGGGCTGAAATCCATCGCGCAGCCATTCGGCGAGCGTTTTCGCGGCGGCTTCGAGTTTGCCGTCGTGCTTCGCGCCGGAGAGGGATTCAAGCTGGCGGGCAAAGTTCGCAAGCTGACGTTTCTCCGGGTCGCTCCACGTTTCCTGGCCGACCGTTTGACTCGGCGTGACATCCAGCAAGAAGCCGTCGGATGAATCAAGAACCGGATTTTGCTCAAGATCGCCACCTTCGGCTTCAATGGCAGGAGCTTCCAAACGATTTCGCAACATCTCCACACCTGCAGCCGGGCTGGACATGATGCCGCGAAGCAAGCCGAGCGCAGTCCAGTAATGGACGCGCTGTTCACGCTCAGGTCCGGATTGAGCAGCTACAATTTTTCGCGCGAAATCCAGCACTTGGTCAAAGAACACGGAATAGGACGGCCCAAGTTCGTAAGAGATTTCCCCGGCTTCGCGTTTGGCGAACGGCGTGTCCTCGCCCATCCATTTCAAAACGTCGCCACGGCGACGTTGCAGAAAGTGACGCGCCAGCCGCTTGCGCTGTTCCGGCGTCGCTGATGGAAGATCGAGCGCGGCAAAGTCGCGGTGGATCAAACCAAGGAGCGATTGAAATTCATCCGGCTTGCCGCTGTGCGGTGTGGCGGTGAGCAGGACGAGGTGTTGCTCATCCTTCTCGGCAATCCGCCGCAAGAGGTCGTGGCGTTGTTGTTGACCGGGACTTGCGCCACTCGGGCGCGCGCAAGTGTGCGCTTCGTCCACGATGACGAGTTCCGGGCATTGGCTCACGAACACATCGCGGCGCGTGTCGCTCTTGATGTAATCAATGCTCAATACCTGAAACGGGAAGTGCTGGAACACGCTGGCGTCACCGTGGATTTCGCGGTCGAGACGGGCTTGGGTATTGGAACGGATGACGACCGCTTCGATGCCAATCTTGGCGCGGATTTCCTCCTGCCACTGGTCACACAAATGCGGCAGGCAAAGGACCGCGAATCGCTTGATGACCCGCCTTTCGAGCAGTTCGCGAACGACCAGCAAGGCTTCAATCGTTTTGCCGACGCCCACGTCATCCGCCACGAGCAAACGAACCGGCTCGTGCCGCAAGGCCATGATGAGGGGAACAATTTGGTAGGCGCGCGGACGGAACGACAGCTTCGCCAAGCTGCGGAACGGGCCAGCGCCATTGCGAAAAGCGAGGCGCGAGGATTCCAATAACAGCCGAGCGGATGAAAATGCGCCGAGGTCTCCCTTTTTGGGATTGGGGAATATCGCTTCGGTTGGCTCATCTTCGGCAAAGCCAAGCGGCTGGTAGATGCCGGTGATTTCCTCGTCCGAACCACCGAGGGGTTTGAGCAGCAAAACTTCTGGGTCGTCCGGCGGCAGCACGACCCATTCGCGTCCACGCAAGCTGACCAAGCGACCGGGAGATTTGAGCGTAGAAGGCATTCAGTGAATTCTATTCGCGGACTTTTCGGAAAATGTCGCCGCGTTTTTTGACCAATGCTTCCAGATCGGCCCGGTAATACCACACGATGACTTCACCGCCAGCGTTGATGATGGCTTGGCGTTTCGCTTCATCATCGGCGCGCACTGTGGGATCATCGTGCGGCGTGCCGTCGCAGAAGACCCACACATTCGGTTCGTAAAAGAAATCCGGCTGAACGTAGATGCCATCAAAAGTTTTCTGAGCAGCGTCAGGCAGGCGCAGACCTTCCGTGTGGAGATGGTCGAGAAACTTCCGTTCAGTCGAGGAAGTCGGGTCAATCTGCCGGGAGAGGCGTTGATAGTGGTCTTCGTAATCCGCATACGGCGGACTTTTCACCGATTCAAACGAACACGCGGCGAGTTTTTCGAGCGCGCCTTTGATGAGCCAGCGGTCGAGGCGCGGATGGTGACGCTGGTTGTAGTAATCGAGCAGGTTGTCGTAAGACGCCTTGCTTGCGCTTGGATCATCGTCGAACTGGCAAACTTTCATCGCTTCTTCGATGACGCGCCGCCACGGGCCGGTTTGTTCGACCAACTGGCTCAAAATGCCGAGCGTTCCTTCGGCAGCTTCGTAATAGAGAATGTTCGGATTCGCCGGGTCGCCAATCGCGGTGACGCCGAGTTCGGCGGGTTCGACTTGGAAAACCCGCTCCATTGCGCGTTTGAGCGCGAACTGAAGCGTCAGCACGCCGTCCTCATCCAGGCCGAGCGCCGGCACAGGTTCGACATAAAGCGCATCAGCAATGTTCGTCGTGTAGAACATCACGTCGCGAATGTGGTCGGTGGACTCGCCCTTGTCGGTGAGTTCAGCGCGGCGGCGGTCGCTGACAAAAGCGCCCGTCTTCACATCAATCGCGAAACCGTTTTTATCCTCACGGGCAATCCGCCATTTGCGATTCACCCAAACGAGCCGCGCCGTCGGCAGGTAACGCAGTCGCAGCAGGATTTCACCGCTGGCTTTCACCAAACCTGTCGAGCCGATTTGCGCCAGATCATCGAGGGTGAAGTAAGTGCTGATGTCGTAACCCTTGGTGACACGTTCCTCCTCCTCGCAGGTGATGCGCGAGCGTTGCGTCGCGCGGGTTTCGCCGAGTTGCAGCAAGTAATGCAGATGCTCCTTGTTGGCCTGACTGGTCAGGTCTTCGCCAGAGAAAGGGCAACGGTCACGTTTGCCTTCATCTCCGCGCAGGAAATAACCCGGCTTGAGGCTGACGACAGCGTTCTCGAAACGGTTGCCAGGCGGATCGCCGAGCAATTGCGTAATCTCGAATTTCTGCCCCTTGTGATAGATCACGTTGTTCGGCCCAAACTCGCGCAGGGCGATGTGGCGCGGGCGGGAAATGAATTCCACACTCGCATCGCTGCCGGGCAGTAACACGCGGAGCGGCAGACGAGTGAAGTTGTAGCCCGGCAGAAAACCTTCAGCGGCTAGATAGCGATAGACGTAAAACTCGGACAACTGACCGCCGGTCATTTCGTTGCGAAGCAGGTCAAGCTGGCGTTGGGCCAGCCGCTGTTCGAGTTGCGCGTCTTTGAATTCGGGACTGCTCGCGGGATACAAACCACTGTTGATCTTTTGCGACGCCGAGGTGAGTTGCGCTTGCGCGCTACGGTAGAGGATACGCCAGCGTTCGAGGGATTCATCGAGCCGTTCCTTGAGGCTGCCGAGTTCGGCATCAATCCAGCCTGCCGAAAACCATGCGACTGATTCACCTGTGAGTTTGTGACGGAAGTCGGCAATCGCCCGCTCGAATGCGCCGCGCACGCGGGCGGCTTCCGCCGGACTCAGGTTCAACGCGCCAGCAACATCTTCGCGCAGCGGCAGTGTGGATTGATTCAGGTCAAGCAGGTCGGGAACGGAATCTTTCAAGCCGGGCAAACCAATTTCCGAGAGAAAAATGGCGTGGAGATGCGTGCGCAGCAATTCTTCGTTCAACAAATCAAGACGCGGTGGCACAACCTGTCCGGCCACGAGGTCAGGTTGATTATTGAAATAATGGCGGTCGTGGTTTGACTGCGAACCGCAGAACGTGAAGACCAACGCGGGTTGCCCACTGCGACCCGCGCGACCGCTGCGCTGTGCGTAGTTCGCCGGATTGGGCGGCGCGTTCCGCATGTGGACGACACTCAATCCGCCGATGTCTATGCCCAACTCCATCGTTGGCGAACAGAACAGTGAACTGATGGAGCGGCGGCGGATTTCGCTTTCGTCGTCGCGGCCATCCGCTGTCTTCCATTCTGCGCGAAAGCGGTCTTCGCGATCCTGCTTGTCCTTGTAATTGAGTTGCCCGGTATGGTCGGCGGCAAGGAGCAGCTTTCCCACGCCATAGTCGCGGCGATAAACGCCCTGAAAAAAAGAGTTGGGGCGTAGTTCGAGCCTTTTGTAAGCGCGCAATTTCACCGCATCGGCGCGAACGGTCTGGCCATCACCGGGCTTCCAGATGACTTCCGTGAGTTTCAGTTGATAAAGGCGAGTTGGTTTGCCTTCACGATTCTTGGCTTCTTGGCTTGTCAGGTAACCGGCTTTGTCTTCAAGCGCGGCCAGCAATTTCTCGATGAAATCCTGGTAGTCCGCGGCCTTCAAGGTGTGGCTTAATTTCTCCTGAGCGAACCGGCGCACAAATCTACCGTATCCGCTTTGCGGTCCAATGCTCCGGGTCTCGCGGCGGCTGTATCGCGCGAGCGATTCAGTGCGTATCGAAGCGGGCGACGGAATATCGTCCTCATCCTCATACCGCCACGGCGCGCGAAGCCGTTCGCGAAACGCCGTCGCGTGCTCCTTAATTTTCGCTTCCGTCAGATACGATTCGCTGTGGAGCGCAAATTCGTGTCGGAAGAAATCCAGCGTCACGCGAATCAACTCGCGGCGGTCGCCCGCGCCGAGTTGATTGAACAGCGGAACATCAGTCCAGAGCTTGTCCATCGCGGCAAGCTCGTCGAGGTGGTCGTAGTCAATGTCGAGCAGCGCACATTGTTCAAGATTTGGCAACACTACGCGCCAACCGCGACGCAAATCATGGATCGAACGAAATGCGAAGTAGCTTTCCAGCGTTTCTTCGTAGATGCGCTTGCGGAATTCCGGGAGGTCTGAACCGCCCGTGGCGTAATCGCCAAATTGCAGTCCGCTGGCGACGCGCACAGCCTGACCGAGCGTTGTCAGACGGAGTTGTTTGCCATCAGAGATTTCGACGGCCTTGCGAATGGCAGAGCGCAACCGGACAACATCCATGAAGTCGTTGAAATGTCCCGCTTGCAGCGCGGCGTCCTGCCGATTGTCCGTGAAGCTAAGAAGTTTCTGGTCACGGAGACGATAACCGTGTTCCGCCATCCGTGTGAGAATGGCAAAAGCCGAAATGCTCGTCGCCGTGCTACGGCCTTCCGTGCCAAGCTGACTGAGCTTCGTGGAATCCTTCGTTTGGCGGTCGGGCATCAATCCCGAAGTTGGATCAAACAGCAACGGCGCTGTCATGAACCAACCCTGCATCCAGCCTTCGCGCGGTTCGTCCGCACAATTGCCGTGGGTATCGTAGTAAATGCGTTGAGGCATCCGCGCCTTGTATTTCTTTTGCACCCGGACCTGTCCGGCGGAACTTACGTCCAGCCAGGATTCCGGCAGAAGTTCCAGATCGGTTTCAGGATTCCACAAGTCGGCGTTCGGAATGAGATAGCCGCGCGTGATGTCGTCTTCCTCGTCTTGTGACGGATAAAACGCGCGTGGCATCAGCTTGCGTCCTGCCGGATCTTTCGAGACGCAAAGAAGTGTCTCGCCGGAATAACGACTGAAAACGGCGGCGAACAAAGGACGGTCCGGCTCCCCCACGACATGATAGCCAGCCTGCAATGTAATGTGACGTTCTGCACCCCGGTCAAGAGTGACGTAGATCGCGCCCGTTTGAGAAAAGAACTGGTGAAGCTTGAACGGCAGATGCGTGTATCGCTTGCCCGCATCAAGCAGGCGCTTGTTCGTTCCTCCAAGCCAGAGCAAGACTTGGCGAAGGTGTGCATCACACAGAGTTTCAGAATGGCCCGTCTCACCTGCAAGCAATGCGACGACATCGGAAAAGCGCAGCGGATTGTTGCGAACCAATTGACCTTCGCGCTCCGCCAGAGCAATGCGAGCTTCGAGCCAGGCGGCAGTCGGGTGCGCCAACAGAGTCGCTTCCGGGGCGTTCATATTCACCGGCGAAGCAACCGCCGATTTCAATGCGTCAGGTTTGGGAGCGCCGGGAAATTTTGCCGCCAGCGTTTCGCGAACGACCGCTTCGGGTTTGAACGGCTTGCCAAACAGTTGCTCGGCGACTTTGGCTACTTGCTGTTTTTGCTCTGCAATCGAGCCGACCGAAACCATCGTCGCGGACGTGCCGATGCAGACGACTGGATGTTTCGCGCGTGCGCGGATTCGTCGAATGAGCAGCCCCACATCCGCCCCCTGACGACCGCGATAAGTGTGCAGCTCGTCGAAGACCAAGAACCGCAATTGGTCGTAAATGGCTTCTCGCAAGGTGCGCTGCCCGCCACGCGTGAGCAACAACTCCAACATCATGTAATTCGTCAGGAGAATGTGCGGTGGTTCGGCTTCGAGTTCGTCGCGCCGAGTTTTATCCTCCTGCCCGGTGAATTTTCCAAAGCGAATGGGAAACTTTTCGCCGCCGCGCGACTGGCTGTAATTTTCTGCGTAACGGCGAAGTTCTTCCTCTTGCGAATTAACCAGCGCGTTCAACGGATAAACGATCACCGCCGTCACTCCGTTCGGCATGGGGCTTCCAGACTTGAACAAGTGATCGAAAATTGCCGCGATGTAGGTGAGTGATTTTCCTGAACCAGTGCCAGACGTGACAACGAAATCATTGCCGGCTGCTCCAAGTTGGATTGCCTCCAACTGGTGCTCGAACAATTCGTAGCCACGAAACGCATCCCCCAATGGCGCGGCGAGAACTCCAGATGCCACGAGTTCATCAATTCGGCCAACCTTCGCGAACGACGGATTAAACGTCAGCAACGGCTCTGGCCACAGATGCCCGTCATTGAGGTGCTGCTCGACCCGCTTTCGCATTTTATCATCGGAAATGGAAACGAAACTGCGAATGTAGTTCGCATAATCGTCCATAATTCGACGGTGAACTTCAAAGATGTCCATGTGCCAAGGGTTTCCGTGCGCTGCGTTCTCCGAAGGCTATCTGATGGCGGCGAGGCCGACAATCCGCATTATCGTCTCACGCGGAGACAGAGGGAGGCCGTGACCAACGCGCAGTTTGCTTCGCTTCACGGGCTGCCCGTCGCCCCTTCCCCCTCTCGACGACGCCCGCTCCGCTTCTCAAACCGCGCGCTCGTCACGAGCTTCATGGTGCAGAGCCGCAGAAGCGGCGCGCTTCCGTCGGGAGTTTGGCGTCGTCGCTTCGGCTGCGCGGCTTCAGTCATTTCGTTCCGCCCGCTTCGCCTTCCGCTTCACGCCGCCAAACTCCCGACCGAAGCCGAGTGGTAAAATCTGACGCAGCACAAGCAGGGCAAGTGTCTCAGGTGTGGACTGAATTTTGAGCAAGCCGCGTCAAGACTGAGGATCGGCTCATCGGGCACTGAGCACGCGGCAGAGGAAAACGGCCAAGCTAGTGCTATGTGGCATGAAAACGGCGGTGCAAAGCGCCTTGGAATTGGGCGTGGATAGTAAAACTGAAAGTCCAAGTAAAAGATTTGATTGAACATATTTTGCCTTTCGGGCATCAATACTTGTCGTGCAGTCATTAAAAAACATTCTGTTTGTCATGTCAGCCGTTGCCTGGCTCGGCATGAGCATGCACTGCCGGTTGGAATCCGTTCCGGGCTTTGAATTCCTCGCCTGTCTGACGGAAAGCAAATGTCATGGTGAACAGAGTTCTCAGAATTCTGCTCCAGATGACGCCGGATGTTGTGCGGTTGAGAAATCCGAATACAAGCTCAACCAGACCCGCCTGACGCCCCCAGCCCCCGACTTTGCGCTCCTTTGCTCGACGCCTCTGCTCGATTTGGCGAATACTTTGCCCGATGAAGTCAGCATTGGCATTCTGACCGCCGCTCCCCCAAGTCTAACCACGTCCTGGCAGTTTAGTTCTCGCACGGCACTTCCTGTCCGTGCGCCTTCGCTCGTTTCTTAATTAGTCCCGGCTTCCGCTGCGGACTTCTCCCGTTTGTATCAGGCGCTTTTCCGCGCCCATGTTTTGTCCATTTGTCGTTCAACTCCGTTTCGTTTTTCAGTTTGGGCCATGTCCGTTTAGAAAATTATGAAGCAACCATTCGTCGTTATGTTGTGTCGCCAATCCGCCGTGGCCGCACTTGCCTTGAGTTTAAGCCTTTCCCTTGCGCGAGCGCAGGAAGCGTCGCCAACCAACAACTCTGCCGCCAGCGCCACCGTCTCCCTGACTCTGGATGCGCTCGTGGCCGAGGCGTTGGAGAAGAATCCTGAACTCAAATTCTACGAGGCGGAAATCGCCGCCGCCAAGGGCGGGCGCAAAACGGCTGGCGCGTGGGCCAATCCCGAAGTGAGTGGCGGCGTGGGCCAGAAGCGCGTTACGGGCGGCGGGCTTTCCGCCGAAGGCGTCGCGTGGTCGGCGTCCATCGTGCAACCGTTCGAGTGGCCGGGCCGAATTGGATTACGCAAGGCCATCGCCAACCGCGACATTGAACTGGCCACGCTTGGCTACGAGCGATTCAAGCTCGCGCTGACCGCGCGCGTCCGCACCTTGGGTTATGGGTTGTTCGCTGCACAAGAGAAGGCGGCAGCGTCGGGCGAGGTTGCCGAACGCTTCAAAGCATTGCGCGAAGTGCTCGTCCAGCGCGACCCGGCAGGGCTGACTCCGCTGCTCGAAACCCGCGTCATCGAAGCGACCGAGTTGAACGCGCAACGCAAGGCGAGCGAAGCGACTTTGGCATCGCAGTCCGCATTGCTGGAACTGAACCAACTGCGCGGCGTGGCCACCGAAACACGCCTGGCAGTGGGGCAGGCCCAACTGAATTTCCGCCCGGTCGAGAGCGTGGAAAGCCTTGTTGCCCGTGCCCGCACCAATAGTTATGAAGTGCGCCTGCGCGCGGTGGAACTCGCGCAACAAGGTTTCCGGGTTGATCTCGCGAAGAACGAACGCTACCCGGCCATCTCCGTCGGGCCGTCTATTTCCGAGGAACGCGCGGGCGACCGCGAGCGTGTCATCGGCGTCAGCCTTTCACTGCCGTTGCCTTTGTGGAATCGGAACACCGGCAACATCGAAGCGGCCAAGGCGCGGCAGATGCAGGCCGAAACCTCCTTCTACGTCACGCAACGCGAAGCCGAACGGCTGGCAACGCAAGCCGCGCTGACCTATGAAGCCAAGTTGCGGGACATGGCGCGCTGGCGACCCGACTCGGTGCAGCATTTCAAGGAAGCTGCTGAACTCGCTGACCGGCACTACCGGCTGGGCGCAGTGCCGATTGCCACGTTTGTGGAATTGCAAAAGCAGTATCTCGAAGCCGTCGAAGGTCTGCTCGACACGAAGAAAGAGGCACTTGAAGCAGCGGCACAAATCGAACTGCTCACCGGCCTGACCCCGCCACTGGCGAGCACCGCGACGGAGGAAAAGAAATGAGTCGTCACCGATTCATGGCGTTGTTTCCCGCGTTGGTTGTCACGACCTCGTTGTTTGTTGGCTGCGGTCGCAAGGAAAGCGACAGCCACAAGGAGGGCGACGGGCACGATCACGGCGCGGAAAAGGCGGAAGGCAAAGACGACGGACATGGGCACGGCGCGGAGTCTCCATCCGGCGCATCTTTCAAGGCGGGCAAAGGCGTGTTGGTGACAGAGGAGACTCGCAAGATTCTCGGTGTCGAAGTCGCCGACGTGACGGAGCAAAAACTCCCGTCGCAAATCCGCTTAAACGTGCAAGTCTTCGGACAAAAACACCACCATACAATCCTCTCCGATGACCACGCAGGTTGCGACGTTCATGGCTCTGGATTTGTGCCACTGGACAAAGCCGCCGCGCTCCGCGCCGGTCAGCCCGTCCAAATTCAAACACGCTCCAATGAGTCGCTGGCCGGTGTCGTGCTGGCGGTTGAAAAGGCGCTAACCTTGGGCGAATCCGAAGTCATCGTCGGCGTGACGAACGCGACGGACAAAATGAAGCCCGGCGAATTTCTCTCCGCCGTCGTCACGTTGCCGCGCGAAGAATCCGTGACGGTGATTCCGCGTTCCGCGTTGCTGCGCACTTCGGAAGGCACGTTCGTTTATGCCGCCAATGGCGACGCCTTTCTCCGCACAGCGGTCAAAGTTGGCTCGGAAGCCAACGGACTGCTGGAAATCACCGATGGTTTGCTGGCGGGCGACTCGGTTGTGACCAAGCCGGTCGAAACTTTTTACCTGATTGAACTCCGCGCCACCAAAGGCGGCGGGCATTCGCACTAATTTCCCACTGATATGCTAAATCGCCTCCTTGAATTTTCCGTCCGTCAGCGCGTGTTCGTGCTGCTCGCCACCGTTGTCCTTGTTGGCATCGGCGTTTACTCCGCGTTGCGGCTGCCGATTGATGCCGTGCCGGACATCACCAACGTCCAGGTGCAGGTCAACACCTCTGTCCCCGCGCTCGCGCCGGAGGAAATTGAAAAGCTCGTCACGTTTCCCATTGAAAACGAAATGGCGGGCATCCCCGGTCTGACCGAGTTGCGCTCGCTCTCCAAGTTCGGCCTGTCGCAAGTCACGCTCGTCTTCGAGGAAGGCACGGACATTTTCCGCTCGCGCCAACTCGTGAGCGAGCGGTTGCAAACCGTGATTGATGAATTGCCGACCGGCATCACGCCCAAGCTCGCGCCCATCAGCACCGGCCTTGGCGAGATTTATTACTACGTGGTTGAATACGCCGCCGACGCAACGAACAAACCGGCGACACGCGACGCGCAATTGATGGAGTTGAAACTCGTCCACGATTTCCTCATCAAGCCACGCCTGCGCTCGACACCCGGCCTCGCGGAGGTCAATTCCTCCGGCGGTTACGAAAAACAAATCGTCATTCAACCCAATCCCGAAAAGCTCAAGAGCGTCGGCATGTCCTTCAGTGAAATCGCCGAAGCCATCGGCGAGAACGTCGAGAACGCGGGCGGCAGCGTCATTCAACTTGGGGGCGAGCAGGTCGCTGTGCGCGCGGCGGGCCGCGTGCAGACCGTTGAGGAGATTGAACGGTTGCCGCTCAAGTTCGGCTCGCGTGCCACGCCGTTGCGCGTGCGCGACGTGGCGGACGTGGGCATCGGCAAAGCCGTCCGCACCGGCGCGAGCACTTACAACGGCGAGGAGTGCGTGCTGGGTTCGGCGCTCATGCTGGCCGGTGAGAACAGCCGCCTCGTCGCGAAAGCGGTCGCGGCCAAACTCAAAGAGCTTCAGCCCAAGCTTCCGGCGGGCGTCCAAATCATCCCGGTCTATGACCGCACCGTGTTGGTGGACCGCACGATTCGCACGGTGGAAACGAGTTTGTTCGAGGGCGCGATTCTTGTGGTGGTCGTCTTGCTCGTGATGCTGGGCAACTGGCGCGCGGCGTTCATCGTCGCGCTGGCGATTCCACTGTCACTGTTGTTTGCCATGACCGGCATGGTGCAGGGGAAAATTTCCGGCAACCTGATGAGTCTCGGCGCGATTGATTTCGGCCTCATCATTGATGGCGCGGTCGTGATGGTGGAAAACATCATCCGCCACCTCGCGGAGAAACAGCACAAACTCAAACGCAGGCTCACCGCCACTGAACGCTCGCATGAGGTTCTTATAGCCGCCAAGGAAGTCGCCAGCCCGATGTTCTTCGGCGTCGTCATCATCACCGTGGTCTATTTCCCGATTCTCGCGCTGACCGGCATTGAAGGGAAAATGTTCAAGCCGATGGCGATCACCGTCATCTTCGCGCTCGTCGGCGCGCTCGTATTGGCGCTCACGCTCATGCCCGCGCTCTGCTCGTATCTGCTCGGCGGCAACATCAAGGAGGAAGACAGCTTCTTGGTCAAAGCGGCGAAGAAGGTTTATGCCCCGCTGCTCAATCTCTCACTGCGCTTCCGCTGGCGGTTCACGGGGGCGGCGGTGCTGTTGCTCGCGCTGGCGGCGCTGGTGTTCACCCGGCTCGGTGCGGAGTTCGTGCCGCAATTGGATGAAGGTTCGTTCGCCACCCACATGATTCGCACGACGAGCATCGGCATTGACGCCAGCATTGATATGCAAAAGCGCGGCGAGAAGGTGTTGTTGACCCAGTTTCCCGAAGTGGACTACGTCTTCTGCCGACTCGGCACGTCCGAAGTCGCCACCGACCCGATGGGCGTGAACGTGGCCGACACTTACATCATGTTCAAACCGCTCGACAAGTGGCGGAAGGTGGATGGCAAAATCATTACCAAAGACCAACTCGCCAACCTGATGACCGAGGAACTTGGCAAGCACGTCCCCGGCGAAGCGCACTTGTTCAGCCAGCCCATCGAAATGCGCTTCAACGAAATCCTCGAAGGCACGCGCGCCGACATCGCGGTGAAAGTGTTCGGAGAGGACTTCGCGGTGATCGAGAAAATTGCGGGCGAGGCGCGGGAGATTCTGGAAACAATTCCCGGCGCGGCGGATGTGGAATTCGACGCGCTCGGCAAGTCGCCGTTGCTCGAAATCGTTCCCAAGCGCGAGGCCATGAGCAAATACAATCTGCACGCCGCCGAGTTGAATCGCGTGGTCAGCACCGCGCTTGCCGGGCAGGAAGTGGGCAAACTCGTCGAGGGCAACCGCCGCTTCGACATCGTGGTGCGCCTCAGTGAAAATCTGCGCGAACAGGTGGATGAACTCAAACGCCTGCCCGTGCGCGTGGACGACGGCGGGTTGCTTACACTCGGTCAGGTCGCTGATTTCAAAGTCGGAGAGCAAGTCGCCGCCATCTCGCGCGAATACAGCCAGCGCCGCGCCGCCATCATGATCAACCTGCGCGGGCGCGACGTGGAAAGCTTCGTCCTTGAAGCGCAAAAGAAAGTCGCCGAACAAATCAAACTGCCCGACGGCTACTCCATTGAGTTCGGCGGGCAGTTCAAGAACTTGCAGGAAGCCCGCGCACGACTCGCCATCGTTGTGCCCGTCGCGCTGGCTCTCATCTTTGTGCTCGTGTTCATGGCGCTCGGCAGCTTGCGGCAAACGCTGCTCGTCTATACCGGCATTCCGCTCGCCGTGACCGGTGGCATCTTCGCACTGTGGGCGCGCGGCCTGCCGTTCAGCATTTCGGCGGGCGTCGGCTTCATCGCACTCTCCGGCGTGGCCGTGCTCAACGGGTTGATGATGATTTCCTATTTCAACCTGCTCCGCGAACAAGGCCACATGCACAGCCTGACTGATTGCGTCCGCGAAGGCGCAATGACCCGCTTGCGTCCCGTGCTCATGACCGCACTCGTGGCATCGCTCGGCTTCGTGCCGATGGCGATTGCCAGTGGCGCGGGCGCGGAAGTTCAACGCCCGCTGGCGACCGTCGTCATCGGCGGCATCCTTAGCTCCACTTTCCTCACGCTCGTTTTGCTCCCGACGCTCTACGAGTGGCTGGAACGAAGAAAAGATACTGCGGACAAAGCGCCGGTGGAAACCCCTTCTGGTGAAGGTGGACCATCCCCCGACGCCGCGCCCGCGCCAACCGCATAACAAAAAACACATGAAAACAAACCTCCGCATCCTCACCCTCGCTGTCGCCCTGTGCGCCAGCCTCGCGCTCCCGGCGATTGCCCAGGACAAACACGAACACAAAGCCACGCCCAAAGGCGGACGCCTGCTCGACAAGACCGAACCGCACGCCGAGTTCGTGGTTGAGACAAACCGCACCGTCACCATCAACTTCTACAACCACGACATGAAGCCCGTCGCTGTCACCACGCAAAGTGTGACCGTCCAAGCGGACGCAAAGGACGGCAAAGCGAAGTTGGAGTTCGAGAAGAAAGGTGACTCGCTCGTCAGCAAGACGAAGCTCCCCGAAGGCGACGGCTATAACATCGTTGTGCAGTTCAAACAGACCGCCGACGGCAAGCCGCAGAACATTCGCTTCAAGCTCGCCATGCACACCTGCGGCGAATGTAAACGCGCCGAATACGCCTGCACTTGCGGACATTGAATAATGACGCCGCCCGCCGCATGGCTTTGCATATCGCCACGCGGCGGGGCGCTTCAGAAAGGACATTATGAAATCATTCGCCAGAGCCGGATCGTTTCGCGCATTACTCGTGGCCGCTGCCCTCATCGCGGCGACAGATGCGTTCGCACACACCACACGCTCGCGCCAGGTAGAGGCAACCGTCGAAGCCGTCAGTCTTGATAGCCGGACGTTGACGATTGCTCCCACCAAAGGCAAAGGGCCATCAGTCCTCGCGCTGACCAGCCAGACCAAGTTCATTCACAACTGGAAGTTCGCTCCCGCAAGCGAACTCAAGACGGCCGCGCACGCGACGGTTTATTACCGCACACCGTTTTTCGGAAAACCATTCGTCACGAAAATCGTTTGGGTCAATGGAGCTTGATCGTGCAAAGGAAAAAAGTGTGAGCCGACTGAAGTCACCACAAACCGCCGCCAAGCAAGCCCAACGCGCGGCATTGGAGGCCGGGCAACGTCATCGGGTGAAGCGTAACAGTTGGCTGATGATAGTCGGACTTGCGCTGGTTTCCATTTCGCTCGTGATTGCAGATTACTTTTGGCTCAAAGCACAGGCACGACAACGCCGCGAGGAACATCTGCAACGTCGGCATCAGCGGATACAAACGAATTCACCCGCCGCTTCTGTTTTAATACCAAAAAGCCAAAGCGCGGGCGTGCTGACCAACCATGAGTGAGGAACACAAACAGGACCACGGCGCTTGTTGCGGCGGACACGATCAAGAACCGCCAAAGGAGATTCGCGATCTTAACGCCGACGTAAAGGCGAACAGCCAAACCACACTTCGCGTCGCCGGGATGGATTGCCCGGATGAAATTGCTGCAATTGAACGCGTGCTTAAACCGCTCGCCGGGGTTGGCGAAATCAAAGTGAACCTCATGGCGGGGACGGCGACGATTGCTCACGAAACATCGGTCACGCCGGAACAACTCATCAAAGCCATTGGCACAGCGGGATTGAAGGCTTCACCAATGACCGAGGAACATGGAGAGGAAGATGAACACGACCACAGTGCCAGTCGCGCCCGACTCGTGTCGGTGATTGTCTCCGGCGTCTTCACCGGCATTTCACTCCTGTTGCACTGGCAGAATCTTTTCGCGCCCTACGGAACAATTACCACCGCCCTGATCGCCATTCTCGCCAGCGGTTGGCTGATTCTTCCGAAAGCGATTCGTGCCCTGCGCCATTTCTCGCTCGATATGAACGTGCTGATGACCGTCGCCGTCACGGGCGCGGCTTGCATCGGTGAATGGACGGAAGCAGCGGCAGTCGTGTTTCTGTTCGCGTTGTCGGAATTGCTCGAAGGGTTCAGTGTCGGTCGCGCCCGCCGGGCGATTCAATCGTTGCTTGAACTGACGCCAGAAACCGCGTTGGTAAAACGCGGCGACCAGATTCAAGAAGTCCGGGTTGAAGAAGTCAAAGTGGAGGAAACCCTCATCGTCAAATCGGGAGCGCGCGTGCCGCTCGACGGCGTTGTCACTTCCGGCGAATCCGCCATCAACCAAGCGCCCATCACCGGCGAGTCCATGCCGGTGGAGAAGAAGCCCGGCGACACTGTGTTCGCGGGAACGATCAATGGCGAAGGCTCGCTCGAAGTGAAAGTCACCAAGACTTCCACCGACACCACACTGGCAAAAATCATCAAGCTTGTCGGCGACGCGCAGAGCCAGAAAGCACCCTCACAACGCTTCGTTGACCGTTTCGCGAAGATTTATACGCCAGTCGTTTTCGTGGTTGCCATTCTGGTCCTGCTATCCGGCCCATTGCTCTTTCATGGCGCATGGATGGAGTGGACGTATCGCGCGCTGGTTTTGCTCGTCATCGCCTGTCCGTGTGCGCTGGTTATTTCAACGCCGGTTTCGATTGTCTCGGGCCTGACGGCAATGGCGCGGCGCGGCGTGCTCATCAAAGGCGGAGTGTTCCTTGAAGAAACCGGAAAACTGAAAGCGCTCGCGGTGGACAAGACCGGCACGATCACCGAAGGCAAACCGCGCGTGCAACAAGTGCTTCCTTGGAACGGAAAATCCGAGGAGGAAATCCTGCGCGTCGCCGCCGCGATTGACACGCACTCGGAACATCCGCTCGCGCAAGCCGTCGTGAAATATGCGGAGGAAAAGAAGATTCAGTTCCCACGCAGTGAGAACTATCAGTCGAAAACCGGACGCGGCGCGGAAGCGCAGATTGACGGACATTTATATTTCGTCGGCAATCACCGCTTCGCCCACGAGTCGGCTGTCTGCTCGGATGAACTGGAAAAGAAACTTGGTGAAATGGAAGCCCAGGCAATGTCTGTCGTTATCGTCGGTCACAAACCGCACGAAGGTTGCAAAGGCGAAGTGCTGGGAATTCTTGCGGTCGCCGACACCATCCGCCACAACGCCGTCGAAGCGATCAAAGCACTCCACGCCGCCGGGGTGGAAAAAGTCGTCATGTTGAGCGGCGACAATCAGCGAACGGTGGATGCGATTTCCAAACAAGTCGGCATTGACGAGGCCAAAGGTGATTTGTTGCCCGACCAAAAAATCGAGCACGTCCGCGAACTGCTCGGGCAACACAAACACGTTGGCATGATCGGCGACGGTGTGAACGACGCGCCCGCGATGGCCATTGCCAGCATCGGCATTGCCATGGGCGGCGTGGGAACGGACACGGCGATTGAAACGGCGGACATCGCACTGATGCAGGATGATTTGAGCAAGGTTGCCGAGGCCGTTCAGCTTGGCCGACGCACCGTCCGCGTCATTCAAGGAAACATCATTTTCGCGCTCGGCGTGAAAGCCGTCTTTCTCATTCTCGCGCTGCTAGGTCACACCAGTCTCTGGCTGGCAATTCTGGCAGACACCGGCGCAACCCTCATCGTCATCGCAAATGCGTTGCGGCTGTTGAAATTGGGATGAGAGCTCCCCGTTCGTCATCGGCAGCATCTCGGCTTCGACTGCGCTCACGCTGCTCATGTTACCTGGCCCGCTGTCATAACACGCCGTAAATACGGTGCGACTATTCTGCATCGCTCTCTAGCATTATTAGTCGTTCCATTTCGCTAAAAGCGAATAACGAAACTGTAATTTTCCCTTCATGGAGACTCCACTTCCTTGAGGTCCAATGAGCAGAGTTGGAGACGATTCCAACGGACAGCTTTGTTGCGATAGTTGAAAGTAACGCAGCGAAGAAAGTCAGGATATTCTTGAACAGCATTTGAAAATAGATGGTCACTTTGTCGGTATGATACATTCGCTATGAAACTTGCCGAACATTTTGAAACCTCTGGGAACTGGCTATTCCGGTGGAGAAGCTATCTTCCGTTACTTCTGTTGGGGCTGTCATTTTTTGCGATGTTGCACTTTGAATATCCGGGAAACAATCATGCATATGATCTGATATGGGAGTCTGCGGCGTTAGCAATTGCTTTGTTTGGTTTAGGAATTCGCGTGGTGGCCGTAGGGTGTGCCCCAGAAAGGACATCAGGTCGAAACACCCGCGAGCAGGTTGCTGACACTCTGAATACGACGGGTATTTATTCGATGGTTCGACACCCGCTTTACCTCGGCAACTGCCTAATCTGTTTTGGGGTGGCCTTGTTTCCGCGCTCGCTTACCTTGGTTATCATCGTTTTATTAATTTGCTGGCTCTATCACGAGCGGATTGTCTATGCGGAAGAGGCATTCCTAGAGCGTAAGTTTGGAGACAGGTTTCGTTCGTGGGCGGCGGCAACACCAGCGATGTGGCCGCAGTGGTTTAAGTGGGTTAAACCAGCCCTGCCGTTCTCTTGGCGGAACGCGGTCAAACGCGAGTATCACGGCTTCTTTGGAATTTTGTCTGTATTCTTTGTTTTGGAAATATCCGGTGATTGGTTTGCCAGGAAACAACTGATTTTTGATCCTGTTTGGGTGGTTTTGTGGCTGTTTGGATTACTGGTTTATGTAACCAGTCGGTTTCTGCGCAAACGAACAAACCTGCTCAATGTGGTCGGTCGCTAACGGTCTAGCATCCGCAATCTTCAAAATCCTTAAGATTTGGACCAGTTGCGGGGGGGGTGCGATGCCTACAATCGCAACTTGGCGCTCACTTGTTAAACTTTTGCACATAGTCCGCTTCGTATCCCTCGTTAATTTATTACAAAACTGTAATCGCAGATTCAGACGCCATTCAGGAGGCACGCTTAGATTTGACGTGCGATACATGCTGCTTGGCGCAATGCCGAGTTGGACCCAATTTGGGGTGCCGCACAGACCGTTAATTATCAACCCATGAACTTTTTCCAACACTGGTTTGTCCGGCTCTTGAAGCAGCGGCACGGCGGCATTTTACTCGTCGTAATCCTCGCATTAGGCGTGGGATCTATTACCCGAGTCGCATTACTGATCAAGGCAGCTCCAGAAGTTTCATGGAATCTAAGCCTAGCCAGCGCTTTTATCTTTGGGGTGCTCTACGATTTTGGAGCGGCATTGCTGTTGGCCTTGCCATTGATTCTTGGATTGGCATTGCTCCCGCGTTGCTTCTTCGAGAGAAAATGGGCGCGTGCGTTTGCGCACTCCGCGTTATTGATAGTGCTTTACATTCAACTTTTCGGAGCAGTGTCCGAGTGGGTGTTCTGGGATGAATTCGGGGTGCGATTCAACTTTATCGCGGTTGACTATCTTGTTTATACGACCGAAGTCGTTGGCAACATTCGGGAGTCCTATCCGATGCCCGCAATTTTTGGCGGATTG
>Ga0315910_10001145_pt1 | contig 24736 bp, 21 predicted proteins | sample EdamamesoilMG_FD_204470 | JGI IMG/M metagenome (GOLD analysis project Ga0315910, IMG submission 204470) | Garden soil microbial communities collected in Santa Monica, California, United States - Edamame soil | ecosystem: Environmental > Terrestrial > Soil > Garden | place: USA: California... | reverse complement strand
AAACTGCAGGATGTTTGAATTGTCAGCCGTGAATCCGCCATCGGAACAGGCCCTCACCCCGGCCCTCTCCCATCCGATGGGAGAGGGGGAATCGTTCGCCGTTGGATCTGCAATCCAATTGCGGCGCTTGCCTGGATACGTCCGAGCTGATCCAAAACGTCCGGCCGCTGTTCCCTCGCCCATCGGATGGGAGAGGGTCAGGGTGAGGGCTTTTTGTAATTCCAATGGTGCGACTCAGAAACAAGAACCAGGATAAACATGAAAACTCGTCTGCTAATTCCCGTGCTCGCGTTGGCCTTGCCCACGTTGTTGTTCGCGCAAGCGCCTTCGTTCACCGGTCACTACGTCCCGGGCGTTGAAGGCATCAAGGGCGCGTCGCTGCCGCCGCCGGGATTCTATGTGCGCGACTACAACGTGTTCTATTTCGCCGATCAATTGAACGACGCGAACGGCGACAAGCTGCCGCTGAACGTGGATGCGTTTGTTTACGCGAATCTGTTGCGCGGCATCTGGATCACTGACTGGAAGCTGCTGGGTGGCAGTGTGGGCATGGACATGATCGTGCCGTTTGTGAACACTTCTTTGTCCGTCAAGAACGGCGGCACGACGCTCTACGACGACTCCATTTTCGGCATCGGCGATCTCTATTTCGAACCGTTCACGCTTTCCTGGCATGGCCAGCGATACGATGCCGCGTTCGGTTACTCCTTCTTCGCGCCGACCGCTTGTTCCGCTCCCGGCACCGCCAAACCCGGCAAAGGATTCTGGACTCAGTTGATCACGCTGGGCGCGACGGTGTACCTCGACGAAGCGAAATCCTGGTCGCTGTCGGCGTTGAATCGTTACGAGTTCAACTCGGAGGAAAGGTATACGGACATCACACCTGGTCAGGTCTGGACGCTCGAATGGGGGTTGAGCAAGGGAATCACCAAGACGGTCGAACTGGGAGTCTGTGGCTATTATCAGTTGCAGACGACTGATGACGATGGTGCTGGCGCCTCGACGGTGCGCGATCAAGTGGCGGCTGTGGGCCCGGAGATTTCGACGTTCTGCCCGAAACTCGGATTGTTTGCCTCGCTGCGATACCTCTGGGAGTTCAGCGCGGAGGATCGAGCACAGGGCAGCACGGTTACGCTGACGCTGACGCGAGGGTTTTGACTTATTTATTGAGTGTTGATGCGAACCGTAGGGTAAGGAAATCCCACCAACCCAAGCGCAGGAGACTGATGGACGTTAAGTCGAGCTATGCCAAGTCGCTGGACCTCCGGACGGCTCACCCGATAATACAGCTGCTATGGTGCTTTCTTTGAATAACGGGACGTCAGCAGAATAAAGCTGTGCCCATGAGTCACGCGCCCGACGCGCTTGCGTTCAATATCCAGAAGATAAATGTCGTTCCGGGTTTCAAAGAGGCATTCGTGTCCGTCCGCCAAAAACGACGGGTGGTTAAATGTGAAATCGTAGTGCGGAAAGTGAAGGAGCCCGGGATTGACGGACAGCGACACGATTCTTGTAGAAGTGTTGTTGGTTCGGTAGAGACGGAAGGAACTTGTGAAGCTTGGAAACGTCTGGGCTTTCAGATCAGCGTGAACGTCGGGGCCGTAATCCGGCCCCCATTCATCGCCGCTACTGCTATAGCTGGACCAACCCACTCGTCCATAAACAGGTAGTAAGGCCGGCAAATCCTCAGGTAAAACTTCCAATTCCTGCAACCCGCTTTCGGGCGTCACCTGCATCACCACAGTTTTGCCGCTTGTCGAAATTAGGAGCTTGGATTCCTCGATAGACCACACGACTCGAGTTCTCATCCGGTCGCCGGCCAATGCGTGCGTCCAGCCCTTCGAGCTTTGGAGGTCGTTAACTTCCAAGCGTTGAGCGGATTCACTGAACCACGCCACGAATCTGCCAGTTGGACTGAAAGCGACTTGTTCCATAAGGAAGCGTTCCTTCGTTTTCCAAACCAACCTTTGCTCGCCTGTGTTGCGGTGAAACATGTGGAGAAAGCCGTCCGGGCCGCGGAACAGACAAAGATTCAAGTCGGCCGAAAGCTGATAGTCCACAACCGGCAATGGAACAATCGTGTCAGGTCTTGAGCCATCGGAGTGGACGGATTTCAGATGCTTCGTCCCGGTTTCAACGTAGATTATTTGCGTGGGCGGTTGGCTGGCCCATCGTGTATCCAACGTGAACTCCCGAATGTTATGGATCGGGCGTGTGGCAAAGTAGTGAACCGGACCCAAGACCGAATAGGTGGCCAGATTCGCCAGTAACACGGCAGACCAAACTCTTGACCGGGTAAAGTCGTGGCCTCCGCGCCCCAGCCATTTCAATAAATAGCGCGACTCCACCAACCAGGTGACGAGGAGGTAAACCATTGTGCCCAGTATCACCGCAAACGGATAGCGCGCGAAGAAACCTGCCAAGTCCGCCGGCAGCACGAGACTGTAGAGCCAGGCATTGAAGATTTTGACGGGTATGCCTGCGAGCAAGGACCAGCAATTTGCCAGAAAGACACAGCGCAGGAGTGTGCGGAATCCAAGTTGCCAGCGCTGGGATAGGATCATGCTCTCGACGCCAACTTGAAACACCATCAGCGGCACGATGACGATTACGCCCCAGATCAAGAGCAGCGGCAGATCAATGCCGTTGGCAAACATCGGACTTGTGGCAGACATATTTGCGGCGCGCTGAAGCTCAATCGATTCAAGGATCAGCCCGCGCACGCTACTGTTGATTCGCCACCAGCTTCAATACGAAAGGCTCAAATAATCCATATCCCACCGTCGAATACGCTTCACCTGACTGCGGGCCGGGAGTTGGTCCTCGCTGAAACATCCCAGGCCACGCGCTGCCCAGCGGAGGATTTCCGTGACGCGGGCCAAGTATGTTCTTGAGCGTACCGATGCCCGTGACGTCAATTTCGTTTAGTCCCCGCTTGATCTGCTTGGTCGTATCGCACAGGGATACGAGTTCTCGTCATAAATCCAGACGTTCATGTCGAGTCGCTTCGCTTCGGCCAGCGCGACCTCCCAAAGATGAAACCACTGATCGGAAAGGCAGGGCGTCATCAAGCCCGGGCGCGGGTGGACCCAGACCTGTTTCACTTTTTGCTGCGAGAGGTCGCGCAACGTGGAACGGATTTGCTCGTCGGTGAGCATATCATTCCAAACCCAGAGCGGCCCGGTGCTGTATTCACGCGGTGGATTGCGGAAGAGTTTTTTCGCCGTGGCTGAATCAGTCAGCGTTGCAGCGTGCGTATTGATCAATGTCACCGCGAGCGCGGCGACGAAGAGTGGAATCCGTCGTTCCCATTTCATACCCAGTTTCCTTCCCCAAGAAATGTCCTTACCCGTGGATCGCTGGCTTTTGGTCAAACGTTCTGCTCTCAACTGCGATCGGACCTTACACCACTGGTGGTGGCGGCACAACGGTATCGTAGCTCAGCGGCGGGATCACTTTGCCGTCTCCGGTTTTGATCGCGCGGGTCTTCTCGTCGAAGAAGAGGGTGAAGCCAAGGCGTTCGGACATTTCGGCAAGGCAAAGCACCGTATTGGCGCGCACCGCGAGGTCCACGTTGCAGAATGGCGTGCCACCTTTGCGGATGCAGTCGTAGAAATTCACGTGCAGATTCTCGATCCGGGCGAACGGCTGCGGATTCTTGTATTCCTCGCGTTCGATTTCTTCGGTGAAAATGGTTTCCGGCCGGAGTTCGGCCTGATTGGAATTGGCGGCGAGAAAGACAGTGGCCTTGCGCCCGCGGATGACGTCGGGCAGACCCTGCTGATTGACGGTAGAGCCAGCGATGATGAAGCTGAGTCCACTGGGAAACTCCGCGAGGACGTGCGTGGTGTCGGTGATCTCGCGATCGGTGGAAACCTTGCGCGTGCCGGTGCAAGCCACGCGGCGCGGGAACTCGGGATTTCCCGTCGCCAGCATGAGCGGGTAGAAGCGATGGCTCATGAGGTTGCCGAGCAGGCCGGAGTTGTAGTCGTAGTATTTGTGCCAGGAGAAATAGCGGTTGGGATCCCAGGGAAATTTCCGCGCCTGACCTTGCCAACGATTCCAGTCGAGGTTGCCTTCGTTGGCGTCTGGATCTACGGGGAACGTCCATTCGCTGTTCTTGGGATTGTTGCGGCAATACGAGCCCTGTGCCCAAACGAGCGGGCCGAGCTTCCCGGTCTTTACCCACTCAGCGACTTTGTGAACCATCGGGTCCGCGGTGAATTGCGAGCCACACTGGTAAACCTTTCCCGTGCTTTTGACCTTGTCGTAAACGTCCCAGCACTCGGCGGCGTAACGCGTCATCGGCTTCTCGCAATAGACGTGCTTGCCGCCGTCGAGGGCATCAAGCGAACACGGCCCGTGCCAGTTGTCCACGGCGGTGATGAGAATGGCATCGAGATCCTTTCGTTCGAGCAGCTTTCGATGGTCGCGAGAGGCATCGGAGTCCTTCAGTCCCATGAACGCCTTCGCTCCGTCGAGGTGATTCTGGTAAACATCACACACGGCCCCGACGGCGATGTTCTGCTCCACGGCTTCCTTCTTGAAGATTTTGAGATGCTCCGTGCCTTGTTTGCCCGTTCCGATGACGCCGATGGTGATCCGGTTGTTCGCGCCCGCGACGTTCGCGGACGGCGACTGACTCTGGCCATAAACGGGCGTTCGCAGGATGCCTGTGGCGGCGGCGATGGTGGCGGTCTTGCGAATGAAAGAACGGCGGGTTTCGCCGCTGGTGACGTTGGAAGACGATTTGGAGTTCATGAAGGGAATTTGGTTCCTCCTTGGACCGTTTTGCAATCGGAATCCTTGGCTAGCCAGCTCGGACGTTTGTTCGACCAAAAAATCGTCGGCCCGCATACAGTGAAACAGCGATGCGCGCCTCAGTTCTCTGGCAGGACTCGGCGCGCTTTGATCAATCCGCGAATGCGTCCTTGATCGGCGATGGGGGATTCGGGATTCAGGCTGCTGATGCGGACGCGTTGTGAGGATTGGATGAACAGTTGGTTGCCGAGATAAATGCCAACGTGCGAAATGCGACTGCGACGCCCTTCGCTTCCCTCGAAGCCGAAGAACAGCAGGTCGCCTTTCTTGATTTGGCTGAGGTCGCGGTCCAGCGGCACTTCAATTCCCTGTCGCGCTTGCTGACTGGCGTTGCGATGCAATTCGATGCCGTTCAGGAAAAACACCAGCTTGGTGAAACCCGAGCAATCCAGACCGCGGGGGGTGCTCGCGCCCCAAAGGTACGGGCGACCGATGAATTGCCGGCCGACACGCTCAATGTTCTCCGGCGTGGGTTGGCGGGTTCTTTTCCAAGCGGCGTAATCCGTCCCGGAATTCTTTGGCACGAAACCGCTGCGCCCGTCGGGCAACTCAACCTTGAACCACTCGCCCGTTTCCCCGACCCGTTTCACCCGGCAGCCGATGACGACGTCTGACATGGGCGGCGCGTCAGCCGCCGGTGTTTCACGAATTATTCCGTCGAGTTCGGTCACGATCAGCAAAGGCGCTTGCTGCCACGCATCCGCCTCGGCGCGCGTGCAAAGTTTTAACGATCCGCTTTCCATCCAGGACAGGTATTGATCGGAAGTCTGGACGTAGAGCCACCTTCCTCGGCGTTTCAACAGCCGGACGACCTCGCCCATCAATGTCTGCGTGCCGAGTTCGGTGGAATGGCCCGTGCCTTCGCGACCATTCGCGACGCTCAAGGTGGTGATTCCCCAATTGGTTACGCCCAGCGCAGTGTCCGGCAACACGCGAATCCGATCCTCGACCCTCATGCTTAACCGCCTTGCCGCTTGCAAGGTTTCCACGCGTGCCTCCACGCGATCCACGTCGCCCGTCAGGGCAAGCGAGCCGTTACGGGAGTCAAGGTCGACGGTATAAACCGCCAGATGGCTGTCCGGCGCGAAGCGATTCTTCAATACGAGCAGTTCCTCCCGCAGCGGTTCTACGGCGGTCTTTGCGCGCGTTGATTTGACATTTGTGCAGCCACCCACCAACACGGCGGCGGTGATGGCCAGCGGCAAAATGCGGCTTGGTTTCATGGTTCGAGGCGTGCCGATGTTGCAAGCGCGGTCAGCAAAACTCAAAACTTTTTCCACTCACACCGGGTTCGGGCTTTACCCGGTTGGCGGAATCGGCTCTGATGCGTGCGCCAGAATGACCGCGAACCACATTTATGGCTGAAGCGACCGCGCCAGCCGAGGGTTTCCTCGGCAAATTCCTCGTCCTCAAGGGCGCGGCGCGCGAGTTGTGGCTGACGTTCCTCATCAAGTTCCTTAGCGTGGCGGCTTACGCGGTGATGAACCTGACCATCAAGCTGTGGCTTTCCTCCGAGTTCGGTTTTTCCGACAAGCAAGCGCTGGCGATCGTTCTCGCGTGGTCGCTGACGATGACCGGCGTGACGTTGCTGGTCGGCTCGCTGACGGACGCGCTGGGATTGCGCAAGACGTTTCTGCTGGGCGTCTGGGTTTGCTTGATCGCGCGCTTGGTCATGGTCCTGACCACGAACAAATGGATCGCGTTGTGCGGCGGTTTGTTTCCACTGGCCATCGGCGAAGCGCTGGGCACTCCGGTGCTCGTCGCGGCGGTCCGCAAGTATTCCACGACCAAGCAACGTTCCATTTCGTTCTCGATGGTCTACATGGCGATGAATGTAGGTTTCCTCGTGACCGGCTATCTCTTCGACATCGTGCGGCAAAGTCTGGGCGAGCACGGGCAGCTCACGATTCCGCTGCTTGGCGTTACGGTTACAACGTATCGCGCGCTCTTCCTGGTAAGCTGGTTCATCGAATTGGTTCTGGTGCCGCTCGTGTTGTGGATGCGCCCCGGGGCAGAAGTGGTGGATGAGGAACTCAGGATCAATCCCGCGTCGGCGGCGACGCCCGGCAGAAGCTTTTTTGGTTCAATCCAAACGACCGTCGTGAATGCCGCGAAGGACACGGTGAACTTGTTCGCCACCCTTTTCAAACAACGCAGTTTTTATCGGTTGCTCGTGTTTCTTGCGCTGATCGCCTGTTTGAAATTGATCCTGATGGTGATGTATTACGTGTTCCCGACATTTGGCATCCGCGAACTGGGCGAAGGTGCGAAGGTGGGGACGCTCTGGAACATCAACAGTTGGATGGTCATCCTTCTCGTTCCGGTGGTCGGCGCGCTGACGCAACGATTCCCCGCGTACGGGATGGCAATCCTCGGTGGCGCGATTACCGCCGGGTCGGTTTTTGTGATGGCAATGCCGACGGTGTGGTTTGAGTCAGCAGCCAGTGGCTGGCCGGGTCGATTGGTGGGACACTGGTATTTGCAATTGAGCGGCAACATCCACCCCTACTACGTGATGATTGCGCTTTTCATCGCCGTTTTTTCAATCGGAGAGACTTTCTATTCGCCGCGGGTTTACGAGTATGCCGCTTCGATTGCTCCGAAAGGCCAGGAAGCCTCGTATTCGGCACTGTCCTATATTCCACTGCTGCTCGGCAAAACTTTCGCCGCTGCCATCTCCGGTGTGCTACTCTCGAAATATTGTCCAGAGGTTGGCGAACGGAATTCAGGAACGATGTGGCTCATCTTCGCGTTGGTTGCAACGATTTGCCCGCTGGGATTGTTGCTGCTGCGTCCTTACATTCGCGTCCGCGAAGCCGGCCGCGAGGAATAACAGATCTGGCGGCCAAGGATGCACTGTAGCTGAACGTACGTGCGGCGATTCGATTTTGGTTTGAATAAGCTCTGAGACATCATGAAGACCAGATCATTCCACTTTCAGATTGCAGTCGCGCTCGGCTTGCTCGTGACGCCGGTCGTGGCCGCCGAACTTCAAATCAGCAATCGCCGTTCGCAACCGGACGAGATCGGTTACCGCCCGGCGGATGGCGCGACAGTGCGGATGAATCCGCCTTCACTGACGTGGTTGCACGAGAGCGAAGCGCAGACCTACTCAGTTGAATGGAGTCGCAGGACGGATTTTTCTGATGTAAGCGCAGTGACCAACCTGACTTTGAATGTTTACACCCATTCCGCAACGCTGCCCGCCGGCGAATATTTCTGGCGCTACCGGTTCGCCGATAAGAATGAAAAGGTGTCAGGCTGGAGCAAGGCGCGGAGCTTTACGATTCCGACCGATGCGATTGCGTTTCCGATGCCCACCCGCGCCGAACAACGCGAGCGCGTCCCGCAGCAGCATCCCCGTCTGTTCCTGCGGCCTGAAAATCTGACGGCCTTGCGCGAACTGGCCCGGGGCCGCGAGGCGAAAGCTTTCTTCACCCTGCGCAGCGCGGCGGACAAATACATCGTCGCCGGGCCGACGCCCGAACCGGAACACATGGGCTCGGCCACCGATAAGGAGAACGCTGAGCTCATCAAGTATTGGTGGCCCAATCGCACTCAAACCGAACAAGCCTGTCGCGAAGCTGAAACCATCGCGTTCGTTTACCTGTTGAGCGGTGAGAAGAAATACGGCGCGGCGGCGCGGAAATGGATTCTGCATCTCGCTTCGTGGAATCCGGACGGACCGACGAATTTCAAGCTGAACTGTGAGGCCGGCAAGCCCATGCTCTATCGCCTGCCGCGCGCGTATGATTGGGCCTGGGACACGCTCACCGAAACCGATCGCGAAAAAGTCCGCACGGTCATGACGCGCCGCGCGCTCGACGCTTGGAACAGCGGTGAGGTTGGGCGTGGTGTCGGACATTTGAATCGTCCGTTCAGCAGCCACGGCAATCGGACTTGGCACAAGCTCGCCGAGTGCGCGATTGCTTTCCTCGGTGAAATTCCCGAGGCGGAAATCTGGCTGGATTATGCGGTGAACAAATTCTACGCCGCGTATCCCGTCTGGTCGGATGACGACGGCGGCTGGCACGAAGGCGTGAGTTATTGGGGCGGCTACATGAGCAAGGTCGTGAACTGGCTGCAAGTCGCGGAATCGGCGTTGCAAATTGACGGCTTCAAGAAGCCGTTCTTCGCGCAGATTGGAGATTATCCACTCTACGTCGCGCCACCAGGTTCACCGAACATGGGTTTCGGCGATTTGTCATTCCGGCCGCCTTCGCAAGGCATGGGCGGTTTCATTGAATATTTCCTGCGCGCGGGAGGGAATCGCCCGGAGGGCGATCACGCCGGCTATTGGCGCTGGTGGACGGAGCAGTGGAAGATGAACGGCGAAGGCGGTGTGCTCGGATTCTTGTACGCGGCGAACTTGCCGTCATTGCCGGCCGCGAAACCACCCACTGATCTTCCAAACTCAAAAGTCTTCCAAGGCATCGGTGTCGCCAGCTTGCACGCCACGCTACTCAACAGCGCGGACGACGTGCATCTGTTGTTCAAATCGAGTCCATTCGGTTCGCAAAGCCATGGGCATAATCCGCAGAACAGTTTTCAATTGAACGCGTACGGCGAAGCGCTGCTGACCACCTGCGTCTATCGCGACCTGCACGGTAGTAAATTTCACACGCGCTGGGCGTGGAGCACCAGGGCACACAACGCGGTGCTTGTGGATGGCGAGGGACAAATCCAGCACTCTGCTTCGGCGATGGGACGCATTGTGGATTCCAAGTTCACGCCAGATTGGGACTATGTGCTCGGCGATGCCACGCCCGCTTACGGCGGCAAACTCACCCGCGCGCGGCGACAGATTGTTTTCGTGAAGCCGGACGTGATCGTCATCTGCGACGATCTGGCGGCGCCCAAGCCGGTTTCCTTCCAATTCATGCTGCACGCGCTGGCGGAATTCCAAGTGGATGAGAGTGCCGCCCGTGTCCGCGTCCAGCAACCCAAGGCCGCACTCACGGCACAGTACCTTTCCCCGGTGCAGCTGAGCTTCCGCCAGTGGGATGGCTTTGATCCAAAACCCTCACGTGAGTTTCCGAACCAATGGCATGTCGAAGCCGGCACGCAGGAAAAGCGGAGCGAGTTGCGTATGATCACTGTGCTCGTGCCGCGTCGCGCAACTGAAGCCGAAATAGCCTGGCAAGCGGAACGAATCGAGAGCGATACGGCAATGGGTGTGCGCCTTACTCGGAACGGCAAGGAAACCGTTGTTGCCTTGAGAAAGTTGGAACAGGGCGCAGCCAAATTCGCAGACCTGAGTTTTGAGTCTGCCGTCGCTGTTCAAACCATTTCAAAGTAAAGCTGCTTAAGCACGAATTGTTCTCTGGCCTTGAGGACTTTGTAGGTCGAGGCGAGTCCTAGGTTTGTGAATCCATCCAAGGGTGGAAATCCTTTTATCCGCAACGTCGGTCTGATAACAATCCGCCGCTGTGAGCAAACCAAAGCCAAAGTCGTCGTCGCGCACCGGGAAGCTGTTCCTGGTCGCGATGTTGCTGGCAGTAGTTATTCCGGCATCGGTAGCACTCTGGGTGGGAACTTCCCGAATGCGCTCGCGGCCTGCCAAACTGGCGAACCTGCCGGCGGAAGTGGTGGCAACTCAACCTTCGGAAGCAGATTTATTCGCCAGTTACGGAAAGTCACCAACCTGCAAATCCTGTCACGAGGAGGCCTACGCAAATTGGGAAAAATCCCATCATGCGCTGGCGGAGCGAATGATCGATTCCAAACTGGACGAATCAGGGTTCGAGCCTGCTCGCTCCATTCGCCACGGCACACAAAGTTCCGAAGCCCGGATGACCAACGGCGTATTCCAACTTGTAACCAAGGGATTGAGTGGAACTAACGAAGTCTTTGTTCCGGAGCGAGTGATTGGTGTGGACCCGCTGCTGCAATACCTGATCCCCGCGCCCGGCGGACGTTGGCAGACGGCGGAGTTGTGTTTCGATCCGCACAAACAGGAGTGGTTCAACGTCTATGGCGAGGAGGACCGCCAGCCCGGCGAGTGGGGACATTGGACCGGGCGCGGGATGAACTGGAACAACATGTGCGCCACCTGCCACAACACTCGCGTGCGCAAGAATTACGACGAACCCACGGACACTTTTCGCACCACGATGGCGGAGATGGGGGTGGGCTGCGAGTCGTGTCACGGGCCGATGGCGGATCATAACGCGTGGCAGGCGAAGCATCCGAATCAATCGGGTGATCCGACCGTGCGCAAGATTGCGCGGCAGGAAATGTTCTCAGCTTGCGGTCAGTGCCATGCGCGGCGTGCCGAGTTGACCGGCGATTTCAAACCCGGCGACAACTTCTTTGACCATCATCAACTCACGATTCCGGACGAGACAGACCTTTTTTATCCCGACGGCCAGGTGCGCGACGAGGATTACGAGTACACCGCTTTCATGGGCAGCAAAATGCACGCAGCCGGCGTGCGCTGCGTGGATTGCCACGAACCGCATCACAACAAACTGCGCGTGTCGGGGAATCTCATGTGCATGAGCTGCCATGGCAGCGTGGTGACGAATGGCGCGCCGCGCATTGACCCGGCCAAGCATAGTTTCCACAAACCCGGCACGAGTGGTGACAATTGCACCGACTGCCACATGCCGCTCACGACCTATATGCAGCGCCATCCGCGGCACGATCACGGCTTCACCATTCCCGATCCGCGATTGACGAAGGAGCTGGGCATCCCGAACGCCTGCAATCGGTGTCACACGAATCAGACGTCCGACTGGTCGCTCGAAGCGATGAACAAGTGGTATGGCCCGCGCACGAACGAACAGATGCGAACGCGCGCCACGGCGATAGCGAAGGCCAGGGCAGGGGACGCCGCAGCAGTGCCGACACTGGTGAAGATGACCGATGCTGAAACGAATTTCTTCTGGCGGGCCGTCGCGGCAAATCTTTTGAAACGCTGGGCCGGCGAATCGAACGTCACGGCGGCGCTGCTCAAGTCGGCAGGGGACACGAATGAACTGGTCCGGGCGATGGCGGTGCGCGGGCTGGAGTCATTGGCTGAATCGGGCCGGCCGCCGGTGATGAGCTTGTTGAACTCGCGGCTGACGGATCCAGTGCGCGCGGTGCGCATTGAGTCGGCATGGGCGTTGCGGACCACCCTGGACACGAACTCGACTGCAGGAGCGGATTTGCTCACTCACTTGCGGCACAACGCCGATCAGCCCGCCGGCGCGTTGCAACAAGGTGTGTTCTACCTCGACCGTGGGGATCCGGCCAGGGCGATGAGCTACTTCCGCCGCGCGCTCAGTTGGGACACGAACTCCGCGCCGCTGCATCATGCATTGGCGGTGGCGTCGAGCATGCAGGGGAACAGTGCGGCGGCGGTGGAGTCTTTGAAAACTGCGTGCCGGCTCGCGCCGCGGGATGCGGAGTATCGCTACAAGCTGGCTTTGGCGCTCAATGAAGTAGGCCAACTCGATGCCGCGCGCGTGGCGCTGGAGGAAACGGTGAAACTGGATCCGCAATACGCGCGGGCGTGGTACAACCTCGGACTGGCATACGCCGGGCAGGAGAAACTGGATCAGGCGTTGAATGCGTTGATGCGGGCGGAGTCACTGGACGCGCGTTCACCGCAAATCCCGTATGCACGAGCAACGATTCTGGCGCGCTTGGGCGGGACGGAAGAAGCGAAGGTTGCCGCGCTCCGGGCGTTGGAATTGCAACCATCCTTCCGTGAAGCGACGGAGTTGTTGCAGGCGTTGGGGAGGTGAGAAGATTGAAACCGCGCTGGCGGAGAACTACTGCGGCTTGTCTACGAGGGGGTATCGCCAAAACGTGTATCTCTGGCTGTGAATTCGGCCAGAATCTCTTCTGGTTTTATCGCCTCGAGCGAAGCAATCCGAGCATCCAATACAGCAACGCGGTCGGTGTGCCCGCCGGTTCTCGGCACGAATGTGGCACGTTCTGCCCGGATTGACCTAATCCTTGCAAGTCGCACTTCCTCTGCCAAACGCAACTGATGTTCATGGGATTCGCCACTACGAACGCTGCGCAGAAGCTTCTCCTCTTGATACTGGAGGCGCTCTCGCTTCTCCGTGTAAGATGGGACGTAGCTAGCCATAACTTGAATGGGCCTGCCGTGACGTCGCTGCGACCTTGCAGCCGATCTCATTTCACGGTTCTGACGTTGCGTCTGCCCAAACTTTTTGTCGAGCGATTGTTCATGAGAATCCGCCTGCGCTACCGCCGTGCCGACTCGACGTGCTTCCCGCGAATCTGCTTCGTATCGAAATCCCACAACAACCAGTCGTCGTCCGGGACAAAGCGGTTGAGTTTGCGATCCCATTTCTTCGGGAGTCGGCTATTAAGTTTCTCCACGAACGGGAGTAGCGGGCGCTTGGGTGGAAAACGTTTCTCGTGCTGGTCAATGGGGATATCAATGTTCCAGCCGTAGCGCTTCCGGTACGGCGCAAAGCCGAAGCCGTCGAAGAAGTTCTCGCCGCCCACGAGTGGGATGTACCAAAGGCTGGGAATGCCGCGTGGGTTTTCTTTGATCGGGATTTCTCGTTCCAACTGCCGCAGAAGTTCCGAGCCGATGGGGTCGAGTTCGAGATGTTTGCGCAGTTCATGCAACGCTGGAAAGACGATGGGCGGGCTGACGAAGAGCACGGGTTTATGCTGCAGCGTGGCCATGATGATCTCGTGCGGCGTGCCGACGCTGTAAATATTCGTGGGGCAATACGAGATGCTGAAGTCGCTGGTGTCCACCATCCGCAGGTCAATGTGGAGCGTTTCCCAAAACTGCCGTGCGCACCAGGACCGGGCTTGCGCACCCGGTTTGCCGCCGTCATAGGTCCAGCGTTTGCGGATGCGCTCGCCGCTCTTGGCGTCTTCCCGACCATACTCGTGCAAGCCGCGCACGTCCGGCTTGAACCACGGATCGAACACGGTCACGCCCATCTCCTGGAGAAACTGGCTGACGCGATTACGCCAGCCGAATTGCTTTTCCGCAGCGCGTGACGCGACGAAGTCCATCGGGCCGGAGAGGTAAACGCGTGCGCCCTGGAGCAGGCGGTTTTGGGATTTCGATTTGGGTTTGGCCATGGGCGAATGCTAGGGGGATCAGGCCCTTGGCTCAAGCGCGGCTCGGTTATCCGTAATTCACGCCACGCCGAATACGTAGTATGTTTTGTTGCCTAATTTCGGGACTGTCAATAGTTTGTGCAGTAAAGTCTGATTCAGACCGAAGCATGAAGACGAATTCGATCAGCCAATTCCCGGTCGAGGCAACCGCCACTGGCCCTTCATTGGATACAGCTTTTCGGCGACGGATGTCAGTGCGAAAACAGGCTGCGCAGTGCGGCGTGGTTGCCGTCCTGGCGCTGGCCAGCTATATTTTCATCAGCCACTTCCTGCTGCAATCGGTGCAAATCGTCGGTGTCAGCATGGCACCTACGTTGAAAAACTCCGGTTACTATCTGTTGAACCGTTGCGTGTACGTCTGGCGCGAACCGGCCATCAGTGACATCGTGGTCATTCGCGATCCCCAGGATCAGGCTTTTGCGGTCAAGCGTATCATCGCGGCCGAGGGTGATTCCGTTTATCTCTCGGGTGGACACGTCTATGTGAACGGACGACTGCTTGATGAGCCGTATCTGAGTCCGGGCACGCCAACCTTTGCGTTGGGTCGGCAAATTGAACTTTCTGTGCGTTGCGGCCGGGGTGAATACTTCCTGCTCGGGGATAATCGCAACAACAGTTCAGATAGTCGTGTCTATGGACCCGTGTCTCGACAAAACATCCTCGGTGCCATCATCCGCTGAACCGGACTCGCTGCGCGTATTGATCCACAGCGGCAGGTCTGCGGTCGCCACGGCCTCACGCCAAACGACGCAGCCAACCGTCCGCGTCACTCGTCGCCGCAAAGTCGAACACATCCTGCCGGACGCAAAACTCCACGTCATCACGCAGTTCCGGCAGGCGCAGCAGGCGTCGCGCATTGCGAGCCTGACCAAGCGCGTCGGCAAGGTGGTTCTGCGCGTGGAGAAAAGCTCCCCGGGCGATGCCAGCGGAGTCTTCGAGTTGAGCCACCACCGGCACGGCTGACACCAGTCCCTCGCAGACCGCTCCGGCAGCCAGGGTGTCTTCCAACGCCGCGTCCTCACCGGTGCCGGCGCAGACCAGGCAGATTCGTTCCCGTGTCCGGACTAATAGATGGTGGATTGTCGCGGACAAATTGAGAAACGATCCAACCACGATTTCCTCCGCCCCGGCGCAGGCGCGCAATGCCCGCGTGCCGTTCGTGGTCGTGGTAACAATGAGTTTTCCCGTTACGGCGGCCGGCAAAAATTCGCGCGGGGAATTTCCGAAATCAAACTCCACTCCGCCCGTGAGCGTCTTGCCGATTCGCAGGCCGTCGCGCTCGCCGGCCAGCATGACTTCCGGTTGGCGTGCCCGCCACGCCAGCGCCTCGGCGATTTCGCTCACGGGAAGGATGCCGCGCGCACCTGCTGCCAGCGCGGTGACGATGGTGCTGGTGGCGCGGAGTATGTCGAACACGACGCACGTTGTGCGGGATAAATCCCGTTCGCAAAGAGTGCGAAATTCAGCAGGAGTGAACCGGACTTCAACCTGGCGAGTCATGCGCGACCCTACAGTCCGTGCGGCTCACGAGGAAAGCTTTTTCCCTTCGCTCAGACGCAGCGAGTGAAAAAGGTATTGTTGCGCGTAGCCGCCATACGGGCCGAAATGCGTGGCGGAAAAACTCCGCAGCCGGGCGAGATTCGTACGGCGATTGCGAAAGTAAGACTGCCGTAGCGCCTTCATGACCCAAACGTCCACAGGGAAGGCGGTCGGGAAACCACAGGCAAACAGCAGAACGCAATCCGCGATCTTCGGACCGACTCCGGGCAGCTTGAGCAGGCGGTCGCGAGCTTCGTCCAGGGATAGTTCTGGCAGTGCGGCCAGATCGAGCTTGCCCGAGGCCACGATTTGCGCGGTCGCAAGCAGGTAAGGCGCGCGGAAGCCCATCTTGCAGTCCCGCAATTCCTGTTCGGAGAGCCGGGCGATTTGCGCGGCGGTTGGAAATGCGAACGTGGGCGATTCAGTTTCCGGAACGCGAACCGGTGTGCCGTGGCGCGCACACAGTTCGCCGACGATCTGGCGGATCTGCACGATCTGCTTCGTGGAGGAAAGAATGAACGAGGCCAGACATTCCCAGGTCGGTTGACGAAGCAATCGCAAGCCGCGGCAGGCGAGGATTGCGCGGTGCATCGGTTTGTCGCCCGGAAAAGTGGCGAGCACGGCGGCGAGATCAAGTTGAAGTTGCAAATAGTCTTCCAGCCAGTGCCAGTCAGTTTGCGGTTCGACCGTGCGTGCGAAGATTTTTCCGCCGTCCTGCCGTAGTTCCACCCAGCGCGCGTCCATCACGCCGAGCCAGCGGTCATTGTGGCACTCCCAACGAAACGCCTGGCCACAACCCAGTGTTGCGGCGAGGTCGTAGTCGTGTACGGCGAAGGCGGTTTCGTTCAAAGTTCGGCTGGGTTCAACGCAGGTTGCGCAATTCGCAGAGTCGAAGATCGCCAAGGATGCGGCAATCATGCTTTACAGGTTGGTCGCTGGACGGTGGTCGGCGAGGATGCCTGCCCACTACAATTGGTCGGGATGTGTCATCAAGTCTGCGATGCGTGAAAGCAATCGGCCCGCCGCACCGCCATCGAGCACGCGATGGTCAAAGCTCAAACTGAGATTCGCTTCCATTGCCGGCTCGAACTGGTTTGTGTTCTCGTTCCAATGCGGCACCCGCTGGCCCGCACCCAAGCCGAGCACGAGGGTCTGTTCGGGTAGCGGAATCGGCGTGGCCCAGGTCAAACCGAAGGTGCCGTAGTTCGTAACGGTGGCGATGGAACCGCCCGTAGCTTCTCCGGGCAGTTTCCGCTGGCGGGCCAGGTTCACGAGTTCGCTATAGCGGATCGTGAGGTTGGTGAGTTTTTTCTGATCGGCATTTCGGATCACGGGAACGAGCACGCCGTCTTCGGCTTCCACGGCGACGCCAATATCAATCGAGGATGGGTGAACAATCTTGCTGCCGACCAGGCGTCCGCCGGGCGCGCTGTTTTCCGAAAGCGCAATCGCCAGCGCCCGCAACGCGTACAGCGCGGGACCAGGTTTCGGCGTTTGTGCTTTGCGATGCGCGAGCAGCGCGTCCAGGCCTACTGGCAAGCCAACCGTGGCGAGCGGGCGCGTCCAACTACGACGCATCGCATCGGCGACGGCCACGCGCATGGTCGAGGCTTGGGTCAATTTTTGCTTTTCGAGGTTGGAGAGGTATTTCTCGAAATCTTCGATGGTGACCCGTCCCGCTGCGCCGCTGCCGGCGATGCCGGCGAGATCGGCGGCATGCAGGCCGATTTCGTGCATGCGCGCTTTCATACGCGGGGACATGTAGCTGGCGCCGGCCGCATTGGCGGGCACGGGCAAGCCGCGTACGGTGGGCTTCACACCGCGGCGTGCGGTATCGGGGGCGCCTTTCGTGCCCGGAGTTATGAGTACATCGGTGTCGCCAGATGATTTTGAGGGCGACGGCGTGTCCAGTCCCAGTCGCGCCAGTTCTTCCGTGGTGGCTTCGATCTGCCCGAGTACCGCACCAACCGCATAACTCTCGTTCAGTTCGATCGAGAAGCCCGCCAGACGTCCGCGCGCGGGTGAGGTGACGTTCATGTTCGCCTTGTTGGTCTCCACTTCGATGATGTCCTGATCCGCTTCGACGTGATCACCGGGTTTCACGAGGAAACTGACTATGGTAGCTTCGGCGATAGATTCGCCAAGTTGCGGCATGATGATGGGGATGGAGGGCATGGGAATTAAGAATGAAGAGTGAAGAATGAAGCGAGGGACAAAAATCCTGCGGTGTGGGACGCAGAATCATACAACTTCACGATTGATGTTTTCATTGTCTCAGAAGTTTCCGAGCCGCTGCGGCGATGCTGCGCTCGGTGGGGCGGTGCGCGGCCCACAGGCTGGGATGATACGGCACGGGTGTATCTTTCGCGTTGAGGCGTTGGGGTGGAGCGTCGAGCAAATCGAATCCTTCCGTCGCCACGCGGGCGACGACCTCTGCGGTGACGCCGCCCCAGGGGAAGGATTCGCCCACGCACAACAAGCGACCCGTACGCGCGACCGACGCCATCACGGTGTCGGTGTCGAGCGGTTTGACGGTGCGCAAATCCACGACTTCAATTTCCCAACCCTCGGGCTGGAGTTCTTCCGCCACGGCCAGCGCTTCGTGAACCATGGCGCTGTAAGCCACGATCGTCAGATCGCGGCCTTCGCGTGCGAGTCGGGCTTTCCCGACGGGCAGTGCCTCGCTGGGAAGTTTCTCGGCTTTGAGGTGGTAATAGAGTTGTTTGTGCTCGCAGAAAATGACCGGATCGTTCAGCGCCACGGCTTCGAGCAGCATGCTGTACGCGTCCTCGACGGTGGCGGGCGTCATCACGATCAGGCCGGGGTAATGCGCGTAAATCGCCTCCATCGTCTGGCTGTGAAACGGCCCGCTGCCGGAAGTGGCGCCACAGGGCAGCCGGACGGTGATGGGGCAGGGGACATTCGTGCGCCAGAACATGGTAGCCGCCTGGTTCACGATTTGGTTGAAGGCGACCGTTGAAAAATCCGCAAACTGCATTTCGATGATCGGCCGTAAGCCTTCGATGGCCGCGCCCACCGCAAGGCCAGCCATCGCGTCTTCGCTGATCGGCGAGTCCAGTACGCGCCCGGGGAATTCGTTCGCCAGATTCTTGGTCGCCTTGAACGCACCACCGAACGCACCAACGTCCTGCCCGTAGATGAACACGCGCGGGTCATCTGCCAGCGCGCGGGCCTGGGCTGCACGAATGGCTTCGAGGTAGGTAATGCTCATGCAACGAAAATGATGAATGACGAATGACGAATGACGAAATAAGTCTGTTCGGAGCGGCGCGGTGAAATTAACTCTTCATCGTTCATTCTGTCCTGGGTTTTTCTATTCATTCCCCTCGCCCAGATGTTTCTCGGACAGCGCGCTCCAGTCCTCCTCAAAGGGATCGGGCACACTTTCACGTTGCACTTTGGCGACGGCTTCTTCCACCTGTTGAACCGCCTCAGTCCGCCAGCTGGAAAAGTCGGAAGCGCCGGCCCAATTCCGTTGTTCGAGATACTCCTCGCTGAGTTTTAAACAATCGCGACCAATGGGAAGGTTCTTTAGCTTTGGATCAACGTAGCTTGAGTCGTCGTGCTCCCCGTGACCACAGAGGCGCAGGAGCCGGGCGACGATCAGTTGCGGCCCGCCACCGGTGCGGGCGCGCTGAACGGCTTCGCCCACAACTTGAAGACACGCGCAGAGATCGGTGCCGTCCACGGCATGACCTTTTAGGCCGTAACCTTCGGCGCGGTCCAACAGCGAATGGCAGGCAAACTGGCGTGTCGTCGGCGTGGAGTAGGCGTACTGGTTGTCGGCGACGACCATCACCAATGGCAGTTTCTCGACGGCGGCCTGGTTGAGCGCCTCGTGCCAGGAACCGGTGGAAGTGGCGCCGTCGCCGCAACACGCGAGGCCAACGGTATTGGGGACGCCTTTCATGCGACGGGCCAGCAACGAGCCGTTCACGACGGAAATCATCGCGCCCAGATGACTGACCATGGGCAGCAAACCTTCAAGCGGACGGCCCCGATGAACATTGCCGTCGCGCCCGCGCATCGGCCCGGATGCGGACCCGAGATAGGTGCGAACCGCATCCAGAATCGGTTCACCGAAGGCGAGCCGACCGGCGCCATCGCGAATCAGCGGCGCGAAGATGTCGCCCTTGCGCAGCGCGAGTCCGCCGGCAACGCTCAAGGCCTCCTGCCCACGGCCAAGGAATACGCCGCCGTGAATTTTTCCCGCGCGGTAAAGGCTGGCGAACTTGTCGTCCAGCACGCGGGCCAGCACCATGAGCCGGCAGGCACGGAGATACAGTTCACGCGAGGAAGCGACATCACCCAGCGGTTCCGTCTTCAGAGCCGTCTGAATCATGGGAACATCTTTGCCACATAGCGCCGGGCGCGCAACGTTTCTTTCCGGGCAATAAAGCAATCTTTGTGGAACGGCGAAAAGTTCCGTGGACGCGCGGCGCAGTTTCATGTTGAATAAGTACAGTACCTTGTTTGGTAGCGTGGGTTGTGGATAAACATTTGCTCTTGCACGCATGGATATGAATTCACCGGTTCGCATACTGCTGGTCGAGGATGATCCGAGTTTGCCAGAGGTGTTGGTCGAGTCACTGCGGGACTCGAACATCACCATCCTGCACGCCGCCTCGGCGGAGGACGCGCTGGTGATGTTGCTGGATTTTCCCATAGAACTGGTCTTGCTGGACCTTGGGTTGCCGGGACTGAATGGATTCGAATTGCTGGCACGGATTAAAGCGGCGCCCGACACGCAGGCGATTCCGGTCATCGTAGTCACTGCGTGGAACAGCACCAAGGACAAGATTCGCGGCTTTGAACTGGGCGCGACTGATTACCTCACCAAGCCGTTTGAAACCGCCGAACTGCGGGCGCGCGTGCAGTCGGTGCTACGCACCAAGCGGCTGGCGGACGAGTTGACACGGACCAATCGCGAATTGGTGGCGGCGCGCATTGCGGCGGAGAACGCGACCCGGGCCAAGGCCGAGTTCCTCGCCAACATGAGCCACGAGATTCGCACGCCCATGAACGGGGTTATTGCGATGTCCGGTCTGTTGCTCGAAACCCCGCTCACGCACGAGCAACGCGGTTACGTGGAAACCGTTTACGCCAGTAGCGACGCGTTGCTCGCGATCATCAACGACATTCTGGATTTCTCAAAGATCGAGTCCGGCAAGCTGGAGTTGGAAAATCAACCCATGGATTTGCGCGGCGTGTTGGAGGATTCACTCGACCTGCTCGCTGCCCGGGCAGCGGAAAGGAAACTCGACCTGGCCTACCAGATGGATGATGGCATTCCACCGATGCTTATGGGCGACATGACGCGGCTGCGCCAGGTGCTGGTCAATTTGCTCAGCAATGCGGTGAAATTTACTGAAAGCGGCGAAGTGGTGGCCCAGGTAAAACTGCTTTCCGCGCCCGGACCGAACCAAGCCGATCCCAAGTGGCATCTGCATTTCCTCGTGCGCGACACAGGCATCGGCATTCCGGTGGACCGGCTGGCGAAACTATTCCGGCCGTTCACGCAGGCGGAGTCTTCCACTGCGCGCCATTATGGCGGCACCGGGCTGGGTCTGGCCATCAGCAAACGTCTGGTGGAGATCATGGGTGGCAAGATGTGGGCGGAAAGCATGCCGGGGAAAGGGTCAGTGTTTCATTTCACGCTGGCCTGTCAGCGCGCCGAATCCAACCAACCGGTCATGACGGACGGCAAGCAGGCGCAACTGGCCGGACTCCGCCTGCTCGTGGTGGACGATAACTTGACCAACTCGCGTATCCTCACCGTGCAGGCCGGCAAGTGGGGGATGCTTGCCCGCAGCGCGCAAGACGCCGAAACGGCGCTCGAATGGATTCGCGCCGGCGAAACATTCGATCTGGCCATTCTCGACATGCAGATGCCCGGTATGGATGGCCTGATGCTCGCCACGGAAATCCGCCGCGTGCCGACCGTCGCCACCATGCCCATCGTCCTGCTCACCTCGATGGGCGTAAAGACAGACAGCCGGGAATTTGCAGCCGCCTCGTTCGCGAGCTGCCTGACGAAACCCATCAAGCCCACGCAACTCCTCGAAGTGCTGGTCCGCGCCGTGTCCGGCGCACAGTTGAGCACCAAGAAAACCACCAGCCCGGGCAAGCTGGATCCCGGACTGGCCACACGCCTGCCCTTGCGGGTGTTGTTGTGCGACGACAATATAATCAATCAGAAGGTCGCCGCGCGTCTGCTTCAGCAGATGGGTTACAAGGCAGACATTGCCACCAATGGCCGGGAAGCGCTTCAGAAGCTCGACGCACAGCGGTACGATCTCGTGTTCATGGACGTGATGATGCCCGAGATGGACGGTTTGGAAACAACGCGCGAAATCCGTGTGCGTGAGGAGCAAGGTGTGCAACATCCCAACTACCAGCCACCGTTGGTGGTCGTGGCGATGACGGCGAGTGCTATGCAGGGTGACCGGGACAAGTGTATTCACGCCGGCATGGACGATTATCTGGCCAAGCCCGTGCGGCCCGAGGATGTTCGCGGCATCATTGAGCGTTGGGGCAATGCCATCGCTGCCGGTCGAAGCGCGAAAGAAAAACCAGAGGCGACCTCCTCCGCCGCTGCTGCTGATTCGTGTGGGAAGCTTCCGGTGGACATGGAGCGTCTGCGCGAACTGACCGATGGAACGGAAGCGGGCTTGTGCGAACTGGTGACACTTTACATCGCGCAAACCACCTTGCAGTTGCAGGAGTTGGAAACCGCGATTCGCGCGGGGCAGGCTGCTGAGGTGCGTCGCATCGCGCACAGTTGCGCCGGGGCCAGCGCCACCTGCGGCATGGGCGGCATCATCCCGCTGATGCGCGAAATGGAAAAACAGGGGAGCGAAGGCAATTTGACCACTGCGGCAGCATTGTGCGCGGACGCGGCGCGCGAATTTGACCGGATCCGAGTTTTCCTGGCAAAGTACACCCCGCCCGATAACGAATCGGCAGCCTGCCTTCAAAAGTGAAGCCAATAAGGCTATCGCGAACATTCACCGTAAGGAATCCGCCCGCCCGGGCTTCAAAGCGGCCGTCGCCATTCACTGTAACTGCTTGTTAGCCGACACGGGGGTAAGTGCGCCTCAAGCGGCGTCTCCATAAACCAGATGGAACCGTCGTCAGACTGACCCCACGCGACCATTCTGTTTGCCTTCGCGAGATCCCGCTGCGATTTTCCGCGAAGTAGCGCGGCGCTCGAAGCTTTGTGGATGTGGTTCTTGGCATCTGCACGTGACTGTAGACCAGCGTCGCTCCGCCGCCACCATCCAACGGAATGCGACCAAGAAGTTTAGTTTCCATTGATCTCCGCTCGGGCCATGTGTCCGGTTGCTCGTCGATGTCGAGCAAGAACAGGAGCACTTCGACGGCCATTCGATGCGGTGCCGACTCGACCCGCATGAGGTCAACAGGGAACTCATCCTGGTTGGTTGTTGGTGACGACCAAGGAAACCGCAATCTTGCGGCGAGACATATCGGCGACTCACCGATTCTTTCCGCGGCCTCCCAGCGGCCTAGAAAACGCGACGCTGGGGCGCATCCGAGATCGAACAGAACGTCCTTCTTTTGGTGATGAAACCCGACATGCCATTGACCGCGCTCATGCAAACTCAGCTTCATTGAGTAGCCCAAGGGCCGGCTTGTCACGTAAACGTCTCGCTTGTTCGACCCCCGATTGGCCCAAATCTTCCAGACATCGGTGGAGCGCCCGTCAGCGCAGAAGACTGCAAACCTCGAGGCAACCTCGGGCATGGTGTCGGCTAACGAGTTCAGCGACCGCCGCCGGAAACGCCCGCGTAGAGCGGCGTGGCCGCAACGCGGCTTTACGCCGGTCGGCTGCAACCGTCGCGGACACCACGGTTCGCGGAGCGAAAGTCATAACTTAGGGAAACCATATCGTGGCGGGCTTGGGAAGCCTCAATTATTTGAACCGTCCGACTGCCCAGCGGGGCGGCGGCTAGATGCAGCGCCCTTCGCGGGCCGGGTGTTGGTCAAACTGCCCTCACGCACGATCTGACCGGCGGCATCCAAAACGCAAACGTGATGCCGGCGATCCCCCAGATCGAGCCCGAGGGTGAACCCGCCGGGGACAACGGTGGCGGGCGTGGGAGCGGTGGATACGACGGCGGGAGTGGTGTTTGTTTTCATAGGCAGACACTATCACCCAGCGCGTCCTTGCGCCGAGTCTCTGCCTTCTCATCTAATCTGGTTAGTCCGCGTCAATGTCCAATCTGTCCGATCCAGTGTAACCATAATGTGCTCGTTGGTGGTGGCGGCTCGGTAAAGTGAACCTCCACATCGTAACTCTGCCCCTTCGTGAACAAATTATCGAGACGCTCCGCTGCGTTGGTGCGTCCCCAAGTAAGAATGTGACCAGCTACGCGTGGGTCAGTCGCCTGATTGTCGAGCCAGTTGCAGGGCGTCACATCGTGTGAGCCAACCTGCACTCGCGCGACTGTGCCGGTGCTCTGCCGAAAGACCAACTCACCGCGAAAGGCGAGCGCATTCGTGTCTGAGTAGGGCACGCCAAGAACGATGCTGAACAACTCTCCTGTCGGCCACGCCACTCTGAAAGTGAGAGCGTTCGTGGTGCAGTCGGCCAACTTCTGCTCTCGTGGCGTATCTTTGCAAAAGCAACCGCTCAACAATGCCGCAAGGAGCAGTGCTGCGAATGTTGTGGCGTATGACCTTTGCATGAGCGTGAAGCGGCCTAACGACCCAAGCTCAGCGACCCGTGCGGAAGCGGGCGATGAGCGCAACGAGACGAAAGGAAAATCCCATGAATGATAAACGGAAAGCGGGGCACGGGTTCGCTGGAGCGCGATGGTTAGATGCTTTTCTATCGCGCTCCGATCTCATGCAGAACGCTATCCGGAATGCGCAAAAGCTTGCCTTGCTGATGCAGCTTAAGAATGCGGTCTATTTCGCATCTGTGCTGGCCTCTAAGGCGAGCCATTGCAAGGCGATGATTCTTCTCCAATTCCGACTCGCGATCTGCCGACTTGAGCGAAGCCTCCTCCATCTGGCGCTCAATCTCTTTGATTCTGTCATCGCGATGGGCAAGGCGCTCTCGAAGAATCGAGGCAGACCCATGCTCTGTAATAAGCCACTCCAACCATTTGATGGGATTCATGTTCATAAAGGTATAGCATCTAACAGTGATTCGGGAGTGTTTTGCGGTCTATCACCGGTTGCATAATAGGTTTGTATTTCAGGCTTTCCCACGTGTCAACAAGGG
>Ga0315910_10001144_pt1 | contig 24737 bp, 14 predicted proteins | sample EdamamesoilMG_FD_204470 | JGI IMG/M metagenome (GOLD analysis project Ga0315910, IMG submission 204470) | Garden soil microbial communities collected in Santa Monica, California, United States - Edamame soil | ecosystem: Environmental > Terrestrial > Soil > Garden | place: USA: California... | reverse complement strand
CGCTGTATCCGGAGTCAGAATACGAGTGGGTAACACACGAAGCAGTTATCACAAAAGATGAAGTAGCGTTTGCCATCATGGGGCACCGTCAAATCCAGGGTGTGGATACTACCGGTACCGTTGTAAGCGGGGCTAACCCCGGCCAGGAAGTTGCGTGGGGGCCATCGGGTACGCGCGAAAAACCAACAGGGCTTGCCATCGTGAACTTGCGCACACGCGAGATGACCATTGCCGGACAAACACCCAGCGGCAGTGGACTATGGCACGTACACGGTTCACCCGATGGACGGTTTGCTGTAGGCGATGACTTTGCGCGCAATCTTTATCTGATCGACAGGCGCTCGCATGAAATGATTTTACTTTCGGCAGGTCATAAAACAACAGCGGCTGACCACCCGCATCCTACCTTCAGCCCCGATGGAACGAAGATTGAAATTCAGTCGGCTATGCTTTCAGACGATAATCGCAGTATGAATATCTGTATTGTGCACGTGCCGGAGGAGTGGCTGCGCAGAAAATAAGAACAAGAAATGCTTTGATATTTTTTGACTCACCTCATGTTGTCTTCTTTGTTTTCGTGGTGGCAGTCATTTTTGTCGTGGTGGCTACGCGTTTAGACGGGCGTTGCATGGAAATAAATTTGCCGATACTCAATCCCTGAACAAGAATCGAAAAGACCACAACATAGTAGGTGATGGAAAGGAATAAACTTTGATTAAGTTCCTTATCCAGCGACAAGGCCAGCGCCACCGAGACACCACCACGCAATCCACCCCACACCAGAATAGCAATCGTCTTCTTATCAAACTTGCCGATGTTGGGTATGATGCGAATGGGAATCCAGATGGAAAAGAAACGTGCGATTAGCACCACCACAATACCGGCACAGCCAATGAGCCAGTATTGATGAAGATCGGGGATGAGCAGTAACTCAAAGCCGATGATCAGGAACAGCATGGCGTTAAGAATTTCATCAATGAGTTCCCAGAATTTATCGAGGTAATCTTTATCGATAGCCGACATCGCTTTGGCTTTACCATAGTTGCCAATAACGAGCCCTGCAGCAGCCATAGTAAGCGGACTGGATATATGCAGAAATTTTGTAATGAGGTAGCCCCCCATCACAATCGCTACGGTTATCATGACGGTTACTTTGTAGTCGTATATTCTTTTTATCCCAAGCGAACCAATGTAACCCAGAATAACACCCACCAATAGTCCGCCACCGGCTTCCTGCACGAGCAAACCGGCAACATGGCTAAAGGTAATGTCTACCGTTGTGCCCTGGGCCAGTTGAATCAGGATAACAAACATCAGCACGGCAACGCCATCATTAAAAAGTGATTCACCTGCAATGCGTATTTCAATCGGCTTTCGAATGCCGGCTTTACGAAGAATGGCAATAACAGCCAGTGGATCAGTTGGCGAGATGAGTGCACCAAAAATCAAGCACTGAATAAACGGAACATCCAGTTGCAAAAACTGAAAAATCGCCAACATCAATCCGCCTACAATAAAGGTGGAGAGAATCACACCAACGGTTGAGAAGATGATGATGGGTATGCGTTGCTTGCGCAGGTCATGCAGGCTCACGTGGATGGCTCCCGCGAACAGTAAAAAGTTAAGCATGGCACCCATCAGTACGCTGGGGAAATCAACACTGGCGATGATGCCCGATACGGGGGTGTAAAATTCCGGATAGGTTTTTCCGATCGCCACCAAGGCAATGGAGGTAAGGATGGCCAGCAACATAATGCCGATGGCCGATGGTAATTTTAAGAACCGGCTGTTCAAATAAGAAAACAAGGCAGAAAGTACAATGAGCAGCGAGAAGGTATAGTATAACTCCATAGACTAAGGTTTGCGGTCTGTTTCAAGATACGAAAGTGATGAAAGATTTTGTTGATTGTGTTGTTATTTCGCTAAACCAACCACGAAAGAACACGACTGCAGTTTCCACGAAGTCGCAATTGCCCCGTTAGAATGTCGCAATGTGCATGGAATTAAAACTCAGTCAAGTTGTATTTTTGAAGGAACAAATTCAATCCTTATGAAAACAACCAACATCATCTATTGGACAACAACTATACTCTTCGGTGGCTTTATGCTGTTCACGGCCATCCCCAATGTACTGGTGGATGAAAATTCGGTGAACCTGATCTCTACGATGCTGGGTTACCCGGAATATATGATCCCCTTTCTTGGTGTAGCGAAAACCCTGGGCTCACTGGCGATTATCATTCCCGGATTTCCACGCATTAAAGAGTGGGCGTATGCCGGATTATTTTTTGATGTGGTGGGTGCAGGCTACTCAGCCATTTGTGTTGAAGGCATTCAGCCACCGCACCTCACCTTTGTAATTATACTGGTAGTAGGTGCTGTGTCGTACCACTATCACCACAAGCGACTCAAAAAGGCTTAAGCACAAAAAGATTATCGCCTCCTGGTTTTTGTAGGATTAACTCGTCAGTGGATAATGAAATTATTCGCCAGAGTTCTCCTTCATTTTCATAAAGGATTCGAATGGTGCTGTTCTTATACAACAAATTCCACCGGCCTGTCTGTTCTTTGATTCGCTTGATCCGGCAGGTGTTGTCGGTATTGAAATCAAAAATAGCTCCGGCAAAAATCCGGTTGATGGATTCCATGGTGGAGACTTTCTCATTTTCATTTTTGATAACCGTAAGCTTCCACCGTTTAGCCAGTTGAGCAGGCTTGATTTTGATCAAGCCTGCTATTTTAACGTTGGCTGTATCAGCAAAAGGTGAGGTATCCTTTGCTTTAATCAACGTGTGAATCACTTTGTTTCTCACGTTGATCACGAGTGTGTCTTGTGATAATTTAAGAATTGGATACCATACAATTCGTCCTTCGTCTGTAGAAAGTACGAGTTGATTTTTGTTGTTTAATTCCCACGTTCCATTAATGCAGGAATATTCGCACATCCTGAACCGGTTGTTGGAAAGAAAGTGATAGTATGCACTATCGCCAACGGCAAGTTGCATGGCCCTTTTTGAAACGGGATCAGGCTCGTTAGCCCGTTGGATTGATTCGAAAATCCATTTACCGTGAAGCATCGGATCTTGTTTTTGGGCAAGCAATGATGTGGTAAGGAGGAGCAGGCTACAGGTGAGTTTTGCGTAGTTCATTCTTCGGTATGTGGTGTTACGATCATTCAATCGAACCAGAAATATTTCCAGTGAGGTGTGTTGGTGTCGTGCACGGAATACCATCCCTGGTTGTTGCGCCTGGCATCGGGTGTCATTTGTAAATGCCATACTGCGTGGCTGAGTATAACATGATTGTCGCTTGGATTGTACACCACGAGTTCACGTGTTCCAACCCGATCAAATAAGAACCGTGGTTGTTCAAAATAAAGGTTGAAGGTTGTGTGATCAGCAGCATAGTGATAGGCATCAATGCCAGTGATTCCGGTTTTGTAATCGGGGTGAAGGCCGCTTACGGTGAGCGGATAACTACCGTTTTGCTTTTTATACGATTCAATTTGTTGAATCAATTCACCACTGTTTTGAATGGCCTTATTGCGGCTCCAGGCGGTGAGGGGTTTCATTACCAGCAGGTGGCAAACCAACAAGGTGACGGGCAGGAGTAATAACAAGAATGGGATTACTGCATTGGTTACTTCTTTGGCGCTGGCTATTTTTCTAAGAAGCAATCGGGAGTAATGGATTGAAATCAGCAAGAGTAGTACACCTACCAGCACACTGGTTGATAGCATGACCAACGATATGCAAAGTGCAATAACGATCAGGTTAATCCATACAAAGCCTTTTGCAAATCGCCACGAAGCATACGGTCGGTCGGCTACGGTTTCAATTTTTTTAAGTCTTACTACTTTATAAAACCAGAGTGCACTGGGAATACAGGTTAGTAATCCAAGCCCACTGTATAATTGAATGAAGGTGGCCAGGGGCACGGCTATCGGATCGTAACTGCCCGGCAGAAACGGGTAAAGTAACATAATGATGCACACGATGTAAATCACCAGCATCAGGCTGACATAGCGTGTGGTTCTTCTGTTCATGGTTGTAATGAATTCAAAACACAAAGATCACAAACGATTACGAAGTTTCACAAGGCCTACCATTTCGGCTTACAGAAATTAACTCCACTTTACCGGCAACGATTTTATTCTACATTCAGCACTAAAAGTTACAGGCATACGGAACTTATGCGGTATTCATCGCGTACTTGTATCTTTAACACTTCCTTTGTTTTCATGAGCATTCGTCAGCGCTACTATTTTATCATCATTCTCATTCTTGGTGCGCTGGCTACGATCAGTCCGTTTTCAATTGATATGTATTTGCCCGGGTTCCCGGCTATTGCCAACGATCTCCATACAACGATCGACCAGGTTCAGCTTTCGCTTACGGCTTATTTGGTAGGTATTGCACTTGGCCAGATAATCTACGGTCCGCTGGTGGATCGCTTCGGGCGGAAGACTCCTTTATATATAGGACTTATTATCTATGTAGCGGCATCCATTGGTTGTGCGTTCACCCATTCTGTTTCGGCCCTGATCGTGATGCGGTTTCTTCAGGCGCTTGGCGGATGTGCAGGCATCGTAGCAGCGCAGGCTCTGGTGCGTGATATTTTTCCGGTGAACAGAACGGCACAGGTATTTTCGATGATCACGCTGGTAATTTCTGTTTCGCCTATGATCGCTCCGACTGTGGGGGGTTATGTAACGGCTGCCGTGGGATGGAATGCGGTGTTCCTGGTGCTTGCCGGTATCACGGTGTTGATCATTGCAGGGGTTTACTTTTATCTTCCGAATGGCCGGCAGCCCGATCCGTCACTGTCCTTAAAGCCGGGTGCTGTGATGCGCAATTTTCATTTGGTATTGCGTGAGCCACAGTTTCTGGTTTATGCACTTGCTGGTGGTTTGGCTACAGCAGCTCCTTTTGCTTACATCGCGGGTTCAGCGGATGTATTTATGAATCAATATAAAATGAGCGAGCATCAGTACGGATGGATATTCGCGTTGCTGGCGTTTGCCATGATTGGGTCAACGCAGTTGAATCATATATTGCTCAAACGATTCAAGAGTGAGGAGATCATGAAAGTTACGCTCGTGTATCAATCGGTTACCGGGCTTTTGCTGGTTATCGGAACCTACTACGGTTGGTTCAATGCCTACGGGTTGATTGCGCTGATGTTTGTATTCCTTACCGGCCAGGGATTGACCGGCCCGAACATGACAGCGCTTTCGTTGGCTCCGTTCTCGCAACATGCGGGCATTGCCTCAGCCCTGATGGGTAGCTGGCGATTGGGTGCCGGGGGTATTATTTCCGCGATCGTAAGTTTCCTTCATAACGGTACGCCCATGCCCATGATTGGGATGATGGCTGCTTGTGCGGTGGTAAGCCTGATACTGCTTTACCTGGGCAGTATGTTGATTCGCGAACAGCAGGAAGAGCACACGGCATTAGTCTGATTTGCTTACAAAGGCGAGAGCACAAACTCTATTTTTCCAGGACCTTCTTTGATGTTGACATCACGATTGATGATGAGGATCATTTTTCGTGGTGTCATACTTTCAATGATCCAGTCTTCGGTTAGCAGGGGATCATCGTTCGGGATAAGACGCAAAATGGATTCATCATTCTCCAGCGACCAGGTTCCCTCATCGCTGTCACCACTGGGTTGCGTGCGACTAAAGGTTGAAGTGGTGGCGGTAGCCGGTGAAGGCATATTGAGCACAAGTCTATACTGACTCAGATCACCCGTGTAGGATTCATCATCAACCCGTACTTCAGTAAGTTGCCAACCCCCGGCCACGATGCACATGCGCGAAGGGCAGTCCGGTATGTCTTCGGAACAAGCGGAAAAGAGTACGACCATCAAACAAAAAATGGGGATACTGCGAATCAGGGTAGGGCGAAAGTTCATAGGAGGTTCATCATTGGTAAGGTAAAGTTCCTCAGTAGAACAATACCACGGTATAGCACAATGATGTTACGGTTTTACCAGCATACGCTAAATTTAAACGAGTCTTTCTTTCAGGGCTTTGGCTACGGCTTCGGCCTGGGAGTGAACATGCAATTTGTCGTAGATATTTCGAACGTGCGAGCGCACGGTGTCAATACTGATTTTCAGATCGTCAGCCACAAGCTTGTAGCTGTTGCCTTTGCTGAGCGATGCCAGTACTTCTTTTTCTTTCGGGGTAAGCTGATAAGGGTTTGCCGGAGCAGTCTGTTGCATGGAAGAAAGTACCATGCGGGCAATGCTGGGCGACATGGGTGATCCACCTTCCAATACATCTTCTATCGCAGCGAACAAGCGCGTTGAAATGTGTTTCTTTAATAAGTAGCCGGAAGCACCAGCACAGATGGCATCGAATACATTTTTGTTATCGTCAAATACGGTGAGCATCAGAATGGGAATTTCCGGGTGCGAGATTCTTACTTTACGTACAGCATCAATGCCATTCATGCCCGGCATGTCGATGTCCATAATCAACAAATCGGGGTTCAGGTTTTTGAGGTGATCATTTACCTCTACCGGGTTTTTAAAAGCACCCGCCAGTTTTACTTGTTTGTTCAGTTCAAGCATGGATTGAATGCTTTCGCTCAGCTCGGCATTATCTTCGTATAAGAGAAGGGTCTTCATAGCAGTAAAGGTGGTGGGTGGGTCATTAATTTACCATAGCATAATTATGTTAGCGTAACCTGGAACACGATTTTTGTACCACTTCCCGGGTGACTATCAATGGCAATTGTTCCGTTTATTTCGTGGGTGCGCTCGCGCAGGTTGCGCAATCCATTCCCTGATTTTACTGTGGCTTCATCAAATCCTTTACCATTGTCTTCAATCTGAATTGTAAGCATTTGATTTTTCTGATGAAGGGCAATGCTGAGCTGAGAGGCTCCGCTGTACTTTACGGCATTGTTAATGGCTTCTTTAACGATCAGAAAAATATTTTTCCGTTTAGCAGCATCAAGCATCAGGTCTGATGAAACATCTTCTGTAAAGGTGTAGCGCATGTTGGCGGATTCGATGATCTCGGAAGCAAACTCGCGCATGCGAATGATGACCTGCTTCATCGAGTCGTTGTTGGGATTGATGGACCATACAATGTCGCTGATGTTTTCCATCATTCGTGAGGATTGATCACTGATCCGCTGGAAGTAATTTTGTGCATTATCATTTTTTGATAAAGCCACCTGGCTAAGAATGTTAATGCTGGATAATGTTGATCCGATGTCATCGTGCAGGTCGCGGGCGATGTGGTTTCGAACACGTTCTATTTCAACCTGTCGCTTGATGTTGTTGACAACCCGGTAGCGGTTCACCAGCAGGATGCCGATGATTACGGCCGCAATAAATGCAATCATGATGGCCGTATTCAATACTTTTTGCCGGCTGAGACTTAGTGTTTTTAATTCCTGATCTTTTTTGAGCAGCGCTATTTCTCGTTCTTTTTTATCGTGCTGATATTCATCTTCCATTCGCTTCAACTGAAGAATGATTTCCTGACCACGTAACGAATCGTTTACAGCATAACCACGCCTCAGGCTTGTAAAGGCTTCCTCAAATTGTTTTTGCCCAGCATACCAGTTCGCCAGCTTATCATATCCTTCGGCCACGTTAACGTGATCGCCTTTTTCATACGATAGTCTGATGTTTTCAGCAAGCACCTGTTCTTCGTTTGTTTTGGCTTTCACCGGTTTGTTCAGCATGATCAGTTCGGCCATTACTTTGGTTACGTACAAGCTGTCGCCCGAACTTTTTCCGATGGTGCTGGCTTCAGTAAAGTATTGGCGTGCTTCGGCAATTTTGTTTTCTTCCTTCAACACCAGTGCCATGTTGTAAAGCAGATTTTTCAAATCCGGTGTCGAGTTGAATTCGCGCGCGCGTTCTATGGCTTTTGTAAGGTATGCCTTGGCTTTGTCTGGTTTATTGAGATTGCGGTAGACTTCGCCCAGGCTTGTCCAACTGGAAAGCATGCCGCGTTTGTCGCCCAATTCTTCTTTTATTTTTTCAGACTGTAATAGGTATTTCTCGGCTGTAGTATATTGATTTAGTCCGAGAAAATCACTGCCCAGACTTTGCAGCGCAAAAGATTGCCCACGTGCATTTTTAATTTCTTCAAACAAAGTTAAGGAACGGAGGTGATAGGTAACAGCATTGTTGAAGTCACCGATGTCGTTGTATACATTGCCCACATTGAGTAGCTGACCAGCCAACCTCGTTTTGTTATTTGTCGGTATGGCATTTAAACTTTCCAGCATGTAGGGCAGTGCCTCTTTTGGTCTGCCCATGGTTTTGTAATACAAGCCAGTGGTGTTGGCGTAGTTGATGACTACACGTTTGTCGTTCGGATGTTTATTGCGTAATACCTCATACTGCGAAAGGTAGTATTGAGCACTGTCGAGATTGCCCGTGCGCTGATGGAGTGTTACCAGGCGGGCGTAAGCACTGGAGATGCCATGGTTGTAGCCGAGTGATTTGGAGAGGGTTAACCCCTGGCGGATAACTTGTTTAGCTTTCGTGGGATCTGTTCGTACCAACTCTCCGGCCAGCATATCGAGGGTTAGTACCTCAAGGGTGTCGCCTGAGTGTTTGGCGATTACCGTAGTAAGACTATCGATCAGTTTGGTTTGCGCGAAGCTGAGACCACAGCAGCACAAGGCAAGGAGCGTAAGTTTAAGTTTCACTGCTCCAAGTTAAAAGACTTTTTTAGTTTGGCAACGGCCTTACTTCTTCTTGATAGTTTTTTCTAATCGTACTTGTTTTCGTTTTCCGCATAACGACTCCACCAGGATACTTCTTTTGTCGACATCGATAACCTGAAAGAATTTTTGCTTGGCGGCTGGTATAAGTAAAAAGCAAACATCTGATATAAAGTAAATTCCGTCAGGACTGTAATGCGGGTCAGTGGGGTTTACTTTTACGTTAGTGACATCCTTGTATTCAATTGTTTTTACTTCAGTCCCTCGTTTACCCAGCAGTGGACTAACATCAACCTCAAAAATAAAATCACACATTAGTTTTGAAAGTCGGTTCTTTTTGGCTTTTGATAAGCGGGTGGATGAAGTTCGTTTCAGATACCGTGTATAGCGGTTTCTTTGGTCTGTTAGCACGAGACTATCAGCCTGAAAAACTCCAAGCAAGAACGGTCCCTTTAATGAATCAGGCAGTGAGTCTGGATCATTTGATAGGGTATACAGTACTTTTCTTGAAAGTGGTTTTTGAAATATGCTGTCGCCTCTCAAGAAGTAATCGTTTTTGTAGAGCACATGATTACTGGCTGCCTCGAATCCGGTGTTGAACCAGTACAGCGTATCGGAGGTTTGGTACATCATGTGTTGATTGCAGCCTCTGTAATTTTTGGTTCCGGCTTCGATCCACAGCGTTTGAGCGATAACGGCATTGAAAACAGAGGAGGTGTAGAGACCAATGAATACTAGCCCTGCCAGAATGCGTTTCATGGCTTTCTTGCTTGTCATGTTATACGGATAACTTGGTTGCGATTAAAGGTAGTTCTTCTAGTCTGCCTTTACAACCTTAATATATTTTGTTACACCGTTATCGTGCATGCGAAGAATGTACGTACCGGCAATGAAGTCTGCTGTTGGCAGAATGTATTTATGCTGGAATGAGAATCGGTGAATGCTCCTTCCCAGTATATCCAACACAACGACCTCATGCGGTTTGCTATCACCCCACTCAAGTGTGAGCGTGGTGGTAAATGGATTGGGGAATATTTTCCAGTTGAGATCAGTTGGTTCTGTTCCTGTAATCAGGTACACAAACTCATCCGACAAATCCGTGCAGCTATTTTCGGTAACTGCAACGGTGTACACACCATACTCCAGCACATTAAACTCATATGACTGATTGGTGGCTCCTGAAATTTCATTACCCCCCAGATACCATTGGTAACTGTCACCACCTGACGACAGGAGTTGTGTTGAATTCGGTGTAATGGTGGCCACGGGATAGGGGTTAACAATTACGGTAACAGGATCGGAAACAGGACTTACGCAACTCGCAGCATCGGTTAATACTACACTGTAAATGCCGTCTGCATCGATGGTGATTTGCTGCGTTGATTCTCCATTGCTCCAATCGTAATCGGTAAAGCCGGCAGGAGCGGTGAGCGTAAAACTTTCACCTTCGCATAAAGTCACGGTACTTCCGGTGATGGTTGTTGAAGAAGTAAGTGTTGGTTTCGAAAGCGGTTGAATAGTGGCCGTTACAGGTGTCTCTGTGCTTTCACAAAAACCATTGTTAATCGCCACGCCATAGATGGTAGTAGTGTTGATCATGGGTGTAACATAGGTAGCATTTACCTGGCCAGCGATGATAATGCCACCGGCATCGTACCATCGATATTGACCGTTAGTGCCGCCTGATGCGGTTAAGGTAATGGCCGCAGGAACACAGTTTGAATTTCCATTTGCTGTTGGAGCTGCTGGAACACTGTTTATCGTAAGCGTCACGATATTCGAAAGTTTATCGGGAGCCAGGTCACCTTTTATTTCGCAGCGGTAATCACCTGCGCCAAAGTTTCCAGCTGTGTTGATCGAAAGCGTTGCTGTTGTTGCTCCGGAGTATCCACCTCCATCATTTACATTATTAAAAACTGAACCATCAAATTTTTGCCATTGATAGGTAAGGTTATCGGCTCCGGTGGCGGTTACAGCCAGCGAAATATTATCACCACTGCACACCGCAGAGGAGGCTGGTTGTGAAGTAATGGAAATGGTTGGTCCTGAAGGAACAAGATTTTCGTAAACCACCAGCAGTCCTGCTGCACGTGTCAATATAATTTCGGGTTTGCCATCCAAGTTCAGATCGCCAGTGGTAATACCGCGCGGTGCTGTAACCGTTGTATTGAACGGAGCAGCAAAGGAAGCGGCTGTTAATGCACCGGTAGAATGAATGTTCTTGAAGATTGAAAAACGATTTCCTGTTTCACTGGTAGTGATAATTTCAGGTTTACCATCGCCATCCAGATCAGCCACTGTAGCAACCGCGGTTGCACTTGGGTTGGTCAGATCAATGCGTGTGAAACTGATGTTACCAACTGTGCTGGTATTATGAAAAATACTAAGTAAGGTGTTGCTGGTACCCGTTGAATGATACAGCATGATATCAAGCTTACCGTCACGATCAAAATCGCCTGAGTACATACGCCCCGGATTATCACCTGTTGCGAAATCGCCAACGGAAGCAAATTGTGCTGCGCTCAATGGAAAGCCACCGGTATTTCTCCATACGCGCATATTATCTGTATTCGGATTTGCTGCAGCAATATCAACCAGTCCGTCATTATCAAAATCACCCACGGCAGTTCCGCCATTTGCAGAAGGTTTACTTAGTCCAATGGCTGCGCCAAACGTGGCAAATGCTCCGGTTCTAAATGTTCCGGGTTTAGACCGGTTTCTATAGATCAGTAGGTTTGTACCGGCATCGGTGGTAATCACATCTGTTTTGCCATCCAGATCAAAATCAGCCCAGTTCTGATTCAGGCCATTAACACCACCAATGTTATTGTCAAATTCTATTTCGTTAGTGATAGTTGTATTTCTAAACATGGCCGTTTGAGAAACAATATCGAGCCGCCCGTCTTCATCCAGATCAACCATCCGAAGATTGATAGCAGATTCATTCGTTGTATCGCTAATGATAAAAGAACTGGATGTAATGGCACCCGTGGTATGAACATTCTCGAACGACCAGGCATAGTTTCGGATGATCCCCGTGACCACGCGCGATTCAGCAATCATTTCCGGTTTCCCATCACCGTTTAAATCAACCACTTCTACATCGTAGTCGGCTCCGGTTACCGGAAACGTGACCGGGGCTGCGAATGAAGTGCCATCAAAAGAAACACCGGGTGAGAAAGTGGTAGAGAACGGAAGATGATAACGCGATGTTCTGTTGTCGCGTGTTACGCTTACACGTTCATAGCTTGCTCCGGGTGGAACCGATACCGTTATCTGATTTTTGGTAGCGGTAAGTACCTGTGCTTCGACAGCACCAAACCGGACTGTATTTTTTGTAACATCAGTCGAAAACTTATTACCTGTTATGGTTACGGTACTACCTATCGGTGCAGCCAACGGTGATACTGTATTCACAGAGATGACAGGCGCAGCAATAGTTTGGTTCGTGTAGAGGATCAATCCATGCTCACCTCCATCGCTGCTGGCGAAACCCACTACATCGGGCAGGAGGTCACCATTTACATCACCGATTAACGGAATCGCCAAAACCCCATTGGATGTTTCTTCATACTCAACAAGGGGAAGGAATGAAGTGGTGTTGAGTGTTCCGGGTTCTGTTTGATTTTCAAAAACTCCAAAGCCATACCCGGTGCTACCGCTATTTAAAGCAATCAGAATATCACGTTTGCCATCTCCATTTAGATCGGCCACACGTTGTGAATACGCTCGTCCAACTTTTGAGAGAATGATATCAGCATCAAATGAGGTGAGACTTAATGCTCCTGTGCTGTGAATATTTTTTTTAACAATAAGATCGTAGTCGTTGAACCCATTGATTCTGTAGTATAAAATGTCGGCCTTATTATCGCTATCCAGATCAGACAGGGTAACACCGCTCACAACACTACCCGGAAACACAACGGGGGTACTGAATTGAATTGTTCCGGGTGTTGAAATATTTTCGAGCAAGCTAAAATTGTTCGAGCCTACTACCATTACTTCGGGTTTTCCATCGCCATTCAAATCTTTGGTAGATACCGCACCGCCCGATGCATCCAATGTTTGGATGGCGGAAAACTCTATGTTGCCGGGTGTGCTGATGTTGCGGGCATATCTCAAGCCGCTTGAATTGATCAGCACTTCCAAACGTCCATCGCCATCGAGGTCGGCTGCATCAAGCCCTGAGCAGAAAATACCGAGGTTGTAAAATTGTTCGGCTGTCTCGAATAGCACCGTGCCGGGTGTGCTGATGTTGCGACTTACGGCAAACCCGCCCGTGAGAGGCGGCCCTAATCCTCTGAAGAATGTGACAAGGTCAAGTTTTCCATCGTTGTCAAAATCTTTCAGCAGCGTTCCGTTTGAGTTTCCCTGACCGAGTTCACCGGAGGGAATTTCAACCTTCGGAGCGAAAGAGGTAGCGGTGATGTCACCCGTTTGTCCTTTGTTTAAAAAGATGGCGAACTCACCAGGATCTTCAAAGGCAATGATGTCGAGTAGGCCATCGCCATCAACATCACCGAGTTCTCCGCCAGCCAGGCCATTGTCATTGAAGTCGGCATATGGAACGATTACATTATTGCGAAACGAACCGGGAATAATGTGGCCTACCAGATCGGGATCGCTGAATGGCAGAGGTAAAAAATCCAAAGCCGAAACCGCCACACGCCCTATACTACTATTGATAACCGAAATGGAATTGAGTGTTGCACTTGCCGGAACAGTGGCTACTATCTGTGTTGAATTAGCGGACACCAGTTGCGCCTTTACATTTCCAAAATAAACAAGGTTATTACTTGTTGTTGAACCGAAGTTGGTTCCGGTAATTGTTACGTTCGCTCCTGGTAATGCTTGTGATGGCGTAAAAGAGGAGATGACCGGACTTGTGCCTAACGCATGCTTTTCAAAAATAATATTGTCGATGCCGCTGGTGTAGCCCGCGCTGTTAATGTATTTGCATCGGATCTGGATGGCGGTAATGTTGGATAGTATGGCTTTGATTTGTGGTTTTAGTGCAGCGGCTCCTGCTACACTACCGTATCGCCAACCAGCATTTTCATCGAGTGTAATGCTGTATGATGTCCACGAAGGACTCACTGCGGGTTTATCCGTAAAACGAAAATGAAGGGTTGCTCCGGAAGAACCTGTAATGATAATATCGCTCACTGAATTGTCGGTGCCTGCTACGGATTGCTGAAGATCAACCTTGAAACTTGAACCATACGAGAAATCGTGATTACCTAAGAATTTAGCAGGCGCAACCCAATACCAATTAAAACCGGTGTTGACGCTTCCGCCCGATGTGGGAGGCGCTGCAGAAACATAACCTCCAGCATTGCCACCGCTGCTTTGATAAGTTGTTGCAGCAACCGTTCCACCCGAGTGTGAGGCGGTCCAGCCATCGGCATCGGTATCGAAGGTGCTGGCAACTTGAGCAAACACACCGGTAGTAAAAAACAGAAGACCAAGAAGCGAGAGGTATTTTTTGGTTTTCATAGATTACTTCGAAAGAGGTTTCAGGTAAGTCAACCCAACAATGAAAGCACGATTTACATTTTTGGTGTTGTCGTTCAGTTGTTTTTGAAGATCGAGGATTCCGAGTTCATAGCGGAAGTCGAGCGACAGGCTTCCGTTTTTTAAAATGTATTCAATTCTTCCCCCGGCATTCGGCCCGAAATCAATATGAGAGGCTTCGCTTCGTTCGAAATCAAAATCTTCACTCGTTTCGTCAAAGCCTTTCATTTTATATTTTCCACTTATCCAGTAGGCCGTGTACACGCCAACGTTCAGGTGGGCTTTCCAGTTTTGAAGCGATGGAACAATGATGGCGTAGTCAAGCATGATCGGAACTTCCAGGTAATTGGCTTCGAGTTGATCATAGATATCGTTGCATACCTTGTGGAAGTATCCTTTTTGGATGTACTGAAGCTCCAATGTAATTCCGTAGTTCGCGTTGATCTGTTTAAATGCTTTCGCGCCTACGGAAAAGCCCATATTCGAAGCTTCTTTCCAGGGTGTTTTGGCTTTGTAGTTTGAGAATGAAACGCCTGCGTTGCCACCGATAGACCAGAGCTGAGCGTGAGCCAGGATCGGGAGGACAATGATTATGGTGAGTAGTATCTTTTTCATATTTATAATTTATCTGCCTGCCGGCAAGTGATATAGTATTGATTGGTCTTGCTTTTCGCCTCATTAAAATGGTTCCAGTACAAATTCAATTTTTCCGGGTCCATCTTTGATGCCCACATCGCGGTTGATAATTAATATCATCGTGCGGGGTGTCATGCTTTCAATGATCCAGTCTTCGGTTAAAGCTGTATTGTTGTTTGGAATGAGCCGCAGTATCTGGTCATTGTTTTCCAGCGACCACGACCCGCTGTCGGTTTCTCCACTCGGCTGCGTTCGGTTGAAATCAGAAGTAGTAGCAGTTGTAGGGGATGGCATGTGGAGAGCCAACCGGTATTGACTGAGGTCACCGGTGTATTGTTCATCATCTACATAGACTTCACGAAGCATCCATCCACCGGATACAATGCACATGCGAGAGGGGCAATCGGGTAAATCTTCCGTGCAGGAAGTAGAGGCTGCTCCGGTAATCAGCAACATCATAACGAAGGGTAGAATCCGGTTTATCATATTATTGTTTCTTGGTTACTCGTACTTGAATTTTTTGTTTTGCTGTAGAAAGGTTGATGATATAAATTCCAGGCTGTAGGCCATTTAAATCTAACGGCAGTCCGTTCCAGTGCGCTTCTTTTTTCACACTTTTTCCAAGAGCATCCGTCAGCTCAAGGGTGGTATGCGAATTAACTGATGACTCAATGATCAGTTGGGTCGTGAATGGATTTGGATAGATTTTCCAAACGTTTACGTCTTGTTCGCTGCCGGTAATGAAGTAAGTAAATTCATCGGAAGCGGTAGTGCATCCATTTTCAGTTACGTCTACCTGATAAACACCGTACTCCAGCACATTAAACTCCAGCGATTGACTGGTGGCACCTGATATAGCATTACTGTTTTGATACCATTGATGGCTATCGCCCGGTGATGCTGTCAGTACGGTACCGTTTACCGTGATCTCAGCAACCGGATAGGGATTGACGGCAACGGTAACTTCATCGGATGATGGACTGATGCATCCGCTTGCATCTTCTACGTGTAAGGAGAACGTACCCGAAGTATTCACGGTGATTTGTTGTGTTCCAGCTCCGGTTGACCACGTGTAGGTGGAGAATCCTGCGGGGCCGGTAATGGTCAGACTTTCTCCATCACATAAGGTTACTGTTCCGCTTACGAGGGGTTCAGAAGCATTCAGTGTAGGTTTGGCTAATGGATTGATGCTGGCGTCTACAGATGCACGCAAACTTTCACACAAGCCACTCACTATACTTACAAAGTAGGTAGTTGAAGCAGACAACACCGGGGTAGTAAATGTACTGTTGACTTGTCCGGCAATTGGCACACCTCCGCTAGAGACATCATACCAGCGGTAGTTTCCATTCGTTCCACCGGTAGCGGTGAGGGTGAGTGCTGCGGGTACACAATCGGTATCACCTGCAGTAGTGGGTGCAGCAGGTACATCGTTTATGATCAAGTCAGCATCTGCGGATGTTACTGAGGTAACGTCATCTCCGCTGATGACACAGCGATACTGCCCTTCACCAAAATTTCCAGTAGTATTTATGCTGAGTTGTTTTGTAGCCGCTCCGGCATATCCTGTACCATCGGCAATTGCTGCAAACACACCGGTATTCGGGCTGAACTGCCATTGATAAATGATGTTGGTGGTTCCGTTGGCCTCTACAGCGAATGTTGCTGTTTCACCTTCGCATACAGCATCATCACTTGCTTGTTGGGTAATGGTGATGACCGGGCCGGTGGCTACCAGGTTTTCGTAGACCAGTAAAGTATTCGGTGCGCTGGTGATGAGAATTTCCGGTTTGTTATCCAGGTTGATATCACCGGTTGTTATTCCACGCGGATTGGTTACCGGTGTAGCAAAGGGAGTAGCAAATGAAGAGGCAGTAATAGCGCCTGCTGTTGCATTGTTTTTGATAATAAAAAACTGATCGGTACTTTCGCTGGTGGCCAGAATATCCGGTTTACCATCGCCATCCAGGTCGCTTACATCAATACTGGTAGTGTTGCTGCCCACGGTAAGCGTGGTAGCAATGAAAGCGATTGACCCGATTGTGCTTTGATTTTGAAAAACCGTTAGTGTTGCTGATGATGTTCCCGAACCATAATTGACAATCAGATCAAGTTTACCGTCACCATCAAAGTCGGCTGCCCGAATCAGAGCCGGGTTATCTCCGGTAGCAATATCCTGCGTGTTGAATGAAGAAGGCATTGCGCGAAATCCACCGTTGTTTTTAAAAACAGTCATGTTATCGGAGCTTCCGTTGGTGGTGATCGCATCAATGTAACCATCACGGTCGAAGTCTCCGGTTAGGGTTGCGCCTCCGGTGCCGCTGCGATTAATTGATTGTCCGTTTTTTAACGTGCCAAACAAGTCATCCGAAAGGAAGGGACCGGGCTTGCTGATGTTTTCAAAAACGTACGCCAGTATGGCGAGTGAATTAATGCCAAACAAGTCAGTCTTTCCGTCACCATTAAAATCCTGAAAGCTGATGTTCGTGGCGCCTCCATTTACATTCACCAGGTTGTCGAACTCAATGTTGGTAGTGCTGCTGGTATTTCGGTAAATACCATTGGCGGTGGCGAGGTCGGCCTTGCCATCGGAATTAATGTCGACAATACGGAGATTCTGAGCGTTCGAATTGGTAGTATCGGTTGGCGTAAGCGAACTGGTGGTGATTGTACCTGATGTATGCATGTTGGTAAAAGCATACGAACGGGCTGCATTACCCTGGGCAATTACATCGGGTTTACCATCATTGTTCAAGTCACCGGCATCTAAGTCGTACGCAGCCGTGGTTAAGACGAAACTTACAGGGGGAGCAAAACTGGTGGCATCGAATGAAACACCGGGGCCAAATGTAGTGCCGAACGGTAGATCATATTGTGAAGTAAGGTAGTCGCGTGTAACACTGATGTACGATTGATTGGCTCCTGCTGGCACTTCAACGGTGAGGGTGGTGGTTGTAGCGGCAAGTACGTTGGCTTTAATAGTTCCAAACCGAACCAGGTTGTTGGCGGGTGTGGGTGAGAAATCATTTCCGGTTATGGTAACGGTACTGCTGGCAGCTCCTTTCAGCGGAGAAATTGTGTTGAGTGAAATTCGTGGAGACCGAATGTTCCGGTTTTCGAAAATGAAAACACTTCGGTTGGCATCGTTGCTTTCTGCGATCAGGTCGGGTTTGTTATCTCTATTGAGGTCGGCTGTTATAATGGCATTGGGATACGTAAGAGCCGAGGAGTTTCCAAGTACGTACGCTTTCACCATCGAAGTAGCATCGAATGTGCCTCCGGCAAAAACATTCTCAAAGATGGCAATGCGGCTGGCATCGCTGGCAAGAATGTCTACTTTTCCATCACCATTTGGATCGCCAATCGAAATTGCACCGTAGGTCCAAAGGTCAGTATCAAGAATAATTTCGGAGCCAAAGCTCGAAGTTGTGAGTGCGCCACTGGTATGTTCATTCAACCTGATTTTTACATCGTCATTACTATACCCTTGTTTCCAGGCGATATCATTTTTTCCATCGTTATTAAAATCAGCAATTTGAATAGATTCATTAACACTGTTTGTAATGGCAAAAGGCGTAAGAAAATGAATGGTGCCTGGTGTTGAATTATTTTCAAAGAGATGACATTGACCACCAAATCCATTGGTCACCAACAGTTCGGGCTTACCATCGCCATTTAAATCGCCCGAAGAAACCGCTGTGGAAACACACAGGATGTTGAAGTCAAAATCCACATGGCTTGAAAATTCAATGTTACCCGGAGTGCTGGCGTTGTGAAATACGCCAACGTACGTGCCCGAGCCACCGCAACTGTTATTCCATAGGGCAACAACATCGGGCAATCCATCGAGATCAATATCCACAATGTGTATGGGGCCGTCAATGTACCCGAACGACAACAGTTCTTCCGGAGCAGCAAATGAAATGGAGCCGGGCGAGCTTGTATTTTTAAGCCAACCGAAGTAAGAGTAAAATCCATTGCCTGTACCGAAGGCAATATCCACACGTCCATCTCCATCAAAGTCGGCCAGTTTAAAAAAAACTTTTCCGCCACGGCCCAAGGCTAGCGGTATTTTGGTTTCAAAACTTGATGGTGATATGATGCCACCAAGCCCTTTGTTGCGCATCACGGTAATAGCTTGAAGCGATGGTTCTGAGAATAGTAAATCGGTCCAGCCATCGCCATCCACATCTGCAACTCCTGCTTTTGTATCGCTGGAAGAAGTTGTTGTCATGACAAACTCATCCTTAAAGGAATCACGAATAATTCGGCCACCGCCTTCAAACAGGGGTATGAATGGGTTGACTGATGAAATGGAAAGTCCGGTGATGGTATTCACCACAGTGATGTACGCATACGGTGCGCCTGTTGGTATAGTAACGGTTAGTTGCGTGGTGCTGGCTTGTGTAACAGTGGCACAAATACTTCCAAAATGAACTTGGTTGTTTGCAGGCGTGGAAGAAAATCCAGTGCCATTGATAATAAGGGATTCACCTGCCTTTCCGCTGAGTGATGATACTGTTGTGATGCTGGGTGCGGGTGTAAGTGTTCGTTGTTCCACCAGCACATTATCAAGACCCGCCAGCGTAGTACTTCCATATTGAGCGTTAATGCGGATGGAAGCGAGGTTGGTGAGGAAGTCGATGATCTCGGCTTTAGTAGCCACCGCACCGTTGATAGACCCCAGACGCCAGTTGGTGCTTTCATCGAGTGTGATTTCATAGGATGTCCATGCCGGTGCTACTGCAGGAAAACTGGTTAAGTTGCACACCAGCATCGATCCGTTGGATTTTCGAATGATCACATCACCATAGCTTACACCATGCTGATTGGGTGTGCCGTTAACCTGCAAATCAAACTTCAACTTTAGTCCATACGACCAGTATGCATAGTCGGTGGTGAACTTGGCGGGTGAGGTCCAGTACTTGTACGAAGTAATGGGTGATGATGCATAGCCTCCCGGATTGCCACCTGTAGCAACGTGCGAGACTGTTTCACTTCCGGCCTGGTTGATATCCGAAACAGTCCAGCCATCTACGCTTGAATTGAATGTGCTGGTGATCTGACTGAATGTAGGTAGGTTGATTGACAAATAAATTACGAGCAATGCAACGTTGGTTTTCATGCGGCAGGGGTACAGTGCTACGAAGGTAGTAGCCAGTACAAACCGTTGCGTACCCTAAAGATGTGAGAGAGTTTGTAAGCAGATTGAAATGAAAGATTGCTTGAATAGCTTGTCGTTAATAATCCACTCCCGTTGCCGGTTCACTGGCCGTTTAGTAGCCAGTGAACCATGGGGCAAGCGGGAGGGCACCAACCAAACAATTACAAAGAGGGTCTTCTATACTGTAATGTCAAAGAAGTCATTTGTGCAAAGCTGGGTAAATTGGGGTAGGGAAAAATCACATGATGATGTGACACCCGGAGGGCAGAATGGAATTTATGTTAATTCCATCCGCCCCCAAGTGCCTGGTAAACGTTAACCACGGCATTCATCTGTTGCTTCCGGGTTTCCACCAACTCAAACTTTGATTCAAGTGCATCACGTTGTGTCAGCAATACTTCCATGTAATCTGCCCGTGCAGCTTTAAAGAGAATGGTGGAAATGTTGATGGATTCGGTTAAGGCTTGTACTTGTTGGTTTTTCAAGGCATAGCTTTTTCCCAGGTTATCGATATTGGATAGCTGGTTCACTACTTCGGTATACGCATTCAACAAGGTGCGGTCGTACTGATAGACGGCCTGTAGTTGTTTTGAATTAGCGGAGTAGTAATAGGCTTTGATAGCGTTTCGGTTAACCAGCGGAGCAACAAGTTCACCGGCCAGTGTAAACATCATAGACTGGGGAGTCTTCATCAGGTAACTGGCATTAAACGCCTGGTACCCTGCACTCGCATTAATGCGCAGGGCCGGATAGAAGTTAGCTTTGGCTGCTTTTACATCGAGCTTTGATGCTGCCAACGCCAGTTCAGCTTGCTTGATGTCGGGCCGGTTGGCAAGCAGTTGTGAAGGCAACCCGGCATGAATATCAATAGGCACCAGTGTGTTAAAGTTTTGTGAGCTTCGTTGTACTACCTGTGGATAGCGGCCCACCAAAAAGTTAATTCGGTTTTCAGTTAGGGTAATCTGCTGCTTAATGTCATATTGATGACTTTGATTCTTCAGTACTTCAGCTTCAAATCTTCGCACAGCTAGTTCGGTAACCCGTGCGGATTTTTTTTCAAGCCGAACAATTTCCAGAGCGTTCGTCTGAATTTCAATGTTCTGCTGCAAAATTTCGAGTTGATTATCCAAGGCCATCAATTCGTAATACGCGTTGGCAATTTCGGCAACCAGGCGCGTTACCATGAAATTTCTTCCTTCCGTAGTGGCCAGGTACCGGAGTGCGGCAGATTTTTTTGAATTATGAAGTTTATTCCAGATGTCAACTTCCCAGGAAGCAGAAACACCAAACGCCAGATCGGGAAGTGGTTCAGGAAATTTTTTTCCGGGTGCAACCTCCAGGTTTTCTTCTACTGCTCCAGGGCGGGTGTAGGCTCCAACCTTCTCGATGCCACCAGCGCCAAAGGCATTCACAAAAGGAAGGTACTCGCCTTTGCTGGCCCGTACTTCGTTTTTGGCAATGTAAACTTCTTGCATCATGATGTTCAGCTCCTGATTGTTTTGCAGCGCGGTGTCAATCAATGCCGTAAGATTTGGATCGGTAAAAAAACTGCGCCAACTGATTTTAGCGGTGTTTACCGTATCCTGCGAGCTGGTGAAGCCCGCAGGAATATTTTTGTTTTCGTTTTGTTGAACCAGATAGGATGGTAAACTACAGGCTGTAGTAAAGAACATCAGCGAAAGTATGGCTACCGTCTTTTTGGAATTTTTATTTCTGCTCATGATTTTCTGTTTCGTCCGTTTGAGGAAAACTGTCAATTTGATGTACAAAATTTTCGGTGAGAGGTGCTTCGTCTTCGAATTTGATCAGATGACGACCATCCGCCAGTTTGCCGAAGATGTAATACAAGCCAGGAATGATGATGACACCGAATACGGTTCCGAACAACATACCACCCAGTGCCGAAGCACCGATAGTACGGTTACCAATGGCACCAGCACCCGTAGCGATAATCAAGGGTATCAGACCGGCTACGAAAGCAAACGAGGTCATCAAGATCGGGCGGAAGCGAACTCTGGCACCTTCAATGGCCGCATTCAAAATACCTTCGCCTTGCTGCCGCTTTTGAACGGCAAACTCTACAATCAACACCGCATTTTTTCCAAGTAGCCCCACCAGCATGATTAAGCCGATCTGGGCATAGATGTTATTCTCCAGGCCCATAATCTTCAGCATGAAGAACGAACCAAACACACCGACAGGCAATGAGAATAAAACAGCCAGGGGTATAATGAAGCTCTCATATTGTGCTGCAAGAACAAAGTAAACGAACGCCAATACGATGATGAACACATACAGCGCTTCGTTACCACGAATGGACTCATCGTACGAAAGCCCTTCAAATGCGATATCATATCCCTTTGGTAGTGTCTTGCTTGCAACCTGACGTATGGCGTCAATGGCTTCTGCAGTAGTATACCCTTTGGCTGGCAACCCCTGAATGGCGGCTGAGTTATACAGATTGAAGCGTGTGATTTCATTCGGCCCCTGACCTTTCTTGAGTTTCATGAACGATGAATATGGAACCATCTCGCCTTGATCATTTTTCACGTAGAGATTTAACAGGTCTGAGGGGAGCCTTCTGAATTTAGGATCAGACTGAACATATACTTTGAAGAACTGATTGAATTTGATGAAGCCTTGTTCGTAAGTGCTACCAATCAGAATGTTGAGGTTCTCCATAGCCTTACCAATCGACACACCTTTCTGCATGGCCAGGTTGTTGTCAATCTCCAACTCGTATTGCGGATAGTTGGCCGCAAAGAAGGTAAACAAGCCTGTTAGTTCTTTTCGCTTGTGCAGGTTCTCCATGAACTCTTTATTGATCTTATCGAATTCATGATAATCGGTGTCGGTGGTTTTGTCGAGTAAGCGCAAGGAGAAACCGCCCGATGTACCAAAGCCCGGAATGGCAGGTGGCTCGAAAAATTCAACAATGGCTCCAAGACCTTTTGTTTTCATTTCCAATTCTTCCATGATTTCTTTTACTGTGTGATGGCGCTCCGACCAGTTCTTCAGGTTGATCAAACACGTTCCGGCATTTGATCCGCGACCTTCCGTCATAATTTCGTATCCGGCCAGCGATGAAACCGATTCAACACCATCAATCTCTTCACAGATTTTCTGAAGTCGCTGCGAAACCTGGTTTGTCTTTTCCAACGTAGAGCCCGGAGGCGTTTGAATGATGGCATAAATAGTACCCTGGTCTTCGTTGGGAATGAAACCGGAAGGCACAATTTTATTTTCGTAGTATATACCCACGCAGAATCCTGCCAGGATAGAAAATGTTACTACCCTTCGGTTTACGATCAGCTTTAACAAGCCTACATAACGGCCGGTAAGTTTTTCAAAACCTCCGTTGAATGTATCCAACGATTTGGTGAGCAGGTTTTTTTTCTTCGGATGTCCGTGATGATTTTTTAGCAGCATGGCACACAATACGGGTGTAAGCGTAAGTGCGATAAGAGCCGAGATCACAATGGAGCTGGCCATGGTGATGGAGAACTGGCGATAGAACGTACCCACCGGGCCGGACATAAATGAAATCGGTACGAATACAGACACCATTACCATCGTAATCGCGATGATGGCTCCGCTGATTTCACCCAATACTTTTTTAACAGCATTGTACGGGCTGATGTTTGGTTCCTCTTCCATTTTTGCATGCACGGCTTCTACTACCACAATTGCATCATCCACCACAATACCAATGGCCAGTACTAAAGCGAAGAGTGTTACCAGGTTGATGGAGAGTCCGAAAAACTGAATAACGAAAAATGCGCCAATCAGCGAAACCGGAACAGCTAGTATTGGAATGAGCGTTGAACGCCAGTCACCAAGAAAAATAAATACTACCAGCGCTACAAGTAAAAAGGCATCGCGCAGCGTATGAAGTACTTGTTCGATGGAGGCATCGAGAAACTGCGATACGTCATAACTTATTTTGTAATCCATGCCGGGCGGAAAATTCATTTTCATTTCTTCCAGCTTGGCTTTTACTTCGGCAATTACATCGCTGGCATTACTTCCATAATTTTGTTTCAATACAATGGCTGCCGAAGCGTGTCCGTCCAGGTTGGAGTAGATGTCAAAGAACTCGCTCCCCAACTCAACGGTAGCGATGTCGCGTAAATGAATACTCTCGCCATTCGGATTGGCCCGGATAATAATACTCTCGTACTCTTCTGGTTTGTTATACCGGCCTTTGTAGGTGAGCACGTACTCCAACGACTGCGCAGCAATACCCGAGCTTTGACCAATGCGCCCAGGGCGGCCGATAATACTTTGTTCGCCAATGGCGCCCATAACATCTTCCACAGAAATGTTGTAGGCACGCATCCGCTCGGGATTTAACCATACCCTCATCGCATATCTGCGGCTTCCTAAAATTTGAGCACGGGCCACACCTTTCGTTCGTTGGATCTCCGGAATCATTTTTACGGTAGCGTAGTTGAACAGGAATTTCTCGTCCATACTCTTTTCAGTTGAGTAGAGGTTGACGTACATCAACATACTTGGCTGAATCGGAGTAATGATCACCCCTTCGCGTTGAACTAATTCGGGTAAGAGGGGCATCACTTGATCCACGCGTGTCTTCACCCGGATAACAGCATCATTTGGATCGGTGCCGGGTTCGAAGATCACTCGTAGCGTAGCCTCACCGGCACTCGTAGCATCGGTGGCGATGTAGCGCATATCCTGAACACCGTTGATGGCTTGCTCTA
>Ga0315910_10001143_pt1 | contig 24749 bp, 19 predicted proteins | sample EdamamesoilMG_FD_204470 | JGI IMG/M metagenome (GOLD analysis project Ga0315910, IMG submission 204470) | Garden soil microbial communities collected in Santa Monica, California, United States - Edamame soil | ecosystem: Environmental > Terrestrial > Soil > Garden | place: USA: California... | reverse complement strand
CGTACTTCGGCTACTCGCGCCAGGATCGCCGGCCGCGCGCCACGCGCAGCGCGATCACCGCGAAGCTGGTGGCGAACATGATCCAGAGCGCGGGTGTGGATCGTCTGCTGACGATCGACCTGCACTCCGACCAGATACAGGGATTTTTCGACATCCCGGTGGACAACGTGTACGCGTCGCCGGTGTTGCTGGGCGATGCGTACCGGCAGCGCTACGAGAACCTGATCGTGGTGTCGCCGGACGTCGGCGGCGTGGTGCGCGCGCGAGCGCTGGCGAAGAGGTTGGACGATGCCGACCTCGCCATCATCGACAAGCGCCGGCCGCGGCCGAACGAGTCGAAGGTGATGAACATCATCGGTGAGGTGTCAGGCCGGACTTGCGTGCTCATCGACGACATGGTGGATACCGCGGGCACGCTGTGTGCGGGCGCGCAGGCGTTGAAGGACGAGGGTGCGATCAAGGTGGTGGCGTACATCACGCACGCCATCCTGTCCGGCAACGCGGTGGAGAAGATTCAGAAGTCGGCGCTCGACGAGCTGGTGGTGACCGACACCATCCCGCTGTCGGCCGCCGCGAAGCAGAGTGGACGCATCCGGCAGTTGTCGGTTGCGGGGTTGCTGGCCGAGACCATTCGTCGCATCCGCGACGAGGATTCGGTGAGCAGCCTGTATCTGGATTAATGGGGACATTCCTCGTTTCCTAGCAAACGGGGACAGTCCTCAAGGCAGGCCTTTCCCCGTTTGCTAGGAAACGAGGAAAGTCCCCAGGTGGCGGCACTGGTCGCGGTGTCCGCCGTGTTAGTTAGTCAATTGGAGTAATTGCAATGCGTATTTCATTCGAACTCGCCGCCGAGTTCCGTGATGGCCAGGGCAAGGGTGCGAGCCGCCGCCTGCGTCATTCGGGGCGCGTGCCGGCAATCCTGTACGGGGGTCACGTCGAGCCCCGTGCCATCACCCTCGATCACCAGAAGCTGATGACGCTGATCGACAACGAGAAGTTCTACTCGTCGATCATCAACCTCGTCGTCGGTGACAAGAAGCAGGCCGCGATCGTCAAGGACCTGCAGATGCACCCGGCGCGCAACGCCATCGTGCACGTCGACATGCAGCGCGTGTCGGAGAACGAGAAGATCCGCATCCACATCCCGATCCACTTCAAGGGCGAGGCCGCTTCGCCTGGCGTGAAGACGGAAGGTGGGGTGGTTTCGCACCGCATCGCGGACATCGAGATCTCCTGCCTGCCGAAGGACCTGCCGGAATTCATCGAGCTGGACCTGTCGGGCATGCACATCAACGAGTCGAAGCACCTGTCCGACCTGCCGCTGCCGGCTGGCGTCACGATCCCGTCGGTTGCCAAGGGCAACGCGACCGTCGTGTCGATCCACCCGCCGCGTGCCGAGGAGCCGGAACCGACCGCCGAGGTCGCCGCCGCGACGCCTGCCGAAGGCGCCGCTGCTGCTCCGGCCGAGGGTGGTGCTGCTCCGGCCGCCGGCGCCAAGCCGGGCGATGCCAAGGCTGCCGCCCCCGCGGGCGACGCCAAGGCCGCCGCGCCTGCCAAGAAGGAAGGCGGCAAGAAGTAGGTCGTGTCACGCGGGGTGGATTCACGTCCATCCCGCGTGCGCTAACTACTTGGCGAAATGGGGGCATTCCTCATCTTTTTGTAACACTTACGGACGCCGCCGCTTTCGGCGGCGTTTTCCTTGGTGGCCGTCAGTCCTGGGAACAATGTCCCCATTTCCCTTTTCGCAAACCATGGCCGGCAACGACATCAAGCTCATCGTCGGGCTCGGGAATCCGGGTGCCGAATACGCGCGCACGCGCCACAACGCCGGCTTCTGGCTGGTGGATGAAGTCGCGCGCCGCCATGGCGGCACGTTCCGCTTCGAGGGCAAGCACCAGGCCGAGCTCGCGCGTGTGCGCATCGGCGGCCAGGAGATCTGGCTGGTCAAGCCCATGACTTTCATGAACCGCAGCGGCGGCCCGGTATCGAGCGTGCTGGGGTTCTACAAGATCGCGCCCGGCGAAATGCTGGTGGCGCACGATGAAATAGACCTGCCGAGCGGCACCGTGCGCCTGAAAGACGCCGGCGGCCACGGCGGTCACAACGGCCTGCGCGACCTGATCGCCGCGCAGGGTGACGGCTTCTGGCGCCTGCGCATCGGCGTCGGCCATCCGGGCAACAGCAAGGAAGTCGTCGACTTCGTGCTCACGCATGCCGGCAAGGACGAACAACGCGCCATCGACGAAACCATCGTCGCGGGCGCGGACGCGATCGAAGAGATGCTGCGCAGCGGTGCGCAGATCGCCATGAACAGACTGCATTCGCGCGGCAAGGCCGGCGGCGCAGAGAAGGGGTAGATAGATGGGCATCAAGGCCGGAATCGTGGGACTTCCCAACGTGGGCAAGTCCACGCTGTTCAACGCGCTGACGCGCGCGCAGATCGCCGCGGAGAACTACCCGTTCTGCACCATCGATCCGAACGTCGGCATCGTGCCGGTGCCTGACCCGCGCCTGGATGCACTGGCAAAGATAGTCGAGCCCGAGAAGACAGTCCCGACCACGGTCGAGTTCGTGGACATCGCGGGCCTGGTGGCCGGCGCCTCGCAGGGCGAAGGCCTCGGCAACAAGTTCCTCTCGCACATCCGCGAGACCGACGCGATCACGCACGTGGTGCGCTGTTTCGAGGACCCCGACGTGGTGCACGTGTCGGGCGGCATCGACCCGATCCGCGACATCGAGATCATCGACACCGAGCTGTGCCTCGCGGACCTGCAGTCGGTGGAGAAGGCCGTCGACCGTTACGCCAAGCAGGCCAAGGGCGGCGACAAGGATGCGCTGCGCAAGAAGGACCTGTTCGAACGCATGCGCAAGCACCTCGACGAAGGCAAACCGGTGCGTTCGATGGGACTCGGCAAGGAAGAGAAGGCCGACGCGCACGAGCTGCACCTGCTGACCCTCAAGCCCGTCATGTACGTGGCCAACGTCAAGGAAGATGGCTTCACGGGCAACAAACATCTCGACGCCGTGACCGCGCGCGCCAAGGGCGAAGGCGCGGTAGTGGTCGCGGTCTGCGCCGCGATCGAGGCCGAGATCTCGCAGCTCGACGAGGCCGACAGGGTCGACTTCCTCAAGGACCTGGGGCTCGCCGAGCCGGGACTGAATCGCGTGATCCGCGCCGGCTACGACCTGCTGGGCCTGCAGACCTATTTCACGGCCGGCGAGAAGGAAGTGCGCGCCTGGACGGTGCGGGTCGGCGCCACCGCGCCGCAGGCCGCGGGCGTCATCCACACCGATTTCGAACGTGGCTTCATCCGCGCCGAAGTCATCGCATACGACGACTACCTCAAGTTCAAGGGCGAAGCCGGGGCACGCGACGCCGGCAAGCTGCGGCTCGAGGGCAAGGAATACATCGTCAAGGAAGGCGATGTGATGCACTTCCGGTTCAACGTCTAACCACTGGATCACCCGGGCCGGACGGGCCAGAATCCGTCCGATGTCGATCCTGTTGTTGATCGTGGGTTTTGGCGCGCTCATCGTGGGCGGAGTGCTGCTCAGGATTGCGCGGCTGACGACGCTGTATGCCGGGATTCCCTCGTCGACCATCGCATCCGCGAAAGGACTCGTGCAGATCTCGGGGGTTGCGCGAGCCGCCGAAGGAGCGCGCACACGCGATCCGGAAGGCGCGCCCTGCATCTGGTACCGCGTGGTCAGGGTCCACCAGGATGGTGATCGTGGTGAACGCGAGGCCATCGAAGGCGAATTGCCCGTGGATCCCGCGGTGCTCGATACCATCCTGCTCGACGACGGTACAGGCCGGTGCGCGATGGTTCTCGGCAAGCATGCCAACTTCTTCGAGCGCAAGGTCTGGAAGACCGAAGGACCGACCCAGCTCGAAATCCAGCGTATTTCCGACGGCATGAAGCTCTACGCGATCGGGCGCGTCGAAAGACTTGCACGGCCGGAACGCGGGGCGACGCACCGCATCGCCTGGGATCGGAGCCTGCACGTCGCCTGTTCGAATCGATCGCTCGAAACCATGGCGAAGGACGTGCCGTGGATGAAGCAATGGGGTCTCGGCCTGTGGGTGGTCGGTGCGCCAGTGCTGGTGTACGGCTTGTGGCTCAGCTTTGGCCCGATGTTCCGGTGATGGCGTAGTCCATGTGGACGATGTTGCAGGACTCCGCTTTCCCGTCTAATGGCTGAGTGAACCCGACACTCAAGAAATGGCTCAAACGCCTCGGCGCATCGCTCGCGCTGATCCTGGTCACCATCTTCTGCGTGCGCGCCTGGGACGCCTGGCGCTCGCCGCCACTGAAACGCTGGCACACCGAGGCACCCCACGAGCTGAAAGCGCGTGACATCGACGCGGCCGACTGGGACGCGTGGATCAAGGCCGAAAACTCGGTGTTCGACGAAGTGCGTACCCGCGTCACCGAGCAGCTGCCGCCCGAAGACCAGGTGCCCGGCAACCGCTACTTCGCCGACAGTCCGCTGAATCCCGCGCACTTCGCGGTCGACTGGAACCGCTCCTTCGTGCTGACTCCGGACGGTCAACCCCGGGGCGCCGTGGTGCTGCTGCACGGTCTCACCGATTCGCCCTACAGCCTGCGGCACATCGCCGATCTGTATCGCCGTCGCGGCTTCGTCGCGATTGGTATCCGGCTGCCGGGCCATGGCACCGTGCCCGCGGGGCTCACGCGAGTACGTGATGGCGACTGGATGGCCGCGACCCGCCTCGCGGTGCGCACCGCGCGCAAGCTCGCGGGCGAGGGCACGCCGCTGCACCTGGTCGGGTATTCGAACGGTGGCGCGCTCGCCGTGCGGTACACGCTCGACGCGCTCGACGACACCTCGCTTCCGAAGCCGGCCCGCGTGGTGCTCATCTCGCCGATGATCGGCATCACCAGCTTCGCACGCTTCGCCGGCGTACTCGGCTGGCCGTCGATGTTCCCGTCCTTCGCCAAGGCGGCGTGGCTCGACGTGATCCCCGAGTACAACCCGTTCAAGTACAACTCGTTCCCGGTGAACGCGGCGCGCCAGTCTTCGCAGATGGCGCGCGCGGTGCGCGACGCGCTCGAGGCGCGCGCGAAGGCGGGCACGCTCGAGCAACTGCCGCCGGTGCTCACGTTCCAGTCGGTGCTCGATTCGACCGTGTTGTCCAGTGCCGTGGTCGACACGTTGTATGTCAAGGTGCCGTCGAACGGCAGCGAGCTCATCCTTTTCGACCGGAACCACGCCTCGGGGACGCGCGCCCTGATCCGGCCACGCAACGCGGACCTGCCCAACACCCTGCTGCCGCCCGCGCCCCGCAGGTACGACGTGACCGTGGTGACCAACGAAGGCTCGCAGATCGTGGAGGCGAGGAGGGTCGCGGCCAATGACACCGCGACTTCCGCGGTCGCGTTGAGCGCGCAGTTCCCCTCCGACACTTTCTCGTTGTCCCACGTGGCGCTGCCGTTTCCGCCGGACGACCCTCTGTACGGCAGCGAGCCGACGAACCTGGAGAGTTTCGGCATCCACCTGGGCACGGTGGCGGCGCGCGGCGAGCGCGGCGCGCTGATCGTCAGCACGGATACGCTGATGCGCGCGAGCTCGAATCCCTTCTTCGCCTACATGCTGGGGCGGATCGACGGCGATATCCCGACGAACTAGTCCGCGGGCCGGTTACTGCTTGGCGACCTTGAGCAGCATCTCGGCTTCGTAGTCGGCCAGCGGCACGTCGACGTCGCGTTTCGCCGGCAGCGGGATCGGCATGGCCGCGGGTTCGCCGCTGCCGATGCGCAGTAGTTTGCTCATCTCGGAGGCTTCCACCGGCTTGGCGATGTAGAAGCCCTGCGCCAGCGTGCAGCCATGCGTGGTCAGGAACTGCAGCTGCGACTGGGTCTCGACGCCCTCGGCGACGATCTTGAGCCCGAGCTGGCGCCCCATGGCGATGATGGCCGCGCAGATGGCGGCATCATTCGAGTCGCGGCCGAGGTCGGCGACGAACGAGCGGTCGATCTTGAGCGACTCGATGGGGAAGTGCTTGAGGTAGGCGAGCGAGGAGTAGCCGGTACCGAAGTCGTCGATGGCGACGTGCACGCCGAGCTCGCGCACCGCGCGCACGGCAAGCGCCGCGGCGGCTTCGTCGGCCATCAACAGGCTCTCGGTGATTTCTAGCTCGAGGCAGGCGCCGGGCAGGCCGGCTTCATCCAGGTGCGCGAACACCCAGTCCGGGAAGCCCGGCGCTTCGAACTGCGCGCCGGACACGTTCACCGCGACACGCAGGTCGCGGCAGCCGGCCTTCCACCATTCCGAGATCTGGCGCAAGGCGCGCCGCATCACGAGGTCGGACAGCGGCACGATCAGGCCGGATTCCTCGGCCACCGAGATGAACTCGTCCGGCGGCACGATGCCGCGCGTCGGGTGGCGCCAGCGCACCAGCGCTTCGACGCTGGCGATGCGGCCCGTGGTGAGCTCGATCTGCGGTTGATAGGCGAGGAACAACTCGTCGGTTTCGAGCGCGCGGCGCAGCTCGGTCTCGAGCTCCAGGCGCAGCACGGTACGCGCGCGCATGTGCTCGCTGTAGATCACGCCGCGGTTGCCGCCCGAGGTCTTGGCCTCGTGCAGCGCCAGGCCCGCGGTGCGCAGCAGTTCGTCGGCGAAGTGGCCGTGGTCCGGGAAGATCGCGATGCCGATGGTGCAGGTCACGAAGAAGTCGCGGTGCCGGATCATGAACGGCGAGGCGAACGCCGCCATGATGTTGTTGATGGCCGCCTGCACGTCGTTGTCGTGCTCGAGGTGACGGATGGCCACCGCGAACTCGTCGCCCGTGAGTCGCGCCAGCGGCATCGTCACCGCGCCGTCACGTTCGAGCTTGAGGAAGGTGCCGAGGCGCGAAGCCACGGCCTGCAGCAACGCGTCGCCGGCGCCGTGGCCGAGACTGTCATTGATGCGCTTGAACTGGTCGAGGTTGATGCGCACCACGGCGAAGCGTTCGCCGGTGGTGGCGGCTTCGCGGCGCGCTTCTTCGAGCAGCTGCAGCAGGTACTGGCGGTTCGGCAACTGGGTGAGCGGATCGAAGAACGCCAGTTCGCGGATGCGGTTCGCCGCGCGATGCCGTTCGGTCACGTCGCGCAGCACCAGCAGCAGGCGGCCGCGGTCGTAGGGCACGATGCGTGTTTCGAAGCGCCGCTCGGCGCCCTCGCGCATGGCTTCGAATTCCACCTCGGTGCGTTCGTTGCGCACGCGGCAGTCTTCGAGCGCGTGCGCGATGGAACGCGAGGCGTCGCCGGCGACGAGGTCGGTGATCTTCCGCGTGGTGGTCACCGGGCCGGTGAGGAAGGGATGATTGTCCGCGGCGCCCAGCCGGTCGACGATGCAGTCGCTGCTGTCCACCACCAGCAGCAGGTCGGGCAGGGCATCGAGCATGGCGCGTTGCCGGCCCTCGCTCTCTTCGAGCTCCTGCACGAGGCGGCCGCCGCGAACCAGGTATTGCACGCGGTGGCCCAGCAGGTTCCAGTTGATGGGCTTGGCGAGGAAGTCCGTGGCGCCGGCCTGGTAGGACTGGTTGATCGAGGCCACGTCGTCGCGGCCCGTGACCATCATGATGGGCAGATGCGCACCGCCGGGGCGTGAACGGATGGCCTTGCAGGCCTCGTAGCCATTCATCTGCGGCATTTCCACGTCCATCAGCACCGCGTTGCAGGCGCCGGCCTCGACCGCCGCCACGGCAGCGGCGCCGTCCGCCGCTTCCGAAATCAGGAACCCCGAACGCTCCAGGGCGCGGCGCATGAGCAGCCGCGACCCGGCGTCGTCGTCGACGATGAGGACGTGGATCTGGTTGTCCGTGGTGGTGGCCATCAGGCGACCTTGCTCGATCCTTCGAGCGCTTCGAGTTCGGACAGCGCCACGGTGCGCTGCGCGCGCAACTTGGTCACCGAGGAGGACAACTCCTTCAGGTCGCCGCTGCGCGCCGAGTGTTCGATCTGGCGCGCGATGGCCGCGACGTTGGTGGCGCCGAGGTTGGCGCTCGAGCTCTTCAGGGTATGCGCGGCGCGCGCCACGCCGTCGGCGTCGCCGGACCTCATGGCATTGTCGAGGTCGGCGAGCAACTGCGATGAGTCGTCGCGATACAGGGCGATGAGACGCGACAGCAGGCGGTCATTGCCGTCCGGGTCGAGCTGGCGCACCGCCTCGATGGCCGAGTGATCCAGCGTGACCTTGTTGGCGGCCGAGCGCGAGACCTTGCTCGGCAGCAGGATGTTGCGCAGCTGCGCCAGCGTGAAGGGCTTGGCGAGATAGTCGTTCATGCCGGCCGCGAGGCAGGCTTCGCGATCGCCGGCCAGCGCGTTCGCGGTGAGCGCGACCACGCGGGTCGGCTCTTTCTTCTTCTGCATCTCACGCTCGCGCAGCTTGCGCGTGGCGATGAAGCCGTCCATGACCGGCATCTGGCAGTCCATGAGCACCACGTCGAAGTCCTGCTTCTCGAGGGCATCGAGCGCCTCGACGCCGTTGCCGGCGTGCATGGCATCGCAACCCAGTCGCTGCAGCATCTCGAGCGCCAGCGTGCGGTTGACCATGTTGTCCTCGACCAGCAGGACCGAGAGGTGATCGAGCACGGGTTCGTTCTCCGGGGCCAGCATGGCGGGGGCGGAAGACACTTCCTGGAACGGCGTGGCCTGCAGCGCTTCGTGCAGCGCGCGGCGCAACATGCTCTGGCGCACCGGCTTGGCCAGGCGGCGCATCGGCATGAGCTGGGAGACGAGCGGAGCTTCGAGATCGTCGGCCACCGAGCTCACCATGATCGCGGGGATGGTCTTGAATTCATGGCGGCGCCTGACGCCTAACAACCAGTCGACGCCGTTCTGTTCCGGCATGTGCCAGTCGAGCACGATGATCTGCGGCGCGGCGTTCGCGGCGTGCATGGTGTTGAGGTGCGACTGCGCCTCCATGGCGCTCGACGCCGTCGACACCACGAATCCCCAGGCCTCGAGCTGCGAGGCGAGGATTTCCATGTTGATGGCGCTGTCGTCGACCACCAGCACGCGCGTGCCGGGCGCGAGCAGCAGGCCCTGCGCGGAATCCGAGGTGATGGCCGGCGCGGCGGGCAGCGTGATCGAGAGCGAGAAGGTCGAGCCCTGGCCGGGCTGGCTGACCACCGTGATGTCGCCGCCCATGAGCGTGGCGAGCTGGCGGCTGATCGCGAGGCCGAGACCGGTACCACCGAAGCGGCGCGTGGTCGAGCCGTCTTCCTGGACGAACGCGTCGAAAATCGCGGCTTGATTCTCCGGCAGGATGCCCGTGCCCGTGTCGACCACGTCGATGACCAGCGAGACGTGGGTATCCGAAGGATTCACGCCGCGGGCGCGCACCAGCACGTGGCCGCTCGCCGTGAACTTGAGCGCGTTCGACACCAGGTTCATGAGGATCTGGCGGATGCGCAGCTCGTCGCCCTTGGCCCAGCGATGCAGGTAAGGATCGATGTCGAGCAGCAGTTCGATGCCCTTCTGGTGCGCGCGCTGCGCGAACAGGTCGATGACTTCCTCGACCACCTGGCGGATGTCGAGGTCCTGCGCCTCGAGGCGCAGCTTGCCGGCCTCGATCTTCGAGAAGTCGAGGATGTCGTTGATGATGGCGAGCAGCGCGTCGGCGGAGCTCTGGATCGTCGCGGCGAAACGGCGCTGGCGCGGGTCGAGCTTGGAGTCGAGCAGCAGCTCGGTCATGCCGAGCACGCCGTTCATCGGCGTGCGGATCTCGTGCGACATGCGCGCGAGGAATTCGGACTTGGCCTTGCTGGCGGCTTCGGCGAGACGGCAGGCTTCGACCGAATCGTTCATCGCCTGGCGCAGCGTGCGGTTGGCTTCGGCGAGACTCTTGGTGCGCTCGTCGACCTGTGCCTCGAGCAACTCGTGCTGGCGGGCGAGTTCCTGTTCGCGGTTCTCGATCTTCCCGAGCATCATGTTGAAGCCGCGCATCAGGTGGCCGATTTCGTCGTCGGTGGTGGCCTCCGCGCGGCGCGAGTAGTCGCCGCGCTCGGCGCCCTGCATGGTGTGCACCAGCTGCATGAGCGGCGCGGCGATCTGGCGCTGCACGCGGCGCGCGAGCAGATAGGCGATCGCGAGCGCGACCACCGAGCTGCCGAGCAGGATGCACAGCTGCACGATCAGGGTTTCTTTCAGCTCCGAAAGGTTGGCGCGTACGTACAGGTGGCCGATGACCTTGCCCTGGTCGGCGATCGGGTAGACCAGGTGCAGGGCGGTGAGACCGTCGAAGCGATGCTCGTGTTGGTCGCTCTTGATGGCCAGTTGCTGCCATTCCTGGTCCGGCGTGCGCGCCGCCTGCGGATTGTTCATCAGCATGGTCTTGCTGCCGGCGTAGTGCATGAGCACACGCGCTTCGGAGTCGATCAGCAGTGCTTCTTCGACGTTCGGTTCGACGCGCAGCGCGCTCACCAGCGCCTCGGCCTGGCCGAAGTCCTGGCTCTGGATCGCGGCGGCGCTGCGGCCCGCGACCACGCGCGCCACCGAGGCGAGGTGCTCATAGGCCTCGCGGTGACTGAAGAAATAAGAGGAAACGCCCTGGGTGAGCGCTGCGATGAAGAGCGCTATCGACGCCATCAGCGCACTGGCTGCGATGAGCTTCGTGCGCAGTGGCAGGTGTGCCAACTGGAACCTGTTCATTCGACGGTACTAGTCCTGGCGCCTGGCCGAGGCGCCCCGGTAACTCGTATCGGCTTGATTCCACTTGGTCTTGACCGGGCGGGCCCTGAATTGAGAGTTGGGTCCCAGCCCGAGTGATTGATCCTCTTCCCGATTGACAGGGGTCGCGCAGCCTCTCGCGCGTGTGAGTATCTAAGTGGTTGTTTTTGTGGGCTTTGCTTGACAGGGCGAGGCGAGGCCTAGAGAATCGCGGCCCCTTCGCCAAAGGCGTTCGCCCAGGCGAAATCCAGCGTGGAAAGGTAGCTCAGCTGGTTAGAGCACGGCACTCATAATGCCGGGGTCGAGGGTTCGATTCCCTCCCTTTCCACCATTCCATTCAAATAGTTGAAGCCGTCGCCTGAAAAGGCCATCCACGGTAAGCGCAGGGTAAGCGCAAGAATCGGCTTCTCGTTGAGCTTCGCCACGGCCTCGCGCCGCTGGTCCGGCGCCAAGTGCGCGTACCGCAGCGACATCTGCACCGTGCTGTGTCCGAGCAGATCTCGGACAGTGTTCAGCGGCACACCACGCTGGACGAGACGCGAGGCGAAGTGATGGCGCATGTCGTGCCACCGGAATTGAGTGATCCCAGCTCTCTTCAGCAACGCCTTCCACCCATTCTTGAAGTTCGTGGCGACAGAAAACACGCGCGCTCCATCGGCCGACTGTTCCCTCCAACGACGCAACAAGCTCGTAGCCTCGTCATTCAGTGGCACATGACGCGTCTGGCGGCTCTTGGCATTTCGACCCTCGACGGTGACGAGTCCGCGATCGAAGTCGACTGACGACCACTTCAACTTGAACAGCTCGCCGCGGCGAAGGCCTGTGTTGATTGAGAGCAGTACGGCCGGCGTCAGGTGATCGCCGAAGTGCATGAGTGGCGGCGATAAGGGCTCGCCGCGCTTCAGGTGGCGGACATTGGCCCCTTCACGCGACTTCTTCATGAGTTCGTCGCGCGCCTGCAGCGCCGTCCGAAGGCGGAATTCTTCCGCCTCGTCGAGGAAGCGCACCTTGCCACGGCGATCAATTCGCGGCTTATCCACGCGGCGCACCGGGTTGTCCGGAAGTTCACCGGCTTTGACGGCACGTCGCAACACGCTCGAAAGCGTGAAGAGGTCTCGTAACACGGTGGACGGACTTCGTCCCTCGCCGAGGTGTCGAGCCTTCCATGACTCAACGCGCTCGACGGTGATGGCGGTGAGCGGCTCCGGATACCAGGTTCGAAAATGTCGATGCAACTTCTCGAGTGTGTTGGCCGCAGTTCGTGGGCGGCTCGCATTGATCCAAGTGGTGTATGCGTCCGCGATGAACATGCCGAACGTCATTCCGTCCCTGCCATGGATTCCATGCAACGGATGATTGCCGTGGGCAATATTTCCAAGGACCTTCTTGCATCGCTCCCGCGCTTCTTCCGGGGTGAGGGCTTCCGGGTTGCCTATGACCACTCGGCGATTGCGCCCAAAGCGCGCGTAATACGAGCGCATCCCGCTGGGCTGAACCCTCAATACGAAGCCGGAGAGTTGATTGTCGGAGATCTCGAACGGCTTGCTTTGAGGCTGAGAGAGCTTGCTTGCGAGCAGCGTTGCTCCGATGAAGGCTTGCATGGTGAATGTCCTCCGGGCAGGGGGCTCGAAACTTGGTTTGGGGGTGGCGCTTATAAGCGCGGCCGGGCTGTAGGCTGCGGCGGGGAGGGCACGGAAGGAGCCGCTAAGTTCAGGCACATGTCTAAGCTCTGGTCTCATTAAATGCCGAATGGCGCGTGCAGAGGCCCAGTAGCCGTGAATAACACCAAAATTGCACGATAACATTAACGATGTTATCGTTCTGGCGCCATGTTATCCAAAGCCACCAACACTCCCGTTCCCGATACCGCCATCCAGCAGTATCTGCGCGACAGCCTTGGCTTCGCCGCCAAGATCCGTCCGTGGCCCGGTGCGGCGAAGCTTCCCTATTTTCTGCAGGATGCCTTCGACACGCGGGAGCTCACGCTGCTCGGCCACCCGATCTTGTTGGCCAACCATCGGGCAGGTCGCGTCCAAGGCTTGGCCGAGGTGAGGGCGCAGCTCAATAAACTGAAGGCCATAGCGAGCTTGCCGGTCATCTACGTTACGGATGCGCTGGCATCCTATGAACGCAAGCGACTGGTCGAACAGCAGGTGCCATTCCTGGTGCCGGGTAATCAACTATATCTGCCGGACCTCGGAATCGATCTTCGGGAGTACTTCCGTCAGGCGAAGCAGGCGCCAGCAGCGGCGTTAAGTCCGGCAACGCAGGCACTGCTCATCGCGGCGTTGCTCAAAAAACCTTGGCAGGCCGAGTGGAGGCCCGCGGAGATCGTTGCGAATCTCGGCTACACACCCATGACGTTGAGCCGAGCCGTGCGCGAACTGACCGCGACGGGCATCGTCAAGCTCGAGCGCCGGGGCCGAGATCGACATCTGAATACAGATCGCAGCCCGCAAGAAGTCTGGGAGCAGGCGAGGCCGCTGTTGCGCAGCCCGGTCAAACGCACGGTTTGGGTACCTCCGACAATCAAATGGATGCCACCAAAAATCCGCTTTGCAGGCATGAGCGCGCTCGCGCAACTATCTCTGCTTGCCGAACCGTCCGTTCCCGTCTACGCCGTGAGCGCGGCGCAATGGAAGGCTGCGATCAAGGCAGGGTTCGAAGAACTGATGGAGCCGCGTGAAGGCTGCTGCGCGTGGCAATTGTGGAACTACAGCCCCGAACTACTCGCCAACAGCCGCACGGTGGATCCGCTGTCTCTCACGCTCAGTCTGCAGCACGAGACGGACGAACGGGTGCAGATCGCGCTCGATGAACTCCAGAAGCAATTCCCGTGGTGAGAGGGCTTGACCTGTTTCGGAAGTCATTTACCGCGCACGCGCACCAGTACGTGCTCATCGGCGGCACTGCCGCGACGCTCGCCATGGAAGACGCTGGTCTGGCGTTTCGCGCCACGAAAGATCTGGATGTTGTTCTGCATATCGAAGCAATCGACGCCGGGTTCGGCGAAACGTTCTGGCGATTCGTGGAGGCCGGGCAGTACGAGATTCGACAGGCGAGCGCCACCGGAAAGCCAACGTTCTATCGGTTTCAGAAGCCGGCTGATGCGCGATATCCAGCCATGCTGGAGCTATTCTGCAGAGCTCCCGATGGAATCGAGTTGGCCAAAGGTAGTCATCTCACACCCATACCCATCGATGAAGCCGTAGCTAGCCTGTCGGCGATTCTGCTCGATGACGATTACTACGCCTTCATCATGGGCGGGCGTCGAGAAACTGACGGTCTGCCCTGGGTGGGGGAGGATCGCCTGATTCCATTGAAGGCGGTGGCCTGGCTTGACTTGATGGCGCGGCAAGAAAGGGGTGAAGCCGTGGATGGCAAGAACATCCGAAAGCATGCGAATGATGTACTCCGCCTGGCTCAGTTGTTAGCTCCGGAAACGCGCATCGGCACTGCCGAGAAGATCGCGCAAGACCTTGCTCAGTTCCTAGCGGCTATCGCGGCCGATGCAACGATCAGCCCCGCCGCGTTGGGGTTGCCGGGAACGCAGGCGGAGATTGCGGCCCGAATTCGTCGGGCCTATGGGCTCGCGAGCTGATTGCACCCTGGCGACACGCTGTACTCGTTAGCGTGCTTGAAGGATCACCGACTTTGACCCGGGAACACCCGCGGAATCGACTCTACCAGGCCAACTTGCCACATCAGTTGATCATGGCCACTCATATATACGTTGAGGTTCGCGTCAGCTCCCCAACCGGCAACGATTTCGCGAACGGTGCGAGTACCAGCCAAGAACGCAGGTTCGAGTTCTCCCGCAACGAAATAGAAATGGGGAAGGGCGCTCCTTGGCCTTTCAGGCAATTGCGGAAATCCGATCGAAAAGGGAAGTGCGTTCCCGAACACTTCGGGATGCTGCAAGGCCGCGGCGGCGGCGAACGCTGCGCCGCTGGAAAACCCAAAGATTGCGCGATCATCACGCGCGGAAGATAGCCCGTATTCCGACGAAGCCCACGGGACTACCTCTTCAATAAAAAATTTCATGTGCTTTGCGTACGCGTCAGGCGCGATGCCAAGCAAGTACTCCTGCGAGCGCCGATCGCGCGATACGTCGAATGCCACACCGACTGGAACCCGACTCGGAGGCGCATGAATGCCGACGATGGCAAACGGCGCGACGCGGCCGGAGACGACGAGCGGTTCAATCGCGCGAGCGAAGTCTGCAGTCGCTTGACCATCCGCCATGAACAACACTGGCAGGCCGCGGCGTTTCGAGGCGGGCGGAATATAAACCGAGACTCTTCGATCCTCGCTCAAGAATCGGCTACGCAAGGTTCTTTCGTACATCCTGCCCTGAAGATTCTCAAGAATCTCAGGCAAACCAATGGCGTCTTGCCCTCGAAAGGTTTGTGCTCTTGGAGGGCCGTTATTCGTCGGTCCTGGCGAAACAAAGTTGTAGCTAAAGAACGATCGTTCCCAACCCTTCATCACCAATTGCAGCACCCAGATGTCGGTACCTGGGATGCGAATCATCGGGAGCTGGAGGGTTCCGCCGATCATCACGCCCTCTCGCTTATCGCGATGAACGATATTGAGGAGATCTGGCTCAAGCCACACGGCAGTGTCGATGTCACTGACTTTGCTCAAGAGCGGTTTTGCGTCTGCCGGAGGCGATTTGATTCGATACGGAAGCTGAGGAAGGCTCGGCGCGATGACTGCAGATTGATTGGCAGCGGAAGTGGCCAGGTCCTGATCCTCAATCTCGAGTGTGACGTCGAGTTGCGATTCTTTCCTCCAGACCACAGCGCGTGGCCGATCGCCGAGTTTCAAAGAACTTACGGCTCCGAGAAGATCAGACGCCGTTTCCACTCCTGCCGTCCCGAGCCGCTGAAGTATGTCGCCTGCCATGATGCCGGCGCGCTCGGCCGCACCGCCCGGACGAACGCCCAGGACGCAGACGCCGCTTGGATTGAGAGGGCTTGGTGGCCGCTGACAGGATTCAGGGGGGCCGAACTGAATGCCTAGCGAAACGCGGGTATGTGATCCCGGATCGGAACTTTCTGCATACACCCTGGTAGTCGGGCTGACTACCAAGCCAACAAGGAGTGCAATCCGGAACAGGATATGTATTCGATGATGCTTGGGCATTTTTTTGGGGGGGGGGCGGCGAAGCCTCGGCTAGAGCGGAGCGTTATGGAAGCATTGGACGAATGCTGCCATAAGGTTCCTTTGAGACCTGTGCATTGGAAGTCTGCTCGAGTAGTTCGTTGCGGGACTTTTGCGTGACCTGCTCTGCTCAGTTGTGCGTAGTGCGGATGCTCGGCAACGGACGCCCGCGCTCATAATGCCGGGGTCGAGGGTTCGATTCCCTCCCTTTCCACCATTCTTACAAAGGGATACGCGTGGTCCATCGCGAACCCTTCCCAAGGTAAGCGCAGGGTAAGCGCAAGAATCGGCTTCTCGTTGAGCTTGGCCACGGCCTCGCGTCGTTGATCCGGCGCCAAGTGTGCGTAGCGCAGCGACATCTGCGCGGTGCTGTGCCCGAGGAGGTCCCGCACGGTGTTGAGTGGCACGCCTCGCTGGACTAGGCGCGATGCGAAATGATGGCGCATGTCGTGCCAGCGGAATTGAGTGATTCCGGCGCGCTTCAGCAAGGCCTTCCAACCTTTCTTGTAGCTCGTGGATACATCAAACAGCTGTGTTCTGGCTCCGGCTTGTTCCTGCCAGTTGCGCAACACAATCGTTGCTTCGTCATTAAGCGGCACATGACGCGTCTGGCGGCTCTTGGCATTGCGCCCTTCGACGGTCAGTAGCCGCCGCTCGAAGTCGACGGACGACCACTGCAACTTGAGCAGCTCGCCGCGACGAAGGCCCGTGTTGATAGAGATCAAAACGGCCGGGGTTAGGTGATCGCCGAAGGATGCGAGTGGAGGTAGCAATGGTTCTCCGCGTTTCTGGTGGCGAATGTTGGCCGCGGCGCGCGCGGCTCGCATGATCTCGTCTCGCTCTTGCAGCGCCAACCGAAGGCGGAATTCCTCCGCTTCATGGAGAAAGCGCACCTTGCCGCGGCGGTCAATTCGTGGCCTATCCACGCGTCGCACTGGGTTTTCGGCAAGCTCTCCTGCTTTTACTGCACGCCGCAATACACTTGATAGTGTGAACAGATCGCGCAAGACGGTGGACGGGCTCCGCCCCTCACTCAGTCGTCGCGCTTTCCAGGACTCGATGCGCTCAACGGTGATGGTCGTCAGGGGCTCCGGATACCAAGTCCGAAAATGCCGATGCAGTTTCTCGAGTGTGTTGGCTGCGGTGCGCGGGCGGCTTGCGTTGACCCAAGTGGTGTACTCGCCGGCGATGAACGTGCCTAACTTCACCCCGTCGCTGCCGTTGATTCCATGCAACGGGTGATAGCCATGCGCGACGTTTCCAAGAACCTTGCGACATCGCTCTCGTGCTTCCTCGGGAGTGAATTTGCCCGCATTACCCAGGACCACTCGGCGATTGCGTCCGAAGCGCGCGTAATACGTTCGAATGCCTGTCGGCTGCACTCTCAAGACGAAGCCTGGCAGCCGGTCATCGGAAATTTCGAATGGTTTACGCCGAGGCTGCGCGGTGTTGCTGGCCAGCAGCGTCGATCCAATAAAAGTCTTCATGTTGAACTTCCTCCGTTGAATGCCCGAGTTCGGACCCATGGAGGGTGGCGCTTATAAGCGCAGGAAGAATGTAAGGCAGGGTGAAGATGGCCCGCCAGAGCGGCTGAATCGCCGCAATCCTCAGAGTTCGAGAACGGACTTGTTCAGCGACTGCCGCTGGCGCATTTGCGCCGCATCCATGAGCATCCGGCCGGCCCAGCGATATACGTTGTTCTCCTTGACCGTCCGCCGCATCAACTTCATGCGCTCGCGCCGTTCGTCGCGACCCATCTGCATTGCCATGCGCATTGCCGCGGCCGTCTCAGCGACATCGAATGGGTTGACCAGCAGAGCCTCCGGCAATTCGCGCGAGGCACCTGCAAAGGTGCTCAGGATCAACACCCCGTCCTGATCGTCGCGCGACGCGACAAATTCCTTGGCCACGAGGTTCATGCCGTCGTGCAGGCTGTTGACAATGCAAAAGTCCGCGGCCCGGAACAGTTCGAATACCTCGCGCGGTTCCTGGTGATGATCGATGAGCACGATGGGCTTCCAGTCATCGGTTCCGAACTTTTCATTGATTCGTGCGGCCTCGCTCAAGGTCTGCGTTTGCAAGGCCTGATACGCGGGAAGCTTGCTACGCGTGGGTGCCGCTACCTGCAGAAGAGTGATTCGACCACGGGTTCCACGGTCCTTTTCGAGCAAGGCTTCAAGCGCCAGGAAGCGTTCGACGATTCCCTTGGTGAAATCCCATCGCTCGACTCCCAGCCCAAGACACACGTCGCTACCGATGCCGTGTCGCGCGCGAATCGACTCGCGGGAGACTGCGACGTCGGGCAACGTCGCGAGCCAGCGTGGAGGCCATTCGATGGAAATCGGATACGGCACGACACGGCACACGCGGCCACCCAGCGTGACCGTCATGTGCTCATGGTCGATCTGGCATTCGAGAAAGCGATCGACCGTCGCCAGGAAGTTCTGACAGTGATAGCGCGTGTGAAAGCCAAGAATGTCCGCAGCGAGCATGTGCGTGAGAATCTGCTGTTTCCACGGGCAGACGCCGAAAGTTTCGGCATTCGGCCAAGGTATGTGCCAGAACAGGGCGATCGTCGCCGCGGGCTTGCGCTCACGCAACAGGCGCGGGAGCAGGGCGAAGTGATAGTCCTGGACCAGAATCAGGGGATTCTTGGATCGCGATTCGGACGCCACCACATCCGCGAACTTTCGATTGACTGCCTGGTAGTGCTGCCAGTCCGCCTCGCGAAAGGCGGGACGCACATATGCCAGATGGCATAGAGGCCACACGCCTTCATTCGCAAAGCCATAGTAGAAGCCTTGTTCCTCTTCTGCGCTCAGCCAGACGCGACGCAATGAGTAGCTTGGATCTTCGGGTGGGACTTGCACCCGGTCATGGGAGTCGACCACCAGTCGATCCGCAGTCCCGCTGCCATGCGCAATCCAGGTGCCCGAGCAGGCGCGCATGATCGGCTCCAGCGCCGTGACCATGCCGCTTGCCGGTACCTGCACAACCGGGCCTGACGGGGTCGCGTTGTGGATGTACGGCTCGCGGTTCGAGACGATGAAAACTTCCGGAGCGCCGAGATGGTCGCGCACGACCTGTTGCAGCGCCTGCGGTGTCCAGTTCTCGTGAAAATCGATCTCCAGCCGCTGGGTAGTTTCCACTTCGCGCAGCACGCGCCGGATCTGGGTGAGAAGCGGACGTGATCCAGGCTCAGACTGGGCGTCATCGAGAAAGCGTCGTCCGCGGATGTCGCTGACAAGTTCGTTCACCCAACGCCGGATCAGGAGCCAGAACACGAACCCGAGGAACAGCGCGAGCACGGACGCAGCGATGCCGGCGAGCGCCAGCACGTAGTTGCGCGCAGAGGACTGGCGCCGATCGATGAAACTCAAGTCATGCACGATGAGTGCGGCAACGCTTCTGCCGCTAACACTCCCCATCGGGAAAGAAGACACTTCAACGGAACCATCGACCAGTTTCACGATACTGCTCCCGCGCTCGCCAATGTCGCGAAGCACCGAGCATTTGATCTCGACAGGCGTGCGATCGGTCTTGAACAACGCTTTCGCGCCGTCGTCGCAAAGAACAATGGCCATGAGACGCTCGTCGGTCGTTATCCCGGCCAGGTAGGCGGCAAGCCCCTTCTGGTCGCCGCGCTCGAGGAAGCCGGTGAGCGAACCTTCCATGGAGTGAGCGACAAGTTGCGCACGCAAATCGACGTCGCTACGAAACCACTCCGCGAGAATGCGGTCGACGTAGGGCACGCCGAAAAAGGCGAGGATGCTCACGGCGATGAGCGTCGGCACCGCAAACCGGATCAGGATCGAGCGCATTCGCGACTTTGATGCCGTCGATCAGGCGCCGCTGCTCATTCGAGCGCGCGATGAATTTTCCCTGCGGCGGGACGCGGCGGTGGCGCGAGGAGCGAGGGAGGATGCTTTTGTGTCAGGAAGCCTGACCAGCAATGCCGCCAGGCCATCCGCCAGCTGTCGAAGCTCCCGAGCGCTCAGCCCGCGTACTGCCTTCTGCAGCGTACCGACTGCTCGCCCCGACGTGGCCCGCAGGATTTGCAGACCCTCAGCCGTGGGATGGAGCTGTACGCTTCGCTGATCCCCATCATGTCTGCGACGTTCGATCCACCCGCGCGTGGCGAGTCCCTTCAACACATGACTGACCGCGGGGCGCTGCATTCCGAGGCGTGTCGCCAGTCGCGAGGCGGGAATTCCCGGCTCTTCACCGATGCATGTCAGAGCGCGGTGCACAGTAATCGGCGCATCGGTCATGCGTTCGAGCTCGCGATACAGCGTCCGCATGCGGTCGACGAGCGCCCGCGCGGACAGCAACGCATCGCGCTCGATAGCCGCGCGTCCGGTGAGGCCGCCGGTGTTTCGATGCGATCTTTGTCGTGCTGATGACATAAATCCGACAACTGGGAAATCTGATTGCAGATTACCACCGGAGGAGTGATTTGACACTAGCAACCATCCAAATTGGTTGTTAGCACACAATAGTTGCGTACAATAAACCAATTGATGACCAGCCTGCCGCTCACAACACTTGGAATCGAGGAGTCCGCCCGCCCTGCGCCTCCTGTTACCCCCTGGTGTCTCTTCCTCGACATCGACGGAACCTTGCTAGACATTGCGCCTACGCCGGATCTGGTCGAGGTCGATGCGTCGCTGCTCGACCTGCTGCGGCGGCTGGAGCGCGCCTGCGATGGTGCGCTCGCATTGATTACCGGCCGTCCTATCGCCGCAGTGGATGCGCTTTTCGCCCCACTTCTGTTGCCAGTGGCGGGTGTGCACGGTTTCGAGCGTCGTAACGCACAGGGCCACTATTTTCGCCCGGCATTCGTTGGTTCGGGTCTCAGCTTCTTGAGGTCGGAGGTGACGGCGCTCGCGCAGTCGTTGCACGGGGTTCTGCTCGAAGACAAGGGTTGTGCGTTCGCGCTGCACTACCGCCAGGCGCCGAACCTCGAGGAGTCGATCCGTCTGCGTCTCGCCCGACTCGTGTCCGCTGCGCTGCCTGCCTTCGAGCTGCTCGATGGCGATCATGTCGTGGAGATAAAGCCGGTTGAGCACGACAAGTCGACTGCGATCGAGGCGTTCATGCAGGAGGAGCCGTTCATCGGTCGCTCGCCTGTGTTCATCGGAGACGACACTACTGATCTCGACGGATTTGCCGCGGTAAAACGGTTCAACGGGCTGGCGATCGCGGTGGGATCGCGCATTCCGGGCGAGAAGCGTCTGGCGGGTCCTCGTCATGTGCGCGCCTGGCTTGAAGGTCTTCTGAAGGCATGACTAATTCGCGTAACGAAATTCCGATTCACGTGCGGCGTTTCCTGGAAGAGAACATCGATACCGTGCCGCAGCTCGAAACGCTGCTGATGATGAACGAGAAGCCCGATCGGAATTGGTCCATTGCAGACGTGGCTTCGCGTAACTACATCACCGAACAGAGGGCGACTGATACATTGCAAGCGCTTCTGCGCCGCCGCCTTGTCGTGGCCGAAAATTCACCACAGTGTTTCCGGTTCAACCCGGCGAGCGAAGACATCCGCACGCTCGTGGCGGAACTGGCGATCTGTTACCAACGAATGTTGTCTGCCATCACGGAGTTCATTCATTCGAAGCCCTCCGCATCGATTACGGAATTCGCGCGCGCGTTCGACTTCAAGAAGGACCGATAAATGATTCAACTAGCCGTCAATGTGTTGGGAACACTGGTAGCGGGCCTGTGCGCAGTTCTCTTGCTTCGAGCGTTTGGCTCGGTGCGAATGCGGCTACTTCTCTGGGCAGGGTTGTGTTTCGCAGGGCTGGCTGCCTCGAATGCGTTGGTAGTCGCTGACCTGTTCATCGTTCCCGACATTGATCTTTATCGGTGGCGTCTTGTCGTGGCGGCAACGGCGATGCTACTGCTCGTCTATGGCCTGGTTTTCGAGAGTGACCGGTCATGATTGAAGGATTTTTGCTAGGCGTGATCGTGACGTGTTCTTTCGTCGCGGCCGGGTTCTTTGCGAGATTCTGGCGGGCGACGCGCGACCTGTTATTTTTGGGTTTCGCCGCGGCCTTCGCTCTCGAAGGACTCAATCGAATGGCGTTTCTGTTCCTCGACAAGCCAAGCGCTGGCGACGGGGTCATCTATGGTGTCCGTCTCCTGAGCTACCTGCTCATTCTCGCGGCCATCGCCAACAAGAACAGGAAGAAGACGTAGGAACTTCAGATGGAAATCGAAATGCCGGACTTGACCGGGAGCACCGCTGCGTTGGGCGCGCTCATCGTGTTCGCGATTGCATATGTTTTCGTCATCGCGGAGGAATTCACTCATCTGCGTAAATCCAAGCCCGTGGTTCTCGCTGCTGGCATTCTTTGGTTGCTGGTCGCGCTGTCATGGAAGGGGATGGGTCTGGAGGGAGCCGACGAGGTGCTGCAGCACAATCTCGTCGAATACGGAGGCTTGCTCCTTTTCCTGCTGGCGGCGATGACGTTCGTGAACACCCTCGAGGAACGACATGTCTTCGTGGCGCTTCGAAGCGCGTTGGTGGCGCGCAAGTTCTCATTTCGCGCGTTGTTCTGGCTGACCGGAGCGCTGACGTTCGTCTTGTCTCCCGTCCTCGACAATCTCACGACCGCGCTCGTCATGGGCGCCGTCGTGCTTGCAGCCGCCCGTGGGACGCCGGGCTTCATCACGCCGGCCTGCATCAACATCGTCGTGGCCGCCAATGCAGGCGGCGCGTTCAGTCCTTTCGGTGACATCACCACCTTGATGGTGTGGCAGAAGGGTCTGGTCGGCTTCACGGAGTTCTTCGCCCTTTTCATCCCCTCGCTCGTGAACTGGCTCGTCCCCGCGGTATTCATGAGTATTGCCATTCCCGCCGGCCAGCCTCCGCCCGATGCACAACGCGCTCGAATCAAACCGGGCGGCGTGGCAGTGATCGTGGTGTTCGCGCTGACGATCGCCTGCACGGTGGCGTTTCATCAGTACGCCCACCTTCCACCGTTCCTCGGCATGATGACTGGCCTGGGAGCCCTTCAGATCCTCGGCTACGCGATCCGTCGTCGAGAACTACGAGTATCGCCGAGCTTCTCAGGTGCGGCCCCGCCGGGTTTCAAACCTGCGACCAAGCTCTTCGATATCTTCATCAGCGTCAAGCGCGTCGAATGGGACACGCTGCTCTTCTTCTACGGCGTAGTTCTGTGTGTGGGCGCGCTCAGCGCTTTCGGGTATCTGGCGTTGCTTTCGCAGGCGTCTTACGCAGCGCTCGGTGACACCTGGTCCAATATCTCGGTGGGAGTGGCGTCAGCGCTTATCGACAACATCCCCATCATGTTCGCGGTGCTCACCATGAATCCCGACATGTCGCACGGGCAGTGGTTGCTCGTCACGCTGACCGCTGGCGTCGGAGGTTCGTTGCTGTCCATCGGGTCGGCCGCAGGTGTGGCGCTCATGGGCCAGGCGCGAGGCATTTACACGTTTTTCGCGCATCTGAAATGGACCTGGGCAATCGCGCTGGGTTACGCAGCGTCGATCTACGTGCACTTTCTCGTAAACGCAAAATACTTCCACTAACGGCCATGACCACACGGAGGAGCGCCACATGCCTGACCTGAACTCCACTTTGCTGGGCATCGAATTGCGCACGTGGCTCACGGGTGGCGCAATCATCGTGCTGGTTGCACTCGCGCACCTGGGTCTTCGCTGGTGGACGCGTCGGCGGGCGCGCAGGCATCAAGGCAACCCATTGGCGCCGGGCGAATCCGCCAATGCGCGCTATTGGATTGCGCGAGGGCTGAGTGACGCCGTGCCGCCCATCGCTTTCATGCTCTGGCTTCACGGCCTGTACTTCGCGGCGACGATGCTGATCGAAGATTTCCCGGACACTGCCTGGCTCACGCGGGGACAATCCCTGCTAGGAGCCGTCCGCGGCGTGGGTACGCTGCTGGGTCTTGCCTGGCTGCTGGTGCGAATCGCCCGAACGATCGAGGCCTTGTTGCAATCGCTTTCGTCGCGTACCGAAGCGGACTGGGACGACGTCCTGCTGCCGTTTGCGGGAAAGGCGCTACGACTCATCCTGCCGATGGTCGCGCTCATTCTCGGAACGCCCGCACTGGCGGTTTCCGAAGGCGCTCAACAAATCGTCCAGAACGCCGTGAGCCTGGCGCTCATAGGCACGATCGGTTTCATCCTCGTGCAATTCGTAAATGCGATGGCTGATCTGGTCCTTCAGCGGTATCGCATCGACGTCGCCGATAATCGCGAGGCCCGCGGCGTCTATACGCAAGTCACGGTGCTGAAGAAGATCGCGGTGGGCGTCATCGCCTTGTTCGCGATTGCATCGATGCTCATGGTGTTCCAACCCGTGCGGCAGTTGGGCACGGCCATGATCGCTTCGGCCGGTGTAGCCGGCATCGTCATCGGCTTTGCGGCCCAGAAGAGTCTCGGCACGTTGCTGGCCGGATTCCAGATCGCCATGACCCAGCCGATCCGCATCGACGATGTGGTTATCGTCGAAGGGGAGTGGGGCAGAATCGAAGAGATCACCCTGACCTATGTCGTGGTGCGCATCTGGGATCAGCGTCGGCTCGTGGTGCCCATCACCTATTTCATCGAGAAGCCATTCCAGAACTGGACGCGCACATCGGCGGACATTCTCGGAACGATCTTCCTGCAAGTGGACTACGCGGTCCCGGTGGATTCGGTGCGCCAAGAGCTCACCCGGATTCTGGAGGGCTCGCCCAACTGGGATCGCAAGGTGAACGTATTGCAGGTCACCGATGCGAAAGAACGCACACTTGAGTTGCGCGCCCTGGCCAGCTCGAGCGACGCCAGCAAGTCATGGGATTTGCGCTGCGAAGTGCGAGAGAAGCTCGTGGCGTTCGTGCAGAAGAACTATCCGGACAGTTTGCCGCGACTTCG
>Ga0315910_10001142_pt1 | contig 24760 bp, 14 predicted proteins | sample EdamamesoilMG_FD_204470 | JGI IMG/M metagenome (GOLD analysis project Ga0315910, IMG submission 204470) | Garden soil microbial communities collected in Santa Monica, California, United States - Edamame soil | ecosystem: Environmental > Terrestrial > Soil > Garden | place: USA: California... | reverse complement strand
GTAGGTCACGCGAGTGTCTGAAAAATAGGTCACGGAGTCAGACTTGGTCCAGAAACCGATCATTCCGTTGGTGAAGGTGCCGTCGATGATCGTCGGCAGGGCTTCGCGTCCGTCCAGCAGGCAGGTGATCTGTTTGCCCTTGCAATCGATCTTCAGTTCCTGCCATTCGCCGGGCTTTACCTCGGCTTCGCGGCCAATGGAATCACTGCGGACCCCGTTAATGACTTTGTAGAATCGGACATTCCGGCCCGGACCACTGACGCGGATGACACAAAAATTTTTCTCGTCCTTGGCGCGGAACACGATGCCAGCCATCTGTTCCATCTTTCCGCCGGCCAGTTTGAAGCGGGTGGTGAGTTGAAAGTCCCGGTAAGTGTCGCCAGTGAAAAAGAGGATCGGAAAACGCTCGTCGATCGCTCCGCTGCTTAATTGCGCCAGGACGGGTTTGCGGGTTACGACCGGCGCCTTGTCGGAAAGCCGGGGCAGCAACGGTGCGACTTCGTCCAAGATGATCTGCCAGTCGCCGAGCGGTCCCTCCCCCAGCAGCACGTTGGTGAAACCGGGCGGGGTTCTGCCTGCGAGCGCGGCGTCAAACGCGAAGGTCTTCTCTGCGGCTTGCAGTGAAAGCGTCACCGCACTCAACCAGCCCAGCCCCAAAAGGATTTTTTGCATCGGCCGCCAGCCTGACAAAAAGCCCGGCAGGCGACAAGCCGCTTGCGGGATTATTCCTCGCCGTTGGCCTCGGTTTTGCGCCCCCAGCGTTGCTGTTTCTCCGGCAGCGTGGTGTCCACCTTCACGTAATAAGTGTCTTCGCCGAATTGGGCGTCCACTGCGACTTGCAACTGGCGGGACGGAGTGACGAAATACCGGTCATTGGGTTCGATGAAGACCGCTTCGCCGGTCGGCCGCTGGAAACACAGCAATAACTGACAACGCCCGGCATGCGCAGTGACGAGTTCACGCACCGTTTCCATGCTCTCGGGCTTGAGATGCGCCGTGTGCAATCGGAAATGCACCTGCTTCGTATATTTCCTGGGGGCGTCCTCCAGCGGAAAGACTTCCTGCGGGAAAATCTTTGGCTTGTCCTCGCTCGTGCTCACTTCGCCGATCACCATGATGGCCTTGTTGAGTTCGAGCAACGTCCGGAACTTGTCGTAGTTCTCGTTCATCACCAACACCTGCACTGAACCTTCAAGGTCTTCGAGCGTGACCATGGAATACGGCTTGCCGCTCTTTTTGGAAATCCCGTGCTGGGCCGCCGCGATAAGCCCGCCGATGCGCGTCATGCTGCGATTCGGCAGGTCGGCGAGTTTTGTGGTGTTCGCCAGGCAATACTTCTCCAGGATCGGCGCGTAGGGCGTCAGTGGATGGCCGGTGACATAGAAGCCAAGCAATTCCTTTTCGTGTGCGAGCAACTCATGTTGTGGCCACTCGGGCAATGACGCGATCGCTTCAGGCATCACATCCGCCGCCTTGTCTTCCATCATGCCGAACAGCGAGCTTTGGCCCTTCTGCTTATCTGATTGAATGCTCGCCGCGCGGGCCAATGTGCGTTCGATCTGCGCAGATAACGTTGCGCGCGTCTGTCCAAAACCATCGCACGCGCCGGACTTGATGAGCGCTTCCAGGATCTTCCGGTTCACCGTGCGGCCATCCACGCGTTCGCAAAGCTCGGAGAGCGACGTGAATTTCCCACCGTCATTCCGGGCCTTGAGGATGTTTTCCACGGCGACTTCACCCACGCCCTTGATCGCGGCCAGCCCGAAACGGATCACCTGACCCTCGCGCGCCGGCGCAAACGCAACTTGGCTTTCGTTCACATCTGGGGCAAGGACTTCGATGCCCATGGTGCGCGCCTCGGCGATGTACTCGCTGAGCTTCGCAGTATCGCCCATGTCGTTCGTCATCATCGCGCACAGGAATTCGACCGGGTAATTAGCCTTCAGATACGCCGTCTGGTACGCAACGATGGCATACGCGGCGGCGTGCGATTTGTTGAAGCCGTAGCCCGCGAACTTTTCCAGCAAATCGAAGACCTGGTCGGCCTTGGCCTTGGAGATGTTGTTCTTTTCCTTGCAGCCTTTGACGAACGTCTCGCGCTGCTTCTGCATCTCCTCGACCTTCTTCTTGCCCATCGCGCGCCGCAACAAATCCGCACCGCCCAGCGTGTAGCCGGCCAGCACCTGCGCCGCCTGCATCACCTGCTCCTGATAAATCAGAATGCCATACGTCTCCTTGGCGATCGGTTCAAGCAACGGGTGCTCATACTCGACCTTCACCTCGCCATGCCGGCGCTTGATGAATTCAGGGATGAGATCCATTGGGCCGGGGCGATACAGCGCGACGAGTGCGGTGATGTGTTCCACGCTTGCGATCTGGAATTTGCGGCACAGATCGCGCATGCCGCCAGATTCCAATTGGAAGATGCCGAGCGTGTTCGCTTTGTTGAGCAGGTCGTAAGTCTTGGCGTCGTCGAGTGGCAATTGATCCACGTCCACCGTGATACCCTTTGTGCGCTTGACCATTTCACAAGTGTTGCGAATGACCGTGAGCGTCTTCAGCCCGAGAAAATCCATCTTCAGCAACCCGAGGTCGCCGACCGGGCCCATCGCGTATTGCGTGACGAGGGTGCCACTATCATCGCTCTTAAGCGGAAGCAGATTTACCAGCGGTTGATCGCCGATGACGACGCCCGCAGCATGAACGCTCGCATTGCGTGTGAGGTCTTCGAGGATGAGCGCGGTGTCAATCAGCTCCCGCGTCGTTTCCTCGCTCTCGTATGCTTGCTTCAGTTCCGGTGATTGCTTAAGCGCCTTTTCAAGCGTCATCTTCAAATCGAACGGAATCATCTTTGCCAGCCGGTCGCACTCGCCATAGCTCAGGCCCATCACGCGACCGACGTCGCGCACAACGGACTTCGCGCCCATCGTACCGAAGGTGATGATCTGCGCGACGGAATCTTTGCCGTATTTTTCGCGGACGTACTCGATGACATCCGCCCGGCGGTCGTCGGCGAAATCGATGTCAATATCGGGCGGGTTGACGCGCTCAGGATTTAGAAAGCGCTCGAATAGCAGACCGTAGCGGATCGGGTCCACGTTCGCGATCTCCAGCAGATAGGTGACGAGCGATCCGGCCGCGCTGCCACGCGCGACACACGCGATCCCTTTGCTGCGACCGAAACGGATGAAGTCGCCAACGATGAGGAAGTAAGAGATGAAGCCGGTCTTTTCGATGACGCCCAGTTCAAGCTGGAGACGATCAATGACTGCTTTGACGGCGTCCCGCTCGTTGGGCTTGTTGAGATCGAAAGTCGGCAGGCGCTTTGGTTCGTCAACTTTCTCAACGACGAATTCCTTGCCTTCAGCCTTCGCGTGGATCGTGTAACGGCGGAACAAACCTTCCGCGAGCCATTGGCGCAGGAAGCCTTCGCGCGTGAAATGTTCGGGCGGATGAAACACCGGGTAGTGCAGCGTCTTGAAATCGAAATCCACGTTGCACTTCTCGGCGACTTCCAATGTGTTCTTCACCGCGTCCGGGGTTTCGGCAAAGCGCGCTTTCATCTCCGCTGCTGAGCGCAGATAGAATTGTTCCGGTACATAGCCCGCGCTCATGCGCTTGGGGTCGCTGAGCATGGATTGCGTGCCGATGCAGACCAGACAATCGTGGGCGTGCGAATGGCTTTTTTCGACGTAATGAACATCGTTCGTCGCCACGAGCTTTAGACCGAATTCCTTGGCCCAAGGAATCAGGTGTTGATTGACTTTTGCCTGTTCTGGAATTCCGTGGTTCTGTAGTTCCAGGAAAAAATTTTCCGCCCCAAGTGTCTGTTTGAACCAATCAATCGCATCCCGTGCCTTGGACAATTGGTCGCGCATGATCCAGTCCGGCACCTCGCTGGCAAGACAGCCGGAAAGTGCGATCAGCCCATCTTTATGCTCAGCCAGCAGCGCCTTGTCTATGCGCGGCTTGTAGTAATAGCCATCGAGATGCGCAGCGGTGACGAGTTTGACGAGATTCTTGTAACCCGTCTCGTCCTTGGCGAGCAGCCCCAGATGATGGTAAACATCACGTCCACCGCCGGTGCTGCCGGTTTTCTTTTCCAAGCGTGAGTTGGGAGCGACATAAACCTCGCAGCCGATGATGGGCTTGATGCCTTTCTCCCGAACCGCCTTGTAAAAATCCACCGCGCCGTGCATCGCGCCGTGATCGGTCATGGCGAGCGCTGAGAATTTCAGTTCGTGTGCTTTCTCCGCCAGCTTGTCCAAGCGGCACGCGCCGTCGAGCAGAGAATACTCGGTGTGTAGATGGAGATGGACAAAATCAGCGTGCGACATGGAGCGGAAACTTAACTCGCGGCGCGAAGCCGGCGCAAGGCGAGGTTGTGAACAACGCCAACGCCGGGAGTTTGGGTTAGATATCAGGTGTGAAGGTGACGTTGTAGTTGGCGAATCAGTGAGTTGTTGTTGAACTGTGTGTTGCGAGCGGGGCGAACGGCCATCTTGCTTTCTTGCTGCGCAGTGGTAACGCCAGATTCAGTCACGGGATTGTCACTGCATTGTGAGTATTGGCCGCTTGACTTCACTAATACCGGGTTGCAAAGTCGCACGATGCCTAACGCACTAAGTATTTTCCGGGCCATTTTGGCAGGTCTTATTATCATGAATGCTTCAGTTTTGAGTGCCGGTGAAGGCGATTCTCCAGCCGAAAAGATTCTGAATGCTCCCCGTACATTGGTCATCGCACATCGAGGTTATTGTGAGGTCGCGCCAGAGAATACCATTCCTGCTTTCAAACTAGCCAGGGCGGCAGGTGCAGATTTGGTCGAACTGGATTATCACCATAGCAAGGATGGCGAACTGGTAGTTTTGCATGATGCAACCCTCGATCGTACGACGGATGCCGTAGCTAAGTGGGGTGGCAAGGGCATCCGGGCGGATGGCAAGACCCTCCAAGAGTTGCGGCCGCTGGATGCCGGCAAGTGGTTTGACCCGCAATTTGCCGGCACCCGCATGCCGACTTTGTCGGAGTCGCTCGATGCGATTCAAGCAGGTGGAGGCTTGACGTTGATCGAACGCAAGGCGGGCGATGCGGCGGCGTGCATCAAGCTTTTACGGGAGCGACAATTGATCAATCAGGTCATCGTGCAGGCGTTCGACTGGAAGTATCTCACTGATTTTCATCAGCAGGAACCGAGGCAGGTGCTGGGGGCGTTAGGACCACCTTCGACCCGCGACGGGAAAAAGCTCACCGCCAAGGAAAAGGAACTTAGCGAAGTCTGGATCGATGAAGCACATAAGACCGGCGCGCGCGCCGTGGTTTGGAACAATCAGGTGACAAAGGGAACCGTGGCCTACGCGCATGAGAAGAAACTCAAGGTTTGGGTTTACACGATCAACGATCCCGCCGAGGCAAACCGGCTGCTCGATCTGGGCGTGGACGGCATAATCACCAATAATACCGGGCTCATCTGGCGCACGCTTGCCTTGCGCAAGGCAGCTTCGGTGAAGTAATCTCCGCTCAAATCCGATGAGCGAAACCTTTAGCCCACCCAAATATTTTCAAATCAGCCGGGATATTGTCGCGCTAATCCAAGGAGGATCGCTGAAGGCGGCATCGCCGGTGCCGTCGGAGAATGAGATCATCGAGAAGTACAAGGTCAGCAACACCACGGCGCGCAAGGCACTGCACGAACTGGAGAAGGGTGGCTGGGTTACCCGGGTCAAAGGGAAGGGCACATTCGTTCGCGACCAGACGGTGGTGCGAGCCATCAACCGGATCTTTGGCTTTACCAAGAACATGGTGGAGGCTGGCCGGAAGCCGACCACCAAGCTGATTGGATTTCACCTGCGCAACGATGACCATACGCAAGTGGTCAATGGCCGCGAGTTCACGCTCAAGGGGCCGCATTGTGAGATTGAGCGCATCCGTTACGCCGACAGCATGCCGATGATGTGCGAAACCCGCTATATCTCGCTGCAATTATGTCCTGACATCCAGCGGCGTAATCTTGAGCAATCCCTTTATACCACTTTTGAAAAGGACTACGGGCTCCATCTGACTGAAATCAATCAGATGCTCAGTGCGGTGCTGCTCGAAGGTGAGGCGTTGAAACCATTCCAGGTCCAGAAACCGATTCCTGCGTTTCGGGTGGAAGGCGTTTCTTTCTGCGGTAAGGACCTCATCATTGAGATGGAGGATTCGGTTTATCGGGGGGACATGTATCGGTTCGCAGCAAAAGCGGTTCGCTAACCCGACAGTAGGAAATCTATTTCCTAAGCAAAAAGTCTTGACGGCGAAAGATGCACAGAGTTACTTAGTGCGTTAACGCTCCACGGAAATAATTCAGGCAGGGTAAAGCTGTCTGTTTTAGCTGAAAATGCCAGTGCGCTTATAGTCCAATGTATTTTGTGTCAAACATGTTACAGCGTAACAGAATCTTAACCAGTTTCTCGGTTGTTTCCTCTGGCTGAACTTACTTTGGCCGTTAGAGTGGCCAAGCAATGAACATCATGAACCCCCTAGAGCAGTCGCCCCAAAGAAATCGTCGGTCGCCCAGCTGTGCCTTCACCCTCATCGAACTACTCGTCGTCATCGCCATCATTGCCATCCTTGCGGCGATGCTCCTGCCGGCCTTGAGCAAGGCTAAGGAACGCGCCAAGCGGGTCGGTTGTTTGAACAATCTCAAACAGTTGGGGCTTGGAATCATGATGTACGGAGAAGATAGCGGAGGGAACTATTCTGGTACTTCCATCCCTGGTCGGTTCAGTGGATTCCCTCCCGGAAACGCGTACACCGATCGGGACGGATCGGATGATGATCTTAACTGGCTTTATCCTTATGCGAAGGCTTATGGCTCTTATGCATGTCCCAGCACCCAAAATTACGTCCGGACCAACAAGACCACGTATGGCGGAGTGCAGTATTATACCGATCTCTTGGACAATGGTCGCGACGCGAAGTCTACCGGTACCAGCTACGAATGTTTTGGTACTTTCAGCTTTGTCATCGGAAATCAAACAGTCGGCGCGAAAAAGACTGAATCCAGGGTGTCTGCCCACACCTTGAGCGGGACAGCAGACAAGACCGGCTTCGCCCCTGGCACCAAGCCCGGACCTTCGAAAGTATTCCTTGTCTTTGACGCCGATGACGGCAACGGAAAGCCGGTGCCGCCGGCCGTAAACAACTTCCCGGACGTGACGGATAATCACGGGGAGGCAGGTGCGAACTTCACTTTTTGCGATGGCCACGCCCGATGGGTACCGCGGAAGTTCTACGACAGCGTCCTCAATACCAGCCAGAACGGAAGCACCACCCATGGCCCGGTGATCCCATTGCCTTAATTCGTCTTCAGACCGTTACAACTTCAACCGTCAACCCAAACCCATGAACCCCTCCAAAAACATGAGCCTCTTGTCCCAACGATTTGCCAGAGTGCTGACCGCCCTGCTGGCGATGGAAACTGTAGTCTGGCTGCCTACTGCGGCTGTAGCTGCCTCTGGCCCGAATCACGGCATCGTTGCCGCCAACATTGATGTCACCGTCATTGATTTCTTCAACGTCACCAATTCGGTTTCATTCACGCTCCCGTACCAGATGGGCGATTTCAGGGTGCGGGCTGAGAGCGGATTTGGGAACGGCGATTATGCCTTGCAGGTCGGGCCGGAATGTACCAATGACGTGCTGGGCGGAATCATGATCACCAGTGTAAGACAGAATGGGCGGGATAACTTCAGTCTCACTGTTCCCGGGTCAAACTTCTACACGAGTCACATTGATTATCGCAGACCAGGCGCTACCAATGAAGGCGGGGAGCTGGTCGAAAACTCATACTTCATCCCGGTTTCAGTGATTGGAGCAGGCACCGGAGGAGGCAGTGAATACGATGGCAACGTGGCCGCGGCATGGTTTCCGTACGACACGTGGATCGGCGGCTTCGCGCGCAACAACACAGGTGCCAATGGTGGAGCCAACAATCTTTTCACCGGTTCACCGGGATTGGTTCTGGGCACGCACTTCGTGGATAACGGCAGCGGCCGGGGGACGGTGAATCTCACCGGTCTGGGGATTGATGCGCGCACTGACGGTGTCCTCCTCGTGATGGGGGCGAAAAACGAGGACAACTACGCGCTTTCCTCGGTTAATCCCACCAACGGCACGTGGCACTTATTCTCCAAGGACAACGGCACCGATACGACTTCCCTCGAACAAGACCCGTTCGCGTTTGTTTACATTCCCAAATCGGACACCAACGTCATCTGCGGACGGTTTCAAGGTAATGGCACCATTCTGATTCACAGCGGTATGACGCCGTCGTTCACGATCTCCAGCAACGGCATCGGCGAATGGGAACTCAAGATCCCCGGTCATCAACCTCGCTTCGGGGTGCTGTTGGTTTCCCCGGAAGGTGGCTTTGCCGGCAATCAAGACAATATCGTCACTTATGAAGTCAATTCCGCCGGCGACGGCTGGATCATTCAGTCGCGCGACCTGCCTGGTCCTGCCTCTGCACCGTACATTCCGCCGCTGGAAACTCCGGGCGACGGTACCAATGCCGTGGCGTCATTCGTCTTCATTCCCGGTCCTACGCCGGGAGTTGCGGTGGCGCCGACCGCTGGCCTGACGACCAGTGAAACAGGCGGGCAGGCGGTGTTCAACGTCAGCCTCGACACCCGGCCCACCAATGACGTGACCATCGCTGTCAGTTCCAGCGACACAACCGAAGGAACGGTTTCACCTTCCAGCCTCACTTTCACCACCAACGACTGGAACATTCCCCAAACCGTCACGGTGACGGGTGTGAACGACGGCCTTGTGGATGGTCCGATTGGTTACACGGTGGTTTTGGCGGCGGCCGTCAGCAGCGATTCCGATTACAGCGGCATCAATCCCGCGGACGTTTCGGTGACAAATGCCGACGACGAGAGCGGTGGTTTTGTTGTCAATCCCACGAGCGGCCTGGTCACAACCGAAGCCAGCGGGCAGGCAAGCTTCACCGTCCGGCTCACGACCCAACCCGCAGCCAACGTGACGGTCAACCTTTCTTCCAGTGACACCACCGAGGGGACGATATCGCCAAGTTCGTTGACGTTTACCCCGTTGAACTGGAACCAGGACCAGACCAATACAATCACCGGCGTGGATGACTTCGTGGACGATGGGAATATCGCCTACTCGATCATTACGGGCGTGGCCAGCAGTTCGGACGCGAATTACAACGGCCTTAATCCATCGGATGTCGCGGCGTTGAATCAGGACAACGATGCAGCTGGTTTCAACCTTCTGGCCGGGCCCGGAGGCTCGCAAGTTGTTGAGGGAAAAACCAACACCTACACGGTCGCGTTAGATAGTCAGCCGACGGCCAATGTGACAGTGACGGTGACTTCCGGTAACACGGCGCAGGGCGGTACGGCTTCGCCTCCGACCCTGACCTTCACGCCGGGGAACTGGAACGTCGCACAAGTGGTGAGCTTCATCGGGGCCGACGACCTGATCGCCGATGGCAACACCGCCTGGCGGATCACCAATTCAATAAGTTCGACGGACCCGAGCTATGCCGCTTTACCGCCAGCGATCGTTTCGTTGGCGACACTCGACAACGAGGGCGTAGTCACTCTGCCTTCGGGTGATTTGCGCTATGGCATCGGGCAGTCCGGCGTCGGCGTTGATGGCCGGGCGGCGATCGCAGATCCCTATACGCTTAATTACAATGGTGGCACACTGACCATCACACTCACCGCCAATGGCACAGCGGATGACCGGCTTGAAATCCGTAATACCGGCTCGGGCGCCGGACAGATCGGTGTCTCGGGTGCTAATGTCACTTACGGCGGAACGACGATCGGCAGTTTCAGTGGCGGTGTCGGTATCTCGCCGCTGGTCGTGACGCTCAACAGTTCCGCGACACCTACGGCGACTGAAGCGCTTCTGCGCAATGTCACCTTCCGCAGCGTCAGCAGCGCGCCTTCGCGCAGCCGTCGTTCAGTTTCTGTCACCTTGGCGCGGAGTGACACTTTCACTGCCAGCGCCACCACGGGCGTCCGCGTCAGCCTGGTCCGCGTCGCTGATTTCCAGCAGGACGCCGATCGCGGTTATGGCGCTTACACGAACGCCGTGGACACCGAATTGTACCAGGCACAGCCTACCACGCCGTTGCCGATGGGTCACAACAACGATACCAACAATCCGCAGATGTGGATTGATTACCGCGATGCGGACACGCCCAACCAGAGCGAGGTCCTGTTGCGCTTCGGTGACATTGTCGGCAACGGTCCCGGGCAGATTCCTGCGAATGCCATCGTCGTTTCCGCCGAGTTGTTGTTGAACGTGCGGGATGCGGGTGATGGCAGTCCGTTGTACCGGATGCTCGTCCCTTGGGATGAACAGACTGCCACCTGGGATGGCCTGGTTGATGGCATTCAGCCTAACGATAGTGAAGCCCGCAGCACCTATGAATCGATACTGGGGGTGCCAGCGGTTTCCGGAGACACTGGACTGGGAGTGATCACGGTCGGGGTGACGACCGACGTTCAAGCCTGGGTGAACGGAACAAACAATTACGGCTGGGGCATGCCCAGTTGGAACAGCGAAATCAATCCGAGCTGGGGCAACGGCACCGATGGCCTTGGTTTCCGGGTCTGCGAATCGCCCAGCATTGACGATCGCCCGCGGCTGCGCGTGCTCTGGGTGCCGACCAACGCGGTCGCGGTAAGTTTCCGCCAGAATGTGAATGGCTACACCAGTGCGCAGGACACGCGGATCCGTCAGGCGGAACCCGATGCGCAGGGCGGCACACTTGGCAGCGCGTTTGTTGATGCCATCGCCTTGGGCGCCACCAACAATCCGGACATACTGCTTTACCGGTTTGACAATATCTTTGGTGCGAATCCCGGGCAGATTCCTCCGGGCTCCAGTGTCGAAGCAGCCATGCTTGATCTGGCGACAGTCGTCGGCAATGGCTACGGTGACGGCGGACTGTTCTATGCCATGTATGCTCCGTGGCTGTCCACGGCTACTTGGAACTCGCTCGGAAACGGCATCCAGACTGACGGTGTGGAAGCCGCTTCGACTTCGACAACGGTCATCGGTGCCGCATCTCTGATCCCGAATGCCTGCGGTGGTTACATGTCTTTCGAGACGACGCCCGACGTTCAAGATTGGGCCAACGGCACCCGACCCAACAATGGCTGGGCGGTCCTGCCCTGGCCCGGCGGCGGTGATGGTTGGGGCATTTCCATGTCCGAATCCGGCACCGTGCGCGATCGCCCGCAACTCCGTGTGTTCTTCACACCCGGCTTGTACATGGTTACGCCGATCGTGTCGGCGGGCAGCGTGCAGGTCCAATTCACCGGCGTCGCGGGAACGAGTTGCACCGTCTGGCGCGCCAGCGCGGTCACCGGAACATACTTATCCATCGGAAGCACCACGATCGGCGGCGGTGGTACCGGCTCGATTACTGACAACGCACCGTTGCCGGGGGCAGCGTTCTATCGGGTTTCGTCGCCGTGATGTAACAAAACGATTCGCTCGATTGACTTGAATTGGGTTGGGTATGGTAGGAATGGGCTTCAGCCGCCGGGTGGTGCAAACTGCCCGGCGGCCAGAAGTCACGGGTGGAAGGCCAACGACCGCAAGCCAGCCGCGAATGACGACTTACTGATGAGCAGAATGAAAAGACCGGAGATACGTTTCCTCGCCCGATTGCTGCCGGTCATATTGATCGCAGCGGCGACATCATTTCCGGTGAAAGCACAAAGTGTCAGCCATGGCATTGCTGCTGCGAACCTCAATGTCGTGCAGCACGACGAGGGCAACGAAACCACTTCTGTCACCGTCACTGCGCCGCTTTCCATCAATGGGTTTGCTGTCCGGCCTGGCTCCAATCGGGGTGATTACAACGTGCAGATCGGCCTTGGGTTCAGCGACGACCAGGAAACAGGCATTTTACTTTCGTGCGTGGCGCAGAATGGGCGCGACAACAACGAAACGAATTATCCCGGCATCAACTTCTGCACGTCGGCAGTGGATTACGCCCGCACGGGTGGCAGTGCCGGCGCCTACTACATTCCTGCTTTCAATGCGCCCACCGGGACAGAATACAACGTCAATATTTCCGCCGCGTTCTTTCCCTATGCCAAATGGCTGTGCGGACTGGCGCGCAATTCCGGCACCACGAACGGCGGCGCGAACGACCTGTTTACAGGCTCGCCCGGGCTTGGGCTGGGCACGAACTTTGTGGATGTGGGCGGTGGGCTTTCCACGGTGAACCTCACCAACCTTGGCGTGGACGCCCGCACCGACGGTGTGCTGCTCGTCACGCATGGCAAGAACGAGGACAACTACGCCCTCTCGCAGGTGAACAGCAACAACGGCACATGGACGGTTTACGTGAAGGATAACGGCACGGACGCCGGCTCGTATGAGCAGGACCCGGTGGCCTTCGTGTTCATTCCCAAAACCAACACCACGGTGATCTCCGGCCGTTTCCGCGGTGACGGCACGCGGTTGCTGTTTAGCGGTCCGACTCCGGCGTTCAACATCACAAACCCCAGTGCCGGTACCTGGCGGCTCACTATTCCTGGGCATTCACCGACGAATGGGGTGTTGCTCATTTCCCCCGAAGGTGGCCTGAGCCAGAACCAGGACAACATCGTGACTTATCAGCCTGATGGCGATGGCTGGATCATCCAGTCGCGCGACCTTCCCGGCAGTCCGCCCGGTTTGCAAACCCCGGGCAGCGGGCTGGAACCCGTGGCGTCATTTGTATTCGTCCCGGCGGCGGCCACGGCGACGTTGATTTCTCCCGCAGACCATGCGCAGAATCTGGGCGTTGCTCCCACCTTGAGTGTCGCCGTCACGAATCTGGCTGCTGGTAACTTGACCGCGAAGTTCTACGGCCGCGAGGTTGTCACATCTAACACCGGGCCGGACTTCGTCCTCGCTTTGTTGCCCGACACCCAGTTCTACGTCTCAAGTCTTAACGGAGGTGTGCCGGGCATGTTCTACGCACAAGCTGAATGGATCGTCACCAATCGCGTCGCGCGAAACATCGCCTATGTTGCGCACCTCGGCGACATCTCCCAGAGTGGTGACGTCATCGGCAGCAGCGCGAACACCACCGAATGGCGCAACGCCACCAACGCGATGTACCGCCTGGAGAATCCAACGCGCACCTTGCTAGCAGAGGGAATCCCCTATGGCGTCGCTGTTGGTAATCACGACCAAGAGCCGATCGGTACCGCCGACGGGACGACCATTCACTACAACCGTTACTTCGGCATCCCGCATTTCGCCGGGAAGGATTATTACGCCGGTCATCACGGCACGAACAACGACAATCACTTCGACTTTTTCAGTGCCAGCGGCCTGGATTTCGTGGTGCTCTATTTCGAGTATGACGAGGACGCCAATCCGGCGGTGCTGGCCTGGGGTAATGACGTGTTGCGCACCAACGCCAATCGTCGGGCCATTGTCGTGACTCACAACTTTGGCAACACCCAGACACCGCTCTCATTCAGTCCGCAGGGCGCCGCCATCTACAATGCGCTCAAGACCAACGCCAATCTGTTCCTGATGCTCGCGGGCCATGTCACGGGTGAGGGTTCGCGGGTGGACACTTACAATGGCAATGTGGTCCGGACCTTTGTACAGGATTTTCAGGGCTGGACGAATGGCGGCAACGGCTTCATGCGTACCTTGGAGTTCTCGCCAAGCAACAACCTGGTGATCGCTCAGACTTTCTCCCCTTGGACCGGCGAATACGAGATCGACGAGGACAGTGAGTTTTTCTTCAGCTATGACATGCAGTCGCCGCCGGGTTCTCCCGTCCCGTCCTTCAGCGTCCTGGCGACCAATGGTGGCATAGCGTCGGGCAGTATGGTGAGCCATGTCTGGTCGGGCTTGAATCACGGCAAAACCTACGAGTGGTATGTTGTTCTCACCGATGCAGCTGGCAACTCGACGGTCAGCCCGACCTGGCGCTTCTCAACGGCGCCGAACATCGCACCTGTGGCCAGCAATCAACTGGTGACCATCTATGGCGACACGCCGACAAATATCAACCTGAAGCCGAGCGTCTATGATGCGAATAACGACCCGCTTACGTTTGTGAGGTTCAATGACCCGTCGCACGGTTTGATCGCCGCGTTCAACACGAATACCGGGATCATCACCTATCAGCCCATCCATGGTTACCGGGGCACGGATAACTTCACTTGGCTTGCGAATGACGGGTTTTTATTCAGCGCGTTCGCCACTACGGACCTGAACATCATCGCGCCTTTGGATGCGAACACCAACAACCTGCCCGATGCCTGGGAGTCCGCTTACGGCATTTTCAGTCCGCAGGGCGACGCCGATGGTGATGGCCAGACGAATCTTGAGGAATACTTTGCCAACACCAATCCGACCAACGCCGCTTCAGTGTTGCGCATCACGAGTGCGACGCACAACAGCAGCGGCCACGTGACGCTGCAATGGAGTTCTGTCGGCGGCACCCGTTATCGCGTCCAGTATGATGACGGCGACGCGTCCAGTGGTTTCGACGGAACCTTTGGCGAAGTTGTGCGGCCGTTGAGTGTAGAGATTGATCCCGCGCCGTACGGTGCGGCTTCCACGCAGAGTTTTGTAGACGACTTCACCCAGACGGGTGGTTCGCCGACGAATCGCGCCCGCTATTATCGGATCAAAGTCGTTCAATGAACGCATCACCATCCGGCAAGACTGAGGACCTGATATGAATCGACGACTCGCCAAAATCAAGCATGTCGCCCTCGACATGGACGGCACCATCTACAAGGGCGGGACGCTTTTCGACACGACGGCGCCATTTCTCGCGTCGTTGCGTGAGATGGGCATCGGCTACACATTTCTCACCAACAACCCGTCCAAGAGTGTGGCCGATTACGTCGCGCACCTGCACAAGATGGGCATTCCTGCGACGGGCGACCAGCTCTACACCTCGGCTCAAGCGACGATTGAATACCTCCGCGAGAAATGGCCGGCCGTCCGGCGCTTGTTTGCACTGGGTACGCCTAGCATGAGCGAACAATTCAAGTCGGCGGGTTTTGTGCTTGTCGGCGACGGTCCGTCGGAATCGCCCGATGCCGTCGTCGTCGGCTTTGATCCCAATCTGAGTTACACCAGTCTCTGCCGCGCCGCGTGGTGGATTCAACAGGGAAAACCCTATTTCGCCACGAACCCGGATCGCGTGTGCCCGACCGATCAACCCACCGTGCTGGTGGATTGCGGTTCCATTTGTGCCGCGCTTGAAGCGGCGACTGGACGTGCACCCATGGCAGTGATGGGCAAGCCTGACCCCGCGATGGTCCGCAGCATTCTCCAACGCCACGCCCTTGCGCCGGAGAATCTTGCCATGGTCGGCGACCGTCTTTATACCGATATCATGATGGCGCATCACGCGGGCGTGTTGGGCGTGCTCGTGCTCACCGGCGAAGCCACCGCCGCCGAGGCCGCGCGTTTTCTGCCGGTGCCGGACCTCGTCGTCTCCGGATTGGAAGAACTTGGCGGCATGCTTCGCGCGGCGAAGGAAGAAGCCGTTCCGAAGTGAATCCGCCCGCCTCAACGCAACGCCAGCGCGCCCTTGCGGCGTTGACCCAGGAAACACTCGATCTGTTGGTGGTTGGTGGCGGCATCGTTGGCTCGGGTGTTGCCCGCGATGCCGCCATGCGGGGGCTGCGTATCGGCCTCGTCGAGCAACACGACTTTGCTTTCGGCACGAGCAGTCGATCGAGTCGCTTGTTGCATGGTGGCTTGCGCTACCTTGCTCAGGGCCGCATTGGCCTCGTCCGCGAAGCGAGCGTCGAGAAGAAGATTCTGCATCACATCGCGCCGCATCTCGCCGATCCACTGCCGTTCATCTTTCCGACGTATCACGGTAATCGGGATTGGGTGCTCTGGCAGCTTAAGATCGGCGTGAAAATTTACGACCTGCTGTGTAGCGGTCGTAATCTCGGCAAATCCTCCTGGTTGAGCCGTGGTGAGATTTCACAGAAAGTCGGTGGCTTGCAAACCAACGGCCTGACCGGTGCGGTTCGTTACTTTGATGGCCTCACCAACGACGCGCGTTTGGTGTTGGACACATTGCGCTCCGCGGAACGCGCCGGAGCAACGGTGCTGAACTATTGCCGGTTCAAGAAGGCTGAGCGTTTGCCGGATTCAACCTGGAGCTGTGAGATCGAGGATTTGTTTTCAGGGCAGAACTTGACATTGCGCACGCGGAGCATCGTCAACGCCACCGGACCTTGGGCCGATGGCTTGGCACACAGCAAAGTGAAACTCCGCTTGACCAAGGGCGTCCATCTTGTTGTCGAACGCGCCCGGATGTCGGTGCCGGAAACCGTCGTGATGACCGAGGGGAAGCGCATCCTGTTCGCCATCCCGTGGGGCGAGCGGACGATTCTCGGCACGACCGATACGGATTACAACGGTTCGCTGGACGATGTGCGCGCCGACGCCGACGACATCAACTATGTCTTGCGGGTGACGAACCAGTTCTTTCCTGCTGCCAAACTTACCACCGCGAACGTCATCAGCACGTGGGCAGGTTTGCGGCCGTTGACGGCTGATTCCAATGGCAAACCCTCTGATGTTTCGCGCGCACACGAAATCAGTTCGCCCGAGGACGGCTGGTGGGATGTTACTGGCGGCAAACTCACGACGTATAGATTGATGGCCGAGGAAACTGTGGATCATGTGGTCAAGAAGTTGGTGCGCGGGCCCGGTGCGCAACGATCCATTCGACTGTGCCAGACCGCTGAAGTGCCGCTGCTTCCGCTGAATGAGACACAGAACTTGAGTGGTGTCGTTCCTCCCGAGTTCAGCCGGCGCGTGGTCGAACACAATTGCACGCACGAGTGGGCTGTTCATCTTGACGACGTGATGGTGCGGCGCACGAGCTGGCATTATTATCATCGCGACGCTGCTGCCCAGGCCGAGCGCGTGGCAGATTGGATGGCGGAACTGCTCGGCTGGTCGGATACGCAGCGTTCGGCAGAACTCGGACGATACCTTGCCATCGGCGGGAAGCCTGTCAGGGGGGATAATGTCGAGACCGCCGCCCGTCCGGCGCCGTCAGTCATTCCAACGTGACTGCGGATTGAATCGACCGGGATGAAGCTTGGAAGCAATCAGCCCAGACAGACTGAATCAAAACCAACATGGATCCAAAATCTTTGGCACTCATCGGTGGTCAACTGTTGATTGCCGGCGCGTGCCTGTCGCAAACGAAAGTCTCTGCCACAGCTACGGCCACTTCCGCTTGGAACGTACGCGCCCACATCGCGGTGACCAATTTCCTCATTCAAAGCCACCGCGGCGCCGGGCTGCTCGCGCCCGAGAACACCATCGAGTCCTTCGAATTGGGTTGGAAGCTGGGCACGGTGCCGGAGGCGGACTTGCGCACCACCAAGGACGGCGTGATTGTTGCCTTCCACGACGCGAACTTCAAACGCGTCGTCAAAGGCGCGAGCCCTGAGTTGCAAAAAAAGGGTGTGGCCGACATCACGTTTGCCGAGCTGTCCAAACTCGATGTCGGCGCGTGGCAGAGCGAACAGTTCGTCGGTCGCCGCGTCTCGCGCATTAGCGATGTGTTCAAGCTGATGACCGGCAAGCCCGAGCGCCGACTTTATCTCGACATCAAAAATGTGGACTTCAACCAGCTTGCTGCCGAGGTGCGCGAGCGTGACGTGGCGCGACAGGTCATTCTCGCCAGCCCGAAACCCGAACAGATCCGCGAATGGAAACAGCTCGTGCCGGAATCGCAGACACTGCACTGGATGGGTGGGACGCAGACAGAACTGGCCAAGCGGCTCGGCGATTTGCGCGCACAGAAATTCGAAGGTATCACGCAACTCCAGTTGCACGTCCGCCTCAATACGAACGATCCTGCCGTCGAGCCGTTCAATCTGTCGCGCGACTTCATCCGTTCCACGGGCGATGAACTGCGCCAGCGTGGCATTCTTTTGCAGACGCTGCCGTGGGGCGTTTACGAGCCCGCGGTCTATTGGCAATTGCTGGACCTTGGCGCCATGTCTTTCGCCACGGATTATCCCGACATCACGCTCAAGGCCGTGCACGATTATTATCAGCAGCCAAGGAAGCAGAACGAAGCCCGATGATTCCGCTCTCAAGATCGTTGACCCTGGCCGAAGCGTTGTGCGCCGCGCGCGATACCCGGTGCCTGGAACTGGGCGCGGGTGTCGTGAAAGCAACGCCGCAGGTGTTTCGCCAGCTGTTCGGTGAACAACCCGCCGTGCTCGTGGCTGATGCCAATTCGTGGGCGGTGGCCGGTGAAGCGGTGGCCGAAGCCTTTCGCACTGCGCAACAGCCGACACTATCGCCGTTCATTTTTCGGACGCCTGATTTGTACGCGGAGTTTCGTTTCGCGGACGAACTCATCGAGAGCCTTCGATCCCACCGCGCCATCCCGGTCGCCATTGGTTCGGGCACGATCAACGATCTCGTGAAGCTCGCGGCACATCGCACCGACCGTTCCTATCTGTGCGTCGCTACGGCGGCCTCGATGGATGGTTACACCGCGTTCGGCGCGTCCATCACTTATCAGGGATCGAAGCAGACGTTCCTCTGCCCGGCGCCGACCGGGGTGATCGCTGATCTCGATATCATCGCCGGCGCACCAGTGGAAATGAATTCGTGGGGCTACGCCGATCTGCTGGCCAAGGTCACGGCAGGCGCGGATTGGATTCTGGCCGATGCCTTGGACGTTGAACCCATCGAACCGCAGGCGTGGCATATTGTCCAAGGTCGGCTACGCGAAATGGTCGCGAATCCTGCTGGCGTGAAAACATGTGACGCCGGTGCCGTGCGTGGACTCGTGGAAGGACTGATGCTTGGTGGTTTTGCGATGCAATCGGCGAAGTCAAGTCGGCCGGCTTCCGGTGCGGAACATCAGTTCAGTCACTTGTGGGACATGCAGCATCACACCCACAACGGCTGGCCACCGTCGCATGGCTTCAAGGTCGGCATCGGCACCCTCGCCGTCACCGCCCTCTACGAACAGTTGCTGGTGCTCCCGCTCCACGAACTCGACGTCGAGCAGTGCTGCGCGAGTTGGCCGGATGAAAACACTTGGCGTGAACGTGTCCGGATTACCTTCGACGAAGGTGAGCTGCGCGACGTCGCCGAACGCGAGATCGCCGGGAAACAGATTTCGCCCGATCAATTGCGCGTCCAACTGACTGCGTTGCGCTCTCTTTGGTCGGAACTCCGTCAGCAATTACGCGCGCAGTTGATTCCACTCGCCACGCTGCGGCAGATGCTTGCCGCCGCTGGAGCACCTACTGAACCGGAGCAGATCGGCATTTCCCGCACTCGCTTGCGGCGAAGTTATTGGCAGGCCTTTTGTATCCGCCGCCGTTTCACGGTGTTGGATCTCGCCGTGCGTGCCGGGTTGCTGGATGAATGCGTGGACCAAATCTTCAGCGCGGATGGCCTCTGGCCGATGGCGGCGTGCGAACTCACGGAAACGGGCCCCGCTGCATGACGAAAGCGCCCGCCTCCGATTCTACGGGTGAAACGACCTGGCCGGCGTGGCTGCGAATCTTCCAGCCCGCCCCGGCAGTGCCGGTGACGACAACTGATCCGGCGGAGATCCAAGCCCAGTATCGTCGCTGGCAGTGGCGAATCCTGTTTTCCTCAATCATTGGTTACGCCGCCTTTTATTTCGTTCGCAAGAATCTGAGCGTCGCCATGCCGGTGATGGAAAGGGATCTCGGCATCGGCAAATCTGAACTCGGACTCTTCCTCACTTTGCACGGCGTGCTCTACGGGTTCTCCAAGTTCGCCAACGGTTTTCTCGGTGATCGTGCCAATGCGCGCACGTTCATGGCTGCGGGGTTGGTGCTCTCGGCGATCATGAACTTCGGTTTCGGTATGAGTTCCGCGGCGTTTGCTTTTGGCGCCTTCTGGATGCTCAACGGCTGGGTGCAGGGCATGGGCTTCCCGCCGTGCGCCCGTCTGATGACGCACTGGTTTCCACCGAAGGAACTTGCCACCAAGATGTCTATCTGGAACACGTCGCATTCCATCGGCGCGGGATTGGTCCTGATCTTGTGCACCAAACTGGTCGTCCACGACTGGCGGCTGTGCTTCTTCGTGCCGGGCGTCATCGCTGTCGCTGTTGCCGGTTATCTGCTCCTGACCTTGCGCGATACGCCGCCATCGGTTGGTCTGCCAGAGATGGAAGGAACGAAGGTGGCCGCGGAGAATGAAACGGGCGCCGACTTCAAAGCGTTCCTCTGGCAGCACGTGTTCACCAACAAGTTCATCTGCCTGCTCGCGGTGGCCAACTTCTTCGTTTACACGATCCGCTACGCGGTGCTGGATTGGGGGCCGAGTCTGCTGACCCAGGCCAAGCACGTGGAGATCACGCATGCGGGCTGGATGGTCGCGGCCTTCGAGATTTCCGGCGTGGCCGGCATGCTGCTCGGTGGCTGGATCACCGACCGAGTCTTCGGTGGTCGTGGTGGTCGGGCGTGTCTGATTTACATGGTGTTCGCCGGGGTGGCACTGTTTCTCTTTTGGCAGAATCCATTTCCGTCCATGCTGATGAACACCGGATTGTTGTGCTGCACGGGATTTTTCATCTACGGTCCGCAGGCGCTCGTCGGCATCACGGCGGCGAACCTGGCCACGAAACGCGCCGCGGCCACGGCCATCGGTTTCACCGGCATGTTTGCATACGCCAGCACGATTTTATCGGGCTGGGGCCTCGGCACGCTGGCCGACCGTTTCGGTTGGGACGCTGCTCTGGGTGGCTTGGTGGTGATCGCGGTTATCGGCACAATCCTCTTCGCGTTTGTCTGGCCCGCCAAACCGCATGGCTACGAAGCGATCGGGCGCCGAGACTGAATTGTTGACTTGAACTGACGAATGCCAACTGAACCAACGAACCAGAAACAGAACTTGAGCGGGGTGGCTTTTGCTTAAGCCCATCTTCAGATTCTTCCTGACTGGCCCGGATGCTACGCCGCTGACCGATGAGGCGGAGATCAAACGTGAGTATCGCCGCACGCGCATTTCAGTCTTCTTATCCATCACTCTGGGCTACGCGATGTATTACGTCGTCCGGCAGGGATTTGGCGTGGTAAAAAAGCCGCTAATGGATTCCGGAGTTTTCAGTGCCGCCCAGCTTGGCGCGATCGGCTCCGTGTTCTTCTTCACGTACATGATCGGCAAATGCCTCAATGGCTTCCTGGCCGACCGGTTGAACATCAAGCGTTTCCTGGCCTTGGGCTTGTTGGCGTCGTCTGCACTGCTGGTGATCTTGGGCTTTTGTACGAGCTTCTATCTGTTTGCCGTTCTGTGGGGTCTCTTCGGCTGGTTCCAGACCTTTGGCGCCGCGCCGTGCATTGTGTCGTTGAATCAGTGGTTCTCGAACAAGGACCGCGGAACATTGTACGGCGTCTGGTTTTCTGCGCACAACATCGGTACGGGTCTTACCTACATTCTAACGGCCAAAATCGTCGGATTCTACGGTTGGCAAATGGGCTTCATTGCGCCCGGGGTGCTGGGCATCAGCGCCTCGATCTTTCTCTATCTGTTCATGCATGATCGCCCGCAGGTCTATGGCCTGCCACCGGTTTCAGTCTATGCCGGGGAGAAGACACCCGCCGAATACCGGGCCGCCGACAAACCCGTCTTCAAAGCGCAGTTGAGTGTCATTCTCCGGCCGGCCGTCTGGGTGCTCGGACTTTCCTCGGCCGCGTGTTATATCGCACGCTACGCGATTGAATCGTGGGGCGTCGTCTTTCTGACTGAAGCCAAAGGTTACAGTCTGATGAAAGCCAGCGCCATCATCTCGATCTCTCAGTTCGCGGGTATCGCGGGCGCAATCACCTGCGGGCTCATCTCCGACATTTTCTTCCATCACAAGCGCAGTGTGCCGTGCCTGTTGTTCGGGATCTTCTTTGTGATCTCCACGGCGATGTTCGTCTATGTGCCGCACGAACATTATTGGAGCGATTATGTCAGCATGACGATCTTCGGTTATACGGTCTATGCGTTGGTGACCTATCTCGGAGGACTGATGGCGGTGGACATCTGCTCCAAGAAGGCCACGGGCGCCGCGATGGGTGTCATCGGTCTGTTCAGTTATGCCGGGGCATCGTTGCAGGAAGCAGTCGGTGGCTATTTGATCGACGCGCACAAGACCGTTGGGGTGGAAGGCAAGACCATTTATGACTTCACCGCCGTCGGTCATTTCTGGGTGGCGGCCTCGGTTTTTGCCCTCGTGCTGCCGCTCCTGGTCTGGAACGCCAAGCCGGAGGATTGAACGATCTGGTCAGGCGTACATCTTCCAATTGCCTCACGGATTTGTAGTTGTTACGGCTCAGCTGACGTAGTTATATGACCCCGCAATGAACCCACAATCAGATGTGTGGTCGGGTGTCGGAAGTAATCGGGCAAAACTCGGAAGACTTGGCTGGCTGCTGGCGATCGTGATCGGTGTCAGTGTTGCCACCCTTTCCGCAAAGGCCGATGAAGGCGTTGCGCTTGCCATCGTTTATGATACGTCTGGCAGCATGGGCGACATGGTGGTGAACAGATCCGGCCGCGGCGAATCCAAGGATGTCATCGCGCGGCGCGCTCTCGACGCGCTCGTGAAACAGTTGCGCGAGTTTGTCACGAATGCGCCCGCCGGCTCGACGCGTTCGCTCGAGACTTCGGTTTATGTATTTAGTGCGAGCGGAGCAAAAGAGCTGGTTGCGCCCAGTCCGTTCGATGCTGCGAAGGCTGCAAACTGGTCGAAGCAAATCCCGAAGCCCGGTGGGGGCACGCCGCTCGGTACTGCCGCGCAAGCGGGCGCGCGCAGCGTGATGAATTCCAAGTTCAATCGCCGGCACGTGCTGATACTCACGGATGGCTTGAACACGGTCGGCCCCGCACCGGAAGCGTTGCTCGCGCCGTTGATGAAACAGGCGGAGAAGGACGGCAAAACGTTCTTCGCGCATTTCGTCGCGTTCGACGTGGCCGCAAAACAATTCGATCCCATGAAGAAGCTCGGCGCGACCGTGTTGGGCGCGGCCAACGAGGCGCAGTTGAACACACAGATTTCATTCATCTTGGAAGAAAAGATTTTGTTGGAAGCCGAAGAACCCAAACCCAAAAAGTAGGAGCGACTATGTTTCGAGCCATCAAACGCGTATTCATCTGGCTCGGCCTCATGGCCGAGAAAGCGACCGAAACCGACGCCATCAACGAGGCGGTGGTGGAGCGCGGCATCCGCGATTCCAAGGCCAAGGCCGACAAGGCGCACTACGCCAACGGCCAGCTCGCCGGGCAGATCGCGTTGCTCAAGGACCAGACCAAGCGCCAGGAACGCCAGAAGGCGGAACTCGAAAGCCTGCTTCAGGCCGCCGTCGCCGCGAACGACGAAGCCAACGGCGCGCATTATGCCGAGGAGCTCGCCACGCTCGAAGCCGACCTGAACGACAACAAGGCGCAGCAGGAGAATCTCGAACAACTTTACCAGCAGAACACCAGCATCATCGCCGAGAGCCTGCGCGAGATTCAGCGGTTCGAGCGTGAGTTTCAGGCAACCAAGGCCCGCGTGGCCATCGGTCGCTCGCTCGAAAATCTCGCGGGCATGATGAAAAGCTCGATCACCGAGTTGCAGGGCATGATGGGTGGCGAGATGGCGCAGTCCATGCAACAGCTCCGGCAATCGGCCGCGGGGGGCGAAGGCCAGATGCGCGCCACACTCGACCTCGCGAAGGAGATGGGTTCGAACATTTCACGCCAGCAGGATGCCCGCAAGATGCGCGGCAAAGTGTTGTTCGACGAATACAAGAAGAAGATGACGATGGTGCAGAGCGAAGCCGCCACGCCCGCTGCGAAACCGGCGGAGCGGCAGAAGATCGCGGAGTGAAGTTAGCTGGATCACTCGCCCTCACCCCTGCCCTCTCCCCCGGGGAGAGGGAAAATTGCCCGCCGCTGCTTATGAGTTTTTCTGGCGGAGTGTGCGGTGAGGCGTCGGAGAAGAGGAAACGCACGAATGCTGTTCCCTCTCCCTGAAGGAGAGGGTCAGGGTGAGGGCGGTCGTGAAACTAATGTCTTTCGCATCGCGCTCATTGTTCGAAGAACCCGTTTTTATTTAGGAGAAAAGTTATGACAACTCGTGGAAAACTGATTCTAACCCTGGTCATCCTCGCCGTCGTCGGTGTGGGCGGCTGGATGTGGTGGGACAAACTTAGCGGCAAGAAACCGCTTGTGACCCACTCGTCATCCACTGCGCCGGGTGGCTCCGGGGAGGCGTCAACCGAACCCTCCAGCGGCAGCGCCACGCCTGCGACGGCGGCGAAGATCGCGCTGGCGGAAACGCAAACGGAAATCCCCAAGCTCGCGCCGCCTGGCATTTATCAACCCAAGGACAACGTCGTCGAGATCGAGCTGAGCGAATACGCGGGTTACGCGGGTTTGATCGTCGCCAATGGCGGCCTCGCGCCCAGTGAGAATTCCGTGTTCTTCAAGAAGCACGGCTTCAAGCTCAAGATCACGCTCAGCGAGGAGGAAAGCTGGTCCGCGCTCAACAGCGGCAAAATGGCCGCCTCCGCCACCACCGGGGATGTGCTCGCGGTTTATGGCCGGCAATTCCAGGTCGTCGTGCCCGCGCAGATCGGCTTCTCTCGTGGCGCGGACGGCGTGGTGGTGCGCAGCGACATCAAGCGCATCAACAATCTCAAAGGCAAGATTCTCGTCACTGCGCAATTCACCGAGGCGG
>Ga0315910_10001141_pt1 | contig 24763 bp, 11 predicted proteins | sample EdamamesoilMG_FD_204470 | JGI IMG/M metagenome (GOLD analysis project Ga0315910, IMG submission 204470) | Garden soil microbial communities collected in Santa Monica, California, United States - Edamame soil | ecosystem: Environmental > Terrestrial > Soil > Garden | place: USA: California... | reverse complement strand
CGTGCAACTGGGTTTGCGTGGTTATTGCGTCATCACCCTGGCCACCTCCGCCAGCAACGCGGTGACCTGGATGGGTTTGCGCAGCACCGGCGATTGCACGTGGGTCACGAATTCCTGGAAACGCTCATCCTCCGCCATGCCAGTGATGAACACAAATCGCCGCGCCAGTGCCGGCTGCGCCCGTTCGACCGTGGCGTAAAACAGATCCCCCTCAAGCCGCGGCATCTGGAGATCGCAAATCACCGCATCGGTCGGATGAATCATCACATGCTTCAATGCCTCGGCCCCATTCGGGGAGAGACTGACATCGTAACCCTGGATTTCGAGCAGTTCCCGGTAGGTGGCGGCGAGCTCAAGATTGTCCTCCACGATCAGGACATGGCGTTTGCGAGTGGCGCTGGGGTTGGCTTCCATACGCTGGCCCGCCGCAATGCTAAGCGCCCGCCAAAAGCGAAGCAAGCCGCACTTGCGAGCCATGCCGGGAAACGGCATCGTGAGCGCATGGCCATGGATTCCCGCGAAGCCCTCGTCGCGCTCAATCTCATTGAAGGCGTTGGCCCGGTCCGCGTGCGACAGCTCTTGGAATTCTTCGGCGAACCTTCGGCCATCCTTTCTGCCAACAAGAATCAACTGCTCAACGTCCGCGGCATCGGCGAGGACACCGCCGAAGCCATCGCTGGCTGGGAGAAGTCCGTCGATCTGACGGGTGAACTCAAACGCATTTCAGAGTTTGGCTGCCGCATTGTCGTCCAAGCCGACGCCGAATATCCCGCGGCCTTGCGCGAGATTTACGACCCGCCGGTTGTGCTCTACGTGCAAGGCTCACTCACGAAGGTGGACAACAACTCCGTCGCCATGGTGGGCTCCCGACAGACCACGCATTATGGCATCGAAGTCGCGCGCAAGCTCGCCTACCAACTCGCTTACGTCGGTGTTACGGTCGTGAGCGGTGGCGCGCGGGGCATTGACACCGCGGCACATCAGGGCGCTTTGAGCGCGAAAGGCCGCACCGTTTGCGTCCTGGGCACGGGCATCAATATCGTGTTCCCGCCGGAAAATCGGGAACTCTTCGAACGAATCGTCGAACATGGTGCGGTCATCACGCAATTTCCCTTCAATCGCAACGGCGACCGGCAGAGCTTCGCCATCCGCAACCGCATCGTTGCCGGCATGACCTTGGGCTCGGTGGTTGTGGAGGCCAACCTCACCAGTGGTGCGCTCATCACTGCGAACTTTGCCACGGAATATGGCCGGCAAGTGTTCGCCGTGCCCGGGCGCATTGATTCACCTCGCAGCAAAGGTTGCCACGAACTGATCAAGAAAGGCGCAAAGTTGTGCGAAGGCGCGGAGGACATCTTGAGCGAATTCGAGTATCTGTTCCCGACGAGCAATAAGCCGCCGTCACCCGGTGAAACCGGCTTGCTGCCGGCGTTGGCGCTGTCCGACAACGAACAAAGGATCTTTGATGCTCTCCGTCAGGAGGAGGAAAGCAGCATTGATGAAGTCATCCGGCGGTGTGGCCTGCCGGTGTCCGCAGTGAACGTGGGTTTGTTGAGTCTTGAAATGAAGCGCGTTGTGAAACAGCTTCCGGGAAAGTTGTTCGTTCGTAATCGTTAAGATCATGGCCGCCAATCTCGAACTGTTCATCCAGACAGCGCCACTCTTCGCTTTGAGCGACTCCCAGGAAACGGTCGTCAAGGCGATGTTGCTGGTGATCGTCCTGGGGCTGATCGTGCTGCTGATTGATTATCTGCATCAACGGCGAAGGACCGGCACTGAAATCACCACGCGTGAAGTCTGGATGGCCCGCGAAAATCGTCAGATCTTCCGCACCGGCCTGTTCGCCCTGATCGCATGCTTTGAGGTGATTTGCCTGGGCTTGCTGCTTACGGACACTCTCATCGTCGAGATGCTCAAAGCCGGGCCGATGCTGGTGGTGCGCGCCTTCCAGATTGTCGTTTTTCTTGTCATACCCGCGATTCTCATTGTCTGGCTGACCACCTGGCTGATCAAACACCTCCATGTGGTGCGTAGTCAGGCGACATTGTTTGAGAGCGAACAACGGGTGCGTCTGGCGTTGCAGGCCACCAACCAGGGACTCTACGACCTGGACCTGCGAACCCGTGAATCCACGGTCACTCCAGAGTATGCCCTGCTGTTGGGCCATGACCCGGCCACCTTCCGGGAAACGCATGAGACGTGGATCACACGGTTGCACCCTGAAGATCGTGAACGGGTCGAGAAGATTTTTGAGGACTATGTCGCCGGCCGCATTCCAGACTATCGCGTCGAATGCCGCCAACGCACCGCGGCAGGCGAATGGCGTTGGATTCTCTCGCTCGGGAAAATTGTTCAACGCGATAAAAAAAGCAATCAGCCCATTCGGATGCTTGGCACCTACACGGACATCACCGCATTGAAGCAGGCCGAGCAACAGATCGAGAAGCAGACCGAGTCCTTGCGCAAACTTTCCGCGCACCTGGTGGAATCACAGGACGCCGAGCGCCGCCGGGTCGCGCGCGAATTGCACGATACCACGGCGCAGCAACTGGCCGCGCTGGGTATGAACCTGTCTGTGATCGAACAGCTGGTCGGCGACAGTTCGGCCAAGGTCACGCGCCTGCTCGTGGATTCGCAGACCCTGGTCGAACAGGCCACGCAGGAGATCCGCACCACCACGTATCTGCTCCATCCCCCATTGCTCGAAGCGGCGGGATTGGCCGGAGCGATCCAGGATTATGCGGATGGCTTCGCGCGTCGCAGCGGGTTGAAAATCGAAGTGCAGGCGCTGGCAGAATTCGAGCGGCTGCCCAAGGACGTGGAACTTGCGCTGTTTCGGGTCGTGCAGGAGAGTCTTGCCAACGTGCGCCGCCACTCCCGCAGCCCCACCGCAACAATCCGGTTGGAAAAGATTGCCGGACTGGTAAGGTTGGAGGTGCTGGACGCTGGCATCGGCATACCGGAAGAAAGGCTGGCGCGGATGCGGAACCAGACGGGCGAACTGGGCGTGGGCATCGCCGGTATGCACGAGCGCCTGCACCAGTTGGGCGGGCAGTTGGATATCGAATCAAGCGCAAAGGGCACGGTGGTGCGCGCAACATGGTCGGAAGCCCAGCCGGCCAAATGATCCAGATGAATGCGAAGAAGATTCTCATTGTGGACGATCACGAAATGGTCCGGAAGGGCCTGCATAGTGTGCTCGACGAACAGCCGGACATCGAGGTGGTGGGGGAAGCCCGCAACGGACGCGAAGCCGTGGTCAAGGCGCGGGAACTCAAGCCTGACGTCGTGATCATGGATTTCACCATGCCCGAGTTGAACGGCCGGGAGGCCACGCGCCAGATCCGCAAGGAGCTGCCTGAGACCGAGGTGTTGATCCTCACAATGCACGAGTCGGAGGAACTAGCACGAGAAGTCGTGGCCGCCGGTGCCAATGGTTACGTGCTGAAATCTCAAGCTGGCAATGCCTTGGTGGACGCCATCAATTCACTTGCCCAGCACAAACCCTACTTCACGACCCGCATGGGCGCGTTTGTCTTCAAGGGATACCTGAATGAGAACACCCAGGAGAGCCCTACGCTGACGCCCCGCGAGCGGGAAATCGTCCAACTCGTCGCCGAGGGCAAGAGCAACAAGGAAGTAGCCATCGCCCTGGATATCAGCACCAAGACCGCTGAAACCCACCGCACGAACATCATGCGGAAGCTGGACCTCCATTCTGCCGGCGACCTCGTCCGCTATGCCATCCGGAACAAACTCGTCGAGCCGTAGGGCTTTGGCTAGCCGGTTGCCCTGGCTTGGCTTTTGACCAGTGGCTTTCTCTTGCGGCTCAAGGCTTAAGGTTTACAGATTCATGCCGACCGCCAGTCATCCGCGTATCCCAAATCTCCCGGATAATTATCTCCAACCCCGCGTAAGGGATTCCCTGTATTTCAAACCAGCCTTATCCAGCGCAAAATGTCGCTGATTGAAGGACGTTTCTGAATTAGGACCTGATTCGCTGACGACGCGCTTCCGGGCGCTGGTGGTGGAAGATTCGCGCATATCCATGCGGGCTGTTTCCAACCTCATCGCGCTCCAACCCGGCGTCAAAGTCGTCGGCATGGCGCTTGATGGCAACGACGGCCTCCAACTCGCCCGCACCTTGAAGCCGGACATTGTGTTTGCCGATCTCGAGATGCCCGGCAAGAGCGGCTTGGAACTGGTCCAGATGCTTCGCGAAGAATTACCCCAGACCAAGCGCGTCGTCATCTCCGTTCACGAAGGCGACGTGTGGAAAAACCTCAGCCTTTCACACGGAGCCGATGCGTTCGTCTCGAAGAGCGAACTGGCGGAGAAACTGCCGGCGCTTTTTTGGGAACTGTTTGAAGTTTCCCGCGAAGTCGCGCCCCCAGGCGTAACTCCAACCGCCGAAGCTCCGTCAGCCGGAATTCCAACGCCAAAGCTACGCGCCTCGCGGTCGAAAAAGTAACCGTTGGCGGAGGGCAAATGCTTCAAGCCTCCTTCAATTTCATCAACAGGTCCTTGCTCTCCACCGTCTCGCCGACGTGCACGAGTGATTCGTTCACCACCCCATCGCACGGCGCGTAAATCGTCGTCTGCATCTTCATCGCTTCGAGCGTGATCAACTTGTCGCCTTTCGCCACTTTCGTACCAACGGTTGCAGAAATGGCCGTGACTAGGCCGGGAATCGGCGCGCCGATTTGCGTGGGCGTTGCCGGATCAGCCTTCGTCCGTGGCTTCACCTTCGGCTGCACCGAACGATCGGTGATGCTCATCTGCCGCGGCATGCCGTTCAGCTCGAACGTCACCGCTCGCTTCCCTTCCTGATCCACCGGGCCGAGATTCACGAGCCGGATGAACAGCGACTTGCCCTCCTCGATCTCCACGGAAATTTCCTGTCCTACCTTCATGCCGTAAAAGAACGGTGGCGTCGGCAGCACGGAAAGATCGGAGTAATCGCGCAGCTTCTTGGCAAAGTCGGTGAACACTTCCGGGTACATGACGTAGCTGTGAATATCATCCAACGTGGCTTCGTGCTTTAACTTCGTTTCAAGGTCACTCTGAATTTTTTTGAAGTTCAGCGGTTTCAGCGCCGAACCCGGGCGACCGCGCAGTGGCTTGCGTTTGCCGAGCACGACGTGTTGCAGCTTCTTTGGCCAGCCGCCCATCGGCTTGCCCAGTCCACCCGCGAGCATATCAATCACCGACTCCGGAAACGGCGTGCTGCCGGGTTCGAGATTCACCACGTCAGCGGTCTTGATGCCATGCGTGATAAGAAACATGGTCATGTCACCAACCACCTTGCTGCTCGGCGTGACTTTCACGATGTCGCCGAAGAGTTGGTTCACCTCGGCATAAGTCCGCGCGATCTCCGGCCACTTGTGCAGAATGCCCATCGCGCGCGCCTGTTCCTTGAGATTCGTGAACTGCCCGCCCGGCATCTCGTGCAGATAAACTTCCGCGCTGCCGGCCTTGGGCGCAGTATCGAATGGCGCGTAATACTCGCGCACCTGTTCCCAGTAATCGGCGAACTCATTCAACGCGTCGAGATCGAGTCCGGTGTCGCGTCTGGTGAATTGCAACGCCGCGACGATGGAATTCAGATTCGGCTGGCTGGTTGAGCCGGACATCGCTGAGATGGCACCGTCCACAACGTCTACGCCCGCTTCCGATGCCGCCAGCACTGAAGCCGCAGAAGTTCCACTGGTGTCATGCGTGTGGAAATGCACGGGAATGCCGATCTGCTCCTTGAGCGCCTTGACCAGCAGCCGCGCCGCCTCGGGCCGGCAAAGTCCCGCCATGTCTTTGATCGCGAGCATGTGTGCGCCCATGCGCTCCAGCTCCTTCGCCAGCTTGACGTAGTAACGTAACGAGTATTTCTTCCGTGACTTGTCGAGGATGTTGCCCGTGTAACAAATCGCCGCTTCGCAGATCGCGTGCGTCTCCTGCACCGCTTCCATCGCCACCTTGAGATTCGGCAGATAGTTCAACGAGTCGAACACGCGGAAGATATCCATGCCCGATTCTGCTGCGTGCTTCACAAATCCGGCGACTGCGTTGTCCGGATAATTCGAGTAACCGACCGCATTCGAGCCGCGGAACAGCATCTGGAAACAGATATTTGGAACCCGCTCCCGCAACTGGCGCAGGCGCTGCCAAGGATCTTCGTGCAGAAAGCGCATCGAAGTATCGAACGTCGCGCCGCCCCACATTTCCATGCTGAACAGGTTTGGCGTGCGCCGGGCCACAGCGTCGGCGACTTCGAGCATGTCGTAAGTGCGCAGCCGCGTGGCGAAGAGCGATTGGTGCGCGTCACGGAACGTGGTGTCCGTGATGAGAAGCTGCTTCTGCTTGAGCACCCAATCCGCAAATTTCTTCGGGCCGAGTTCGAGCAGCAGTTGCCGCGAGCCGGCGGGAGGAGTTTTCTTACGATCACACGCCGGCACGCGCGCAGGCTTGAGCAATTCCTTTGGTTGATAGCCCTTCGATTGCGGATTGCCGTTCACCGTCACGTCGCCGATATACGCAAGCAGCTTCGTGGCTCGATCGCGTCGCGGCTTGAGCTTGAAAAGCTCAGGGGTGGTATCAATCAGCGTCGTGGTGGCGCGACCGGTGCGGAACGTGTCATTGTGAATCACATTTTCGACGAACGGAATGTTCGTCTTCACGCCGCGGATGCGGAATTCACGCAAAGCACGGTCCATGCGTTGCAGCGCCGATTCAAACGTGCCCGCCGACGCCGTGACTTTCACGAGCAACGAATCGTAGAACGGCGTGATGACCGCGCCGGCGTAACCCATGCCGCCATCGAGTCGCACGCCGAATCCGCCCGCACTGCGATATGTCAGAATCCGCCCATAATCAGGCTGAAACTTCGCCTCCGGATCTTCCGTCGTGATGCGGGCCTGCACGGCGTATCCGTTGCGCAGAATCTGGTCCTGCGGCGGAATGCCGACTTCGGACGAATGCAATGAGTGGCCCTGCGCGATAAGAATTTGAGCTCGCACGATGTCCAAGCCGGTGATGATCTCCGTCACGGTATGTTCCACCTGGATGCGCGGGTTCATCTCGATGAAGAACCATTCGTTCGTATCGAGATCGAGCAGGAACTCCACCGTGCCCGCATTGTCATATTTCACCTCGCGGCAAAGTTTCACGGCCGCGTCGCATAATTCGCGCCGCACGCAATCGTCAATGCCGACGCTCGGCGCGATCTCGATCACCTTCTGATGCCGGCGCTGCACCGAGCAATCGCGTTCGTGCAGGTGAACGACATTGCCGTGCTTGTCGCCGAGAATCTGTACCTCGATGTGTTTGGCGCGCGGAATGTAACGTTCGAGAAACACCGCTGGATTACCAAATGCGCGGCCAGCTTCGCCTTGCGCTTCGTCAAGCAACGCTGAGAGATCGCCGGGCTTCGTCACTACGCGCATACCGCGACCACCGCCACCAAATGCGGCTTTGATGATAAGCGGAAAACCAATCTGCTTCGCGACCTTCAACGCCTCACCGCGATCTTCTATGGCGTCTTCCGTTCCCGGCAATGTGGGCACACCGACTTTCTGCGCGAGGGTGCGGGCAGCGGTCTTATCGCCCATCATGCGCAGCAATTCGACGCGCGGCCCGATGAACGTGATGCCTGCCGCTTCGCAGGCTTTCGCGAAATCTGCGTTCTCGGAGAGAAACCCGTAACCGGGATGAATGAACTCGACGCCCTTTTCCGACGCGAGCGCGATGACACTAGGAATGTCGAGATACGCGCCGACCGGACCCTTGCCCTCGCCGACGAGATACGCCTCGTCCGCCTTGAAGCGATGGATCGCAAGCCGATCCTCCTGCGCATACACGGCCACCGTGCGGAAGCCGAGTTCGGTGGCGCTGCGAAAAACGCGGATGGCGATCTCGCTGCGATTGGCCACCATCAACTTGCGGGACGCGGCGGGCGGGGCGGATTCAGTCGGATTCAATTCGGCGTGCGAAGTCATAGAAATTCCAGCGGCACAAGACACCAGAGCGGGCACACAATGGCAATGCTGGAGTGGCATCTACGGAGATGAATTCGCACTGCCGGCTTTCATTCTTTCGCCCTCGCCGCGCTTCGCTATACTCGGCGGGATGTTTAGGACTCAAGATTTGCATGTTCGGGAACTGGTCCGCCTTTCGACGCCGCGGGCGTTGAAGTCGGAATTCCCGCTCTCGGAAGCCGCCAGCGCCACGGTCGCGCAAAGTCGTGAGCGAGTGAAGCGCATCATCCGGCTGGAAGACCCGCGCTTGCTGGTGGTGATCGGCCCGTGCTCGATTCATGAGGAAAAGGCCGCACTCGAATACGCGACGCGTTTGAATGCGTTACGCCAGGAAGTCAGCGACCGGATGGAAATCGTCATGCGCGTTTACTTCGAGAAGCCGCGCACCACCATCGGCTGGAAGGGTTTGATCAATGATCCGCACCTCGACGGTTCCCACGACATCGAAGCGGGATTGAAAGCCGCGCGCCGGCTGTTGATGCAAATCACGAATCTCGGCCTGCCCGCGGCCACGGAATTTCTCGATCCCATCGTGCCGCAATACATCGCGGACCTGGTGACGTGGGCGGCCATCGGTGCGCGCACGACCGAGTCCCAGACCCATCGCGAAATGGCGAGCGGCATCTCCGCTCCCATCGGTTTCAAGAACGCCACCGACGGCAGTCTGCAGATCGCGATTGACGCGCTCGGCGCTGCGCGCAGCCCGCACAGTTTTCTCGGGATTGATTCCGACGGCGTGACCAGCATCGTCCGCACAACCGGTAATCCCGATGGTCACGTCGTGTTGCGCGGCGGCCGCGCGCGCACGAATTATGACGCCGAGAGCATTCGCGAGGCGGAAGGCACGTTGAAGAAATCGGGACTGCCGCCGGTGCTCATGGTGGATTGCAGCCATGCGAACTCCGCCAAGCAACACGCGCGGCAGGAGGACGTCTGGCGCAGCGTCATCGAACAACGGCTCGCTGGCACGCGCTCGCTGATCGGGATGATGGTCGAGAGCAATCTGCACGAAGGCAACCAGCCGTTCCCGCGGCCAGCAAGTGAACTGCAATACGGCGTTTCTATCACCGACGCATGCATCAACTGGGAAACGACCGAGCGCATGTTGCGCTGGGGACATGAACAACTTGGCGCATTGAAAGGCTAGCGCCACGTCCGCCATGTCGGACTCTGCTTCCAACGAAACTCCCGTCACACCGCATCGCCGGCGACCTCGCTACGCCGGCAAGTATCCCCGACGATTCGAGGAAAAGTACAAGGAGCGCCAGCCTGAGAAATACGGCGACACTGTCGAGAAGGTTCTCGCCTCCGGCAAAACGCCCGCGGGCACACATCGACCCATCATGGTCGTGGAAATTCTCGAAGTGCTTGCGCCAAAGCCGGGAGAAATTGCAGTGGATTGCACGCTGGGCTTTGGCGGTCACACACAGGAGATTTTGAGCCGTCTTGCGCCCGGTGGACGACTTTTGGGCTTGGACGCCGATCCCCTCGAGTTGCCGAAGACCGAGGCTCGCTTACGCGCGTTAGATTTTGGGCCGGACGTATTCACCGCACATCGGAGCAACTTTGCAGGGCTGCCCCAGATTCTCGCGAGCGCCGGTCTCGATGGCGCGGATATGATTCTCGCCGACCTGGGAGTCTCGTCGATGCAGATTGATAATCCGGCCCGAGGTTTCTCAACCAAGGCTGACGGACCGCTCGACATGCGTATGAATCAACAGCGCGGTCAACCAGCCTCGGCTTTGCTGGCGAGAATCCAGCCCGCTGCGCTGGCAGAAATGCTGGTTGCCAATGCCGACGAGCCAAACGCCAGCACGCTGGCTCTCGTTCTCGCAGGAAAGGTTTTTCGCCGGACATCAGAACTGGCCAACACGATTCGCGCCACCCTGCCCCGCTTGCAGAAAGACGAGGCAGACCTCACGATCCGCCGCGTGTTTCAAGCGTTGCGGATCGCGGTGAATGACGAATTCTCCGCGCTTGATTCGTTGCTACGCGTGCTGCCCGCTTGCCTGCGACCCGGGGGCCGCGTTGCCATCCTGACGTTTCATTCCGGCGAGGACCGACGGGTGAAAAAGGCGTTTGAAACCGGAAGGCAGTCCGGCATCTACTCACAGATTTCGAACGAAGTCGGCCGACCATCGCCCGAAGAACGGCGCGCAAACCCTCGTTCTAGTCCGGCCAAGCTTCGTTGGGCTTGCAAAGCAGGCAACTCCACGACCTGACTTGATCAGCCTTTCGGCAAGGCAAAGGCTACGTAAGCATCACCGCTCTTCGTGCCGGATTTTCCCCCACCACACGCAATTACGACAAACTGCCGGCCATTCACTGAATAAGTTGCCGGCGTGGCATAACCCGCTGCCGGCAGTTTTGCCTGCCAGAGAATCTTACCAGTCTTTTGGTCGAACGCGCGGATCTGTTCATCCTTGCTGGCGGCAATGAACACCAATCCGCCCGCAGTCACGACCGGGCCACCGTAGTTCTCTGTGCCGGTCGGAGGAATGCCACGCGCGGTCAGTTCCGGCAGCTCGCCGAGGGGCGTCTGCCAGACGTATTCGCCAGTGTTAAGATCAATGGCGTTGAGCGTGCCCCACGGCGGTTTGACGGCGGGATAGCCATTGGTATCGAGCCACCGATTGTAGCCAGTGTGCGAGTAAGGTGATCCGCCGAGCACATCCTCACTGACTGTTCGGACGGCATTGGTGGTGGTGAGAGCCAGGACTTCGCCTAGCAGATAACCCGCGACCGCCTCCTTCTGTTCCGGCGAGAGGAACGCGAACGAAGGCATCATCCCGCGCCCTGTGTTGATCAGTTGCACGATATCCGGCTTCTTCAGCTTCTCGCCGATCTTTTCCAACGACGGAAAAGCGCGGGCGGGGTCGCCGGAGCGATTTGCCCAGTGACACGTCGCACAGATCTGGCTGTAGATGCGTTCGCCGCTGGAAAGCGGCAGATCATTCTTCGCTTTCGTTTCGATCATTGTGAGCACCCACGGCATTTCGTTGGCGTTGACGAACAGCACGCCGGACTGCGGATTCACCGCTGCGCCGCCCCATTCCGCGCCGCCGTCGAAACCGGGAAAGATGATCGTGCCTTCGCGGCTCGGTGGCATGAATTGCGAATGCGGGCGCAGCTTGACAAAACGCTCCACCACAGCGCGGTGGGATTCTGGAGAGATGTCCGTGATCTCGTTGGCTGTGAAAAGTTGCCGGGCAAACGGCGCAGGTTTCACCGGCAACGGCTGCGTCGGCCACGCAGATTCACCCTGAAGATCAGACCCAGGCACGGCGCGCTCTTCAATGGGAAACAACGGCTCACCCGTTTCACGATTGAAGACGAACACGTGGCCCGACTTGGTCACTTGCGCCACGGCATCCACCAGCTTTCCCGCATGCTTGACGCGAACGAGATTAGGCGGCGCGGGCAGATCCCGATCCCACAGATCGTGGCGGACGAACTGAAAATGCCAGCGGTGCTTGCCTGTCGCGGCATCGAGCGCGATCAAGCAGTTGGCGAACAGATTTTGACCGATGCGATTCCCACCCCAAAAATCGAAAGTCGCCGAACCGGTCGGAACAAAGACCAAGCCGCGGGTCTCGTCCAGCGCCATGCCGGTCCAGCAATTCGCACCGCCGATGTATTTCCAAGCCTCGGCCGGCCAGGTTTCATAACCGGCTTCGCCCGGTTGCGGAATCGTGTGAAAGATCCAGACCTGCTTTCCAGTCCTGACATTGAAGGCACGGATGTGTCCGGGTGCGGCGGGTCCTGGGCCTTCGGAAAGTTTCGATCCCAAGATCAACAGGTCGTGGAAGATGACACCCGGAGTGCCGGCTTGGACAAAAAGTTGGCTCACATCGCGCCCAAGGCCCTGCTTCAGGTCCACGCGGCCATGGTCGCCGAACGCGTCAACGAGTTGACCACTATCAGCGCTGATGGCGTGGAGATACTGTCCGGCCGTGTAAAGAATGCGACGATCATTCCCATCCGCCCAATACACCAGACCGCGGGTCACGCCCAACGCCTGATGGTCGCCCCCGCGCGGCAGTGGATTGAATCGCCAGAGTTCTTTTCCGGTGGCGGCGTCCACGGCGAACAACACCAGCGCGGGCGAAGTGCCGTAAAGCACGCCGGCCACCACCAGCGGATTGCACTGGATCTGCGAGCGCCCGTCAGGCCGGCCACCGCCAGCGTAATATGTCCACGCGACTTCAAGACGGTTGACGTTCTTGGTGCTAATCTGCTCAAGCTTCGAGTAATGCGTGCTGGCTTTGTCACCAAGATACGCGGACCAGTCCTGATCCTTCTGCGCGCTGGCGGTGAATGACGACGCGAGGAAAAGCAGATTGAGAATCGGGAGGCGCATGCAGAAATTCACTTTTGGTTCGCGAGCCATTCGAGACGCAGGCCCTCCAGCGTCAGTCCCGGGATGACCCGCGAGATTTCCGGCAGACCGCGGGCGATGAGCGCAGCGTAACCGCCCGTGGCCACCACCGGCAGGCGTCTGGTCTTCAATTCGCGCCGCAGTTGCAGGATCAATTCGCGCACCAGGCCGCGATAGCCGAGCACCGCACCGGCGAGCATCGCCTGCTCGGTGGATTTCCCGATCGCGGACTTCACGTCACGGATCCGAATCCGCGGCAAAAGGGCGGTCCGTTCGTGAAGATAATCCGTCATCGCCGCGAGACCAGGCGCAATGATGCCGCCGACGTAATCGCCGCGGGCATTCACCACATCGAATGTGACCGCCGTGCCGAAGTCCACCACCACCACCGGCGCTTTGAAATAACGCCGGGCAGCAACGGCGTTCGCCAGCCGGTCCGGGCCGATGGAACCGGGTTTTGGATAATCCACCCCTACGCCACGGAGGGTTGCGGGATTAAGCTCAAGACAGTTTAGCTTCCACAAACGGCGAATTGCCCCCTGCACCTTCGGAGTAACGCGCGGCACGACGCTGCAGATCGCCGCGCCGGAGACTGGTTTACGCCCCACAAACTGAGCCAGTTGCCTAGCTGCCCGGCCCGTACACCAATCTGCCGTGGGAATGTCTGTCGTCTGCCGAACCTTCTGCGCATCCGCCAGCCCGACGTGGGTGTTTGTGTTGCCGATGTCGAAAAGCAAAATCACGGGCTCATGGAGTAACGGAGCGGCGAAAGGTTGGAAATCTTTTTCAGCACCCGCGTATAGCTGGGCCTATTTCTCCAGACTTACGTCGCCACCGATGATGCGTTCGATGCGGCCATGCTCGGTGCGTAGCAACAGCGCGCCGTCGTCGTCCAATGATTCCGCCCGGCCACGAATCGCGCGACTGCCCGCCCTGATGACGACCGACTGACCCAGCGTGGTGCAATGCTCTTCCCACTCGTCCGCCACATCCGCAAAGAACCCGCCACAAACCCGGGCGTAGTCATGATCAAGCTCCTGCAAGATCGCCGTGGCCAGTTCAGCGCGGGCCACCGTCCGTCCGGCTTCCAGCCGCAGCGACGTGGCAAGCTTGCGCAGGTCCGGTGGAAAATCGCTGGCGCTCTGGTTCACGTTCACGCCAATGCCAAGGGTGACGTGCCGGACGCGGTCCAACTCGGCGCTAAGTTCGGTAAGGATGCCGACCAGTTTCCTGCCGTGCATCAGGATGTCGTTCGGCCATTTGATCTCAGGCCGCAAGCCAGTGGTGCGTTGGATCGCCCGCCGGATCGCCGTGGCGGACGCCACAGTCAACTGCGTGGTTTCCTGCGGACGCAAATCCGGCCGCAGGAGAATCGAAAGCCACAGGCCCTTGCGCGTCGGCGAACTCCACTGCCGCCCCAGCCGGCCCCGCCCCTTGGTCTGCGATTCGGCAAATACCGCCACCCCCTCTTTCACCCCATCGCGCGCGAGTTTTTCGATCACGTCATTGGTGGACGTGGTTTGCTCGAACACGCGGATGTCGCGGCCGATGACACCTGGCTTGCCTAATCTGGCCATCAAATCATCGGCGACCAGAAGATCAGGATCGTTACGCAAGCGATAGCCGAGGTGGGGACTGGCTTCGATGTCGTAACCCAGCTTGCGCAGCTCCTCGATGCGCGCCCAGATGGCCGCGCGGGAGATACCGAGCTTGGCGGATAAATCCGCACCGGATACGCCACCGTTTTCGGCGGAGCGCAATGCAGAAAGAATCTGGGCATCGGTGGTCATTCCTTCGATTCCAAATAATCCAAGCCAATGTCCACGGCTCGTGCCGAATGCGTGAGAGCGCCAACTGAAATGAAACTGACTCCTTTCTGCGCTATGCCGCGAACAGTTTGCAGATTCACACCGCCGCTGGCTTCGGTTTGCGCGCGACCAGCGATGATCTTGATCGCCGTGCGCAGTTGCACTGGTTTCATGTTGTCGAGCAGGATGATGTCTGCGCCGGCATCCACCGCCTGACGGACTTGAGCAAGAGTATCGGCTTCGACCTCGATTTTGAGCCTGGGATATTTCTTCCGCGCCCGTTGGACGGCAGTCGCAATGGCATCGGGCCTGGCATCGCGCAAGGCGGCCAGGTGGTTGTCCTTGATGAGGACCATGTCGAAGAGGCCGATGCGATGATTCTTCCCGCCGCCACACGCAACCGCGTATTTTTCAAACAACCGCCAGCCCGGCGTGGTCTTGCGCGTGTCGAGGATGCGCGCCCGCGTGCCGCGGATGGCGGTGACGTAGCGTGCTGTCAGTGTGGCCACGCCGGAGAGGCGTTGGACGAAATTCAGCGCCACGCGCTCGGCGCTGAGGATAGCTCGCGCGGGACCGATGATTTGCAGCAGACTGTCACCCGCTTTCAGACGTTGCCCGTCGGAACACAATCGCTTCACCCGGATGCGGGGCGAAAGGTGTCGAAAAGCAGTTTCGGCGAAAGCCAGCCCGGAGACGACAAGCGACTCGCGCGCCCGCATCTGCACCGCCAGCGTCGCGTCCGCCGGAACCGTGGCGAGCGTGGTCACGTCGCCGCCGCCGATGTCTTCAGCCAGGGCGGCGCGGACAGCAGAGCGGATGAGTTTTGGGGCAAGCGTCGGCACTCGCCAAGTGTGACGCCTTACCCAAAAAGCCAAAAGTGAAAAAGCGTCAGCGGCTAGGGCGACACGGTCTGGTAGAAACGGAACAGATGATTGGTCGCGGAGGTATCGGTGTACTGCAGACTGCCGCCGACGTTTGTCAGGGTGGCGATCGTGCTCCAGTTAGCCGGCCCAAAGTTGGTGCTGGCCAGCACGCGGAACACCTGTCCCACACTGCCGTTGACCGTGAAGCGCAGATTACCATCCGGCTGGCGGGCAGGCCCGGCGATGGTCATGCCTGCCGGCGCCGGGCCAGCCGGACCGACCCGGTAGTAACGCATCGGGATTGAGGCAGAAGCCGGGTCGGCAAAGTCCATCGTGCCGGTGGAGTTGGTCACAACGGCGATCTGCGTCCAATTGACAAGATTCGTCGAGGCTTGGATTGTCAGCACCGCACCAGCGGAGCTGTTGATAGTGAAGTGGAACAGGCCATCACCCAGGCGAACTGGATTACTAAGCACGAGCGCGCCAGATTGCGCGACGGTCAAATTGACCATGCCGAGCGCGCCGTTGAAACCGTCAATGGCGATCTGGTAGGTGGTACCGCCCACGGCGTTAAAGGTGATGGCATTGCTGGTGGTGCCGGATGCGGCCATCTGGTTGGTCACACCTGAGAGCGAGTTGACCGCGTTGCCCGTGTAAATCGCCAGGCCATGGCGGAAATTGCCTGTGGTCCGGAAAGTCACCGCTCCGGAAAGCGGTGCGGTCCAAGTCCACCACAACGAACGGCCGCCGGTGTTGCCGGCGTGATTGGGTTCGCCCGTTTCCTTCGAGGCGTTGGTGTTGGCGAGACTGCTGGCGGCCGAGAAACCCAGCAACGAGACGCGCTGATCAAAATCATCCGCCGGCACGCGGAAGCGGGCGATCGCCGTCGTGTTGCTGGCCAGCGAAAGGACGAGCGGGTTCGCGCTAACTTTGACGCCACCGACGATCCAGCCGATGAAGTTGAAGCCATTGCTGGGCGTCGGCGTGAGGGTGACCGTGGCGCCGAGCACATAATTACTGGCGAACGGATCGACGACGACAAGGCCATTGGTGCTTATCACGGTCAACCGTGGGCGCAGCGAGTTCTTATCGGCCGGATTCGTGCCTTCGAGGAATTCGTTCAGATTGCTGACGCCGTCGGTGTCGAAGTCGCTGTTGCCGGTGGGGGTGATGCTGCCAAAGTACTGCATTTCCCAACCATCGGTCATGCCGTCGTTGTCGCTATCGTCGTTCACGCCGCTGCCATTCATGGTGAAAGTGAAAGACTGGGTGCCGATCGTGGTGTTGGTGACATACATGAAATAGGTCTGGTTCGGCAGCCAAGGATAACCCGTCAACAACCGGTCCTGCGTGCTGTTGGCCGTAGTGCTGCGGAAATCGTCACCGACCGTCTTGCTCGGCAACGTGCCGTTCTCGATGTAGAACTGCACGCCGACCAGATGCACCGACGTGTGCCGCCAGCGCAACGCTTCGGGCGGTGTGAGGATGCGATACACCAACTGACCTCCTGGCGGCAGCGAGTTGCTCACGAACCCGCCGTAGAACGGAATGATGGGCGCCACCGGATTCGTGCCACCGCTCAGGCTGGAACTCACCGAGAACGTCGAATCGCTCTTGGCGCGGAATCCGAGGTAGTAAGTGCTGTCCAATCGCACCGGTGGCACCGTGAGAACATAAGTGCCTGCCGAATCATAACTACCGTACGGGCCGCTGTTCTTGGCGTCCGTGGTCCAATCGCGGATGTCCGCGGTGGAATTGGTATAGCCATTGCCGGGCGGAACGGTATCGCGGACATACATGACCACGTCACCAGCATCTTGACTGAAAGTGACATTCCAGTTGGTCGCCAGATTGGCCGGCACTTGCAGGCGATAATAGCGCCAGTCATTGCCAGCGATGGTCTGGGCGACGAATCCGCCACCATAGAGGTCAAGGTCCTGCACCTGACCGGTGGAAAGCTTCAGCCGATAACGGGCATTGGCATTGTTCACAGCGCGCACCACGCAATACCAAGTACCAACAGGCAATTGCATGTCCTTCTTGCCGTCGATCGGCACGAAGTTGCCGTATTCAGTGATGCTTCCCGCCAGGGCGCGATCGAAAGTCGGTCCCGCCAGACCATTCGTCCGATGCGAACCCGTCGGCAGATAACCCTCGCGGAGATAAAAATCCGGGTTGCCACTGATGGCTTCCACCTGCACGCGGAGCAGGCCACCGTTGTTCGTGGGCACGGTGATCGCGTAATAGTGATATTTACCCAGTTCAATATCCACACCCTGATCACCCGGCAACGGCACGCCGTTGGTGCCGACGCCAGTGTTGCCAAATTCCGGCAACGTAAGACCGGGTGTGGTATTGGTCGCACCGATCGCGGGCATGGCCCACGCGGGGCGTTGCAGACGCACCGTACTGCTTTCCAAGGTGAATGAAGTCGAGTTGCTTCCCTTGACCTCCACAAACCAGGTGCCGTTGGTGAGTATGGGCGGGACAATGACCGCCGCGTTGGGCGTGAAGGGGATGCCCGTAAGCACGTCACTCGGTAGTTCGTCCTTGCGCACGCGCACGTTTGCCACACCGGAGAGTTGCGACAGATTCAGTTCCCATCCCAGCACCGGCTGCCCGTGGACATTCGTCGGCACGACGACCTTGTAATAAGCACGCTGGGCGTCCAGCAACAGGCCACTGGCGATATGACTGCCACCGTTGGTGTTGAACTCGGAAGTGAAGTTGAGCTCCGGCACGGGCAATTCCCGCACGCGCAAGGTGTAAGTGGAATCCGGATACGTCGTGCCGGTGACGCGGGCCTTCACGGCCAGCGTGTATGTGCCCGGATTCGGATTCGCCACCGTGATGATGTTGGTGTTGATGAGGTCAGGCGTATCGCCACCGTCATTGCCGTAAAGATCCTTCGGTGAAGACAGGCCGCCGGGATCCGGCACGGGCGTATTCGTGATCAGCACCATGACCGGATTGCCGATGCGATTTTCCAGTCGCATCTCGATGGCCGGGGTGCCGGGGGCGACCGTAAATTGATAGAACCGGCTTTCGCCGCCCTCGAGTTCTTCGTTACGCACGATACCCGCCAGATTCACCGGCCCCAGGTTCGTGACCGGCACGTCGCCAACACTGGTGATCGTGAACGAGCTCGCATCGCTACCGATGCGCGTGACGGAAGCCGGGTTCACGCCTTCGCTCACCACCGCGAGATAATAAGTGCCGGGGAAGATATTCGTCTGGCCCGGGAACGGCAGGATCAGGTGATGCTCGTTGCCAGCCTTTTGCAGCAGTTTGCCGGCGCGCGCATGTACGCTACGGCCGGAGTCCACGTTCGGGATGGCATTGCTCAGAACCAGCAGCATCGCTTCGCCCGCTGTGGGTGTGAGCTTGAGTTTCCATCCGGGCGAATTCTCCGGCACCTGCACCCGGAAGTAAGCCGCCTCGCGCGCAGTGAGATTCGTCACGGTCGCCGAGCCGCCCGAATAATTCAGGTCCACAATAGGAATCGTCTGGCCGTTACCGATGCCGCGACTTTGCACGGTGTATTGCAGTGCGTTGGTTCCGCCAGTGCCAAAGACACCGATCCAATACGTACCCGGTTCGAGCGGTTGGCCCAGACCCATGGCCAGAATACGTCCGTCTTCGTTGGTCAGGTTGTTCGAGGAGAAAGTGCGCCGCGTCCAGTCTGCACCGGCGGCCCATTGATTGGTGGTAAGCCAGTTGGTCGTCGTGCCTGGGGCGGCCCACGGCGTAGTGGTCAGCGCCGCTGGCAACGTATCACGCCGCACAACCATTTTGGGCAGGCCGGAATTCACATTCGCGAGCCGGATGTCCCAACCGGTCGTCTCCGACGGCACGTCCACGCGGTAGTAGCGCCAAGTGTTTTGGGCGTGATTCGTGACCACGGCCGTGCCGCCATCAAATGCGACGTCAACATAGGACAACGCCCGGACACCCAAGGTATAGGTGGCATTCGGATAGACCCCAAGTGTCCCGCGCGCCTTGACGATGATCGAGTAGGTGCCATTGGTCGGGTTGACGATGGTGATGAGATTGGTATTGGCGTTGCCGGTCAACACCACGATGTTCTGGCCGCCATCAGCACCGTATCCATCGGGCGTCACACTGCCCACCCCTTGCACCGTGGAGGCGGCGCCGGGCGCGGGGAACAACGAACCCACACGCAACACCTGCACCGGGATACCATTGCTGGTGTAGAGCCGGGCTTCCAGGCTGGTCGTGCCCACCGGCACATCAAACTGGTAAGCTTTCACCTCGCCACCTTGCAACGTGTTCGTGTAGCGGGCTTCGTCCGGACCAACCGTACCGAGCTGGATGACCTGCAACTCACCGCGGCTTTCAAACACATAGCTGCTGACATTCGTGCCGATGCGCGTGGGGTTGCTCGCATTGGTGACACCTTCGCTCACCACGGCAAAGAAGTTGGTCCCCGGCTGCAACAGATTGGTGCCATTCGGCGGCAGGATTACGAAATGCTCGTGGCCTGGTTTTTGCATCGCCAAGCCAGCGTTCCCGGTTCGGCCGCTCAAAACACTAGGAATCGAGTTTGTCAAACTCAGCAGCAAAGACTCGCCGGAAACGTTTGTAAGTCGGCCCTGCCAGCTGGTCGCACCCGGTGGCACGATCAGCCGATAATAAGCTGCTTCCCGCGGGGCGAGGGAAAGATTGGTGATGCTCCCACCGGCAAATGGAATATCGGTGACGGGAATGGCGAATCCGTCGCCGATACCACGGCTGACCACCGTATAACTGATGGGTGTGCCGGCCGCCGCATTGTAAATGCCTACGTAGTAGGTTCCGGGTTCAAGCGGCCGCCCCATCCCGCAGGCGATGATTCGCCCATCCTCATTCACCCCGGTCGCCGAGAGCGGGCGTTGCGTCCAGTCTCGGCCCGAAATCCAGTCGGCCCCACTCGGCCATTCCTCATCTGAACCGGGGAAGAAACCGGAGGTCGGCGCATTCAACGGGAGAAAATCCCGACCGACGATCAGTTTCGGTGATCCCGTCACGTTGGTTAGCCGGATGTCCCAACCTAGCGCCTCCGGCGGTACATCGATCCGGAAATACTCGTAAACGTTCGTGTGATTCGGCACCGTCACAAAGCCGCCGTCAAAATTCACCGGGGGCGCAAATATACGGCGGATGCGTAATTTGTAACTCGCATCGGGGTAAATGCCGCCGGACGAACGCGCCTTGACCATGACCATTCCATCTGGCGCGGCGCCGGATACCGTTATCAAGCTTGGGCTCACTTCTTGATAACCAATCTCACCGCCGTCATTCCCGTAGGGATCGGCGACGACCCCACCGCCCATGCTCGGCGCACCTGGATCAAGCAGGTACTGATCTCCACCATAAACCATCACCGGATTGCCGACCTTATCCTCCAAGGTAAGCTCGAAGCCAAGCGTTTCCGGCCAAGGTATCTTTTGAAACCGGATGGCGGCGCTTTCACCACCCTCCAACAGACCGAGATAAACCAGATCGTTGGTCACGAGCAACCCGAGATCCACCTCGGGCATCGGACCCATGCTCGCGATCGAGTATCCACAATCGCCCGGTCCGATCCGCGTGGTATTCGTCGGGTTGGAGTTAATCTGTCCTTCGCTCTGAACGATGATGTAATAGTTGCCGGCGTAAACGTTCGTCAGGCCAAAATTGGGAAGCTGCACGAAATGTTCATTACCGATGCGGCCTTGCCGTTTGCCGGAGGTATTGCTGTTGGTCACGCTGCCGGTGATCCCCGAAACGATGTTCGGCACGCGGTCCTTGGCGATGGCGATGCTGCAATCACCGAGCGTGTTCGCCACCTTGAGTTTCCAGCTGGGCGCGTTGGAAGGGACGGCCACGCGATAAACCGCGATGTCACGAGTAGGAAGGATATTGGCCACGACCCCGTTCGTGAAATCCAAGTCCACCACCGGAATCGCAAAACCCGGTCCGATACCACGGCTGAGGAATGTGTAGCTCATGTCGTTGGTCGTGCCGGTCGTGCTGATGACGCCGACGTAATAAGTACCGGCGTTCACCGGCCGGTTATACCCCATGACCATGATGCGGCCCGCTTCGTTGACGAGGCCATCGGCTGACTGATCGCGCCGCGTGAAGTCCGTGCCGGCGACGAATTGATCGCCGGTAGCCCAGTTGGTGGCGCCATGGCCAGTACTGAAGCCGATCGGATTTTGTGAAACCGGGAGCAGTTCGCGCCGCACCACCACGCGCGGCGATCCGGCAAGCACATTCATCACGCGCGCATCCCAGCCCAAGGTGTTGGTGGGCACGTCCACCCGGAAGAATTGCCATTTGCCGACCGGCACGCCGGTTCGCGTGGAAAATCCAGTGTCAAAACTGATCAGTTCTGCCGTGAGCTCCTTCGTCACCAAGGTGAAGCCACCGAGCGCGGCGTTGGTGTTGAAAACGCCGACATACCAGATGTCGGCCTGATGCGCCGGACGCTGGAGAAAATCTCCCGCGCCGGTGCTGACTGCGTCCACTGACCCGTTGGCGGCAGGGTTCGGGTTACGGAAATTCCAGATGCCCGGAGCGGCATTACGGCGGATGGCGATGCGCGTGCCGGGAGTGTGATTGGTGACATACAAGTCCCAACCGAGTGAGCCGAGCTGCTGGCCGATGTTCGACACCTTGAAGAAACGCCAGCCGGTGCGGTTGGTGTCCGTATTCGTCGTCATGCTCACGTAATCGATCTCCGTGAACTCGGGATCACCACTGGTGAGCTGGCACACGTAGTTGTTGGTGCTGTAAACGGTGATGAAGAACGTGCCGTCGCTGAGCGTCGGCGGCACCAGGGTGATGCTGTCGGTCACGTTGCTGGCGACTTCGGAGTAGGCGTCGTTGTAGTTTTCGTTCGGGATGAAATTGCGGCGGACCGCGATGTTCGGGTTGCCGTTGGTGACGATGGTGCGGATCTGCCAGGCGAGCTGGTCGAACGGCACCTGCACGCGGAAGGTGCGATACGGGTAACCATTCACCGTGAGGTTCGTTCCCGTCACGAAGGCGATGTCTTCAAACGACTGCTGGCGGGAATCGAGGTTGTTTGTTAACCCGGGAGTTCCGGTGACACCGACAAAATATAGCAAGCCACCGACAAGGTATGGCGGCACCACGAGCATCTGCCCGTTCTGGCTCAAATCCGATGCGCCCAACACCGGCACGCCGCCTTTCTTGACCAGCAGCGAATTCGTCACGCCGTTCAGATATAGTCGCCAAGCAGGGCTATCCACCGGCACGGTCGTTTTGAAGAATCTCATGCCTTCCGCGCCCATCACCACGTTTCCACTGCCGCTTGACCCATCCGAAGCCACCGTGCCGAGATCAGTGACGAAGGGTTCGCCTGTCACCAGATTCCATTGTGCGCCGGGTTGCGCCTGCACCAGGAGATACCAGTCCTCGCCCGCGCTGAACGCGCTGGCCGGCACCACGAAACCGTCGGAGGAATTCGTGCGTTCCGACTTGTAAAGATTGTTGTTCGGCGCCGGCGGTGTTCCCTTCGCGAGATAGATGTTCGCGTCACCACTCGTCACGTTCAACGCCGTGCGCCAGGCGCCGAGCGCCGTGTTCTGCACCGTGACCTTGAAATAGAAATCGCCACCGTTGGTGTTGTTGTTCACGTAAACCTGCGTTCCCAAATGGGTCGTACCCGGATCCCAGGTCAGCGCGGCGAAGGTGATGAATTCCGAACGCAGCGTGTAATTCGCCGTCCCAGAAGGCTGATAAACCCCGACAAAATATGCGCCCGGTGTCAGCTCCGAACCAGCGAACGCGACGATGTCGTTGGAGGTTGATTGGCTGCGTTTGTCATACGCGGACGTGGTCGGCAGTTGATTCCGGCTCACGTACAGATCTGCGTTCGCGGCGTTGGTTGCAGTGAGGAGCAAGCGCCAGCCGGTGAAGTTGTTGGTGGGGATTTCAATCCGGTAATAGTGCCAGCCGCCGGCGGCCAGCGTTCCCGTGTTGGTGGACAAAAGCGATTTCGTGGCCGGCCGCGCCACGCCACGCATGTCCAACACATTCGACACCACGTTCATCGTGAACACGTGCGTCAGCGAGTTCAGCGGCGTCCGCACCCGCGCGATATAATTGGTCAGCTTGAACTGGGGCGATTCCAGATTGACCGCATTGCCGGCTCCGTCCAGCTGCGCAATGAAATCATAGTCCGTGTCCGTCGGCGCAATACCGGCGCGCAGCAGCAGGTGGGAGAAGGTGGAACCCGACCCAGCCACCGCCACTGATATGTTCGTCGAACTCGCACCGGGCGTGAACGCGATGTTCTGTGCGCCGCCAGGGGCGTTGGTCCCAATGAAAGATTGGGCGTGGGAGCGAAGGGTTAATAGTGCGAAGCCGCAGAACACAAATGCGACGCGCACTCCATGCATTAAGGAGTAGCGTTTCATAGTAAACTGTCGGCTAGTGAGGTGCTCGGATTGTGGCGCGGTCGCCAGCCTTTGACAAGTGACATTTCGATGACGCATACGGAAAACGCCGCGTCATCAGCAGATTTGCTGCCGGGCAGGCCTTCTTGTGACAAAACGCTCGTTGGGAAGGGTGAACCTCTCAAAACCGGTCAAAGCAATGATTGGCAGCGAGCTGCAGCATCAGCTTTGCGACCAAAAACTGGACAGACCGCATTCCCGCCGGATGACGACTACTCAGCCTTCGCCCCAACCTTCGCGCTCAACTGTTTCTTGAACTGCTCATAGTCCACGTCGAATTTACGATAGCCAGACTTCCTGCCGAGCCGCCCCCACTTCGCCTGCACCGCATCAATCCGATCTTGAGTTGCGGGATGCGTGCTGACCACGGAAAGCGCACCTTGCGCAGCATCACTGCTCACCGTTTTCTGGTCTTCCTCCCGAACCCGCTCAAAGAACCGGATCATGCCACTCGGCTCAATGTCGCTTCTAATCAAATAATCCCACCCCACTTCATCGGCTTCGCGCTCAAAGTCGCGACTGAACTTCCGGTCCAATAGGAATTCACTGTTGGCCGTCAGCACCCCGATCAGTCCACTGGCATCACCTACGACCGTTTGAATGACGACACTCAGCCCAACGGATGAAACGATGTTGCGGATGCTATGCCTCTTCGTGACGTGCGCAATCTCATGCGCCAGCACACCGGCAACCTCCTCCGGCGTGTCCGCCGCCAGCAACAATCCCGAGTGCAACACCACATTGCCGCCAGGCATCGCAAACGCGTTCAGCGAAGCGTCCTCAACGATATGGAACTTGAGTGGATATCGGTCGTCTCCGATACCCGCAACCAACGGCGCGGTGATTTTCTCCAATTGCGCTTTGATGGCTTCATCGTTGATCGGCTTTTTGGTCTTGATGAACTGCTCGAACAACACATCGCCCGCTTTCACCTCCCAATCCACCGGCACACTGTTCGCCGCCACCTTTACCAGCCAGTTCTTTGACATCACCAACGCGACAACACAGGCAACCAGCACCCCGACCACAGACAGCAACGCTATAGTCGCCCGCCGTGACTTGGTCCGCGCCTGTTTGCCTTGCTTCGCCAGCATCGGATTGTTCGCCAGCATCGGATTGTTCGCCAGCACCGGGTGACGCAAAACACCGTGGTCCGCCGTGTGAATCGCCGTCTGCGGCTGGGATGGATGTGAAAAGAAAACCAGCGCGTCATTGTTGC